>Ga0209578_10000131_pt1:102500-146656 | contig 146656 bp, 117 predicted proteins | sample tdAd472_FD_187127 | JGI IMG/M metagenome (GOLD analysis project Ga0209578, IMG submission 187127) | Marine sediment microbial communities from the Atlantic coast under amendment with organic carbon and nitrate - tdAd47.2 (SPAdes)... | ecosystem: Environmental > Aquatic > Marine...
GAAGTGGCTTCCGGACAACCGCTGGATGCCTTCCTTCAGGAGCACCTGTTCACACCGCTGGGCATGAAGGACACCCATTTCTTCATCCCCCCGGAGAAGGCTGACCGCATGGCCGTGGTATATGGCGGAAGTGAGGAGGGACTTACCCGGCTCACGGATGAGGGACACTACCAGGGACAAGGTCACTACATCGAGGGACCGAGAGCCACGTTCGGCGGCGGCGCGGGCCTTGTCTCCACAGCCCACGATTATGCCCGCTTCCTGCAGATGGTGCTCAATGGGGGTGCATTGGACGGACAACGCATCCTCTCCCCGACCACGGTCGACCTGATGCTGTCCAACCACATCGGCGACATCAGCATGGGTGCGGGATCGAAGATGGGCCTCGGCTTCGGCCTGATAACCGACCTCGGCGCCTATGGCAGACCGGGCGCTGAAGGCGAATTCAGCTGGGGAGGCGCTTACCACTCCACCTATTTCGGCAACCCCAGGGACCGCATGGTGGCGGTCTACATGACCCAGATCATGAATCCGCGCAGGGGACTGAATGACCATGACCGCTTGCGTGCCCTGACCTATCAGGCCATCACGAACTGAGTCCAGGACCAGCGTCCGCTTTTCCGGTTCACCTCCGTTGGCTGCATGATGAACCCGGTCGACCTACCAGCGTATGGGTTTGCGACGCCCGATAACCCGCACCGAAGGACCGTTGAACCTGCTGAATTCCATTCGCCAATACGCTTTCAATCCGTACGTATACGTGGGGTTGGCAGGACTGGCGGCCGTAACAGCTGTCGTCTACCTGGTATTCAATCTCTGGTTGATGCCTTCTTTCACACGGCATGACGTGTCTGTTTCGGTTCCGGATGTCATCAATCTGGGAGAAGAGGATGCCGTGGCATCCCTCGAAGAAGCCGGTTTGAGTGCCGAGCCCGTGATCCTGCGCAAACCCAACCTGCCCAAGGACGTCGTCATAGACCAGAATCCACCTCCCTTCGCGGAGGTCAAACCGGGCAGAAGGGTGTATCTGACCATCAATACGGGCGACACCACGACGGTGGTCGTGCCCCGGGTGGAGTCCTACGGCATACGCCAGGCCCGCAATATGCTGATGCAGGCTGATCTGGTGGTTGGAGAGGTCCTGCCGGACTCGATACCCTCCGTGTACGAGGATATCATTACCCGTCAGGACCCGGCGCCAGGAGAGCGCGTGGCCCCGGGAACGATGGTCAGCCTGCTCTACGGCACAGGCCTGGGCAGCAACAATGTGGCTGTTCCGGATGTGACCGGTCTGCCACCTGAAGACGCGAAGGCCATGCTCATCGGGATGCGACTCCGATCCATTGTGGTTGATGAGGCTCCCGAGGACGATCTGGTGCTGGTTGTATCCCAGGCTCCAGCCGCCGGTACGAGTGTGAAAGAGGGGTACGAGATTCGTCTCTTCCTGAGGAATCGCGAAGAAGCGCCAAGCGGACAATAGGCTACGCAGGCCGTACCGCTCGTTGCGTGCAACGGAGCAGTTACTCCACCACGTCCACGGACCAGGCGCCAGTATCCACTTCGACCCGTTCACGATGCTTCGTGGGCATGGTACGTCCCACGTAATCAGGCTGGATGGGATACTCGCGGTGGCCCCGGTCAATCAGGACCAGTAACTGGATGGAGCGCGGACGGCCGGAACGCACAACGGCATCAAGGGCAGCACGCGCTGTTCTTCCCGTGAACAGGACATCGTCAACGAGAATCACATCGCGGTCTTCGAGGTCCGGGAGATCAGGGGCCCCTTCGTTGTGGGGAGTATCATCCCGGAAACGCGTGGTATCGAGGCTGCAGGAAATCAGATTCGAGGGAGAAATGCGATGTATGGCCTCGACCAACGCTTCCGATACCACCGCGCCCGCACGCTCAATCCCGACGACAACAAGATTGTCTGCCCCGCGGTTGCGCTCCATGATTTCGTGGGCCAGTCGATCCAGCGTCCGCTGAATCTGCCGCTGGGTCATGATGCGGGTTCTCACTGGAACATCGCCTTCAGACTTCCCCAGGTTCGTCGGACCGCCGTACTAGTGTAATTGACGGACACGGTCCGAACGGCTTCCCTCACCCCATTGAAATAAACGGCTTCAAGCCGATAGTCCAGCTTTTCGCTGCCGGATTTGAAGACCTGCGAATCGAGGTATCCGTACTCGCGGCCGATCCCGTGTGCAGGTACCGTGTGGACGCGGACGAATTGATCGTTGCTGTTGGGGCTGCGGCGCATCAATTCGAACTGGCGCACCTCGTCTTCCATCTCCGTTGTCCAGGACACCCGGAAATCATTCCCTTCTTCCTGAATCTTGAAATCCGACAACCTGACCTGTCCGGCCATGAAACCGGCACCGGTCAGCAGAAGAACGAGGAATGTGGAAAGAATGAGTCGCATATCGCGTTTGATGCCTTTGCCGGGCGCACTGGCCCGACCGGCAATATACAGTACGAACAGCTTCACGCCAATGGGTGGCAACCGTACGTAATACACTCATAATCGGCACAATACCCGATGTCCGAAAGCAAGGTGCCTGAATCAGCGTTCGCACACCCCTGGCCATCATCAGATCAGCCTGCGGACTCTTTCGGCCGGTATTCGCAATCTTCCCGCTGGCACTTGCCGTACATGTTCAGGGAGTGACGCTGGATTTCCATCCCGAAAATCTCGGAGACCATGTCCCGGATGCTCTGGATACGCGGGTCGCAAAACTCGAAAAGGTGGTTGCACTCTTCGCAGATCAGGTGGTCGTGCTGCCAGAAGCTGTAACTCCGCTCGTACTTGGCCTGTTTGTTGCCGAATTGGTGACGCACCACCAGGTTGCAATCCACCAGGAGCTCCAGGGTGTTGTAGACCGTGGCCCTGGAAACGGGAACGTTTTCCTGTTTCAACCGGACGAACAACTCATCCGCATCGAAGTGATCGGCGGTGTCGTAGACCTCTTCGAATATTGCCAGCCGCTCCTGTGTCTGCCGCAGGTTGCGCTCCTTGAGATAGTCCAGGTAGCGTCCGCGAACGACGTCAAGCTGCTCTTTGGGAAGTGGTGATGAGGTCATGGCTGTCGGCGTGATGCGTCGATCTACTGCTGCCCATGTGGGCAGTTCCGCAGAGGTCAGCCCGCAAGGTGGGCCTGCACGTCCTCACGTACATGGAGGGCAAGCGTTTCTATGGATTGCCGGCCATCAAGCACCACGAACCTCTCGGGCTCGGCTTCAGCAAGCCGGTCGTAGGTGTCGATGACCCGTTGGAAAAACGTCGTTCCTGCCCGCTCCATGCGGTCGGCACCTTCGGCATCGCCGAAACGCTTCTGCAAACGCCGGGTAGCGGTGTCAAGATCGACGCGGACCAGGTACGTCCGATCCGGAACGATTCCTCCGGTAACCGATCGTTGGAACTGCTCGAGCCAGTCCGGATCAGCCAATTGCCGACCCCCGCCCTGGTAGGCCACCGTCGAATCGAAAAAGCGGTCACAAACAACGATCCCCCCGCCCACGTGCATCGTCCGGATTCGTGTCCGGACCAATTCGGATCGGGCGGCAGAGAAAAGCAACATCTCCGTGAACGGGTCCATGGTCACTTCCGGATCCAGAAGCAGATCCCTGATCCTCTCGGATACCTCCGTCCCTCCGGGCTCCCGAACGTACAGGACGGACTTGCCCTGCTCCTGAAGCCACTTCAACAGGATCTTGGCCTGGGTACTCTTCCCCGACCCGTCAATGCCTTCGAAACTGATGATCATGCCCGGCAGACCCCCTCTTGCGGATCTTGGTGAATCGTGACCGAGGCACACGACAAACACTTTTTCCTTCGTTTAATATAACAGGCAGGGCACCGGCTGCATGGTTGATTTTCGCTGAACGCTCACATATCATGAGATCGCTCAGCGAACCTTTGACACACGTCTGCTTTGAAGCCCCGGCTGTACCAAAGCAACGTGCCGACAGCCCGGCGCCTTTTTGCTCACCATTTCCGGCACGATCAAGCCCAGCGCATGAGCAGTTTCAACTTCGGATTCGACGACTTCGAAGACTTCAAGGACGACAGTCGACTGGAAGACCTTGCAGCGCATTTCGAGCGCGAAGGCAGTTCCGTCTACTTCGACTCTGATACGTTGGAAGAAATCGCCTCCTACTACTTTGAGCAGGGGCGTTTCGAAGAATCGTTGCGTGTGGTCGACCGGTCCCTGGAAATCCATCCCTACTCTTCGGATGGGTGGCTGCGTCGCGGTATCCTGCTCAACAACATGGGCAGACACTCCGAAGCCCTGGACTCCTACGATCGTGCCCTGGAACTGAACCCCACCGACCTGGAAACAATGGTCAACCGGGGAATCACGCTGGACAGCATGGACGAGCCGGCCAAGGCGCTGGAAGCCTATGAAGATGTCCTCCGTCTCAATCCACGCAGTGAAGAAGCCCTGTTCAACAAAGGGGTGACGCTGGAGCGATTGAACCGGATTGCAGAAGCGATCACCGTTTTCAAGGAGTGCACGGACATCAATTCCGAGCATCCCGAAGCGTGGTACGAACTCGGTTTCTGCTACGATCGCCTGCAGAAAGAGGCCGAGAGCATCGAGTGCTACGATCGGCACCTGGATATAGACCCCTATTCGCAGGATGCGTGGTACAACCGTGGGATCGTACTCAATCGCATGGGGCGCTACCGGGAGGCCATCGACTCTTACGACATGGCCATTGTCATTTCCGATGAGTTTGCCTCAGCGCACTACAATCGCGGCAACGCACTGGCCAACCTTGGCAAACTGAAAGAGGCCATCCTGAGCTACAAGCGGGTTCTGGAAATCGAAGGCAACGATGCGGCCACGTGCTACAACATTGCCCTCGCTTTCGAGGAACTCAAGCTGTACGAAAGCTCCATCCACTACTTCGAGAAGGCTGTCGAGGCCGACGATACGTATGCTGAGGCATGGTATGGCCTGGGCTGCTGCCACGACGCGCTTGAGCAGTTCGATGATGCCCTGACGTTCTTCAACCGGGCCATCGTACTGAACCCGGAAACGCCTGAGTTCTGGCACGCCAAGGCGGATTGCGCCTACAACATCGGCCGTCTGGCCGAAGCCATCAACGCCTATCGTACGGTCGTCAAGATTACACCGAAGAACAAGGATGCGTGGATGGACTTTGCCGAGACGCTGTTCGAAGCCGGTCAACTTGAGGAGGCGCTTGAAGCCTATGGCCGAGCCTTGCAGCTGAAGCCGGATTGCGCTGAAACCTACGTTTCGCAAGCCCGGGCCCAACTGGCCCTGGGCAACGCCGATGAAAGCGTCCGCTCCCTGAAGATGGCCTTCGGGCTGGACCCGGAGCAGAAGGATCACCTTTCGGAATCCTGGCCGGAACTGTACGGAGACAAGAAGCTGCGCCGCCTGTTGGGACTGGATCGGTAACCGGATCCCATGAGCACATTGCTTCGCTGGCTGACCTGGGTCGGACAAGGAATCGGAATCGGTGTAGCCAACGTCATCCCGGGCGTCAGTGGCGGTACCATGGCGCTCATTTTCGGGATTTACGAACGCCTCATCAGCCTCCTGAGTGATGTCGTTCGCTCTGGCCTGAAGTTGCTCCGATTCGACCTGTCGGGATTCTGGACCGACATCCGCTCCCTGGATCTCCCCTTCCTGTTCTGGCTGGCCGTCGGCGTCGTGCTGGCACCCCTTCTGGGCGCGGCCGTCATTCCCGGAGCACTGGAGACCTGGCCGGAGGAAAGCCGGAGCCTGTTTTTCGGTCTGATCCTGGGCACGCTGCCCATTCCCTGGCTGCGGATCAGGAAGCACGATGCCCGCAATGTGATCGTGCTCCTCGTGGCCGCTGCCATCTCCTTCCTGCTCGTCGGCATACCACCACTGGATCCGGGACAACCGGGCCTGGTCGCCGTGTTTTTCTCCGCTGCATTGGCCATTTGTGCGATGATCCTTCCGGGTGTGAGCGGAGCGTTCATTCTCCTCATCCTGGGGATGTATGCGCCCATTTTCGAAGCGATCGATGCCCGCGACCCGGCGGTAGTCGGAGTCTTCATCCTGGGTGCGGGCATCGGCCTCGGAAGTTTTGCCGTATTCCTCAAATGGCTCCTCGAGCGCGCGCACGACCTGACGATGGCAGCACTCGTGGGCTTGATGGCCGGATCCCTGCGGTCCTTGTGGCCGTGGCTGGCTGAAGATCGGAGCCTGTTGCTGCCGGATGGCTCCGATGCTATCGGATGGATCGTCCTGCTGGGCCTCGGAGGACTCGCAGTGTCGGCATTCATGACCTGGCTGGAAGTGCGCAGGAAATCGGGCGGCGAAGCCTGACAGCCGTCCCACACGGAGTCACGCTGCGTAAGGGCAGGCCGTACCGCGACTATCGATGCCCGACGGACGCAGCGCCCGGTGCGCTCTCCAGGATCTTCTCGACAAGGCGGGTTTGCCTGTCGATGACCAGGATCAATCCAGGTGCCGGGTCTTCCGGAAACTGATACGTTCCCCTCCAGTCTGCAAACTCGTTCTCTGCAGAAACGAACAAGGTCGAATCGTCCGGGGAAAGCGCTACGCCGACAGGTTGCTGCATGGCCGGATGCTGGATTCGGTAGTCGATGTACCCCAGCCCCTGATTGACGACCTGCACCGCGTCCGCCCCGCGCACCGCGATATAGACCAGATTATCATCCGGCCCCCACACGATCTGTCGGGGGTCGTAGCCCATCCACAGCGACTGGCGCTGCACGGGATGCTTGGGGTCCGATATGTCGAACAAGGTCGCCGTATTGCTCCAGAACCCGCTTCCCCACATCCAGTGGCCATCCGAAGACACACCGAAGTGGCGAAACAGGTGCTTCGTGCCCAGTACATCCGAGTAGGTGACATCGGCTGTTGCCGGCTCCAGGATCACCATCTGATCCACCTCCATGCTGGACGAGAACACGGCATCACCCTGAGGGCGGACAGCCAGCGGATAGGCCTCCCGGTACGTCACGCTCACGTTCGTCAACTGCATATCCGTGCGGCGCAGACGAACGATTTCACGCCTGTCCACCGGCGTACGATGGAAGATGCCATCATCGTCAATGGCGGGCGCGGCAGAAACGTACAACTCATTGCGCGTCGGATGAACGAGGAGTTGTCCGGGGTCCGGAACAGGCACCATCGCCACCAGATCGTTGTTGCGATTGAATTTGGCTACCACTTCGCGCTCGTTCCATCGCAGACTGCTAATGGAGGCATACCAGAACGAACCGTCAGGTTCGACAGCCACGTGGCGCGCGCGGGCCCGCGATGTGAACCCGTAGTCGGTCAACTCCAGGCGGGCGATGATGACAGCCGCGTTCGTCTCCACAATCGTGATGACGGGCGCCCCTTCGTGCGCGACATACAGGCGATCCGCGGACTCGGCAAACGGTACGGCGCTTGCGGGCCCGCGCGCGCCATCTGCAATCCATCGCTGCAGTCGACCCACCTCATCTTCCGTGAGTCGGGACTTTCCGGAAGGGTGCGGGTCACGGTCGTAGGAGGTGGTCAAACGAAGCATGACACTCTTGTCCGGACGGAACGGGATGAGTGCCTCGCCGTGATCCGACCCGAGGATCAGGTGGTCCCAGGATGAGGTGTCGAATCCGGCGGCTGCCTGTTCACCCGAATGACAGGACGAGCACTTTCGGTCGAGCAGGGGCTGGATATGCGCATCATAGCGGAGGGGACCCGTCGGCTCTTCCACCACCAGCTGTTCTTCACCCAGCAATTCGCATCCGGGAAGCAGCGCGGCCAGGAGGACGCCTGCCATCACCATCAGTGATGCAAGAAGTCGATATGGAGGGTGAAAAGCGGTCATTCGATGTACGCGTGGCGACGGGATACACTTCCCGTACTACGTTGTACGTCGAAAACCTTAGAATTTGCGTCCTGCCCTACTGCGTCACGACGAAAGGGCGGGTATCGGAAAAATGTTCTCCGACCACGCGGAAGAAATAGGTGCCGGGTTCGAGTCGGGTGGCATCCACTTCCAGATCGACAAGGTACTCCGGGGAAACACGTCCGTCGAAAACCATGACCCGCTCGCGTCCAAGGGCATCGTGGACGATGACCCGGACCATCTGACTTCGGGACACGACCAGGCGGGATTGCACGGCTGCATGAGCGGGGTTGGGCCATGGAGCATCCAGCAAATGGGTGCCGGAGAGCACGTTGACGATGACATCTTCCGATTCGACACGTCCTCCATTGGATCCGATGGCCACCATGCGGAGCCGGAAAACGCCCTCCCCGGTCTCAATGGTTTCATCTGCTGTCAGCGTGGGCGATGTCGACCGCTGAACAGAGGAAAGGACCGATTCGGACCCGTCGTTCCCGATGCGAACGATATCGTACCGGGAGACGCCCGAAGTGTTGTTCAGGGTCCATTGCAACCGTACGGTTCCGGTCCCGGCCACGGTCGCCTGAAAGCCCGTGAACCGGGTGCCAATGAAGTCGGACGGGCGAACCACGAACAGACCTTCTCCTCGGCTCGAAATGATGACCAGATCAGAATCAGGATACGGCCAGGCAGTCCACGCCCCGTTGAAATTCACGGCGCTGTCCTGCGGACGGGTGTCGAAGAACCCGGTGATGAAGGGGTCAGCAGGATCAGAAATGTCCATGATCCTCAGCCCGCTGGAATAGTTGGCCTGGTAGACGAAGTTGCCGCGTACGTACAGGTTGTGGTCCGTGGAGACCGCATCGGATGCGAAATCGACCAGGAGTACGGGGTCATCCAGATCGATGAGGTCCCAGATGTAGGTGTGGGTCCTGTCATCAAAGACCCGCTCGTCCAGTTCGTCGTTCTGGATGAAGTAGCGCTGATCTTCCGTGAACCACCCTTGATGCACGTAGGAAGCGCTGGGGTACGTACCGCGGGCAATGCCCACCGGATTGTCGGCGTCCGTGACGTCGGCAATCGAAATGGCCGTTTCATTGGACCCCACACAGATTTCGTGCCCCTCGTACACACGATCAGGGCCTCGGTAGACGACGCATTGTGCATCGTGGACGTAGCCTCCTCCCTGCCGGCCCGTGCCACGATCGGCAAAACAACCGGCAAAGACGGGCTGAAGAGGATCGGATATGTCCACGATGTGGAGGCCACTGTTGCAGGAACGCTGGTCCAGACGGGCTCCGACGACATAGGCACGATCCGTTTCCTCGTTGATGACCACATTGTGCGCCACATTGAACTCGGTGTAATGAGCGTCCGCATCAAAGGTCTGTGGGGGGCCGTTCGCATTACGGAGCCTGCGCAGGTCGAAAACCTGCATTCCGTGAAGACCCTGTCTGCTGAAACTGCCGTCGGCCACGACGAAGGCATACCAGCCATCCACTTTGACATCCCGCCAGACATTGACCTGGGCCGTGGCAGGCATGGGCAGCTCGCCTGCATAGCGGGGAGAAGCGGGATCCGTGATGTCCACGAACGCCACACCATCCTCACGTCCCATCAGGGCCCATCGCTTTCCCGTCTCGGGGTCCACCCATCCCCACGCATCGTTGAGTCCGATGCCCGGGGCTGCGCCCATCTCCGAGAGGGGCATGAAGGACACCAGATCCACATTGGCACACGGGTATCCCGCGGCCATTCCTTCTTCGCACGTGAACGAACCGCTCTTTCCGGCGGGCGCGACTGCGCTCGCAGCCTCGCTGTCCCCTTTGGCATCCTGCGCTGCTGAAGGCACGGCCCACAAGCCTGCCATCAGGGTGGCACATGCCAGCCAGGCTGCCGATTGCCGGAAGGTTCGGTCCATCATCTGACTTTCAGGATGCGGCGTGTGGTTTCGAACGACTCGCCCCGAACGCGCACCACGTATGTGCCGGCCGCCAGACCATCTCCCGAAATGAAGTGGCGCATGGTCTCACCTGCCCGCGCATCTCCCTCGAAAACGGTCCGGACGGTTCTCCCGAGGACATCCAGGAGATCAACCTGGACGAATCCACTGTTTGCCAGTGAAATCTCCAGGACGGATTGGGTCTGGAAGGGATTGGGGTACAGGTCCATGAGGGCAATGTCCTCGGGCAGTGAATCCGATTCTTCGACGGCCGTGATGAGACTTGCGTGTGGCTGAACAATGAACAGGCCATCAACCGAACTGGTTACGGCGACCATGTTGTCGTCCATGAAAGGATAGTTGGACCAGGATCCTTCCCAGATCCCCTGATCGGCCGGATGCGTATCGAAAAACCCGACTTCCACCGGCGCTACCGGATCAGAAATGTCCAGAATGCGCAGACCATCCACGTACTGGCTCTGGAAAAGCAGGTCGCCACGTACATACATGTTGTGGTCGATCGTCTGCCGCGGGGCCAGGAATTCCGTGGCCACGACCGGATCATCCAGATCCTGCATGTCCCAGACGAGGGTGCGGGTATTGCCGACGCTTCCCCTGGCCTCGTCCAGTTCGTCGCCCTGGAAGTAGTAGCGGTGATCCTCGGACAGCCATCCCTGGTGCGTGTACTCGGTGGCAGGGTACTGCCCGACGGCAATGGTGTGCGGAGCCTGCTTGTCGGAAACATCCGTCACGACGACGGACTGCTCGTTCGCATTGACACAGATCTCGGCGCCCTGCCAATCCTCATCAGGACCCTCGTAGACAACACAGTGGGCGTCGTGGGTGTACCCCCCTCCGCCTCGTGACGTGCCGAACTCCGCGTAGCAACCCGCGAACTGCGGATTGGCGGGCTCCGAAAGGTCGATCATGTGCAGGCCACTTCCGCAGGGCTCGACGCCACCGCCCATTCCGACAGCGTAGGCGAATCCGGTCTCCTCGTTGATGACGATGTTGTGGACCGAACTCAACAGGTCATAGTGGTTGGTCAGCCCGAAAACCTGCGGGTCGGTTACCGTCAAGAGTTGTGTGAGGTCGAAAACCTGCATGCCATGCCCCGGCGCGCCATCGGCCACGACGTAGGCGTGGTTGGCATACACTTTCATGTCGCGCCACGTCGAACTCTTGGGATTGCCCTGGGCATCCACTTCACTCGAAGGCAGTTCTCCCAGGAAGACGGGATTGTATGGGTCGGTGACCTCAACGAAGGCCGATCCATCGGAACGTCCAACGACCAGGAAAGAGCGGCCCGACTCCTCGTGCTTCCAGCCCCACATGTCATTGAGGTCGAAGAAAGGCTGGATCGGGTTGCCGAACGCGTCGACGCCGTAATCCTTCGTGGTGAGACTGGCGCGATCCATCCATGAAATGAGGTCGACGTTCGAGCAGGCAAAGCCGGCTGCTGTTCCGCCGTCACAGGCCTGCCGCGCACCGGAAATACCTTGGGCGTTTGCGGAATGGGCAAGAACGAGCACCAGCGCCAGTGCCGGGAGATGTCTGAGGATGTTGTGCATCGGAAGCATCGCGTGTCTTTGTCGATCGGAAAAACCGATCCATGAAACGGGCTGTGTATCTTGTGATGTCCCCTGCTGGCGGACGATCGTCTTCTGTCACAAAGTCTGAATGAACGTGTCCAACCTGAAAAACCGAATTGTGTTCATCACCGGTGCGTCTTCGGGCATCGGCAAGTCCTGTGCTGTAGCGTTTGCACGCGAAGGCGCCCGATTGGTGCTTGCGGCCCGCCGGGCTGAACGTCTCGAAAAACTCTCTGAGGAGCTCTCAAGCAGGTTTTCAACGGAATCACGAACGGTAAGCCTTGATGTTACCGACCGGGAGGCCGTCTTCGATGCCGTCCGCTCCCTGAAAGATGGGTGGGGGGAGATAGACATACTGGTCAACAATGCCGGAAAGGCGCTCGGGCTGGACAAGTCGTACGAAACGAGGCCTGAACATCTCGAGGGCATGCTCGAAACGAACGTCAAAGGGCTGATCCATGTGACCAGTGCCATTGTCCCGGGCATGGTGGAACGCAACAGCGGGCATGTCATCAACATCGGATCGACCGCTGGTCGATGGGTGTATCCCGGCGGCACGGTCTACTGTGCGACGAAGCACGCCGTACGTGCACTGAACGAGGGGCTGAAAATGGACCTTCACGGCACAAAAGTGCGGGTGAGCTCCGTGGATCCCGGGCTGGTGGAAACCGAGTTCTCGCTCGTCCGCTTTGATGGCGACGATGAGCGCGCGGACAAAGTGTACTCGGACACCAACCCCCTCATGCCGGATGATGTGGCCGACGCCGTGCTCTGGTGTGCCTCCAGACCCGCCCATGTCAACATCTCGGAGATCCTGATGATGGCCGTCGACCAGTCCCACGCGACCCTGGTCAATCGGCAGGGACGCGATTCGAAGGCATGAGCCGTCCTGATTCCGGGGGTTCTTGACAGATGCCGGGGGCTTTCGTTTATTTGTCGTCGGAAAACAGCTGACCCTCCCTCTCAGCTCTTTCTTTCTGGGCGCGGGCCGCGACATGCGGCCCGCGCCCTTTCTTTTTGTCCGCGCGCGTGTGCATCTTCCCTGCCGGTCGCCTTCCAGACCGACGGCACGCACACCCGCTTTCCGCCACTCGACCAACGGTGTCCGGCCCGCCTGCCCACCAACCCCATCCCGCCATGCGCACTTCGCTGCTGATCGCCGTCCTTTTTCTGGGACTTTCTGCCTGCACGCCGCCCGATCATGTTACCATCATCCGCGGAGGGACCCTGTACGATGGCGAGGGTGGAACGCCCTACGTGGCTGACATTGCCATCGATGCGGATACCATTGCCGCCATCGGAGACCTGTCCGCCCTGACAGCCGGCACGGACATCGACGCCTCCGGCCTGGCCGTAACCCCCGGGTTCATCAACATGCTCAGTTGGGCCCCGGGTGATCTGCGAAAGGACGGCCGATCGATGAGCGACATCGTACAGGGTGTCACGCTCGAAGTCTTTGGCGAGGGCTGGTCCGAAGGTCCCCTCAACGAGCAGATGAAGGAAGAGGAGTACAGCGCAAACAATCAGCCCTCCTGGACGACCCTGCGGGAATTCCTGGAGATGCTCGAAACGCAGGGCATCGCCACCAACGTGGCCTCGTTCGTGGGCGCAACGACGGTCCGGATCCATGAGGTCGGATACGAGGACCGCGCCCCATCACCGGAAGAACTGGACCGCATGAAGGCGCTCGTCCGACAGGCCATGGAAGATGGCGCCATGGGCCTCGGTTCGTCCCTCATTTACGCCCCGGCCTTCTATGCCGGGACGGATGAACTCATCGAACTCTCCAAGGTCGTCTCCGAATATGACGGGATGTACATCTCCCACATGCGCTCGGAAGGCAATCAATTCCTGGAAGCCCTCGAGGAACTCATCACGATTGCGCGCGAGGCCGACGTCAAAGCCGAAGTCTACCATCTCAAGGCTGCCGGAGAAAGCAACTGGCCCAAGATGGATGAGGCCATTGCCCGCATTGAAGCGGCCCGCGCCGAGGGGTTGGGCATCACGGCGGACATGTATACGTATGTGGCCGGAGCCACAGGACTGGATGCCCACATGCCACCCTGGGTCCAGGAAGGCGGATTCGGCGCCTGGCGCGAGCGACTCATGGATCCCGACATCCGCGCCCGGGTCCTGGACGAGATGCGCACCCCCACCAATGAGTGGGAGAACCTTGGACTGGCCGCAGGCCCTCAGGGCATCATGGTGGTCGGTTTCCGGCAGGATTCCCTGCGCTACCTGACCGGCAGGACCCTGGCGGACATCGCCGAGGAACGCGGCACGACGCCCGAGGATGTGGCCATCGACCTGGTCATCCACGACTCCACGCGCGTCGGCACGGTCTACTTCCTGATGTCCGAGGAAAATGTCCGCAAGCAGATTGCCCTGCCCTGGATGGCTTTCGATTCGGACGCCGGTTCGTTTGCCCCGGAAGGCGACAATCTGAACAGCAACCCGCACCCCCGTGCCTACGGCAACTTTGCACGCCTCCTGGGCAAGTACGTCCGGGATGAGGGAATCATACCCATGGAGGAGGCCGTGAGGAGACTGACGAGTTTCCCCGCGGACAATCTGGGTGTCCTCGGACGCGGTCGCCTGCGGGTCGGGCACTACGCCGACATCGCCATCTTCGACCCGCAGACCATCCAGGATCATGCCACGTTCGAGGAACCGCACCAGCTTTCCACTGGCATGCACCATGTATTCGTCAACGGTGGTCACGTCCTGCGTGATGGCCAGCACACCGGCACGATGAGCGGTCGCGCCGTATTCCGCGGAGAACGATGAATCGCACACTTTTTGCCCTGCTTTTCCTGCTGGCCGGTTGTGGCGGCGCGCAGGCTGACTTCGACATCATCGTCGACGGCGCAACCATCGTCGACGGCACCGGCGGGCCGGCCTTCGTGTCCGATATCGGCATCAAGGGCGACCGCGTTTCCGCGATAGGCGATCTGGCCGAAAACAGCGCCGACAAACGTATTGACGGCAACGGGCTTGTGGCCGCTCCGGGGTTCATCGACATCCACAGTCACGCCACGGGTGGCAGCATCGATGGCAGCGCCGTCGTTCAGCGACCAGATGCAGAGAACTACATCCGACAGGGGGTAACGACCGTGTTGGGCGGTCAGGACGGCTCATCGATGGGTGATGTCGGTGCGTTTCTGGCCTATCTGGATGAGCATCCTTCCGCCGTGAATGTCGGAGTCTTTTTCGGCCACGGATCCTTGCGCGCACGCGTGCTGGGAGAGGATGATGTTCCGGCCTCGGCCGAATCCCTCAACGAGATGATCCGGCAGGTCGAGCAAGCCATGCAGGACGGGGCCTTCGGCCTGTCCTCCGGCCTGGAATACACGCCGGGCGCGTTTGCCGATGTGGACGAAGTGGCCACGCTGGCCGGCCCGGTGGCTGACCACGACGGCATGTACATCTCCCATATCCGGGATGAAGGCGGTCGTCTTCTGGAAAGTGTGGACGAAGTCCTGGAAGTGGGTCGCCGCTCAGGCGCCCGCGTGCAAATCACCCATCACAAGGTCATCGGGAAAGGGCGATGGGGCATGGCGTCCCAGTCACTCGCACTGATTGACGAAGCCCGCGCCCAGGGCGTGGACGCATCGTCAGACCAGTATCCGTACACGGCTTCCAGCACGGGACTGACCATCCTCTTTCCGACGTGGGCCAAGGATGGCGGCTTCGACGCCCTGGTTGAACGCCTGGGCGACCCCACCCAGCGGGAACGCATCCGGCAGGATGTCATCGATCACATCAACGTGGAACGCGGGGCTGATCCGTCGACCATCGTAGCCGCACGTTGCGGGTTCGACGCCTCGTTCAACGGAAAGAGCCTGGCGGACATCCTGGTGGATCGCGATCTGGACGTGACGGTACCGAATGCGGCTGATGTGGCCATGGAGTTGGTTGAGGCCGGTAGTTGTTCGGGCGTATTCCACTCCATGTCCGATGAGGATGTGCGCACCATCATGCGCCATCCATGGACTTCCATTTCGTCGGACGGCGGCATCCCGACCATGGACGAAGGCGTCCCCCACCCGAGGAATTACGGAGCTTTTGCCCGCGTACTGGGACGATATGTCCGACAGGACAGCGTGCTTACGCTCGAAGAAGCCGTGCACAAGATGAGCGGTCTGCCCGCGGAGCGCTTGAACCTGGCGGACCGGGGTTTGCTGAAAGAAGGCATGGTGGCAGATATCGCCCTTTTCGATCCAGCCACCATCATCGACACTGCCGAATTCGGAAATCCCCACCATTATGCCGAGGGCGTGGTCCACGTGCTCGTGGGTGGCATCTCCGTCCTGGAGCAGGGGCAGATGACCGGCGAACGACCTGGCAGGGGTCTGCGTCATTACGCACGCTGATCTGCCTTTCCTGAACGCATGCGCCCCGTGTTGTGTAGGTGTTTGGGGAAATTGTTATTCTTGCGGGTCGGCCCAAACGGGCTTTTCCCGAAACCGGTCTTTCGAGGCTGGTTCTGTCAGCGCGATGTATCACCCTCCGGAGAGTCTAATGACCCATCTGCTATCACGTTTTACGTGTGCCCTGGTTGTACTGCTGTTCGTTTTCGTGGCTGCCCCGGCGGCTGCCCAGAATGGCACGATTTCAGGAACGATAACCGTAGAAGAAGACGGGGCCGTGCTCCCCGGGGCCAATGTCGTCGCCCTTGATGGCGACGGTGGCATTGTAAGTGGCGCGGCCACCGACATTGATGGCAATTACAGTTTCAGCGTTGCCGCGGGCTCCTACACGGTCCGCGCCCGGTACGTCGGTTTCCAGGATTGCGAAATGGAAGTCACGGTGTCAGCCGGAAGCGCTGCCACCTTCGACTGCGCGCTCAGCCAGACCGGTCTCGAATTGAATACGGTCATCGTGGCAGCCTCACGCCGCCAGGAGAAGGCACTCGATGCACCTGCTTCGATTTCGGTGCTTTCGGCCCAGGACCTCGAAACGAGCGTGGGTGGTTCATCCGCCGAAGCTCTGCGTACGACGCCGGGCGTGGACATGCAGCAGACCGGGGTTGACCGCCGAGAAATGGTACTGCGCGGATTCAACAACGCCTTCAGCGGCGCTGCTTTCGTAATGACGGACTACCGTCAGGCAGCAGTCCCCTCTCTGGCCGTGAATCTCTACTCCATCATGCCGAACATCGGCATCGATGTGGATCGGGTCGAGGTTGTCCGCGGTCCGGGTTCGGCACTGTATGGAGCCGGTGTGGATGCGGGTGTCGTCCACTTCATCACCAAGGATCCTTTCACCCACCCGGGAACCACCATTTCCGTCCAGGGGGGCGAGCAGGCCATGTTCGGTGGCCAGTTCCGCCACGCGGGCGTGGCCCCGAGCGGCAAGCTGGGATACAAGATCACGGGTACGTACCTGCAGGCTGACGACTGGGCACTGGATCCGAACGATCCGCATGATGCCGGTCAGATTGCCGTCGATGGCGAACGCAACACCGAATACGTGAAGTCCAACGTGAACGGCAACCTGGAGTACCGCTTCAGCGACACGGGCACCGTTTCTGCCAATGTCGGCTATGCCACGCTCAAGGCTACGGTCCTCTCCGGTGTAGGAACGGTTCAGGCCGATGGCTACGGATACACCTACGGTCAGCTGCGTTTCAACCTGGACAAGTTCTTTGCGCAGGTCTACCTGAACAAGAATGATGGCGGCGATTCGTTCGTGTACGGCGCCTTCCCGGTCATCGACAACTCGACCCAGCTGGTCGGTCAGGCCCAGTACGAGTTCGAGACGGCCAACGGCAAGCAGAACACCATTGTGGGTGCGGACTTCGAGTTCATCCGTCCCGATACCGAAGGCACGATCCAGACGGATGATGGCATCGACGAATTCGGCGGCTATTTCCAGACATCGCGTGCCCTTACCGGGAAGCTGGACATCACCGGAGCCATCCGTGGGGATTATTCCTCGGTGACCGAAGCATTTGAGATCAGCCCTCGTGCGGCGCTCGTTTTCAAGCCGAACAACTCCCACTCCTTCCGTGTGACGTACAACCGCGCGTTCTCGTCGCCCTCGACGAATTCGAACTTCCTGAACATCGTGGCCGGACAGATTCCGGGAACGGACATCTTCGTTCGTGGACGCGGAGCCGCCAATGGATATGCATGGGAGCGCAATCCGGCGTATGCAGGCATTGCAGGCACCGACCTGGTGGCCTCCAGCCTGAATCCGGCATCACTCGGAGCACCGCAGCCGATCGGTCTGCCGCTGGATGCAACGTATGCGGCCATGTACCAGGGAGTAGCAGCCATTCCAGCGGGAACGTTGGCTACCATGCTGGGTGCCGCAGGCCTGCCTGTGGACGCCGCTACGGCAGGTGCCCTGCAGGCCCTCTTGAATCCACAGGTGACGCAGGTCAATGGCTTCTCCAGCGGCCTGCTGGCGTTCCTCAACACCTCTACGGGCCAGGTCAACATTTCGCAGTACCGCGACCTCGTGGATGTGGAGCCCCTCAAGCAGACGGTTACGCAAACCTTCGAAGTTGGCTACAAGGGCATCATCAACGAGAAACTGCTCTTTACCGTGGATGGATACTGGACCAAGCGTGACAACTTCGTCGGTCCGCTCCTCATGGAGACGCCCTTCGTCATCGTTCCGAACCTGGCCAATGACCTTACGGCCGCCATTGCAGCGGGAATTGCCAACAATGCCCAGTTGGCAGGCGCCCTCGGTCAGTTCGGTGTCAGTTCCCAGCAGGCCGCCGGCTTGCTTGTGGCCCTGGCAGGCGATGCGCTTCCCAGTGCAGGTACTCCGGTAGCCATCGTGCAGCCGCAGGAAAACAATCCGGGCGTTGGCAACACACCCGAGCTGATGCTGACGTACCGCAACTTCGGTCAAGTATCCTTCTACGGAGCCGATGCCGCCTTCCAGTATCTGGCAAGTGACCAGCTGAGTTTCTTCGGATCCGCTTCGCTCGTGAGTGATGACTACTTCGACGAAGACGAACTGGATGAGTCCGGTACCGGTCTGGAGCTGGCCCTCAACGCTCCGACGTTGAAAGGTAGCGCCGGCTTCAAGTACAACTTCGCGTCCGGTCTTTCCATCAATGCCGCTGGCCGCTACACGGACGGTTTCCCGGTTCTCTCCGGCCCGTACGTCGGCGATCTGGACAGCTACTTCCTCATGGACGTTGGTGCCGGATATGACATGAGCAGCTTCCAGCCGGGACTGCGTGTCGACGTACAGGTCAGCAATGTGCTGGACAACATGCACCGCGAGTTCATCGGTGCGCCGCAGATGGGTCGCATGGGCCAGGCCCGCCTGACCTACTCGTTCTAGAACAGGGCATTGGCAGACCCCGGGTCTGCCGTCATTTCGGCCTTTGACGGGGCGCCGCGCGGTAACGCGCGGCGCCCCGTTCATTTTTATGGCACAGATTCACGCTCCGTTCGATGCCACATCCACGCCCTGCCCGTAACTTCGTATTTTGACCCCGCCACAGAAAACCATTTCATTCCATCATGACCCGTTTCCTTTCCGTAGTCGCCCTGGCGCTCCTCGTTCTGACCGGTTGTTCGGAGTCCGCTGACGTCCAGGCACCCGCCGCACCGGCTGTTACCTTCGCCTCTTTTGACGTCTTCGGAAGCGAATTCGATCAAGCCGACAACGTACCCGTACAGATGGTTGCCGCCAGTCCCTCTGACTACCTGGGAGAGCCGGTCAAGGTATCCGGCACCATCACGGAAGTGTGCCAGGGCACGGGATGCTGGATGACACTGCAGGTGTCGGATGCCCAACTGGTCCGCATCGTGATGCCACGGGATGAAGACAACAATTACCTGTTCACCCTGGACCGAGGTATGAGCGGCCGTCGCGCCATCGTTCAGGGAACGCTTGACGAATCAACGCTGGCCGCGTTCGAAGCCCCCATGCACCAGGGCGGCGATGCTGAAGGTCACCACGACGGCGATGAACATGCCGAAGAAGAAATGTCAACGGCGTTGGAACTGCACATCACGGCCAGCGGCGTACTGGTGGAAAAGGTGGATGAGACGACCGATGAATTGGTCGAATCCGCAGGCTGACGTACAATTCCGGTAACGCTTCCCGTCGGGACATCCATATGCCCATTCTGGCACCAAGTATCCTTTCCGCCGATTTTTCCAGACTGGGCGACCAGTGCCGTGAAGCCGTGTCGGCCGGTGCCGAATGGCTGCACATTGATGTGATGGACGGTCACTTCGTCCCCAACATCACCATCGGCCCCCTGATTGTCCGGTCCCTGCGACCCGTGGCGGACCAGACGGGTGCCGTACTGGACGTGCACCTGATGATCGAAAACCCGGATGATTACGTCGAAGCGTTTGCCGAAGCCGGTGCCGATATCATCACGGTCCATGTGGAATCAGCCACCCACCTGCACCGGACCGTACAGGCCATCCGCGCCGCCGGTGCCCGGCCGGGCGTAACCCTGAACCCCGCTACACCCCTCTCCACGCTGGAAGAGATCCTTCCCGAAGTGGATCTGGTGCTGATCATGTCGGTCAACCCCGGCTTCGGCGGGCAGTCCTACATCCCATCCTCGACCGACAAGATTCGCCGCCTCCGTGGCATGCTCGATGCCATTGGATCCGATGCCCATCTGGAAGTGGATGGCGGCGTCAAGGCCAACAACGTGGCAGAAGTAACCGGTGCCGGTGCGGACGTCATCGTTGCCGGAAGTGCCGTATTCGGCGTGGGCGGGGACATTTCCGGCAACGTGCACGCCCTCAAAGCGGCCTGGTGAACGGTTCGGACTCCCCGAGGCGAATCCCCTGAGGGGAAACCTGTACGGCTGGTCCAATGTTAACTTATTGTTAACAGCCAGCCCGTATGTACTTCACGGCCCTTCTGATAGCCTTCATGGCCACCTTGTCCGGTCCCGGACCGGACTGGTCGGAGTGTCATGACGACACCTTCTGTATTGAAGCGGAAGATGTCGGCAACCGCGTGGATATCTACGTCCGCAGCCTGGTCGATTGGGATGTTACTCTTTCGCTCGACATGGAACTGGCCAACATGCGCTCCGACACGTCCCTGCCGTTGGTCCACAGCATTCCGGGCAAGAAGCGCACAAAGGCTGTGTCCCTCAAGGTTCGCGACATAAGCCGTTCCTGGTCCTTCCGGTATGACCTTCAGTGGGTCCCGGGGAATTATGCGGCGCGCCATGATCCCGGAGCCGTGTACGAGTTGCCTTTCGGCAAAGGGATTGAAATCCTGGTCGGACAAGGGTTCCACGGCATGGAGACCCATCAGGGCAAGTATGCGATTGATTTCGACATGCCCGAAGGGACGCCTGTCCGCGCGGCGCGGGGCGGGATCGTCATAGATGCCATGGACTGTTTCGAGGAGGGAGGCACCGATCCTGAATTGAAGTCACGGGCCAACTTCGTCAAGATCCGTCACGATGACGGCACCATCGGTCACTACGTCCACCTGCGTCATCTGGGGGTCGAGGTGGAGAAGGGAGACCGGGTGCGCACAGGCGAACTGATCGGATACTCGGGAAACACAGGGTACTCGTCCGGTCCCCACCTGCATTTCGAGGTCTTTTCGGCCAACCGGGACCTCTCCCTTCGCACCATTCCTGTCCAGTTCCGGACGGCCAAGCGCGGAGTCATCCACCTGGAAGAAGGCCACTACTACCGGCGCTGAAGCAGCAGACCTCAGTTCATCTCCCGCTGGCTGCCCAATTCCATCTCCAACGGAAGCATTTCTCCATTTCGGAGCACTTGCAGCGAGACGATTTCTCCGGGGCGGTATTCGAAGAGGTAGGCCAGGAAGTCTTCCCGGGTATCGATCTGCTCCCCTTCAAACACCCGGATGACATCGTACGGCTTGAAGCCCGCCAGATCCGCAGGCGAGCCAGGATCCACTTCCTCCACCACCACGCCGCGCGCTTCCGGAATGCCCAATGCCTGTGCCCACCGGGCGGGCAAGGTGCGTCCCTGAAGCCCGGTGTAATAGGCCCGGTCCACAAAACCCTTGTCCCGGATCTCTTCCAGGATACGTACCGCCTTCTCGGCCGGTACGGCAAAGCCGATGCCTACCGAGCCACCCGTTTCAGTGAAAATGGCTGTGTTCACACCGATGACTCTCCCGCGGGCATTAAGGAGCGGACCACCTGAGTTGCCCCGGTTGATGGCCGCATCGGTCTGGATCATGTCCATGTAGAACCGATTGTCCTGCGGTTGCAGATCCCGACCGGTGGCGCTGACCACACCCACCGTGACCGTCGGGTCAGAGGCCTCGAACAGACCGAAGGGATTCCCCAGCGCAATGGACCACTCTCCCACGATCGGACCGCCTGCCAACTCGAATTCCAAATGCGGCAGGGAGGTCTCGGGAGTGACCTTCAACAGGGCCAGGTCTGTTCCTGGATCGGAGCCCACCAGCTCGGCCGGCAGGGTCGTACCATCGGGAAAGGCGATGGTGATGGCCGATGCATTGCCGGCCACATGATCGTTGGTCACGATATAGCCGGACGGGCTGATCACGAAGCCCGAGCCCATGGACTGGACCTGACGTTCCAGCACGCGACTGCGCTGACGACCGAAGAAGAAATCGTAGAACGGGTCGTTGTACGGGTTCACCCTGATCTGCTGCGTCTGTGTGACGTTGACGCTCACAACCGCCGGCGTAGCCTGCTGTACGGCCGTCGTGATGGCGTTCATGCGACCGTAGGTGATCGAGTCCTGGATGGCGGCACTTTGCCGGGCATCCGGCCTGGAAGAACGGAAACTGTTCTCGGACTGCTGATCCTGCGATTGGACCTGCTGTTGGCACCCTGCCACAAGCAATGTTGCCAGAAGCAGAACGGACTTGAGCCGACGAGCCATCATGATGAGCGTGGACTGATTCAACGGGAAAGGACCGGATGATCGAGCGGGTTGCATGAAGGCTCCTACGAGAGCGTTTGCAGGCGGGTTTCTCCCCGGCTGATATGACGTTTTGCTGCTCCGGAAGGCTGGACAATCACGGGCCGGGGATGCATTTTGCCAGCCCTGTCAGGTCCACACCCGGTTCATCCTTATGTACATCACTTCCCGTCGCATCATCGATCGTCTGGCCGATCTGGCCCGCATCGGCGCGTTGCCGGGCGGCGGTGTTCAGCGCCTGGCCTTTTCTGATGACGATCTGCGCGGACGCCACTGGGTACAGGGCCATCTGGAAGCGATGGGGCTGGAGGTGCGCATCGACGCTGTCGGCAACCTCTTCGGGATTCTTCAGAGCACGGAAAATGAACAGGAAGCAGGCATCATGTTCGGTTCGCACACCGATACCGTCGGGCGCGCGGGCCGCCTGGATGGTGCCCTGGGCGTGGTTGCCGCCCTGGAGGTCCTCGAAGTCATCACAGCCTCGGACTGGCGGCCCGCGCGCCCGCTCATCCTGGCCTCGTTCGTGAACGAAGAGGGCGTACGCTACATGCCCGACATGATGGGCAGCCTGTTCCACGCCGGCGACCTCCCCCTCGATACCGTGCTCGAGGCCGCCGACACGAATGGCGTGCGCGTCGCTGACGAAATGGATCGCCTGGAGTACGCTGGCACGGATGCGCTGGATGACCTGCGCATCGAAACGTTCGTAGAACTGCACATTGAACAAGGACCGGTGCTGGAGACACTGGGCAAGGACATCGGCATCGTGGCCGGCGTGCAGGGACTTTCCTGGTTCGAGGTGACCGTCGAAGGCGCGTCCAACCACGCAGGCACCACACCCATGGAAATGCGGCGGGACGCGGGTGCAAAGGCCGGAGAGCTCTGCGCGGCACTGCGCAGACTGCCTGATGACATCGACGACCTTCGTCTGACCATCGGGGCCATGCACTGGCATCCGAACCTGGTCAACGTCATCCCGGATCGGGTCGTATTCACCATCGATGTGCGCCACCCTGTGCCGGAGTCACTTCAGCATGCCGAGGATCGAATCAAGGAAATCCTGGGTACGGGTACAGAAGACCTGGAGGTGTCGTGGAAATCGTTGGCCCGGGTGGCACCCTGCACCTTTTCGCCCCGTGTCGTGGATGCCGTGGCATCGGCTGCCGGCCGGAGCGGGTTGAGCGGGCATCGCATGATCAGCGGGGCGGGGCATGATGCCCATATCCTGTCGCGCTGTTACGACGCCGGAATGATCTTCATTCCCAGCCGCAACGGAATCAGTCATCACCCCGACGAGTATTCCACGGACGAACAGATTGAACGCGGCACCCAGGTGCTGCTCGACACCATCCTCACCCTTTCCGGCTTCCCGGGCCACACGACATGATGTTCCCTTTCGCGGTTTCCCTTCCCATGCTCAACGAGGTGGTGGCGCTGTTCGTCGTCAGCGTCGGGATGGCCTACGTGTGTTATCGCTTGAAACTGGCGCCGGTTACGGGCTTCCTGATTGCAGGGGTCGTCATCGGCCCCAATGCGCTCGGATTCGTGCAGGAACAGGAGTTGGTCGACATGTTGGCCGAGATCGGGGTCATCCTGCTGCTGTTCACCATCGGCATCGAATTCAGCCTGGAAAAGGTGGCCCGCATCCGGAAAGCCATCGTGGTCGGGGGTGGCACACAGGTTGTATTGACGGTTGCACTGGTGAGCTTCGGCTTGAATCTGGTCGGAGTGGACTGGAACGCTGCCATCTATACCGGCTGCCTTGTAGCGCTCAGTTCGACGGCCATCGTGCTCGGCCTGCTTTCCGAGCGAAGCGAAACGGATACACCGCATGGCAAGCTGTCGCTGGCCATCCTGATCTTCCAGGACCTGGCCATCGTGCTCATGGTCCTTCTCATTCCCCTTCTTTCCGGTGAGGCCACTACCCCGGCCGCCATCGGTGCGGTTCTCCTGAAAGCCGGCGCCCTCATTGCAGCCGTCCTGCTGCTGGCGCGCAAGGGAGTGCCGTGGGTTCTTGAAGCCGTTGCGCGAACCGGGCGGCAGGAGCTCTTCCTCCTGACAGTGGTGGCCATCTGTTTCGGAACGGCGGCCATCTCTTCCATCATGGGTGTAAGCCTGGCCCTCGGCGCATTCCTGGCCGGTCTGATTGTGAGTGAAAGCCGTTTTTCGGATCAAGCCCTCAGCGAAATCCTTCCTCTCAAAACCGTCTTCAACGCCGTCTTTTTCGTCTCTGTGGGGATGCTGCTGGACCTCTCCTTCCTGCTGAGCCAACCGCTGCTGGTATTCGGCACGGCGGTCGCGGTCATCCTGATCAAACTGGCCACCAGTTGGGCCGGGGTGGCCGTCCTTGGGTATCCCGCACGTGTGGCCATTGCAGTGAGTATAGGTCTGGCCCAGATCGGAGAATTCTCCTTCGTGCTGGAGCGGGCCGGCCGCGCCGTGGGCCTGTCTCCGGCTGGCATGGGTGACGCGGGATCGCAGACTTTCATTGCCGCCGCCGTCTTCCTGATGCTCATCACACCGTTCCAGGTATCAAGTGCGCCGAAACTGGCGGCCCGCTTCACCGGAAAGCGGGAAGAAGATGCGCCCGTCACAACGTCAAAGCTGGAAGACCATGTCGTCGTGGTAGGGTACGGTGAAGCGGGCCGCCGCCTCTCCCGGGTACTTGCGGATCGCGGTATCCCTTTCATGGTCATCGAACTGAGTCCCTCGCATCTGAACGACATGAACACGCAGGGCATTCCGCATGTCGTCGGGGACGCGCTGCGACCGCACATTCTCGAAGCGGCCGGGATACACACGGCCAAGATGGTCGTGCTTGTCATGAACGACCCTGAAATTGCTCCCGGAATCATCTCCCAGGCCCGGTTCCTCAATCCCACCGTTCAGATCGTGGTCCGTACGCGGTACCTGCGCTCCATGGAATCCCTCCAGCAGCGCGGAGCCGATATCATCGTGCCGGAAGAACTCGAGACCACGGTCCGGATCTTCTCGCATGTCCTGGGAGCGTACATGATCCCGGCTGAAGAAATTGACCGGCAGGTCAAGCTGCTTCGTGAACACGACTACGGCGTCATGCGGGGAAGCATCCAGGAAGCCCACCTGATGGTCCTTCAGGGGTTGGACGAGGACGGATTGCATACGCGCGCCGTCGCCGTACGACCCGGCGCTCCCGCCGCGGGCAAGACGCTGCAGGAACTTGCGCTCAGGCGATCCCACGAACTGACGGTCATCGCCGTGCGTCGGGGCACGCGCACCATCGCCTCCCCGGCCGGGGACTTCGTGGTGGAGCCCAACGACCGGCTGGTCATGATCGGAAGCGCCGACAAATTTGCAGAATGCGCCGACCTGTTCCGGGTGGCGCCTCCAACAGCCTAGCTAGCCCAGGATGTCCGCTACAGCGCGTCGGTCCGCTACCAGTTCCAGGGCCTGCTGTACCCAGACATCGTCCTCCAGGTCAGCGCGTACCATCTCCTGATCAGCCAGGAGACGACTCCGGACTTCGTGCCGCAATGCAAACAGGAGGCGATCAGACGCAGTGTCCAGTTGCTCCCACTTGGCTTGATCGATGGCGTCCTGCAGTGAGGTCAGCTCGCTCCCCAGACCCGCATAGCCGGCCTCCTGCGCCTGCGTCTGCATTTCGACCAGCAACAGGTCCAGGTCCGTCGTCAACCGGAATCCCTGCTGGTCGATCCAATCCCGGAACCCTGTCAGCATCTCCTCATCCGTTCCCGAGCAGACAGCGGAAGCATCGCACCGATCAGCAACCCACTGATTGGCGTACAGGAAGAAAGCCGATTCCTGGCGCAACGCCGTCTCAATCGGTGTCGGCCCGGGAATATCGACGGGCACGTCGGGCTCCACACCGCGACCGCCGCGCATGGTGCGACCGGCCGGCGTCGTGAAATCGATGAGCGTCGGTACCGTGACCGTGGCGGCGGCACTGCTGTAGCGCGCCGACTGGATGGTCCGACCCGACGGCAGGAAATAGTGCGAAATGGTCAACTTCAGTGTCGCATTGTGCGGGAGGGGCCGGAAAATCTGCACCAGTCCCTTTCCGAGGGATGTCCGGCCCAGCACGACAGCCCGATCCATGTCCTGCAAGGCGCCCGCCACGATCTCGCTGGCGGATGCGCTGTACTCGTCCATCAGGATGACGAGTGGCGTGTCCGGCAGGTACGGCTCGGCGTCCGTGCGGTACTCCTGGATGGAATCGTCGGCGCGCGAACGCGTCGTGACAACGAGGGAGCCATTGGGCACGAAGATGGAAACCAATTCAATGGCCTCCGCCAGGATGCCTCCCGGATTCCCCCTGAGGTCAAGGACCATGCCTTCCAGCGGAACGCTTCGATTCAGGGTCCGGAAGGCTCGTTTGACCTCCCGTCCTGATCGATCGCCGAACTGCTCCAGTTTGACGTAGGCAATGGCATCGGTGGAGTCGGCACCCAGCCATCCGAACCACGAGACATCGTTGGTGCTCGGTCGGACCCGCGGAAGCGAAAAGGAGCGCGGGGCCACTTCACCCTGACGTTCCACCAGTACATCGATAACCGTTCCCGGTTGGCCGATGAGCAATTCATTGGCCTCGACCAGTGTCATCCCATCGGTGGACGACTCCCCGATCTGCAACAGGATGTCTCCCGGCCGGATGCCTGTCCGGTAAGCGGAGGCATCACCTTCCGGCGCGAGAACCGCCAGTCGCCCCCCTTTTGACCCGATGGTGATCCCTACGCCGCCCAGATTGCGCTGCTGCTGGAGTCGGGAGTCCACCATGTCGGCCTGATCGTAGTACTGGGTGTACGGATCCAGCTGGGACAACATCGCCTCGATCCCCGCCCTCATGAATGGCGCTGGTCGGACATCATTGACGTATCCGGCCGCAATCTCTTCATAGACGGCACCGAATATCTCGAAGTTCTTCCGGAGTTCGAACAGATCATCGTCCGAACGGAAAGCGGCCAGGAGAACAACCAGGACCAGGAGGGACAACGAGGGCAGCAGCAAGCGACGCATGGAGTTCCGCAGACAGGTGGAAGGGCGCGAAAAGGATTCGACGCGATGTCCGGCAGGATGGTTCGGCTGGAGGGCAGAATTGCCCTTCCCGGGCCGGGTCAGGCCAAGGCCTTCTCCAGTTCCTTCTTGCGCTTGCGCTCCACAACCCCGGCCACGCCGATGGAAGCTTCATACAGAAGAAGCAGCGGGGTGGCCACAAGGACCTGGCTGATCGGATCGGGAGGCGTGAAAAACGCGCCCAACACCAGGCACACGATCAGCGCGTACTTGCGGGCCTTCCTGAGACCGTCGGGCGTCGCAATGCCCAACTTGGCCAGGAAATAGATGACGACGGGGAGTTCGAACAGGATGCCCGTTCCGAACGACCAGAACGTGATCATCTCGAAATACTTGGTGATGTCGAACTCGTTCAGGATCTCGGGAGAGATCGAGTACTGGGCAAAAAACTGCAGTGCCAGCGGCGTGATGACGAAATACCCGAAACAGATGCCCAGCAGGAAGAAGAACGAAGCGAATACGGCAGCAAAACGAAGCCCTTTCTTCTCGGTGGGATACAGGCCGGGCTCGATGAACTTCCAGATGTAGTAAACGAAAACGGGGCTGCCGATGATGGCGCCCACGACCAGTGCCGTACCCCAATCCGTGAAGAACTGCCCGGTGACGGTGCGATTCTGCAGCACGAACTCGGTCGTCTCGATGCCGAAAATCCGGTAGCTGATGAAATCGGCCTTCTTGGGCCCGAGAAGGATGTTCTCGATGACCCAACGGCGGTAAATGGCGGCTACAGCAGTGAATACGATGATGCCACCGAATCCCTTGAACAACGTCCACCGCAACTCCTCGAGATGATCAAGGAAGCCCATTTCTGCCTCTTCCTGGGCTGGAACAGGGTGGGATCCACCTGCACCATCACCGGCGTGGGGAGCATCCACTCCGGAAGCAGCCTTCTTTTTTCTTCGCAGGAAAGAGATCATGGGACGAGCAGCTACGGGTTTCGCGGCTGTTTAACGCTCGTTTTCCCGAAGGTTCAAATCGAGCAGCGAATCGACCCACAATCCCTGCTGCTCCAGGCGCTGCTTCCCTCCACTCCACGTAAAGTTGAACAGCGTCATCAATCCGGCGACCTGGAATCCGTCCTGCCGAAGCAGTTCGACGGCTTTCCATGCCGATCGACCGCTGTTCAGGATGTCATCCAGCAGGACGACCGGCTTGTCCCGCAGCAGGGGCCCTTCAACCAGCCGGCGCCGACCATGCGGTTTGCGCTGCTCACGAACGAACCCACCCATGAACGGCGGATTGCTGGGTGTTGCCACCACCGCAGATACCAGGGCGTAGGCGCCGAATCCGAATCCGGTTACCTGATCGATCCCCTTGGCACGGAGCCGCTCTCCAAGGACACGCCCGACTTCGGGCATGACCGTTCCGCTCAGCATGGGTATGCGGGTGTCGAGAAGCCAGCCTATGGGTTGCCCCCTGGGGTCCGTGATGTGCTCCTGCTCGCTCCTGACGAGCGCCATGTCGTACAGCTGACGACCGAGATCGACCAACTCGTCATAGGTTGCGGAAGACATGCTGGACATGGATACAGGGAAAGACGGCGTGGAACTACTCTGACGGAAAAGGTGAGGGCTGCGTTGCAGCTCAGGCGGTCACGAAATCATACAACGGGAAGCGTGCTGTCATTTCCCGGATGGCCCCCTTCACACTGTTGAGTACGGCTTCATCGTCGGGATTGGTGATGACCTGGTCCATCAGGGCCACGATCTCCCGGAATTCATCCGGTCCCAGACCTCGGGTGGTCATGGCCGGCGTGCCGACCCGGATCCCACTGGTCACGAACGGACTCTGATCGTCGTAGGGGACCATGTTCTTGTTGACCGTAATCTCGGCGGCCTGCAGCGCTTCCTCGGCCTGTTTGCCCGTGATACCCTTGTTGCGCAGGTCAATCAGCGCCAGGTGGTTGTCGGTGCCGCCCGAGACGACTTCATAGCCGCGCTCGATGAATGCATCCGTCATGGCCTTGGCGTTGTCCAGTACCTGCTGCGCGTAGACCTTGAAATCATCCTGCAGGGCCTCTCCGAACGCAACGGCCTTGGCGGCAATGACGTGCATGAGGGGACCTCCCTGCATGCCCGGGAATACCGACGAATCGAACAGTTCGCTCCAGTTCTTGACCCGGCCGGACTTGGGCGCCACCTTGCCGAGCGTGTTCTCGCCATCCTTTCCGATGAGCAGCATGCCGGCACGCGGACCACGCAGAGTCTTGTGCGTCGTGGTGGATACGATGTGACAGTGCGGCATCGGGTCGTTTAGCACCCCGGCCGCAATCAGACCCGCCGTGTGCGCCATGTCCATCCACAGGAAGGCTCCCACTTCGTCGGCAATCTCCCGGAATGCGGCATAGTCGAAGTCCCGGGCGTAGGCCGATGCCCCGATCGAGATCATGCGCGGCTGGATGGCTTTGGCCTTCTCCCGCACCTTGTTCATGTCGATCCGGCCTGCCATGGGGCCGTCCTTGTCCACCCCATAGTATTCAGCCTTGTACAGGATGCCGGAGAAGTTGACCGGGCTGCCATGCGTCAGGTGACCGCCGTGGGCCAGGTCCAGGCCCAGGAACGTATCGCCCGGGCGCATGAGTGTGAGATAGATCGACGCATTGGCGTTGGCGCCGGAATGCGGCTGAACGTTGACCCAGTCGCAACCGAAGAGCTGCTTTGCACGATCGCGTGCGATGTCTTCGACCTGGTCCACCACCTGGCAACCACCGTAATAGCGCTTGCCGGGAAGACCTTCAGCGTATTTGTTGGTCAACGGCGAACCCATCGCCTGCATGACGGATCGGGAAACGAAATTCTCCGATGCAATCAGTTCAAGACCGTCGTTCTGACGATCGACCTCCTGAGCCAGGAGATCATGGATGACGGGATCCGTTTCCGGGAGATGGGCCATGTCGGGAAGGGCAAATGGGGTTGGTCTGACACATCCCGGCGCGCTTTTTCGAGGCTGCGTTCCCGCGATGCATCGTGGAAGCGCAAAACTACGGGAAACGGCTCAATTGGTCATGGCATAGACCAGGATATTCGCTCCCATCTGCAGGGCCGCCCGCCGCAATTCCTCCGGTTTCTCGTGGACGGTCATGGGTTCCCACCCATCGCCGAGGTCCGTCTCGTAGGTATAGAACACCATCAGGCGACCATTCTCATCGAACAGTCCGAAGCCCTGGGCCGGTTTGCCATCATGCTCATGCACCTTGGGAAGGCCGTTCGGAAAGTCGTAGACCGTATGGAAAATGGGATGATCGAAGGGCAGCTCGACAAACTCCTGCTCCGGAAACACCTTCTGCATTTCGCGGCGCAGATAGGTGTCCAGGCCGTAGTTGTCGTCGACGTGAAGAAAGCCGCCCCGCTCCAGATAGTGCCTGAGCCGCAGCGCTTCGGTGTTCGAGAGCCGCAGATTGCCGTGACCCGTCAGGTACAGGTAGGGGAACGAATACAGATTGTCACTGGACAACTCCACCACCTCCTCATCCGGCGCCACATCGACCAGCGTATTCTGACGGACAAAGGCCAGGAGCTCGGGCAGTGATTCCGGATCGGAATACCAGTCCCCACCCCCATCGTACTTGACTCGGGCGATGGTAAACGCATGGGGCACCGCTTCCTGAGCCGAAGCCGTGGCAGGAAGCAGGGTCGCGACCAGGATGGTCGCCAGCAGGATGAGGATGGATCGGTTCAGCATGTCCCGCTCTACGAAGATGTTGGCGATTGGTTTTCCCTGCCCTCCCGGGACTGGGCAAGGGACTTCACGAAGCATTGGTGATGTTTGGAAGACGGAACGGCAATCCGCCCTGTATTTGGTAAATTGCGCGACTTCCGGACTCCCCTTCCACCTCCGAAATCGACTTTCAACCCGGCATGCAGGCCTACCTGACCGATTGTATCCTTTCCGCGCTCGAAGCCATGGGTGGTGCGCCGGATGGGTTCTCCCCTGAATTCGAACAGCCGGCCAATCCGGATCACGGAGACCTTTCCTGCAATGCCGCCATGCAGTTGGCGCGTCATTTCCGGAAGTCGCCTCGCGCCATTGCGGAAGACATGGTATCGCATCTCAATGCGCTGCCGATGAACGCAACGAAGATCTCGTCCGTCGAAGTGGCCGGTCCCGGATTTCTGAACTTCCGGTTTGCCGACGCCCACCTTGCAGACCAGCTCCAGCAGATCATCGACGCCGGCGAAGGATTCGGAAGAACGGCCACCGGCAGTGGAAAGCGTGCCCTCGTGGAGTTCGTGAGTGCCAACCCGACGGGACCCCTCACAGTTGGACACGGTCGCAATGCCGTGCTCGGCGACACGGTGGCCAATTTGCTCGAATGGGCGGGCTATGACGTGGATCGGGAATATTACTTCAATGATGCCGGTCGGCAGATGCGCATTCTGGGAGAGTCCGTGCGTGCGCGCTATTTGGCCCGCGTCAACCCGGATATCGCGACGAAACAGATCGGGGAAGGCGATGAGGTCCTTACCGTTCCCGAGCCCTTTCCCGAGGACGGCTACCGTGGCGAGTATATCGATGACATCGCCGGGGAGCTCTTCGAATCGCACGGTGGCAGTCTGGACACCGACGACGTCGAGCCGTTCAAGAAGGCGGCCGAAAAACAGATTTTTGCGGACATCGAGGCCACGCTGACCCGTCTGGGCATCCGCATGGACTCGTTCTTCAACGAGCGCACGCTCTATGAGTCCAACAAGGTCTGGGAGATCGTGGAGACGTTCCGCAAGAAGGACCTGGCCTACGACAAGGACGGCGCCGTCTGGTTCAAGACCACCGAGTTCGGCAAGGAGGCGGACACCGTGCTGGTCAAGAGCACGGGCGAACCCACCTACCGCCTGCCGGATATCGGCTACCACGCCGACAAGCTGGACCGGGGATTTGATCTGTGCATCGACATCTTCGGAGCCGATCATATTGCGACGTTCCCCGATGTCCTCGACGGCATCCGCTCCCTGGGATACAATGCCGACAAGGTGGATGTGGTCATCTACCAGTTCGTCACCCTGATCCGCGGCGGGGAACCGGTCAAGATGAGCACCCGAAAAGCCACGTACGTCACGCTGGACGAACTCATGGACGAGGTGGGCGACGACGTGACGCGCTACTTCTTCCTGATGCGTTCGCCGAACACGCACCTGGAGTTCGACCTGGACCTGGCCAAGGAGGCTTCGGACAAGAATCCGGTCTTCTACCTGCAGTATGCCCACGCCCGGATTGCCTCCATCCTCCGGAAAGCGGAAGAAACAGGACTGGCTCGCGAAGGATCGGCTGATCTGTCACTCCTCGACCACCCCACGGAGCAGGCATTGGTCAAGGTCATGATGGACCTGCCGGAGACGATCGACCGCGCGGCTGAAAGCAGGGAGCCGCACCGGTTGTCGAACTACCTTCGGGACGTGGCCGTGGCGTTCACCCAATTCTACGGCCAGTGCCGGATCATCGGCGAGAACGAGGACCTGGCCAAGGCCCGGCTCCAATTGGCCGATGCTGCTCGGCAGGTCCTGGCCAACGGCCTGTCGGTGCTGGGTATCAGCGCACCCGATCGGATGTAGTCATGAGCGACTCCGCCACATCATCCGGTTCGTCTTCGTCCGCCCGTATACGGGTCGGATTCCAGGGCGAAGTCGGTGCCTACAGCGAGGAGGCCCTGCACGCCCTGTATCCCGATGCGGACGTTGTGCCGTGCGCCAGTTTTGAAGCGGCGTTCGAGGCCCTGACGGACGGGGATCTGGACCGCGCTGTGCTGCCCATCGAGAACTCGCTGTTCGGAAGCGTCCACCAGAACTACGACCTGCTTCTCGAGCACGACCTGATCATTGTGGCGCAACTGCAGCTGCGGATCCGGCACCAGCTCATGGCGCCGCGTGGTGCCGCCATGGAACATCTGAAGAAAGTGCTCTCCCACCCGCAGGCCATCGGGCAGTGCCGGGACTTCCTGCGCGCCCGGCTGGGTCAGGCGGTCATCCAGCCTACGTACGACACGGCCGGAGCGGCCAAGAACGTGGCCGAAGCAGGGGATCCGTCGATGGCGGCCATTGCCAGCAAAGCCGCGGCCTCCGAGTACGGACTGGACATTCTGGCTGCCGACATCGAAAGCAACCACGCCAACTACACCCGTTTCCTGGCCCTGGCGCGACCGGAAGCCGACACCGAGCGTGGTCTCCAACCGGATGCGCTGGATACCGGTGCCTTCCGCACGTCGCTGGTCTACGCACAGAAAGAGAACGTTCCGGGTGGGCTTTTCAAGAGCCTCGCTGTTTTCGCCCTTCGGGATATCGACCTCCTTAAAATCGAAAGCCGCCCCCTGGTGGGCAGCCCGGGACAGTACGTCTTCTACCTCGACCTCCTGGGGCACCGGGACGACGAGCCTGTTCGCAACGCCCTCCACCATCTGAAAGAAGTGGCGGCCAAGGTGCGCGTCCTGGGAAGTTTCCGATCGGGCCAGACGGTGGAGTAAGGCGATGGCTGCTCCGCTGGACGTACGAGACTACCCGCGCCAGACGTTGGCGTGGATTCGCGCTGTTCGCCCCCTCAATCTGGCCATCACAGGCGCGGGTGTGTGGCTTGGGGCCACCCTCTCAGCACCTGCCGATGCCGGGGCCTTTCTGTCCTGGGCCATATTGTCGGCGGTTGCCCTGACGGCTGCCGGAAATGCCCACAATGACTGGTCGGACGCGGACAAGGACCGGGTGAACCGACCGGATCGCCCCCTGCCTTCCGGGCAGTTGACGAGGCCCTCCCTCCTGCTGCTGGCAGCCAGTGCGCTGACCCTGGGCCTGATCGCCCTGTTCCCACTCTCTGGATCGCATGCCTTGCTGTTCGGCATCAATGCCGCGGCCCTTCTCCTCTACAACACCTGGGGATCCCGCCGCCCTCTGATCGGCAACCTGCTCGTGGCGGCGCTGGTGGGATCCACGCTGGTATTCGGGGCCCTGGAGACGGGTGTCAACGATCGCGTGCTGGTGGCCGCGGCGTTTGCCGCCGCGGCCACATTGGCGCGCGAACTGGTCAAGGACATACAGGACCTGGAAGGCGACCGGGCCGCGGGTGCCCGGACGTTGGCTGTGGTGGCGGGTCCCGGGATGACCAGCAGACTCGTGAATCTTGTACTGCTGCTGCTCGTACCCGGCACCCTGCTCCCGTTCCTTCTGCTGGATTTCGGCGGAACCTACCTGCTCGGCATGGGCGTCACGTGCGCCCTCCTTGTGGCTGCGGCACCCCGGGATGCCAATCATGCCAAGCGCAGCAGCAACTTGCTGAAATGGGCCATGGTCACAGGCACCATGGCCCTCCTCTTTGCTGAATCATCCATCATCTGACCTGCATCACCTCCCCGTGTCCCGAACTGTTGACACAGAACAATTGGCCGGATGGGTCACCCTGGCCCTCGGTGGCGATGAAAGCGCGTTGTCCCGGCTGCTGACAGCCCTGGAGTCCCCCATGCGGGCTTTCTTCATTTCGAGGATCGGCCGGCGGCCGGATGTGGATGACCTCGTGCAGAATTCCCTTCTGCGTGTGCACCGGGGTCTTTCAGACCTGAAAGACCCCCATCGCCTGAAAGCCTTTGCCATGAAAGGGGCCCTGTACGAACTGCAGGACTTCTACCGGGGACGATATACGCCCAAGGAAACGTTGTTCGACATCCACGACGCTCCCGAAATCGGGGACGAACAGCACGTGTCCGGTGCCGGACTTGACGTCGAAAAAGCGCTCTCATCCCTGTCCGACAAGGCGCGTCGTATCATCGAACTGCGGGAGTACGGCTACAAGTATGAAGAAATAGCCGAGATGGTCGATTCCACCGAAGCAGCCATCAAGATGCAGGTAAAACGCGCCTTTGAGCGCATGAGGGACGCATTGGGGCTTTTTCTGCTGTGGATGAGCAGTTTGCCCCTGATGGAGCGCTGACGCGTTACCATTCTCCCGGTGACAGCGGCTTACCTCCATGCAGACCCCTTCCGGGACCCCACCCGGTTGTCAACCGAATGCCAACCCCCATCGAACATATCCTGTTGCGCGACGAATGGACCGAGGCCGACCGCCTTGTCCTGCGGCGTGCCCTCGAAGCCGACCCCGAGCTGGGGCCGGCCGTTCGTCGTTGGGTGGCCCTCTGCCGCGCTGCTGCCACACAGTGGGATGAAGGTGTGCCTTCCCGGCACGCACTGGTCCTGCTGGCCTGCCGGAATCGATTCCACCCGGACGATTTGACCGATGAGGAGCGCGTGCTCCTGGACGATGCGTCGGCTGCCCTGGATACCGCATTGGAGCGCCACCCGGCCGTTTCCGATGTACTCGAACGGATCCGACACGAGGCCGATGCCTTTGATCGCGCCTGGAGCCGATCCTTTGAAGACAAGGATGCTTCCCCCCGCTCAGCCGCCGATCGTGGCCCACTTCGTCGCGCAAGCGGAAGCCCTTCCGGGCCGTTGCGCCTTGTCCGTCTGGCTGTAGCCGCCGCTGCCGCCATTGCCATCCTGGTCGTTGGACGCTCATGGTTTGGCGCCGACATCCCGGGCCCAACGGCCACGTTTTCCGCGGCCGCCACCATGCAGGTGGTCTCGCTGGATGATGGCAGCGAAATTCGACTTGCTCCCCGGTCTACCCTTGAAGTTCTCTACGACGAGGAAAGTGACGAGCGACGGGTTCGACTGATCGGGGACGGTTTTTTTGATGTAGCCGCCGGCCCTCGTCCCTTCCGCGTGGAAACGGCCAACGCGCTGACCACCGTGCTCGGCACCTCTTTCGGTGTGCGCACCGCAAACGGTACGGATGTCTTTCTGGTGACCGGCCGCGTTTCCCTTGCTTCCGCCGACGATCCCGGGTCCGCCGTCGTACTGGCTCCGGGCGAGCAGGGCACCCTGGCCGCCGATGCGGACATGCCATCGGTACGGACCTTCGCAACGCTGGACGGTTTCGACTGGTCCGGTTTGCTCGTCTTCCGCAATACGCCGATGGCTTCGGTAGCCGAGCGCCTTTCCGAAGAGTTCGACGTGGCCATCACGGTCAGCGATGACCTCAAGGAAGCCCCCTTGACGGGTACGTTTGAGTCCGAGCGAGGCAGCAAAGCCATCCTGGACATCATTGCATCCGCTCTGGGTGCGCGCGTCACCGAGCAGGAAGACGGTTCCTTCCTTCTGTCCCGCCCGGCCGAATAGGGCGGCGACACGTGCATCCCGTCCCGTTCCGGACGGATTTCCCATCTCCAGACGTCTCCTTCCCCCAGCGGCACTCTGCACGGAACGCTGTGTGGACGCACGTTTATAACGGCCGTTGATCCCCCACGACAGGCCCGGAGCTGGAGTGCGCACGCTGATCGGTACATTTTTCCTGCTCTCCCTGCTGGGAGCCACGGTCGGAACGGCGCAAACCATCCGTCTGGAATTCTCTGATACACCCGTATCGGAGGCGCTGGAAGCCTATGCCGAACGTACCGGTGTGGATGTGGTCTACAGCCCCCAACTGGTGCGCAACCTGACAACCTCGTGCCGGTATCGTGGCACGTCCGAGCGGGACGCCCTCATCTGCATCATGTCGGGGCATGATTTCCGGGTCGAACCCATCTCCCGACAACAAGCCGTGCTCATTCCGCTCGAATCCAGACCGGAACATGAAGCATCCGGCACGTCCCGCGTGCTCACCGGATTCGTCCGGGACGCTGAATCCGGTGAATCCCTGCATGGCGCCCACGTCATCCTTCCCGGTGTGGGAACGGGCACCATCACCAACGAAGCCGGATTCTTCGCATTTCCCGGAATGGGCAGCCAACCGGTCAGTGTGGCCATCACGTATCTGGGGTATGCACGCCTGGACACGACCGTGATCAGTCAGTCCACATCGGGCGTTTTCCCCCTGAAACCCGTGTCCTATCAGGTCTCCGGGATTGTCGTGGAAGAAGAGGCAGAACGTCGTGCCGACGTCACCATCACCCCCGGACTGGTCTCCGTTTCCGGAAGGGAGCTGCAGCAGTTTCCCGGGACCCTGGGAAATACCGATGTGCTGGAGTCGCTGAAATGGATGCCCGGCATCCAGCGGGCTGGCGAGGCCACGGGCGGACTCCTCATCCGGGGCAGCGGGCCGGACCAGAACCTGTACCTGATTGACGGTGCTCCGGTATACCATCCCTGGCACGCATTCAGCCTGATCTCCACGTTCCAGACGGACACCTTCAAGGACGTATCCCTGTACCGGGGAGCGTTTCCGGCCGAGTTCGGTGGGAGACTGTCGGCCGTTCTGGACGCCCAGTTGCGGGACGGATCGCGTTCCGAACCGAGCGCCTCGCTGGGAATATCCGGCCTGAATGCATCGTTCATCATGGAGAGCCCGATCTCGAAGCGGAGCTCATTCATGCTTTCCGGACGAAGGTCCTACATCGACCGGATCGTGGGGCGTTCCCATCCCGTGGAAGACGATTCCGGCCGGCGGGATACCCTTCGAACGGGCTACTACTTCTATGACTGGAGCGCCAAATACTCCTTCCGGCCGGATGCCCGCTCCTCCGTGTCCGTTTCGTGGTACTCCGGCCGGGATGCCCTCGACCTCCGGCTCCCTTTCGACCTGTCGCTCGACTTTTCCTCCTGGTTGCGGCCGGCAGACCTCTTCTTCGAGGTGGATCAGGAATGGGGCAACAGGATCCTCAGCACACGATACCAGCGACTGCTCTCCAGCCGTTTTTTCCTGACCGGCACGCTTTTCCACTCCCGGTACCGGGCGCGGGAAAACGCCCTGATCCGCCCGAGCCAGTCGTCACGGGTCTCCTCAGCCTATCGGGTGGACCTGGAAGACACCGGCGCGCGCATGGTTCTGGACTGGTATCCGTCCCTGACCCACCAGGTCCGTATCGGGGCCGAGGCCATCCAGCACCGTTTCGACTCGGGCATTGACGCCCGGGTCGCCTACACGCCAACACTCGTTGAGCCGTTGCAGGAGGTCAGCAGAACCGTGGCGGCGGAAGCCTCGGTTTTCATCCAGGATGTCTGGACGCCCGGCCCGACCCTACGCGTCCTTCCCGGCATACGTGCTTCGTGGTTCAGTCAGGGCTCGTTCGTTCGGGTTGCTCCCCGTTTGTCCGTACAGTGGGCCCTCGAACCGACCTGGCTGATCCTTCGGGGCGCCGCCAGCTCCCATGTCCAGTATCTGCAGCGTATCCGGGACCGGAATGCCTACCTGTACGATCTGGTATCGAGTCGATGGGTGCCGGCCCAGTCGGATGCGCCGCCTGCCCGTTCGCGACAGATCTCCCTCGGACTGGAGTCCCACGGAATTCCACGCACCATCCTGCGTATTGATGGTTTCCTGCGTGATGGAGCCGGCACACTCCTGCCCGAAGACGACTTCCAGTCAAAGGACGGTCTGTTGGGCCCGGGGATCGAGGTGGCCACCCTGCTCGGTCAGTATGATCGAGGAGAGGAACGCTCGCGCGGGGTGGAAGTCGGTACAGAGACCCGGACCAACCACTGGCTGGTGGTGGCATCCTACACCCGCATGCGATCGGAGAACCGTATCGTCGAATCCCCGAAGGCCGCCTTCCGGCCAGCCCGATTCGACACCCCCCATGCATTCACCCTGGTCCTCTCGTTCCGGAAAGCGCGGTGGAATGTCGGGACCTCGGCGGACTGGCGCAGCGGATACCCGGTGTCCGTCCCGACCGGTCGCTATCAACTGGAGGATCCCGTATCGGGCGAAACCACGTGGTATTTCCACCGCCCGACGATCAACAACGGTCGTCTCCCATACTATCTGCGTATCGACGTGCAAGGAGCCTACCGCTTCACGTTTGCCGATGCCTCCTGGTCGACGGGCATCTCGTTGTACAATGTGCTCAACCGTCGCAATGTGACCAGCCAGACCTGGGACCCTGAACTGCCGGGAATCCGCCCGCAGAACCGATTGGGGCTACCCATCCTGCCCATGATTGATCTCATCATCGATTTGTGATGGCAAGACATACCCGACATATCGCCCTGTTGGCCGGATTGACCTGCATGCTGTTGTGGGCCGGGTGTGACTCGGTGACGCCGAGTCACAGAAGCACACTGGTAGTCGAAGCCTGGTTTGATACATCGACCCCTCTTCCTCCCATTCGCATCAGTACCACACGTGCCGTGTCCGAGGCATTGACACCGGACCCGGCCCCCTCCGGAACGACGGTGGAGGTCACCATGGCCGATCGAACCGTCATGTACGAACGGGATCCAGCGGATCCGTTGCGGTTCTTGCCTGCGGTCACGAACGGGGTGTTGGCCGCGGATGGGGATCGATTCGATGTCCGCATCGATGCGCCGGACGCGTCCGTCCGTGCTTCCGGGATGATGCCGCCTCCCATCACGCTCAGGGACATCAACGTTTCCGTGCCGGACAGTCCAATTTCGGTTGTCCTGATCGACTCCCTCAATGTCGGTCTGGATTCCCTCAACCTGGCTGTCAATGCCACGACAGGCTTCATCTACCCGGTCCAGGTTTCCATGTCGTGGGATGACAACACGCCCGACGGCAGTGGCTTCGAAGGCTGGATCGAAACCAGGCTCCAGCCCGACAATGATTTTTCTTCCTCGCTGATCGATTTCTTCCTGCTTCCCTCGCAGGTCTTCCCTGAATCATCCGCTCGAACGGGCGAGGACGGATCCCTCAGCTGGGAAGGCGTGTATGCCATTGCCGTACCGGAATCCGACAGCCCGTTACCTCCTCATTCCCTGCGGGTCGTCTTGACCCGGGGTGATGACCGGTTTGCCCGGTTCATGACCAGCAGGGATGCTCCGGACCGTCGCGAGCCCGATTCCAACGTGAACGGAGGTCTCGGCTTTGTGGGTGGCATCTCGACGGACTCCACCCGGGTTGACGTTTTCCAATGACACCATTCTCCTGACACGCAAACGCATGCGGTCCATCCGACCCCTTGAACAACCCGATCCCCCGAAAGGAGGTGGCACCATCTCAGCCATCCAGGTCCAGAAAAAGGACCAGGACCGGTGCAGTCTCTTCCTGAATGGCACATTCGCCTTCGGCATCCACATGAACCTGGTTGCCGATCACGGCCTGAAAAAGGGTGTCGTTCTGGATGAGGAGGCATGTCGTTCCCTCATGTCCGAGGACCTGTACTACAAGGCCATGAAACGGTGCGTCGACTACCTTGCTTACCGTCCCCGTTCCACTTCCGAGATTGAGCAACGTCTGCGGGAGTTGAACGTGCCGGAAACCGTCGGCGAGAAGGTCAAGGACAGGCTGGGCGAGTTGGGTTATCTGAACGATGAGCGTTTTGCTCAGCAATGGGCTGCTTCCCGCCATCGATCCAAAGGGTTCGGCCCCCGGCGCCTGGAAATGGAACTGATCCAGAAGGGCATCCCGGCCGAAATGGCTCGCAAGGTGGTGGCGGAAACCTGCTCAGCGGATGATGTGGAAGAGCAGCTTGCTGTACAGATCGGGAAGGCCCGCCATCGTTACCGGCACGAGGGAGACGAACGAAAACGCGAACAGAAAATCATCGGATTCCTGTCCCGTCGCGGTTTCGACGTCGGGGCAATCCGGGATGCCCTTCGCCAACCCGGCTCGTGAATAGTTGTAATTCCCTGTAGCATAGCCCAGAAAACCCACACATTCCGGATCAAAAAGTCGATATTCCGGATTCCACCCAACCCGCCGACTGCTGATTCTGCCCATTCCCCATGGCCAAGGAACGACACGATCTTCCTTCTCCCTTCCGCTTTGCCGGTTGGGACCTGGTGCTGTTCCTGCTGGGAGCCATCGGCATCTGGGCTGCCCTGTCGCTTCTTCCGGCCGCACATCCTGACGCAACGGCAGCGTATGAGATAACCGAGGAAGAGGCCATCAACACGGCCGACATCTTCCTTGTCTCCCAAGGGTACGAGATGGGAGGACTCATCAAGAGTGCCGAGCTGGCACGTCGGGAAGATCTGCTGACCGCATTGCAGAACATCCTCGGGCGGAATACGGCCGTTGAATTCCTGTCGACCGAGAACCGCAATGTTGTGCCTGCCTACTACTGGCTGGTGCAGTACCGTCCGGCGCTGGAGCCTGGAGAAAGACGTCTGGTCAGCGAACAGGGAGCCATATTCGAGGTCGAGTTGGCGCAGGATGGTGGTCGTCTTGCCCTGCGCAATTTCAGCAACCGCCTCGGTGCAGGCGCCCTCCGGTACGGGTCCGGCGTGAACCGGGTCAACCGGTCGGCGCTGGCCAGTGTCATCCGCGCCGACACATCCACGGAGGGTCAGGCCCGAACGGCCCTTTCCCAGATCGCAGACTCCATCTTCCAGTCCCGCCTGACGTTCGATTTGACCGGCGGCACTCCACTTTCCTCGCAGTCGGCGTTCGAAAACCTCCAGGCAGGCCAGCCCGTTGCGCTGGACTCCACGGCGCTGGCCAGGATCGGCGAATTCCATATTGAACGATCTGCCTTCCAGCATCTGGACATGCAGGTCGACTCGATGGGCGTTTCGAACATCAGCGGCAATCGAAACGCGCGCGTCCGCTTCCAGGCCGATCGCCCCGTAGCCGGACAACGCATCCGCGTGGAGGCCGGGATATCGGCAACCGGAACGCTGACCCGGATGACGGCCACGTTCGAGCCGGCCCAACCCGTCGAGGACACCGTCTCGGCAGCGCTCTCAGCTGCCAAGATCGGGCTTCTCGCGCTGCTGGCGTTCGGTTTCGTGGTCGTTTTCTTCAGACGATTGGCCGCCCGGCTGCTCGACATGAAGGCAGCGCTCGTGGATGCCATGATCATCGGCATCCTGGGTGGCATCGTGGCCGCAACGACAACCACCTTTCTGGGAGACATTTTCCTCTATACGCCGATCTGGGCAGAAATCCTGTTCCGCCTGATCGTGTTTTCAATCGTTGCCGGAGCCATTTCCATCTTCGTGTTCATGCTGGCGGGCGTGACGGATTCCGTTGTCCGTGAGAATCAGGAAGGAAAGCTGGGCACGCTCATTCTGCTTCGCCACGGCGATTTCCAGAACAAGCCTACCGGATCTGCGCTGGTGCGGGGAACGGCCCTTGGAGGCATCCTGCTGGGCCTGGGCGTGGGTGCCCTGACACTGTTCGATTCCCTCCACCTGAACCTGGGCACCAACTTCCTGAGCAATGCGGTCATGCGACCGGTGGTCGGAGGTGTTTTCGAAGGATTCGAGACCGCCTATTTCCTGACCCTTCTCTGGGTGGTGGGTGTCAGCTCCGTGGTCCGGCGGATGAGCAAGCAGGTTGTCCTCTCGGTCGTTTTGCTGACCGTGACCGGAGCATTCATCGGAATCGGACCTGTCAATTTCGAAATGCAGTCCGTTGGACTCCTTTGCGGTGGACTTTCGGCCCTGATCATCGCCCTCGCATGGGTCCGGTACGACATCGTCACGGTGCTGACCGCCCTCTTCACTTCGGAAGTGCTCTGGAGTCTCAGTGAAGGCTTCCTGGTCAGTGGTTCTCCGGCGTGGATCGATGTCCTGCTGGGCGGTCTCTTCGTGACTTCGGTACTGATCCTCGGCTTCGTGGGGGTAACCAGCCGACGTACGGGAAAGCAGGCCTCAACCTACGTACCGGAGTACGTCAGCCAGATGGCCAGCCAGGAGCGGGTCCGCCGGGAGTTGGAGATCGCCCATCAGGTACAGTCGTTCTTCCTGCCGCGCGCCATGCCGGACATCGCGGGACTGGACATCGCCGGCATGTGTCTTTCGGCCAATGAGGTCGGCGGAGACTATTATGATTTCATCGAGCTTGAGGACGGACGCATGGCGTTCATCCTGGGCGATGTCAGCGGAAAGGGCATCCAGGCCGCATTCTTCATGACGCTGGTCAAGGGCATCGTGCAGACCCTCACCCGCCTGAATCTCTCGCCGGCCGACATCATGCGCAGGCTGAATACGCTGTTCTGCCAGAATGCCCCTCCCGGGACCTTCATTTCGGTCGTCTACGGAGAAATCGACCCTGGAACGGGCTCCTTCACCTTCGCTCGTGCCGGTCATAATCCGGTCATCTGGTACCGAGCCGGACAGAAAAAGTCGGAAGCTTTGCGTCCCAAGGGAATGGCCATCGGGTTCACTTCCGGGGATGCGTTCAATTCCTCCATCGAGGAGCAGACCATTACGTTGGAGACCGGAGATGCCCTCGTGTTCTACACAGACGGATTCTCGGAGGCCATGAACCGCGCCCGCGTTCTGTACGGCGACGATCGACTGGTCGAGAAAGTGACCCAGATCGGCGGGCGTTCCTCGGCAGCCATCCTGCGCCTGATGACGGAAGATGTCCACCACTTCATCGAGGGCATGGGCCGTGCGGACGACATGACCATGGCGGTCATCAAACTGGGCGGATGATGGAAGCGAACCGGGATTCCCTGGCTCTGGACGGAATTGCAGTCCATCCGGAGGCATTGCCCTTCGTGCGTCGGGCCATTGAGGGCAAGGTGGACACTCCTGCCTTCGGACTTGTCCTGGGGTCCGGGCTGTCCCATCTGGCTGATGTCCTGGAAAGCGCAGTCATCATTCCGACCACCGACATTCCCGGGTACCCCGGATCCACCGTCGAGGGCCATCACGGACGTCTTGTTCTCGGGTATCTCGAAGGCACTCCTGTCGTTTTCGTTCAGGGCCGGCTGCACGTCTATGAAGGCCACAGTGTGGAAGCAGCCACCTATCCGATCCGACTCCTGGCGGGACTGGGTGTGAAGCGCCTGGTTGTGACCAATGCAGCGGGAGGCATTCATCCCGAATGCGTGCCCGGAACGCTGATGTGGATTACCGATCACCTGGCGTTTGCTTTCCGCCAGGTGCCCACGGGGGGACCATCATCCTTCCGCCCGACGGA
>Ga0209578_10000133_pt1 | contig 145389 bp, 155 predicted proteins | sample tdAd472_FD_187127 | JGI IMG/M metagenome (GOLD analysis project Ga0209578, IMG submission 187127) | Marine sediment microbial communities from the Atlantic coast under amendment with organic carbon and nitrate - tdAd47.2 (SPAdes)... | ecosystem: Environmental > Aquatic > Marine > Coastal >...
ACCATAGAACCTTCCAGAACACCCATCATGGGCATTCAACATTCAACCGTATCGCTTGCCAAGGCGACAGTGGGTAAAGCTCAGGGCACCAATGATTGCCAATCGGCGACGGCGGTGGTGGCGGCGCGAACGTCGTTGAGCCCGAGTTTACAGTTGTGGGGCCTGTCGATGTTGTTTGCGTGGAATGCGGTCCAAACCACTGGACCATACCAGCCGTATTTGCTGTGCCTCTGTTATTCCGTTTTGAAACGCGCTGAGTAATCCGCAATTCAGTCGCACCTTGAGGTACATCCAAATTCACCACATTATGCGCGCGATTATGTTCTTCCGTCCCAGACGTACGACCGCTTTCACACAAATCCACCGTTCTGGTGAAACCGGCATTAAAATAGACAGTAATCTCGGACAAATCACCCTTTTCACCGGCCGTCACGCAATTCGCATGAACCAGAACACTATTCGCGCCCGCTGGGCGTATATAGCGTTGGGTCAAATTTCTGCTCCCGGGCGAACGCTGGCTTAGGCTATAAGACCAGGCTTGCCCATAAGGCAGTTTTTCTTCGATGCGCACGGCAAAACCAGCTCGTGCAGCACTTTCTGCTGATTCAGCAAATATCGCCGTATCAGCAAGGTCAGCTTCAATCGCATGTTCAGCTTCATAAGCATTAGGCTTGCGATATCTCGCTTCTGTAACTGCCTCTCCCAGAATATTCACACTTCGGACATTGTTCGAAACTGCGAATGTCTGTAGAGGGGCAATGGGCTCGCTCAACTCTTCTGCGGTACTTGGTCCATGCAGAAGACCGAAGGAACCCAGGATACCGGTCGTAACCAGCATCAAAGTCCTATTCATTGCATTACTCCTGTTTATCACGCCTCTACGCCACCCATAATGTGGATTGAAAACCGAATAAAGTATTGAATAGTAAAGAAAAATTAACGTTCGAACATGGTGTTAACCCTTGATTTACGTCTTGAATCACTTTGAAACAAACTCGAAGCAGTTAAGTGCAAAAAACCATGATTTTGACGCACTATTAATGTGTTCAAAAATACGTGATGGCGTGAAGTGAAGGTCGACACGTGCCAAAGTTTAAGGGTGAGGCATCACCAGCTCTTCAAAACACGCTGCACAAAAACCACAGGTTTTGCAGAATGTTTAACCCAGGTCCCCCAATTCTTTTTCTGGAGGAAGAAGGCAATGGTTTGGCATTGCAGAAATATTTGGGCTATTGAATGCTAATGCAATCAGCATCGCTTCGAATGAAATCAAAGGGGCGGCCCCTGGGCCTTTCCCGATTTACTCAAGAAAAGGCTTACACGGACCGCCCCAAACAGACTTTGATCTGGATCAGTTTTTAATAGAGGACGTCAGATTCCCTAGCCCTGCGGAAGCACATAGGACTGTTGGTGGTCGATATAATAAATGATTTACCATAATATAAAAAAGTAGGCTGTAAAGTAACACAGCCTACTTTTTAATTGCACTTGGCTAAGACTATATTATCCAAATGGAGATCTAAAAATCGGTCTATAATCTATGGGGCCGATTGGGCCAATGCCAACGCAGGAAATAAGAGGGTTCTGGTAACACCAGTTTCCTAAATCTGGTACTTGTGGCTCCGTTATTGGCTGTGTTGTTGGTGCTGGCTCAGGCGTTGATGTTGACGTATTATTCTGATTGTTCTGTCTGCGTTGGCGCTGTTCATACTCCCAGCCAGAAATACACCGCTCATAAGCACCTGCGACTTCGAACCTGCACGGGTTAGGGGCTATACCCCCCGTTGTTGGCACGGGTGCCGGTGGCGGTGTTGTTACGGTATTCGCCCCACTTCTCGGCGCTGTTGGGTTTGCACCTGCGAGCTGTGAGCCTGGTCCGAACCACTGGACAAAGCCATCAGTGATGGCAGTGCCACCATTATTGCCCTTATCCACATATTGCGTCACGGTCAAAGTCGTCACACCCTGCGGCACATCCAGGTTCACACTATTATAGCCGCGGCTATATTCAGATGTCCCACTGGTCCGGCCGGCCTCACATAAAGACACACTCCGGGTGAACACCGCATCAAAGGAGATGATGACACGGGATAAATCCCCCTGCTCCCCAGCCGTAATACAATTTGCATTAATCAAAACACTATCTGCATATATAGAGGGACGGTCATAATGCTGTGTGAATGTCCGGGACCCCCTGGTCGCCTGAGTGAGGCCAAAGTCCCAGGCCTGGCCATAAGGCACCTTCTCTTCAACTCGAACCGCTAAAGTTGCGCTCGCTGCAAACTCCGCTTCACCCGCTGTAAACGCAAAGGCCGCCTCGCCCGCCTCATCTGCAAACTCTGCCTCATAGGCATTAGGCTTGCGATAGCGCGCCTCTTCAATACTATCCCCCAATACATTCTGATTGAAAATATCATTCGATATGCGGAAAGTCTGTAAGGGGGCAATACCTGCTACACCCGTCTGGGCAGTGGATGATGTCGTGCCGCCAGAAGGTTGCTCCTGATGTAAAACAGGGTTCGGACGCACAAAGGGGCGGTCATATTCAGGCGGACGCGTTGGATAATCTATCGCACCACCTTGGGTCAGATATTCCCTATAGGAGGTGAGACGCGAAGTCTCTTCCTGTGCCGCACTGGGAAAGTGCAGCATTGTGAATGAGGTTAGAACGCTTGTTGCCATCAATATCAGGGGTTTGTTCATCGGTTCTTGTTCCTTATCTACACGCCTCAGATAAGGCTAAGCCCTTTTTCAAGGTCGATAAACTATTGAGTAGTAAAGAGAAATTAACCTTCAGAAACATTAAAGAGTCTTAGATTAAGGACCGTCTCATTTTAGAACATAATCAATGATTTTATGCTGATAACACCATGATTTTGACGCACTATTAATGCGTTCAAAAATACGTGATGGAGTGAAGCGAATAAATAGCGTTACCAAATTGTAAAGAACTGCTCAGAGCCTTCACCAAAATAAGGAGGCCGATCACGTGGAACAGATATTTCAAAAGACCATCTTGCTGGCGCTATTATGGATCTCAGCCCTTGGTCCAACGATGCTGATGAACAAAAAACTGAAACAGGGTAAACCACTTGAAGGCAGTTTGGACCGTCTTAGCCCCTATCTTGCAATGGCAAGCATTACCATGCTGACCTTCCTGGCGGGTTATACGACCACATCGGCCCCAGTTCCACAGACAGGTGTCGCACCAAACGCGAACAATCTCACATTCAGTGAAGCCGTTAATGAAGGACGGTGGGCAGACGTCCCAATCGTCACCCATTTACGGAAAAAAGGGTTAGATCTGAGCTTTATCGGGCGGGAAGCAGGCGGCCTGCCTGGATTTTACGGCTCTGACGGTGCAGCCAGCAACACAGTCTATTACATCACACCGGACGGGAATCATGCAATCGCGGGCTTAGCCTTTAATACTGATGGCAAGGTGATTACAGCGCAGCAATTGGAAAAGATCGCGGACAATCTGGTGAGCACAAATACACAAGCCTCACCAACAGAAGAACGAAACGAAGCGCATGCGATTTGGAGTGAGCTAGAGCAGGCAAATTGGATCTCGCTTGGGGATACAACGCAAAGGCCGATTTACATGATCGCGGACCCGGCCTGCCCCCATTGCGCCCGTGCCTGGGGTGAACTGGAAGGCGCAGTTCAAAGAAATGAGATCCATGTACGCGTCATCCCGGTCTCGCTCATTAACGGCTCTAATCCCGCCATCGTTCATGAGATTTTCAACTCCGCCAACCCTGCATCCGCCTGGGTGGCGGCAATTCATGCGAAAAGTGAAGGGCGGCGTGCACCATCATTACAGGGCCCCGCACCACCAGCTCTTCGGAATATGCTCCATAAAAACCACAGACTCTTTGCAGAACAGAATTTAACCCAAGTCCCTCAGTTCTTTTTTCTGGAAGACGAAGGGGATGGCCTGGCCCTTAGGAAGCATATAGGGCTTTTAAACGCCAGTGTGTTGAACACCCATTCCAAATGAAGAAGAGGCGGCCCCTGAGCCGCCTCAATCATGTTTAATCCTAGCGCATACCGCATCTCGTCAAAAAAGTACGTTGATGAGATATTAGCGTTGCTTATCTGCGACTGAATGTGTCATTGGGTCCACGCCGAGTAGGTCCATCTGGAGCTTCATAAACCAAAATACCGTCGATGTAGACATCGCAATACCTTCTAGCCGTACCGGGAGGTGCACAATCATACTCCCTATTTTCCGGAGGCCGGGGAGTGGTTATTGGAGGATCTACTGTTGTATCATCCATTGTTTCCGTCGGTTCTTCAGGGGGCGCACAGAACCCTGTTCCAGGCACGAGGCAGTTATCAGTCTCACCATTATCTGTTTCCGACCCGTCTGGAAACGCCTCACAAGCTGTCGGGCCGGTTCCCGGGCAATCAGCGCTTCCACCTGTTGTTGGTGCGGGCGTCGGTGCTGGTGCCGGAGTTGGCGCTGGCGCAGGACTTGGTGCCGGAGTTGGCGCAGGAGTTGGTGCCGGCGCGGGTGCTGGTGCTGGCGGTGGTGGTGGCGGAGTTGTTGTTATATTATCGCCTGCTGTCGGTCTTGTGGCATTTGATGCGAGGGAATGCGGTCCGAACCATTGAACGAAGCCATCGGTGATGGCGGTACCGCCATTATTGCCCTTATCCACATATTGCGTGACGCGCAAAGACGTTACACCCTGAGGCACATCCAGGTTCACACTGTTATACCCACGGTTATATTCAGAACGACCACTGGTCCGACCCGCCTCACATAAAGACACAGACTGGGTGAACACCGCATCAAAGGATACAATAACTCTCGATAAATCCCCCTTCTCTCCAGCCGTGATACAATTCGCATTGATCAACACACTGTCCGCATGTGCTGGACGCGCATAATGCTGGGTAAAGGTCCGAGACCCCTCACTCACCTGAGTGAGACCAAAGTCCCACGCCTGACCATAAGGTGCCTTCTCTTCAACACGAACTGCTACACCCGCATTTATTGCAAAATCCGCTTCTCGCGCTGTAAACGCAAAACCCGCCTCATCCGCTTCCAGCGCACGTTCCGCTTCATAGGCATTCGGCTTGCGATAACGCGCTTCTCCAATACTATCCCCCAATACATTCTTATTGAAAATATCATTCGAGATGCTGAACGTCTGTAACGGCGCTATCGGTTCAAAACCCGCCTGCGCTGTGGATGACGTTGTACCGCCAGAAGAACGGGTCTCTTCTGGCACCAGGATGTTGGTGTATTGCCCTGGAAGGTCCTGCACACCTCCACGCTGCGCCAGATACTCCCTATAAGAGGTAAGACGCGGGTCCTCTTCCTGTGCACCGCTTGGCACATGCAGAAGCGTCAGTGACGCCAACATGCTTGTTGCCATTAATGTCAGGGGTTTGTTCATCGGATTTTGCTCCTTATCTACACGCCTGAGATAAGGCTAAGCCCCTCAAGGCTTTGAGATAAAGAACTCTTAGGTAAACACAAATTAACCAATAAACCCCATCAAAACCAAAGTCTTAACACCCGTTACAAAACAAAACAGTAATGACGCACTACACACATAAAAACACCAAAAAACACCCAAGAAAAACCACCTCAAATGTCCGTGATAATCGTTAAAATTAAACAGAATAGAAACGCAAATGGGTAAGAAACCTTAAAGCAGAGGGTCTAGCTTCTTCGTCTAAGATACGATTCGCACTTCAGAATCCAAATAAATTGCATTGGCAGGTACATCACTGCCCGTTAGTCTCGGCACCGCACTCAGGCTTGTAAGAGAGGGAAATATGAAAAAGCGACTGATCAAAATTCTAGCGTGGATCATCGGACTCCCTCTTTTAGCAGTCGCTTTATTAGCAGCTTATATCGCCATATTCGGCTTTGAAGACCTGATTAACGCCGGGCCAGATCGTGCTTCACTGAGTGATGAAGAAGCGCAGATCGAAGTTACCACGATTGCGGGCGGACTGAATCACCCTTGGTCCCTTGCTTTTCTTCCGGACGGACGCATGCTGGTTACCGAACGCATCGGCCAAATGCGGATCATTACGACCAATGGGCAGGTATCTAAGCCCATTGAAGGCCTTCCCGAAGTGGGTGCAAAAGGCCAGGGCGGTCTTATGGATGTCATTCTCGACCCGGCGTTTGACACGAACAACATGATCTATTTCTCCTATGCTGAATCCGATCCACAGGAAGAGGCAAAGGCCAGTACAGCCGTAGCCCGGGCACGCCTTATATTTACAAGCCAGACAACGGCCAAACTGGATGATGTGGAGGTTATCTTTCGACAGGTGCCAAAAGTAGAGGGGTGGGGCCATTTTGGCTCTCGCCTCATCATCGATGACGATGGCTATCTCTTTATCACGCTTGGCGAACGTTTTGACTATAAGGAAAGAGCACAGGATTTGGACACAACGTTGGGGAAGATTGTTCGCATTCACCGCGATGGCACCGTTCCAGCTGATAATCCCTTCGTCGATGTCGAAGGGGTACTTCCTGAAATATGGTCCTATGGTCATCGGAATATCCAAGGTGCAGACCTTCATCCTGTAAGCAGAGAATTATGGATTCATGAGCATGGGGCCCGTGGCGGGGACGAATTAAACCTTATTGGCGCCGGTAAGAATTACGGCTGGCCTGTCATAACTTTGGGGCGTGACTATACCTTCGCTAAAATTGGAGAAGGCACTCATAAAGAAGGTATGGAGCAACCGCTTTACGCCTGGGATCCAAGCATTGCCCCATCAGGCATGACCTTTTTAAAATACGATCATTTCGGCTGGCAGGGAGACATTCTGATCGGAAGCCTGGCCCATAAACGCGTCATTCACTTGAGGGTGGTTAGCGACGATGTGGTTGAAGAAACTCACCTCCTAGGCGACCGGGGAAAACGTATCAGAGATGTGCGTGAAGGCCCTGATGGCACGGTTTACGTCCTGACAGACGATAAGAATGGCGAGATCTGGCGTGTGACTAAGGCACCTTAACGCCTCCTTATCCACGGTTTTCAAGCAATTCTGTTGCTAAATAGATACAACTTTTTGCAGTTTCAAAAAACCTGCGCATTTCCACCTCAAATTGGTGGAAGCTCCAGCATCGCGACCTTATATATCCTGATCGAATGGTTCCTATCCCCCAATTGAAGATGAGGAACCATCCCGAAAGAAATTAACGGCGAAAAGCCCAACTGATCCCTGGGAGATCATAAATGCGTAAATCAGTTTTGAGGTCAGCCCTCATCCCCTTGATGGCTGGCACAGCCCTATGCCTACCAGCCACAGTCTTTGCACAATCAGCGACAGAAGTTCTGCTGGAAGAAGTTATCGTTACAGGCACCAAGAAAAAAGATGCCGAAAACGTCCAAGACGTGAATGCCGCAATTACAGCCCTTGGCAATGCACAGCTTGAGGCACTGAAAGTCAAAGACCTGACAAGCTTGGCTTACTCCATCCCGAACGTCTCTTTTGATGATATCGGCACATTCCCTGGAACAGCGAATTTCTCAATCCGCGGGCTGGGCATTAATTCCTCCATCCCATCCATCGATCCGACCGTCGGTGTTTTTGTTGATGGTGTATATCTTGGCGTGAACACGGGTGTCGTCTTCGATCTTTTCGATATTGAAAGCATCGAAGTTCTCCGGGGGCCCCAAGGCGTACTTTTCGGCCGAAACGTGACAGGTGGTGCGGTTCTCATCAATACGAAAAAACCATCCGACGAGCTGACAGTTGACGCACGTGTCGGTCTTGAAACCGGTTTTAGAGGTACAAGCCCAACATATAAAGCGGCTGCATCCGTTAGCGGCCCAATCACAGACACACTTAGTGCGAAACTCGCCGTCTATTACAACAATGATGAAGGTTGGCACCGCCGGACATTGCCGGATGGAAGCACAGAATCTTTCGGCGACCTAAGAACAGTATTTGTTCGCCCATCCTTGTATTTTGCACCAAATGATCGCTTTGACGTCACGCTTCGCTATGAACATGGCGATATCAACGGCGATGGCCCTGCCGGACAAAACCATACAAATGGTTTGGGCATCAGCAATCCGTTCTTCAGTCCACCTCGTGACAGTTTCGCTTTCTCAATTGATGAAACCGGCCAAGCAAACAGCAGCTGGGATCAGTTCTTTGTGGACGCAAATCTGGACGTCGATTTTGGTGACGGTACAATCACAAACATCTTTGGCTGGAGAGATTATCAGCTAGATGCCGTTACTGACGTTGATTCAACACCTTTGGCGCTTTTCCATGCACCTGCAACGGTTGATCAGGATCAGTTCTCAAATGAAATCCGGTATAATGGCACATTCTTTGATATCCTGAATGTCACAACAGGCTTCTATTTCTTCTCACAGGACATAGCTTATAACGAAGTCCGCGAGATCCTTGGCGGTGCCGTTTTCTTTAACGGCGGCGGTGTTCAGGATCAAAAGACTTACGGCTTTTTCACGCAGCTGGACATTGATCTAACCGAGACGCTGACATTAAATCTTGGTGGTCGTTACACCTATGAGAAAAAAGACGTCGTCATCTCAAACTTACTCCTGAACACCACACCTTGTGATGTTCGCGAAGGCACATGTAGCGGCGATTTTGTCGGCGGCGACAGCTGGGAGAATTTGGGTGCAAAAGTTGGCCTGCAATGGGCGGCAACGGAAGACCTCAATCTATATACCCATTGGACACGTGCTTTCCGTTCTGGCGGGTTTAACTTCCGGAACACATCTTTGGCATTCCCAATCACGCCATTCGATGAAGAACGAATTGACGCCTTTGAATTTGGCGCAAAGTTCAAACCCGTATCACCGCGCCTGACGATTAACACCGCATTTTATGTGAATAAAATCGATAATCTGCAGCGGGAAATTAACTTGGCAGATCCCATCGCCGGCGTTGTTCAGCTGACACGGAATACAGCAGACGCCACAATCTGGGGCTTCGAAATTGACGGTCAATATGCTGTCACTGATAATTTACTTATCCGGGCTTCAGTCGGCCATACTGATGGTGACTATGATGATGTTATCTTCGATCTCACCGGTGACGGCGTCATCAATGATACGGATTTAGGCCTCAATATTCCACGTCTGGCCCCATGGACATTTGGTGGTGGTTTTGTCTACTCTCATGACCTGGGCGATATTGGCGGCCTGGATCTGCGCTTTGATTACTTCCACCGTGACAGCTCTGCATTCACGGATAACAATCTGGGTGTTCTCAACAACTTCGATTCCATTACAGCCAATGCATCTTTGACCACTTTGGATGACCGTCTGGTTCTGTCCATCTATGGTAAGAACCTGTTGAATGAAGTCCAATTCGGTGGAGACACACAGCTGCCTTCAACGATCGGACCGGTCCCCCTTGGTGGTACATTCTCTCCATTAAGCAAAGGTCGCGTCATTGGATTTGAAGCCAAATTCCGTTACTAAGCTTTAGACGATAAAAAATGAAAGGCCGGTTGTTCATTCAATCGGCCTTTTTCTTTTACATAGGTGGCGTCGGCTCCGCCCTTGGTTGAAGAGCCCATAATATAACAACGACAAGCAAGAGCGCCGGCACGTCACCTACGAGGTGGCCTCGTTCCGCCGCGTCAGAATAGGCCTGTACACCCATAATCACCGCATGGACGAGACTTGACCAGATCGTGAATTGGATCAGGCTTTTATGTGCCGATGGGTTATTCGCGGCCAATATGAGAAACACGCCCAATACCGCATAGATACCCGCTATCATCTGCAGATAATAGACACCCTCGCCGCCGTGCCAGACCCAGCCTGCAGGCCAGACCATTCCCAGCGGATAGATGAATAGAAAAACCACGCCAAAAAGGCGCAGCGCCAGTTTCAGATAACGCTCTCTTGTTGACGCGTCCATGATGTCCTCCCCCTTGATAAGACGAAGGAGTGTATCTCTATTCGGTTCAAACACCAAAATCATAGCTTAGAATGTATACAATTAAACATTGTAATGTTAGCATCCGGACCTCATATGTTTCAGGGGGAGAAACATTTGCGATGCATCGCATTAAAGTCATTGTACCTATTCCAATGGACAAGGCAGGAGTCGCAAATCGCGCCTCCCAGCTCCCCAAGGACTTGATCGCACCGGGGTTTGAACCAGAGTTTATTGCTGTAAAATTTGGGGCAGCCCTTGGTGACTCCTATCATGACATGCTGTTGATGGACTGGACCGTCTTTCAAGCAGGCATAAAGGCCGAAGAAGAGGGTTTTGACGCTGTTTGCATAGATACTGTTTCTGATTCCGGGCTTTATGCGCTCCGCTCAAAGCTGAGCATCCCCGTATTAGGCCCGGGCGAGGTCGCCTTTCATATAGCCTGCATTCTGGGCAAGCGATTTTCCATCCTCACCATGTGGGATGAATGGTTTCCATTGTATACAAAAACCATCACTGAATATCATTTGGAAGCACGTTTGGCGTCTATGCGGTCGATAAAGACCAGGCCGGACGTGACGGAACTTCTGGAGGGGAAGGAAGAGGTCATTTTTGAGAAGCTGCGACAGGAAGCAGAGCTTGCTGTCACGCAAGACGGAGCCGATGTCATCGTGCTGGGGTCAACGACAATGCATCAATCCGCTGCTTATTTAAGCGAAGCATTACCCGTTCCCATCATCAACCCGGGGCTCGTTACGTATAAGCTTGCAGAGATGCTTCTGACCTTAGGTCTGAGCCACAGCAAATCGGCTTTCCCGACACCGGAAGTCCCAAAAGACACAGATATATTGAGAGGCTGGTATTAAGGGGAGTGCCATGACCAACTTCGCTTATGAATATTATGTGGATATCGTCACAAAACGATATTTTCACGGCGTTGACAACAAGGACCTGGGGCTTGTTCTGGATTGCTTCCACACCCACGCCACCTTGCATGAGATGACATCCGATACATTACATGAAGGGCGGGATGAAGGTATTCGCGCCATGTTTGAAGGCCTCTTCGATCGAAACGGGCGGATCTGGCATGGGAATTTTGTCCATACGGTAGACCAGCAAAGCCAGGCTATCTGTTCCCAATTCAGTGTGGAAATTTTCCCGCACGAGATCGGGCGTCAGATGCGCTATGAGAATTGTAACCGCTTTTATTTAAAGGACGGTCGTTTTGAACGGGTCTTTGTTTATATGAGCGGCGAAAATCTGCTGAAATAGGGGATAATCATGCAATATCAAAGTTCATTAAACGCAGAAGAATTGGTCACCCTCGCCACCCAAAACTATTTCGGCAATGTCGATCAGAAAAACCTGCAGGCAACTCTGAATTGTTTCCATGATGAAGCGCTGTTTACCATCCAGACATCCTTTACGCTCCACAGCGGAAAGACCGCCATCAAAGAGATGTTTGAAAATTTTTTCGATAGCTATGAAACCATCATTCATCGCGATTTCACCTGCACGGTAGATGAGAAAAATGGCCGTATCGCTGCGAATTTTATAGCTGAGCTGATTGATAAAAAGGGTCAGAAGACTTTATTGAACAACACAAATTTCTGGCGCATCCGCGACAATAAATTCCAAGAGATCTATGTTTATATGAGCGGTGAGAATGTGCTGAAATAGGGCTTAGTCGCCGACAAATAAAGCGCGCTGCATACCCTTATACATATGAGGTTTCGCAACAAGGTCATCAAGCGTATAGCGATCCAGAACTTTGATAAATGCATCAAAGGCCTCATGCAATGTCATGCGCAAGGTACAGAAGCTGGCAAGCTGACAGGTGTTTTTATCCTTATCGAAACATTCAACAATATTGAAATTATCCTCAGTCATACGAACCAGTTGACCGACATTCACATCTACAGTTTCGCGCGCCAGTTTCAATCCACCGCCACGACCGCGGACACTTTCAACATAGCCAGTCTGCGCAAGCTTCTGCGCGACCTTCATAAGATGGTTGTAGGAAATATTATATCGATCAGCCACACTCTCTATCGTGTGCAGCTTTTCCCGCTCAACAGCCAATAACATCATCAGCCGGAGCGCATAGTCGCTGTGCAACGTTAAACGCATATTCAGGCCTTTTCAGTCAGAAGCGTGGTGCTTCTCTATTTATCGCCTGCTCTTATTTATATGTTCCAGCGGCGAACCCATATTGTCCATAAACTGCTAAAGTGGAATACACAACTGTCTTGTGTTTTTGAAAAGAAGAGGGGAAGGCCTCGGAATACTCCAAAACCTTCCCCACTCAGCTTGCTGCTTAGGAACTGTATTTAGCGCTTAGCGCACAACCAGATTGTCACCGCGACCGACTTCATCTGACACATCTTCAGAATAAAGCATCACTGCAATCGCACCGGTCAGGGCTTGTTTCAGTGAGTGGTTCACGAAAGCATTTGCGCCTTCTTTCGGTGAAATAATATCAAAACTTGCGGCATCGCCTGGGCCAACGACGAAGCTTTGCATGCCGTCCATGGCATTATTTGGATTACCACCGGGATACACTTTATCCCAGATACCGGCGATCGGGTGGAAGCTTGCAAATTCATTAGGGCCAGCGTTCAGGAAATGGACGCGGACACGTTCACCTGGCTTGGCTTCCAAAGTCGCTGTTGCTTCTGGATCATGAACCGGGTCATAGCGGAAGGCGCGGCCGTTGAATACGACATGTTTCCAGTCATTATTCATCATGGACTTCACGTCTTCGCCATTTTCGTAGATTTCGGATTGAACCAGAACAAATTCCCGATCTGCCTTAGGCATGGAATCTTTATCTTTGGGATCAATCAGGATGGCACCGAACATACCGCGGGCCACATGCTGGATCATTGGGTTAGTGCCACAGTGATACAGGAAGGTGCCTGGATAATCAGCGGTGAAAGAGAATTTCTTGCTCTCACCTGGCTTAATGGAGCCGAACTCGTCCAGCACATCAACGCGGGCAGCGTGAAAATCCATGGAGTGTGAATTTTTATTGGTTGCCGGGTTGATCAATGTAAACTCAATCGTGTCCCCTTCGGTTGCCCGCACAACGGGACCGGGAACCTGACCTTCATATGTCCACATCGGCATCATTGTGCCCTTATTGTCGATAGGCAGATCGACTTCTTTCACCGTCAAAGTGATTTCGATTGTTTCAGCCAATGCCGCACCACCCATGAAGGTGGACATGGCAGCAGCCAGTGCCAAGGTTTTTGCGAATTTCATAGAGAGATACCCCATTTCCAATTATTTATTTCCGCAGTCACAGACTTCGCGCAAATAGGTGACGAGGCCGGCAATTTCCTCGGTTGTGAGAACCGATTCCCATGCCGGCATTAAAATTGATTTGTTCACAGCCAGACCACCCTTTTGAATGGCCAGAAACATCTGGTCATCCGGCACATCGCCCATGGCTTTGGCGTCTGTGTGGTCCCGTGGTTGAACGCTCAAGCCCACTGTATTAATGCCTTTACCATTGCGGTCCATGCCATGGCATTGAGCACAATAGGTGTCATAAAGCTGGGCAGCCCCTTGCGTGCCAAAACCTTCAGCGACAGCAGGTGTAGAAAGGAACATAAAAGCCAGACCGGCCGTTATTGCATCAGCCCATTTCATTATTCATCTCCTTTTGAGAGAGAAAGGACGAAGGCCGTGATGTTTTGAATATCTTTGGCATTCATCGAAAGTGTCGGCATCCAGGTGCGGGGCTCAATAGCCTGCGGATGTGCTGTGAAAGATGCGATAAAGTCGGGCTGCAAGCGCTTACCGGCGGTATAAAGCTCCGGTCCTGACACGCCGCCTTCGCCAGGGGCATGCTCATGACACCCCTTACAGCCACGTAATTTGGTGAAGGCCAACTTGCCAAAACGACCACGGCCTTTACCACTGAAGGCACCCTCTTCAATGCCGCCCGGATTGGCTTTTAACGCCATCAGCGCATCGGCAAGGTCTTCAGCTTCCGAGGCATCAAAACTTGGATGTTTGGGCAGGTCTGCCGCATCGACCTTATCCTGACCGCTAGCATCGGCTTTAGCATAATGGCCGTAATAAATGCCGGACGGGCGAATAGCTGTTGGATTTTGCAGCCATTCGACCAGCCAGGGCTGATTAAACTTCAACCCCGCATAAGACAGATCAGGTCCTTTGCGTTGCTGAAAATGGTCGTTGCGGCCCTCTGCTGGCGCTTCCAGCGTATGGCATGAAGAGCACTGGTCCAAATCCGCCGCAGATGTGGCTGGGGCTGCGAAAGCCGCTGTCGTCACAGCGAGAGAAAGGAGGATCTTCTTCATTTTCACAGCCCCTATTCAATCGGTTCGCCGAGGAACTGCTCAACATCATGCATGCCATGAGGTTTTTGGAGAGATTCCTCGTAATAAAAGTCCGGCTGAAACTCTTTGTCCTTCCAGACATAATAGTCGTCGTCATTGGGGATATTTTCATATTCCACCACGGACATGATGCCGCCATGGGGCTTTTTGCCGTTCACCGTATGATGATCTACATGATCATGCACCATCCAGCGACCGGGGTTATTGGCTTCAAAAATGATGTCATAGCGCTCACCAGGACCCAGCAGCAGCGTGTCCGCTTTATAAGGCGCTGGCAGCAGATGGCCGTCCTTGCGGACAACATCAAATGTATGACCGTGCAGGTGAATACTGTGCACACTGTCGCCCACACCCATCAGGCGCATCCGTACAACATCGCCTTCTTTCACCCGCATGGGCTGGGTTTCCGGGAAGGATTTGCCGTTCAATGTGAAATAATCAAAAGTGTCGCCAGGAACGCCACCTTCACCAGGCTTATGCGCCCAGGCACTGGCCCAACTGGAAAACATCATAATGAAATCGCGATTGACGCGCTTTTCAAGCTCTGATTCTTCCTTAGGATCAATGATCAACGGGCCCCACATGCCCCGCAGGGACACATGTTCATTCACGTTCACATGGCAGTGGTACCACATGGTTCCAGCCGGATTGGCTTTGAACTTATAGACATAAGTATCGCCCGGTGCGATGGCTTCCTGAGTGGTGCCGGGGACCCCATCACTGTGCCAGGTGTCTTTTTGATACAGACCATGCCAATGCACTGTATGCGGCAGCGTGGTGTAATTGGTGACATGAACTTCCAGATCATCGCCTTCCTTGATATGCATCAACGGGCCGGGCACCTGACCATTGAAAGCAAATGTATGAAATGTCTGATTGCCCACCAAGGTGATTTCGGTGTCTTCAATAGTCATTTCAAACACATGGGTCTCCGCATGTGCTGCGACGGATAGAAGAGAGGCGACGGTGGCCAAAACAGCGATCATCGGCTTACGCCAGTTCATCTCACACTCCAATAACATGTATCTAGGATGCTTATTTTATTATCTGCATGTACATTAGAGAAAAGACGCCTGTCAAACGTGGAATTTCACAATGGCGTGAAAATGGGACCATTTGGTCGTGTTTATAAGCTTTGAATGGCTTTAGCGACTTTCTGGATGGCGCTTATATGAAGGTCGTCTTTATGGCGTATCAGCCATTGACTATGCGTCAAACCACTCACCGGATCGCTAAGTTTTACCAGCTCCCCTGTCGTATCACCAATAAAGCTTGGCAATATACATAGACCAAGGCCCGCTCGTACGGCTGCGTTTAAAGCCTGAGCGTCAGTTGTCACAATCCGAGGCGCACATCGTAATTGCCGGGACAACCATAGAGTGGAGGGGCCGGGGGTGGATGCCGCATCCATGACAATCCAGGCGCAATCGGCAAAACGGCGATCTGTCCAGGCCTCTGGCTTTCCCTGCACATATGCCTCGGATCCATAAATGGCAAATTCGACCTGGCCAAGCCTCTGCGCGATCAGTGAAGGATGGTCAGGGCGCTTATTTCTTATAGCCAGATGCGCTTCCCGCCGTGACAGATCAACCGCTGCAATCCCGCTTGCAATGGACAGTGTTACTTTATGTTTCTCAAGCAACTCGGCCGGGATACGCGCCGCAAGATGCATCGCTGTCCATCCACCACAGGCAACTTTGACCAGCGCTTGATTATCCTGGCTGGTTTTCCACTGGTCGATATTTTGAAATGTCTGCTCTATGGGTTCTAAAAGCGCAACTAACTCCTGGCCCGCCAATGTGAGCTGATAGCCATCACGCTGACGAATGAACAACTGCTGCCCGACTGTCTCTTCAAAATTACGCAAACGACGGGACAATGAGGGAGCGCTCAAGCCGCTTTCTCCAACAGCGGCAGCCAGGCCTTGTGCCCGAGCTACACATAGGAATAGCCGATGGTCGTCCCAATTATTCACTCATCTCATCTTTCAAAAACAAAATACATATTAGAAAAATTGCTGTTTTCTGCTGCCATGTCTCGTGAAACTATAATGCAATACAGGATAAAATAAGAGCATCAAAAATGAAATATATCATTGTTATCTGCGCGTTGCTTCTGGCATTTGGACACCCATCAGAAGCTGATGAAGCGACCCCCCAATTTCTACAGATTGAGTTTCATGTGAAGGCTGAGGCTGAGGCGGAATTTCTTTCCATCATGTCCTCGATAAATATCCTGATGAAAGACGAAAGAGGCTTTCAGGAAGCAGATGTCTATCGCCATAAGCAAAATCCATTACACTTCACCCTGATCGAAAAATGGGACAGCTATGAAGCACATCACGAGCATTTCGTCCGGATCAGTGAGAACGGCGAATGGGCGGCCATACTCCAAATGTTGGAAATAGAGCCGCAGCTTATCTATATGAAGCCGATTTAAGGAATGAGGCTCTCACGCATGAGGGATCGATAACGCGCACTCAGACCCGGCCCGAAAAGCGTTAAGCATCCAAGCAGGAAGAGAATGAAAACCCCTGGCTCTGGAACGCTTGCAAAGAAGAGATCATCGTAACTCACACCGTCTGCATCAAATGCGGCTTCAATTGTTCTTATCAACGCAATTGGTATATCGCTGCGTAGCCCGTAGAACTGTGTCAGTGACGACGTGTTGCTGTTTGTAAAAGTCGTTTGTGCTAAGATCTGGTTGGTTGCGCTTAAAAACTGGATGGTTACATCGCCCAGGTTTCCAGCGAATAACCCGGCGGCTGTTGTAGGCACATCAAAGGTAAAGTCAAAGCTGTCTGAGATAGCATCTGAAAAGAACAATGTTGGCGATGAGGACGCAACAAGCGCCTGACTACCTGATGTCTGAAATGTTGTGCTGCCAATAAAGCTTGAATCAAAAACACTGACAACTTGCGGTGCAAACCCGTCTGGATGAGTAATCGTCAATCCAGCGAATTCGTCCCCGTTGATGGCCCCGGTTGGAATATTTTCGAAGTCGACCTGCCTAAGGTTTTGAATACTGGACTGAAAAATAGACGCATCAAAGAACTCCGTCACCCCAGCCTGCGCTGTCACGGGCAGCAACAGGGCTAGGCCAAACACCATATTCACCGCCATTCGTGCACTATATTGAGCTATTTTTCGCATATCTTCCTCCCGTTATGCAGAAGGTGATGCGACCCCAGATGTCGTTAACATTTGCATAATCAACTTATTGGGTTACAAATATATAAGCTGAACAATCAGAAGCTGGTGCAATAACAATAAGGCTATGAGACAACATGGCAGTTAAACGCATATTAGTCGTCTATGGGACACGTCCTGAGATTATTAAGCTGGCACCTGTCATGCATCGCCTGGCACGTATGAACCATATTGAGGTTCTCAATTGTTCAACGGCTCAACACAGACAGTTGTCGGACCAGATGCTCAGTACCTTCAGGATTAAGGCCGATATTGATTTAAACGTCATGACGCCGAACCAAAGTCTGGATCAGCTGACGTCGAAAATTATAACGGAGATTTCTACCCTTCTCGACGCAAAGCAACCCGATCTCATCATTGTGCAAGGTGACACAACCACTGCTTATGCAGCAGCTCTGGCAGCCTTTTACAAGCGCATCCCCGTCGCCCATGTGGAAGCTGGCTTGCGAACCTATGATATGGATCACCCCTTTCCTGAAGAATTCAATCGTCAAAGCATCGCGAAAATTGCCACATGGCATTTTGCACCCAGCAAGGGCGCACGGGACAATCTGCTGAAAGAAGGCATCGCCAAAGACCGGATATGGGTCACAGGCAACACCTCTATCGACGCTTTACTCCAGGCATCAGCCAAAAAGAAGCTGCCCGACCCCCCACTATCTGATCCATATATCCTGCTGACAGCCCATCGCCGCGAAAACATCGGGCCGGGAATGGAACGCATTGCTCAGGCCATTCATGGCATCTGCTTTCAACACCCTAAAATAAAGATATTGGCACCCCTTCACCCCAACCCGAAAGTCAGGAAGCAATTCCAAACCCGCATCGCGCCTTTACCGAATGTGCATCTGGTGGAACCCATGGGCTATCTGGACTTCGTCAGCGCCATGAAGCATTCCTTCTTCCTCTTAAGCGACAGCGGCGGCGTTCAAGAAGAAGCCCCGGCCCTTGGCAAACCCGTACTGGTGCTGAGAGAGCATACGGAACGCGTAGAAGCGATTGAAGCCGGCACAGCAAAGCTGGTTGGCACCTGCCCTAAAACCATCATCAGTGAAGCCGGACGGCTAATAACCGACGAAGAACATTTTAAGATGATGGCCAACGCCCATAATCCCTATGGCGATGGCCGCGCTGCAAAACGCATTGTGGACGTCTTAAGCGCGTAATTTGCGTTTTGTCAGGGCCAGTGCCTTTTTATACGCATCATTCAAAAGCGGCACGCAGGTCTCAAATGTCTTTGACGACGGGTTCAATATATTCACCCATGCCATCCACCCATAGACCGGATGCGGCATAAGCGTATCTAAGGCCGTGAAGTCATAATCCACGTCAATAACCCCACCCTTGGCCGGGCGTTTGGGCAGCTCAGGAAAATGGGAAAGGAAGAGGGGCTTGGATATCCCCAAATTCAATCGAAAGACACCCGGTCGATCGAGGTTGGAGGCTTTATCATTCTCGCCGTCTTTGGATTTAATCGTTGCGAAATACGTGCCGCGTTTAAGCTGCTTCCCCGGGTTCAGGAAAAAGCTGCGCTCTCCCCAGCTATCCACGGGATAAACATCATCAAAACGGGCAAGGAGAAAATCTTCAATGGCTTGCGGTGTCATGGCGTCCCCTATATAGCTTTCCACTCTTCAAAACCATGGATTTTGCGTGAATATGACGCCTCAGATTGAATTTACCCGCCTCACCCAGATAGACCCCGCTGACATCACCGCCCATATGTCAGACCCACGCATGGCGGACCATATGCCATTGCTTGGCCCTGAATGGAACGATGAAACAACCGCGGCTTTCATTGCTAAAAAAGAACAGCATTGGGAAGGCGAAGGTCTGGGCCATTGGGCGTTTTTATATGAGGGTGCCTATGTCGGCTGGGGTGGGTTTGAGAAGATTGATGATGAATGGGATTTCGGCCTGGTTTTAAAGCCTGACGCCTTTGGGCTAGGTCTTAAAATTGCCCGCAAAGTCATCGCATTCGCTCAAGAAGATACGCGAATAGATTCTGTGATCTTCCTCCTGCCCCCCACCCGAAAGAACCTGGGCGCCCTGAAAAGATTAGGTGCTGTCTATGAAGGGAGCATTGAATATGAAGGCGCAGAGTTTCGTAAATACCGTTTGATGACTGGGTAGGAGTATTTAGGGCGTTTGGTGGGAGCGCGGGGTTCCGCTTTTTTGTTTGGCCCCCCAGGCGCCGGGCGGTCGCATCCGCTCCCTTGGCTACGCGCAAAAAGTTTCGCGGACCCCCATTTTTCGATTTTGGCCGGCCAGTACGACCCCAACTATGGGGTCGTGGGAGACCTCTGTCTAACTCCCTCTCCCCTTGTGGGAGAGGGTTGGGGTGAGGGGTAGGTCTGAACAGAAGAGAAGCAGAATGTAACTCCCCCAGCTTTTCTTATCTGAAAAGCTGTAAGCGCGACCGCGCGTCGCGATAGCCCGGAATGGCGGAGCCATGGAGGAAGTGCGTTATCGCGGAAGCCTAAGGGCACGGATGTGCCCGCCGGCGATTGAGGCTAAAAAATAAAACTGAGCCTAACCATTAACAAGAGGATATTCTTGCTATGGCTGGAAGCACATCTAGCATATTCACTCCTATATTGCGAAGTTGTATTCTCATCTCAAAAGATGAGGCGTATCGCCATGGGTGATGACGGGTTTGAGCATATCGCGCATTCCGACAATCTGCCGGGGTCTGTGGCGCTGGTTGACCTGGCTGAGCCTTTGGTTCGTATCGCAGAAATTCTGACGCATTTAGGTCGGACTGCGGAATTCAAAGACCACCCGGTTATGCACGAATTTGACTTAGCCCTCTCGCGGCTAAGTTATCTCTATCGTGCCATGATCCAGACCCACTAACCCCTGTGTTAGCATCTTATCCCGGGGGCAAGACATGACCCCCGGGATAAGCCGGACCATGCACGCCGACGATAAAGGCCAAGGGCGGTCAATCCCATGAACGCCAGCCCAAGACCTCCAGGTTCTGGAACAGATGTAGGTACGGAAACGCCACTGGTAAATGTCACCCTGTCGATAAGATAATTTTCTGCAGAATTATTCCCAATAAGAATGAGACTAAGACCCCCGCCGATGCCCAATTGATCTGTAGATAGAGAGCTGAATGCGCCTGTCTGATTGATTTCGCTGATAATGGTTGTAGATGAACCCGTGGCCTGGATGGTTACTTCAAGCTGGGCAACAGCCCCAAAGGGCGCAGCGACTATAGGCCCCGTATCTATTCCCGAAGTTGTGCCAAGTCCCGTTTCTCCGCCGTTTAAGCTGGCAACGCTATTAACTGGGCGAAACTGGGCAACGTTGTTATCAAAGAAGAAGGTGTGAAAAAAGTCTGTGCCATTAAAAATACCGATACGAATATCCTGATCCGTAAAACTATTGTCGTTCAATAGCCTTTGTAGATTGATGGAGATGCCAATATCGCTGGGGTCCACCACAAAATCGTCCAGGTCCAGGCGAAAAAGAACTGCATTGTCAAAAGCCGGATCAACGCGCAGCCCATCCCCAACAAAACTTTGTCCCCCATTTGGGAAATTGGCCCCGGACAGGGCTGCCAACTCGATACCTGTATATGAAACTGGGGTGGCCAAGGCAGGAGTTGAAAGTGTGATCAGTCCTAAAGTCAGTAAAAGCCGTTTCACATTAAGCGCTCCTTGCATTTATCAAACGCAGGAAGCGTCAGCGTCAAAGCCTAATCATCAACAAACACATTTACACCGCACACTCACCACGGCGGCGATACCGCCCTAGACCTAGCGCCAATAATCCAAACGCCATGCCACCAAGCGCACCTGGTTCCGGCACAGCCGTTGGAAAACTTACGCCGCTTGTGAACGTGAGGGCATCGATTTGATAGACCTCCCCAGGCTCATTATCAGCTGCGATTATCAAGCTGAGACCTCTATCAAAATCAAGCCGTGTAGCTGTAGTTGATGAAACCGAAGCTGCTTGATTCACATTACCAATGATTTCGGTTCCTGAGGGAAGCGCGCGAATGAAGACGTCAAGCTGAGCAACAGAGCCAATAGGCGACGATGTGAACGCGCCAGTCCCAAGAATGGACCCAAGTGCTATAGTTGTTTCATCAATGGCCAGCGTATCCAACCTGTTCTGCGCTGCATAGTCAGTGTTTGTTGTGTCGACAAAGAAGGTATTTAGGAAGTTTTGCCCATCATAAAGGCCGATATAAATGTCTTGGTCAGCGATGCCGTCGTCTCTTAATAGTCTGGTCAGATCTACAGATACCCCAACCCCATTTGGATCGACTGTAAAACCATCCAATGACAAACGATAAAGAACGCTAAAGCCTGGTACAGGGTCAAAACGCAGGCTGTTGCCTATGATGCGCTCTTGTCCCGTGGGAAGGCTTGCGCCGTTCAGGGTGGCTAACTCTGCCCCTGTAAAGGTTATAGGCGCTGCCAGGGCAGAGGTTGAAAGTGAGATTAAACCTAAGAGCAAAAGAACTGTTTTCACCAGATGCCTCCTCAAATCACATATTCAGTGACGCTGAGTGGTTTTTATTAATGGATAGAAAACAGATTTATTAAATGAACCTCCCAGCTTTTCACTCATGAAAAGCTGTAAGGTCGCACGGCCGCCGTGACAGCTTAGGACATGGCGGAGCCAAGGGGGAAGTGCGTTATCGCGAGCCAAGCGGGCGGAGGCCCGCGCCCGGCGATTGAGGGATAATCAAAAAGAAAAACTGGCGGATAGGGTGGGATTCGAACCCCCATGCGCTTTGCGCATAGTCAGATAATTGTGGGTTCGCTTTTTGGAAGCAGAGGCTGGCGGATAGGGTGGGATTCGAACCCACGATACGGTTGCCCGTATACACGCGTTCCAGGCGTGCGCCTTCGACCACTCGGCCACCTATCCTTTATCCAGGCGGACGCACTATATCCATGAATGATTTGAACGCAAGAGCCGATGCTTAGAAAAACGCCATCAGCCCCAAGTTTTTCACATCCAACTTCATTTTTCTATGGACCCATGGCCTGCCATGAAGAATACTGCCCCGCATTCGGCGACCATAAAATTGCCCAATAAGAAAAATAACATAGCAGCAAAGGGGAGCTTCCATGCTCTTACGCGTCATAGCTGTGCTCTTCATCGGCCTGGGGCTGATCGCTCTGGGGATCAACCTCTTTATGTCTTTGCAATCGGGCAGCTGGACGATTTTGTCGCTGGCGGAAACATGGGCTTTGATTGGCCCTTCGTCATTTCAGCTGGTCTTTGGAACAGATACAGATCCGCGCGCCCTTCAAGGCATCATCGGATTTATTTTGGGCTTTCCGGCTTTTGTGCCCTGGCTGCTCATCGGCCTTATTTTGATTTTGATAAAACCTCGCCAGAAGCGGAAAAGTATTTTCCGCTAAGCCTATTTATCATCACCCATTTTCAAAGCTGCAATGAAGGCATCTTGCGGGATGTCGACTTTACCGAATTGGCGCATCCGCTTCTTGCCCTCTTTTTGCTTCTCAAGCAGCTTCTTCTTCCGCGTGATGTCCCCGCCATAACATTTGGCCGTCACATCTTTGCGAAGCGCGCTGATGGTCTCCCGGGCAATGACTTTGCCGCCAATGGCCGCCTGGATGGGAATTTTAAACATATGGCGCGGGATGAGGTCTTTTAGGCGCTCACATAACTGCCGCCCGCGAAACTCCGCCTTGGACCGGTGTACAATCATGGACAAGGCATCCACTGGCTCCGCATTCACAAGAATAGCCATTTTGACCAGATCATCTTCGCGATAGCCAATTTGATGATAGTCAAAGCTGGCATATCCCCGGCTGACGGATTTCAAACGATCGTAAAAGTCAAAGACCACCTCATTAAGGGGTAATTCATAGACCAGCATCGCACGGCTGCCCACATAGGTCAGATTCTTTTGAATGCCACGCCGGTCCTGGCATAATTTCAAGACCGCACCCAGATGTTCATCCGGCACCAATATTGTGGCTTCAATCCAAGGCTCTTCAATATGGCTGATCTTCACTGGGTCCGGCATATCGGCAGGGTTATGAAGTTCGATCAAATCGCCATTATTCATATGGATTTTATAAACAACCGATGGGGCCGTCGTAATCAGGTCCAAGTCATATTCACGAGACAAGCGCTCTTGAATAATCTCCAGATGCAGCAGGCCTAAAAAGCCGCAACGGAACCCAAAGCCCAGGGCTGCAGATGTTTCCATCTCAAAAGAGAAAGACGCATCATTTAAGCGAAGCTTGCCTAAGCTTTCGCGCAAATGTTCAAAATCGGCTGCGTCCGCTGGAAACAAGCCACAGAAAACAACCGACTGGCTGGGTTTAAAGCCGGGCAGAGCGGTTTCGCAAGGGCGCTTCACTTCCGTGATGGTATCGCCCACACGGGTGTCTGCGACTTCCTTGATGGATGCCGTGAAAAAGCCAACTTCGCCGGGACCGAGTTCTGGAACAATTGTTCCTTTCGGGCGGAAGACGCCAACGCGTTCAATCAAATGGTCTGTGCCTGCCCCCATCATGCGGACGGTCTGGCCTTTTTTAAGCTGACCATCGATGATGCGGACGAGAACGATAACGCCCAAATAACTGTCATACCAGCTGTCTACGAGCATGGCTTTTAAAGGCGCATCGACATCCCCGCTTGGTGCGGGCAAGCGGGTGACAATCGCTTCTAAAACGTCTTCAACACCAATGCCGGATTTTGCGGATGCGACGATGGCATCAGATGCGTCCAGGCCAATCACATCTTCAATCTGACCCTTTACGCGCTCTGGGTCAGCAGCGGGCAGGTCGATCTTGTTCAGCACGGGCACGATCTCATGGTCGTTTTCCAGTGCCTGATAAACATTCGCCAGGGTCTGCGCTTCCACCCCCTGGCTCGCATCAACGATGAGGAGGGAGCCCTCACACGCCGCCAAAGACCGGGAGACTTCATAAGCGAAATCCACATGGCCAGGGGTGTCGATCAGGTTCAGCGCATATTCTTCGCCATCCTGCGCCTTATATTGCAGGCGGACGGTCTGCGCTTTGATGGTGATGCCGCGTTCGCGCTCGATATCCATGGAATCAAGCACTTGGCTTTTCATTTCCCGTTCGGATAGCCCACCGCATTCCTGGATAAGGCGGTCCGCCAGGGTGGATTTACCGTGATCGATATGCGCGATGATCGCAAAATTTCTTATGTTTTTCGGCTCTGTCATGGCGCGCCTTTAGCACAGCGCGCGCATAAGAGAAAGAGGGCAAATGCTTACCAGTCAGACATCATGCTTGGGCGGTTTTCTTTCTTGGCAGCTAAGAAGCGGCATAATTTGACCTGGCCTTCGCGCATCACATCGACCCGGCGGCTCCAAAGCTCGGCTTCTTTCACAAGCACATCAACCAGATGCGCGCTGTTCTCGTCATCTTTCAAACGAGCGATGAGCTTATCCACGCCCTTCCACGCCTGAGTGACAAGTTCAAGCTGTTCTTTGGTCCGGTCTTCATTCACGCGTAGGGATAAGCCGGCCTTATCAATAATTTCGGCATATTCTTCGCGCGTTTTCATAAAGGGTGTTTTCGGTTCACCCTCACGCCAGATGCGATAACTCTCAGCGGCAACCGCTGCATCATCAGTCAGGACATAGTCAGTGATAAGAACCAGGCCTTCGGGTTTTAGAGCTTCCTCGACACTTTTCAGCAGGCCCAATTTATCATCGATCAGATGAAAGGCTTCCTTGGCCAGAAAACGATCATACTGGCGTTCAAAGGCAAAAGCCGGTGTAGGTGTGTAATGGACCAATGGGGCTTTTTTCGTCATACCCGCCATTTTGGACAATTCATTGCCAGCTTCGACCAAAGCCTGGCTTTCTTCATAGCCGGTGATCCAAACGCCGAAATGATCTGCTAAGGTCCGCATCGGCCCGCCCAGACCAGCCCCTATGTCCGCCATGGAAAGCTCTGGGGAGAGCGCTAAAAGCTTGGAAATGGCAATCACATGTTCTGGACCACCTGGCCCGCAATAGCCCGGCCCCCAGACATATTGGGCGATATCAATGCGATCCCTGTCCCAGGGGTCAAAAGGAATTTCACCCGGAGGTTCGGGCTTTTCCTCATATTCCGGGCGTTCAATAGGTGTGGATGCGGTGTTTTCATTGGCTTGAACATGGGCATAATAAGCCCCCGCATCAAAGCCTTCCCACCAGGCTGTGAAGCGTATTTTGAAAGGAATTTTCCTTTCAGATTTGTCTGCCGTTTGTGCTGCGCCCAACATGATTGGGTCGCCCCCCTAGATTGTCGGTCCTAGAGGGGCAATATAGCAAGAAGGGGCAAATCAAAAGTTAACGCTGCATATGCAGTTTAAGAGCGTAATTGAGCGCCCACTGATTTTTCAGCGTTTTTCACGATTTTAGCGGTGATTTCACCGATGTCTTCATCCTTGAATGTGGTGTGTTTCGGTTGCAAAACCACCTTAAGCGCGAGTGACTTATAACCTTCTTCAACGCCTGGTCCTTCATACGCGTCAAAAAGCTTAACGTCTGAAATATAATTTTTCTCAGCCCCACGCACAGCTTTTAAAAGCTGGTCAGCCGCTACATCCTTTGCCACGATGAAGGCAAAGTCACGCTCAACAGCCTGAAGGTCGGACAGGTCCAAAATCGGACGCGTCCGGGTGCCCGCCGCTTTTGGCGTGGGCACTTGATCAGGATAGACCTCTGCCATCACAACCGGGCCTTTGATATCAAAAGCCTTTGCCAGTCGTGGATGAAGTTCGCCAAAGACACCCAATATGTTTTTGGGGCCTAATTTCAAGACACCCGAACGCCCTGGATGAAACCATGGCGGTGCATCGGCGGTAATCATCAGCTTTTCAACCGGCGCACCGATTTCAAGCAATGCCAGTTCAGCCGCCGCCTTTGCGTCATAAACGTCAAAAGCTTTGGCTTTGGATGACCAATGGGCTTCTCCATCCTCGCCAGCTAAAATCATAGCTGCGACTTGGAATTGCCCTTTGGGTGTGTCGTCTTCAAAACACGCACCGATTTCAAACAGCCGAACCGGGGTCAGGCCGCGGTCCAGGTTGCGTTTTACAGCACGCAGCAGGCCGGGCAGGACGCTGGGCCGCATGACCGACATGTCTTGGGAAATTGGGTTAGCTAAATGCAATTCGGGTGCACCGCCACCAAAGGCTTTGGCATCTTCTTCGCGGATGAACGCCCAGCTGATGGCCTCGTTCAAGCCTAATGCTGCCAAAGACCGACGCAAGCGGCGAACTCGTTTTTGCGCCAGGGTCAGGGTTGGCTGTGCGACGGCTTCTTCACGCGGAATAGAAATGGCTGGGATTTTATCAAAGCCATAAATGCGCACGACCTCTTCGACCAAGTCAGCTTCCCCATCAATATCGCGCCGCCATGACGGAATTTGCGCTATGACGCTGTCGCCATTCACATTGGAAGCAAAGCCCAGGCGTTCCAAAATCTCAGCACAGTGGAGCGCAGTCATTTCAACGCCGGTCAATTGCTTCACCCGGGGAACGCGCAACGTAACCTCACGCTGTACAACAGGTTCTGCGCCGGATAATTTAGGCTTGGATGGCGTGCCACCACAGAGCTTGAGAATCATAGCAGAACCCATGATTTCCCCGCCTTTGACAAAGGCTGTATCCACGCCGCGTTCAAAACGTTGTCGTGCATCCGTGTCTAAATTCAGCTTTCGGCCAGTTTGCCCGATGCGAATAGGGTCGAAATACGCACATTCAACAAGCACGTCCGTGGTGTTTTCATCCACGCCTGAATCTTCACCACCAACGATACCGCCCAGGCCCAAAGCCCGGCTATCATCAGCAATGACGCACATGTTTTCATCAATGTCATAATGCTTGTCATTCAGCGCATCAAAGCTTTCGCCTTCGCGCCCCATGCGGGCATGAAGATTACCTTTCAACTTCGCCACGTCATAAACATGAAGCGGGCGACCCAAATCAAAAGTGATGTAATTGGTCACATCTACCAGTGCTGAAATAGGGCGCAAACCAATGGCGCGCAGTCGGCGCTGCACCCAATCGGGGCTTGGCCCATTTTTCACGCCTTTAATCATGCGGCTGGCGAAGGCGGGACAGGCATCACCCGCTTCTAAAAGCACATCAACAGGGCTTTCAAATTCGCCTTCAATATCGGGCATGACCAAAGGTTTCAGCTTACCCAGGCCTTTGGCCGCTAAATCGCGGGCAACACCACGAATGCCGAAACAATCCTGACGATTTGGCGTAATTGCAATATCAATAATGGGGTCATCCAGGCCCATAACTTCCGCAACGGAGGCACCCACGGGTGCATCAGCTGCAAGCTCGATAATCCCATCATGTTCTTCGGATAATTCAAGCTCCCGCTCTGAACACAACATGCCGTTGCTGGCCACGCCGCGGATTTCCGCAGGCTTCAAAGTAATGCCGGTGCCTGGAATATATGTACCTTCTGGGGCGAACACGGCTTTCATGCCTGTCTTGGCATTGGGCGCGCCGCAGACGATTTGCATCTCGCCTTTGGCTGTTTCCACGCGGCAGAGTTTCAATTTATCCGCATTGGGATGTTTCGCGGCTTCAATCACATGAGCCACGGTGAACGCACCGAATTTAGAAGCCGGGTCTTCAACGCCTTCGACTTCCAGGCCGACTTGGGTCAAGGCCTCAACAATTTCGTCTAAAGACGCATCGGTATCGAGATGGTCTTTCAACCAGGATAATGTGAACTTCATGCCCCTACGCCCCCGGATAATGTGGGTAAGTCAAATGCGGAAAATCCATAATGGCGCAGCCAGCGTAAATCCGCGTCAAAGAATGCGCGTAAATCCGGCGCGCCATATTTCAACATGGCCAGACGGTCGAGACCCATGCCAAAGGCAAAGCCTTGATAGATATCAGGGTCATGACCACCGGCTTCCAACACGCGGCGATGCACCATGCCGGAACCTGCGATTTCAAGCCAGTCATCGCCCACACCCACTTTCACGCCACCCTTTTCAAAGGAACAACGCACGTCCACCTCGGCAGATGGTTCGGTGAACGGGAAATAGCTGGGGCGGAAGCGGATTTCGATATCATCCACTTCAAAAAAGGCTTTTAACACGTCAATGAAGACGCCTTTTAAATGGCCCATATGGGTGGACTTATCAATGACCAGAGCTTCGACCTGATGGAACATAGGCGTATGCGTCGCGTCACTGTCACAGCGATAGACCCGGCCCGGTGCAATGATGCGAATGGGCGGTTCTGATTTCAGCATATGCCGGATTTGCACAGGTGATGTATGGGTGCGCAGAAGCTTCGGCGCATCTTCCCCTGTTTGGGGGAAGTAGAAAGTGTCATGCATGGCCCGCGCTGGATGGTGTTCAGGAATATTCAGCGCGTTAAAATTATGCACTTCGTCTTCAATCTCAGGGCCTTCGGCGAGGGCAAAGCCCATATCCGCGAAAATCTCCGTGATTTCATCATAGACTTGAGAAACAGGATGCACACTGCCTTGAGGGGTGCGGGCAACAGGCAAAGTCACATCCACCCGTTCGCTTTCAAGTCGCGCGTTCAAAATGGCTTCTTCCAACGCGTCCCGGCGCGCTGTAATCGCGCCGTTCAGCCGGTCTTTCAAACCATTAAGCGCGGGACCGGCGACCTGGCGTTCTTCAGGCGTCATTTTACCTAAAGAGCGCATCATCAAAGAAACCTCGCCCTTTTTCCCAAGCGCTTTCACGCGAATCTCTTCCAAAGCCTGAATATCCGCCGCAGCGTCAATGCGCGTTGACCACTCAGCTTCGATTTTCTCGATGTCCTGCATCCTAATCCTCGATATTAGAAGCTTGATGAAAAAAGGGGCCCCGTGAGGCCCCTTATCCATCCACACTCAAATAGATATTTAAGTGTTTAATTCATAACGCTCAAGCAGCGTTTGCAAGGGCCTTTTCTGCCTGTTCCACCAGTGCTTTAAAAGCATCGGGTTCACGGACAGCTAAATCAGCCAATACTTTACGGTCCAATTCGACCTCAGCCAGTTTCAAACCATGCATGAAACGACCATATGTCAAACCGTGCAAACGGGCACCCGCATTGATACGCTGAATCCACAGCGCACGGAAATTCCGTTTACGGCGACGACGGTCGCGATATGCATATTGACCAGCTTTTTCAACAGCCTGACGGGCCACACGAATGGTGTTTTTCCGACGACCGTAATAGCCTTTGGCCTGACTTAATAATTTCTTGTGACTTGCGCGGGATACGGTGCCGCGTTTAACTCGTGCCATCTCTAACGCTCCTTATTTCACGCCATTGGGCAGGAAATTCTTCTTCACGACCTTTTGGTCAGCTTCAGAAAGAATTGTCATACCGCGTTGGTTGCGAATGAATTTCTTGGAACGCTTAATCATTCCGTGGCGTTTGCCGGCCTGGCCTGCTTTCACAAGTCCAGAAGCCGTGAGACGGAACCGTTTTTTGGCACCGCTTTTGGTCTTCATCTTGGGCATTTGCATGTCCTCATTTAAAAGGGCCGTTCTTGTTTGACCAAGGTTTGGCCCCGTTTCATGCTTATCACAGTGCCGCGGCATGCCCTGCCGGACCTGTGGGCTTCAAGCGCGTGTATATAACGACCCCTTTTCAATAGGGCAAGAGTCAATTGTGACTTGGGGATTGCGCCGCTTTTCGTTAAAAGACAATCCTATAAAACAAACAAAATATTTGGGGAGTTTCTCATATGGATTTATCTGATATTGGCGCCGTCGTTACGGGCGGCGCTTCAGGTTTGGGCGCGGCAACAGCCCGTGCTTTCGCCAAAGCAGGTGCCAAAGTCACGCTTTTGGATTTAAATGACGAGCTTGGCCCCCAGGTCGCACAAGAGATTGGCGGCCAATATGTCAAAACCGACGTGACCGATGAAGATGCTATTACCCAAGCCCTTGATAAAGCCCAAGCTGCCCATGGTCCCACCCGCGTTTTGGTCAATTGCGCAGGCATTGGCGCCGCGCTGAAAACTGTGAGTCGTGGCGAACCTCATCTTATGAAAGTGTTTAAAAAGGTTGTTGAGGTGAATCTCATTGGATCCTTTAACGCACTTTCCAAAGCCGCAGCCCGTATGGCGGCGCAAGACCCGCTGGATGGCGGAGAGCGCGGCGTCATCATTAATACAGCCTCTGTCGCAGCCTATGACGGACAGATCGGTCAGGCCGCTTATTCTGCATCCAAAGGCGGAATTGTTGGAATGACCCTTCCAATTGCACGCGATTTGGCAGATAAGGGCATCCGCGTCATGACCATTGCACCGGGTCTGTTTTTGACACCGTTGCTGATGGGACTTCCTGAGGAAGCACGGGACAGCCTTGGCAAACAAGTGCCATTCCCAAGCCGCCTGGGTGACCCAGATGAATATGGCATGCTAGCCAAACAAATTGTTGAGAACCCAATGCTGAACGGGGAAGTGATTCGCCTTGACGGCGCTATCCGCATGGCGCCCCGTTAGAAGAAGAATAAGAATGGCAGACAAAAACACCCGTTACCGCGACCTGCTGGCACCGGGGCCGGAGGTCTTTGAAGCTTTGGCGTCCGAGGTCATGGGAAATCTGCCCTCTCATTTCAAAGACTGGGTTGAAAATGTCATCGTTCGTGTCGAAGACTTTCCCGATGATGACATGATGGAGGAATTGGGCCTGAACAGCCGTTATGAACTCTTAGGCCTCTATCACTGCGCGGATTTAATGCAGGCAGACCCCTTGGTAGAGGGAGAGGAAGATCAGATTTTCCTCTTCCGTCGAGCTATATTGGATTATTGGGCAGAGAATGAGGATAGCCTAAGTGCCATCATCGCCCACGTCCTCATCCATGAAATTGGCCAGAATTTCAATTTAAGCGAAGAAGAGGGTCGTCAGATAGAAGAACAGGCCACCCGCACCGGTGGCCGCGCCCTCCACTAGATTTAATCTACTAAAGCCCGATAAGCGTGCCAGGTGCCGTGGCCGACCAGTGGGAAAGTGAAAATCAGCCCCACAAACAAGGTCGCAATTCCAATTGCAGACAAGCCCGCAATCAACAGCGCCCACAACATCATCGGCCAGAAGTTGGTTTTAATGGCAGTAAAGCTTGCAATAATTGCCGTAATTGCATCCACATCGCGTTCCATCAACAAGGGCACGGAAATCACACTCATGCCGAAAACGGCGAAGGCCAAGAGCCCGCCGGCGATAGAGCCCACAATCAACAGGCTCAAGCCATCTGTCGTAAAGAGCAATGTGGGCAAAAATTCCGCAATCGGTGGGAATTCCTTGGTGCCCCAGAACAGTGCAAACAGCAATGTCGCAATGCGTATCCAAATAAGCAGCGCAATCATCAGCAATGCGCCAAGAAAAGCCAATTGTGTGGGCGATTTTGTGCCGACGAAAAAGACTTTATCCGCGCTGACGTCTTTATTCAGTTCATAGCGGCGGCTCATTTCATAAAGCCCCACCGCCAGCATTGGCCCCACAAGCATGAACCCACCGCCCAGTGCCATGGCAAAAGACGCCAAATCCAGCGCAAAGGCCAGATAGACAATCGCCGCCGAGACCACAGCGAATATCAAGCCATAGCCCAAACTCAACATAGGTTTACGCATTAAATCTTTGGATGCGGCGGCGAGCCAGCTCCAAGGTCCGTCCAGGGAAATCTTCTTAATATCCAGTACAATCTGTCCGGACGTGTTTACCCCTGCATTCATAACTGCCTCCCATTCTGCTAAACCCCGTGTGCGTGGTGGCAGCCCAAGTCTTAAACCGATCCCTGTGACAAACTGTATCAGGGATTTTCAAAACCGCAAATACGGAGTTTTTCAATCATATGGCCCGGCACTTCGGCCGTAACGGAGATATCCGGCTTTGACAGCTGTAACTTAAACTGAATATGGCGCGCATGAAGATGCATTGGACCTTCATTGCCCTGGCCGTAAATAGGATCACCCACTAACGGGCATCCAATATGTAATGCATGAATACGGATTTGATGGGTGCGCCCGGTCTTAGGTTGAAATTCGACCCAGCTTAAGCCTTCAGCCTCACCCAGGACGTTATAATGGGTAACCGCCTTCTGCCCCTCCGCAGCCACTTCCATCCGCCAGCCTTTTGCTTTGGAGCTGCGCTTCACAAGGGGTGCATCAATCGTCCCAGCACTTTTTGGCATTGTCCCATGAACCACCGCCCAATAGGTTTTCTGCACCTGGCCGGATGAGAAAATCTTCCCCAATTTACGCAATGCCTTAGCATGGCGGCCCAATACCAGACAGCCAGACGTATCTGTATCAAGGCGGTGGGCCAAAGCGGGCGGTTTAGGTAAGCCGAATTGCAACGCATCGAAACTGTCTTCGAGGCACGGGCCGCCGCTTGGACCTTTATGAACAGGCAAGCCAGCGGGTTTATCAACGATCAAAATCAAGCCGTCGCGATACAGCAATCGGCTTTGCATCTCTTCAGCGCTTAATTTTGTTCGGCGAGCCATGAGGCTTTAAAACACTAGGCAGCGCGTGCGTCAAAGATTATATGTCTGGTCGCAGATAAACAGGTTGAGATGATGGTAAAAACCCTAAGCACCCCCAAAGTCGGTATCGTATCCCTAGGCTGCCCAAAGGCGCTGGTGGATTCAGAGCGTATTTTAAGCAGTCTTCGGTCCGAAGGCTATTTGATCGCGCCAAATTATGATGATGCAGATGTGGTGCTGGTCAATACCTGCGGGTTTTTAGACAGCGCCCGCGATGAATCCCTGGATGCCATTGGCGAGGCCATCGCTGAAAACGGCAAAGTCATCGTAACCGGCTGCCTGGGCGCTGAAGCCGATGTCATTCGCGACCGCCATCCGGATGTGCTCGCCGTGACCGGGCCGCAGCAATATGAACAAGTAGTCAGCGCCGTCCATGATGTCGTGGCGGCCCCCCATGATCCTTATCTGGATCTTATTCCCGATCAGGGCATTAAATTAACACCGCGTCATTACGCCTATTTGAAAATATCCGAGGGGTGTAATCACCGCTGCTCTTTCTGCATCATTCCGCAATTGCGCGGTGATCTGGTATCCCGCCCGGTCAAAGCCGTGTTGCATGAGGCGGAAAAGCTGGTCAATGCAGGGGTGAAAGAGCTTTTGGTTATTTCTCAGGACACATCAGCCTATGGCGTGGACATCAAGCACGCAGCTGGTGAATGGCGAGGCCAGCAGGTTCGTGCGCACATGACGGAACTATCCAAGGCTTTGGGTGAGCTGGGGGCTTGGGTTCGGCTGCATTATGTTTACCCCTATCCGCATGTAGATGACGTTATTCCATTGATGACGGAGGGCCATATACTGCCCTATCTAGATATCCCCTTTCAACACGCCAGCCCCACTGTCTTGAAATCCATGCGCCGTCCGGCCAATACGGAAAAAGTACTGGACCGGGTGCAGAAATGGCGCGCCCAAATCCCGGATATGACCATCCGTTCAACCTTCATCGTTGGCTATCCTGGCGAAACGGAAGAAGATTTCCAATATCTTCTGGATTGGATGAAGGAAGCGCAGCTTGACCGGGTCGGCTGCTTCAAATTCGAACCGGTTGAAGGCGCGCCTGCTAATACTTTGGACAATGCCGTCTCTGAAGAAGTGAAAGAAGAGCGCTGGCATCGTTTCATGGAAGTCGCTCAAGAGATCAGCGCTGATCGTTTATCCCGCAAAGTGGGTACCATACAGGAAGTTCTCATTGATGAAGTGGATGAGGAAGGCGCCATTGGTCGTACCAAAGGGGATGCTCCTGAAATCGATGGGCTTATCTATGTGGACGATGGCCATGATTTAAAACCAGGCGATCTGGTTCAGGTTCAGGTAGAAGCTGCCGATGCCTATGATTTACGCGGTATTTTAGCTGAATAGGTGTTTTTTCGCGATAATCTGCGCAAAGATTTCGACCAGTCGTCTTTAAAAGACATCTATCATTCCTATATATTGTTGAGTGAGGTTATGTTGTGAGAGCCAACAACCAAGGCTTATAAAAAAGTAAAGGCCACCCCTGTTCAAGCTCGCGTCTTTGGACCCAAAACCAAACTGGAGATGCGACATGACTAAATCCCGCACACTGACCCTGTTTTTAGCGTCATCTTTCGCGCTGACCAGCTTATCCCTGCCCGCCATTGCCGATCAAAAGGAAGATTGGAAAGCAGCAAGATGGGCCAAGAAATTAGAGATGCGCGTTGATCGCCATATGGACTATCCCGTCCAAGCTGCTGCACGCAAGCAGCAAGGGCTTGTTCAAATCCGTGCAGAAATTGCTGAAGATGGCACGATCACCTCAAAGAAAATCATTGGAAGTTCCGGCTCTGAACAGCTGGACAAAGCAGCACTAAAAGTCGTTAAACGCCTTGGCACCTTGCCACCTCCCCCGACTTTGGATGGAGAGCAGGTAAATGCTGTCCGATTCCAACTGCTTTATGCCTTAGCACCGGCATCAGGTCGCCTGAATGCCCGCGACCATATGTTGCGCCGTAGTCTTGGCAAAACCGAAATTCGGGACTTGCTTGCAAAAAATGGCGGTAAACCATTCACGGTGGTTATGGAGACATCCAGCTCCAACACCATTGAAGGTGATGCAGAAGCGGCCTTTTAAGATGACAGGTCATGGAAACCGGCTGCTTCAATAAAAGCAGCCGGTAATCCTTCATCGTTTTTCTCATTTAAATCCAACACCCCGCCTCTTTTACCGCTTCTGCACCACCCTATCTCGACCCATATTGCTTTTTTCATTGAGGTCAGCGCTTGGAGCTTTAAATATAAGACCATCCCCAACCAAAGAGCCGGGCACCAACATGACCTTTTTAAAACTATCCGATCGCCCTGCAAGTCTCAGCCCTGGCATGGAAAAAGCCACACCCCTTCATGTCGTTCTGAAACCGGACATAGACGCCTGGTTTGAGCCGCTTGGAGAGCGGGATAGAAATTGGGTTAGATCGCAAGGCGATCTGGAAACGAATTTCAAAATCATTCCCCTCTCAGCAGAGGGTGGGAAATTGAACCGGGTCATTGCTATCCTGGGGGAAAAAGATCTGGCCAGCTTCGCAAAAATACCCGCACTGCTTCCCGAAGGCACATATGTTTATGAAAACCTTAAGGATGAAGACCGTCAAACGGCGGCCCTTGGCTGGGCGCTTGGTCAATACCGCTTCACCCGTTACACGCCTGCATCCGATGCGCTACGCATCCTTGAAGCCGCCGGCCCTGACATCAACCGTCTGATCAACGCCACACATCTGACCCGCGATCTCATCAACACACCAACAAATGATATGGGGCCAACGGAATTGGCGTCTGCTGCTGAAGCCTGTGCCAAAGCATATGGCGCGACATACAGTATCTGCATCGGCGACGAGCTGTTGATTGAAAACTTCCCCGCCATTCATGCTGTTGGCCGGGCAGCAGCGGAAGCGCCTCGTCTGATTGATCTTATCTGGGGTGATGAAAGCCATCCTAAAGTCACTTTGGTGGGCAAAGGTGTATGTTTTGACACGGGTGGGTTGGATATAAAACCAGGTGCTGGCATGCGGATCATGAAAAAGGATATGGGCGGGGCTGCACATGCTTTAGCTTTGGCAGCCATGATCATGGATGCAGGGCTTCCCATCCGATTGCGTCTGCTTATCCCCGCCGTGGAGAACGCCATTTCCAGCAATGCCTATCGCCCTGGTGATGTCATTCAGACACGTAAGGGCTTAAGTATCGAAGTCGGCAACACAGACGCTGAAGGGCGGATTGTTCTATGTGATGCCTTGGCCTTGGCGGATGAAGAAGAGCCTGAACTCCTTATCGATTTTGCAACCTTAACCGGCGCAGCCCGGGTGGCATTGGGGCCGGACCTGCCCGCCATGTTTACAAATGATGACGAACTGGCCAATGGTATTTCATCCATTGGCCTCGACATCGAGGACCCCGTTTGGCGCATGCCTTTATGGCAAGGCTATAAAGACACGCTGAAAAGCCCTATTGCTGATCTCAACAATATCAGCGATGGGCCTTTTGCCGGGGCGATTACAGCGGCGCTATATCTGGAGCATTTTGTCGAAAAAACAAAATCCTGGGTGCATTTTGATGTTTACGGCTGGAATGCAACGGCCCGACCTCATCGCCCTAAAGGGGGGGAAGCCATGGCATTACGGGCGACATTTGCCTATTTGGCAAATCGTTTCGCATCCTCAAAAAAATGACATAAATTTGTAACAAGCCAGTAACAAAGGATTGCAAAGGTGCATGCTCTAAATCAGGGGCTGACCATGCACGACGATTTAAAAAACCATCTAAATTTATGGAAAGAAACACTCATTCAAGTGGTGCGCACCGATGCGCCGGATTTGAATAACCGTCAGATGGCCCTGATGCTGATTGTTTATCTGGAAGAAGGCCCCCATATGGTGCGTTTTCTGGCTGAACGTTTAGGTGTCTCCAAGCCTGTGATCAGTCGCGCCCTGGATCATCTCGGGCAGTTAGGCCTGCTGAAGCGCAAGCGAGATGAAAGCGATAAACGTAATCTCTTCGTGCAAAAAACCGATAAAGGTGCTGTATATTTAAGCGATTTCGCTGAACATATTGCCAAAAGCACGCAGAGACATGAGCAAAGACCCTGAATTTTACAGCCCTAAAGCCACCGGCTTGAACAACGGCCTGGACACACGCACCCATGCCATCCGCCCGGATTTGGCAGATAAGGCGCTTGAGGGCCAAGTTCAGGCTGAGACATTTGTAACACCCACTGTGGCTCATGTCGTGCAAGGTCGCTGCGCTGTCCGAACTGCACCTTCACCCCAGGCCACTCAGGTTTCTGAGCTTCTTCTCAATGAAAGCGTCAAAATTTTTGAAGAGGGGTCCGAATACAGTTGGATCCAATGCAATCATGATGGCTATGTGGGCTATGTGGAAAATACCGCTTTAACAGCCGGGGTAACAACAACCGCACGGCACATGAGCGCCAACCTGTCTCATCTCTACGCAGAACCGGATATGAAGACGCCTGCCGTAATGGAAGTTTATGGAGGCACAGCTTTCTCAGTCCGGGACGATGCATCCAGAAAGCGGGGCTTTATCGAAGTTGACACCGGCCTTTGGCTCTATGAAGCGCATCTGGCACCGGACAATCGCTCTATATTGGATATCGCTAAAAGCTATTTGGGCGCTCCCTATCTTTGGGGCGGGCGCACCATCTGCGGCATCGATTGCTCAGGCCTGGTGCAGATATCCTTGATGCGTGCTGGTTTAAGCTGCCCAAGGGATTCCGATATGCAGACTGCTGCACTTGGTGAAGAAGTTGACGGGGACTTACAAGCAGGCGACCTGGTTTTTTTCCCAGGACATGTGGGCTTCATGGCCGATGAGGCGCATTTGCTCCACGCCAACGCCCATCATATGGCTGTGACAATCGACCCGTTAGAAGAGGTTATCGAAAGAATACGCCGTGACCACCCTCAGGCAATCACGGCGCGCAAACGTTTAATGTGAAGGCTGTTTAAGCTTATTGCTCAGCCGGCACCATCATCATGCCGCCTTCAACGGCGTCTTCCATCACTTCTTCAGCCATGGCTGCCATTTCAGGCAAAGCCGGTGCATCCGGTGAGAAAGAGCGCAGATATTGAATGACACGGGCCCGGTCAGTTGCTTTACGCAAGCCACCGAAAGCCATTTTCGTACCAGAGACATAGCCCCGTGGATTTTCTAAGAAGCCATCCAATGCTTCATAGGTCCAGGCCTGGCCCATAGCTGCCATGCCGCCGGAATAGGAAAAGTCATCACGACCAGCCATGGCTGCACCAACAACACCATAGAGATTGGGACCAACGCCATTGCGCCCACCTTCATTGACGGTGTGACATGCTGCACATTGACGGAAGACTTTTGCGCCATCTTCCACTGTCGCGCTTGCCAGAAGCTCAGCCAAAGTCGGGCCGGTTTCTTCAACAACGACGGGCGCAGGGCCGGTTTCTTCAACCACTTCGATTGGGAAAGCATCTGTTTCCAAATCGTCATGGGCGAAAATGACATCTTCAGCCACGATACGAATGACCATGACCAACAAAGCGCCTGCTAAGACGCCACCGAATATTTTATTCCACTCAAAGGAGTTCACGAGTGCTGCCTCTTGGTTTATGGAACCTCAAAAATTTGCCGCACATTAATCGCGGAATGCACAGCTTGCAAGAGCCATAAAGTCGCAATTGTATGCTTTGTGGCGATTGACAGCTCTTCAGACTTAAGCTTTAGTCCCCCAACCCCCTCAACAACAGCGGTATAAACATGTCTCAACCCCATGAAAAACCCAAAGGTGTCATTGGCTTCCAAGGTGCGCCCGGCGCCTATTCCCATTTAAGCTGCCAGGAGGTTTTTCCGGATTGGGAAGCAAAACCACATCTGTCCTTTGAAGATGTGTTTGAAGCGGTGGAGCGGGGCGACATTGATTTAGGCATGATTCCCATTGAAAACAGCCAACATGGGCGGGTCGCCGATATTCATTTTCTGTTGCCTGAATCCGAGCTTCACATCATTGGGGAGCATTTCCATCGGGTCAATCACTGCTTGCTGGGCCTGCCCGATGCTGACATACGCGATATCAACAAGGCGTTCAGCCATCCCCAAGCCTTAGGCCAAACGCGGAATTATCTGCGCAACAAGTCCATCACACCCCATGCGCATCACGATACCGCCGATGCGGCGCGTAAGGTGGCGGAGATGAACAACCCGCATTGCGCCGCCGTTGCCAGTTCCCTTGCCGCAGAGATTTATGGGCTAAAAACCCTGGATGAAGATATTGAAGATGCGTCCCATAACACGACCCGCTTCATCATTTTATCCAAAGAAGAAGTAACGCCCAATCAAAACGACGGCCCCATCATGACAAGCCTGCTTTTCGCTGCCAAAAACGTACCGGCTGCGCTTTATAAAGCACTGGGCAGTTTCGCAACCAATGGCGTGAATATGACAAAGGTCGAAAGCTATTTCCGTGATGGGCAATTTGTGGCGGCTGAATTTTACGTCGATATCGAAGGCCATCCAGATGAGCCACATGTGGCCCGCGCTTTGGATGAGCTGCGCTTCCACAGCAAATGGGTGCGCATCTTAGGCAGCTACTCCATAAAGCGCGACCGCCATACGGGCGTTATTTCAGGCTAAGCCAGTGTTTCAATAATCCATGGGCAATAGCCAATGGGGGCGGCACCATGAGAACTGAGGCGTCCCCGTTCATGGCGGCTTCCAATTCTGCGCGTTTAAACCACCGGGCATCCGCCAATTCGGTTTCATCAATAATGACTTCCCGGCTGGTCGCCTGCGCGATACAGCCAATCATCAATGTGGATGGAAAAGGCCAGGGTTGGCTGGCGGTGTAATCCACTTGCCCCACATGCACGCCGGTTTCTTCAAAGACTTCGCGGCGTACGGCCTCCTCAATATTTTCCCCTGGTTCAACAAAGCCTGCCAGCGCTGAAAATGTTTTGGTGGGAAAAGCAGCCCCGCGCCCAAGCAAACAGTCATCACCATCAATCACCAACATGATGACCACCGGGTCCGTGCGTGGGAAATGTTCCGCTGCACAGCTTTTATTCGTACAGACCCGTGCATGCCCACCACGTATGGCGCGGTTTTTTGACCCGCAGTTGGAACAAAAACTCCGCCGCCCATGCCAGGCCAATAGCGACCGCCCTTGCGCAATAATACCCAAATGCGGGCCGTCCCCTTGAAATGCGATGGACCGCACGTCAATTGCTTTCACACCCTCTTTTAAAAACTGCGGAATATCCGCTTCTTCCCCTTGTAAGGCGAAGTGGGCACAGCCTTCATCCAGTCCCAAGAAGACATAAGGCCGCCCTTGGGCAATCATTGTTGCCACAGCAGCTGAATCCAAATATTGGGGTTTGAGGTCTGCGCTTATATTCATCACGGCTTTTAAATCCGGTGTGAACAGCAGAAAACGACTCGAAGTGGATGTTAATTGAGCGTTTAACCATTCGCTATCAGCGCGCAATTGGTCGGCTCTATCCAGGGGATTTCCTGAAAAATAAGTGGGGAATGGCACGTTTCTCATCCTTCATTGAGGATATCGTATAAATTATTATGAATGCACCCTTGCACTTAATGCGCAAATACACAATATTCCGCCGCGGGAGGCTGAGGCGGACAAGCACCTCGCGAACCCGGTCAGGCCCGGAAGGGAGCAGCCGCAACGAGTTTCGCTTGGGTCGTTCTCACCTCCCACTTCCTTCACTTCCCCCCTTTCAGAATGACGCGCTTCGGTGTAGACCTGAAGCATGACAGCACAAGACAGCACATCACCGGACGGCTACCGCGTATTAGCGCGTAAATACCGCCCTCAGACATTTTCTGCGCTCATCGGCCAGGACGCCATGGTGCAGACGTTGAAAAACGCCATCGATACAGGGCGATTGGCTCATGCCTTTATTTTAACGGGCGTACGCGGCGTTGGGAAAACCACGACGGCGCGTTTGATTGCCCGGGCGTTAAACTGTGTCGGCAAAGACGGTCAGGGCGGCCCAACGGTCGACCCTTGCGGTGAGTGCGCATTTTGCACATCTATCGCTGCATCCAGCCACCCCGATGTGATTGAAATGGATGCGGCATCGCACACAGGTGTCGATGACATTCGGTCCATCATTGATAATGCGCCTTATGCGGCGGCCTCTGCCCGGTTTAAAGTCTATATTATCGATGAGGTGCACATGCTGTCCAAAAGCGCCTTTAATGCGCTTTTGAAAACGCTGGAAGAACCGCCAGCCCATGTGAAATTCATCTTTGCCACCACAGAAATCCGTAAAGTACCCGTGACTGTCCTCTCCCGCTGTCAGCGCTTTGACTTGCGCCGGGTGGACGCGGCTCTTCTTGCTGAGCATTTCTCCAACATATTGCAGCAAGAGAAATGCGACGCGGATGAAGAAGCTTTAGGCATGATTGCCAAGGCGGCTGAAGGCTCAGTACGCGATGGCTTAAGCCTGCTGGACCAGGCCATTGCCCATGGCGGCGGTAAAGTGGAAACCACACAGGTCCGCACCATGTTAGGCCTGGCTGACCGCAATCAAGTGATTGACCTGTTTGAAGCGCTGATGGAGGGCGATCCGCCTAAAGCGCTGGACCAGTTAAGCGCGCAATATGAAGCGGGGGCCGACCCCATCGTTGTATTGGAAGACCTGCTGTCCTTCACCCATTGGGTGACGCGTTTGAAGCTGGCTGAACATTCAGCACTCTCGAGCCTTGTCTCAGAAGCGGAAAAAACCCGCGGCAAGGCTTTGGCCGATAAATTGGGCGTCGCGCATTTAAGCCGCACATGGCAAATGCTGTTGAAGGGCCTCGAAGAAGTACGCCGCGCACCCAATACATTATCCGCAGCGGAAATGGTGCTTATTCGCCTGATGCACGCCTCCAACCTGCCAAACCCGTCCGATTTGGTGAAGAAACTTAAATCGTTACCTGGCCAAAGCGCCGCGCCTCAAAAAGCACCTGCCGGTGCACCAGCCGGACCAAGTGCTGAGGTTGTTCAACATCCCCGCGCGCAAAAGGCCAAAGTGGAAAAGCTCAACATCCAAAGCTTTGAGCAAATGGTCACACTATTTGAAAAGCGCAAAGAAGGCATCATCTGGCATGCATTGAATGACCATTGCCACCTTGTCTCTTTTGAACCCAAGAAGATAGAGCTGCGCTTAAGCGAGAAAGCGCCCCGGGATTTGGCCAGCCGTATGATGACCTGCTTGGAAGCCTGGACCGGCGAGCGCTGGATGGTCATCTTATCCGCGGAAAAGGGCCAGGATACGCTTCAAAAGAAAGAAAATGACGCCCAGGCCGTTGATATGGAAGACGCCGCCAATAATCCACAGGTCCAGCAAGTCCTGGCCGCCTTTCCTGGCGCAAAAATCCGCCGGGTGCATAATCGAGCGCGCGCTCAAGCCGCAATGATTGTCGAGGCACCCCAGGACATGCTAGAGACCCCACCCGTCGACATTTATGAAAATGACGACAGTGAAGACGAATTTTTCGACGTTTCGGAGCAGTAAGATGAAAAATTTCAGCGAGATGCTGAAAAAAGCCCAAACCATGCAGACCAAAATGCAGGAAATGCAGGATGATTTGGAAAATCTAACCGCAGAAGGCCAGTCGGCCGCGGGCATGGTGCAGATGGCTGTGAATGGCAAAGGCTATGTCAAAAGCCTGAAAATCGACCCCAGTCTGCTAAAAGCGGACGAGGTTGAGATTTTAGAAGATTTGATTACAGCGGCCTATGCTGATGCGCGGGCGAAAGCCGATGAAAAAGCGCAGGAAAAAATGGCTGAGTTGACCGAGGGTATGAATTTACCCGGCGGTATGAAGCTGCCCTTTTAAAGGATTGCATTAAGGGGTTTTGGCCAATGGCCTCCAGCGATATTGAGCTGCTTATTCAGCATTTATCCAAATTACCAGGGCTTGGACCGCGGTCTGCCCGGCGTGCTGTATTGCATCTGTTGAAGAAGCGCGAAGGGGTGATGTTACCGCTTATACGCTCCATGCAAGCGGTTGCGGATAATATCAAAAGTTGCTCCATATGCGGCAATGCAGACACCCATGACCCCTGCCATCTGTGTTCAGACCCCCGGCGGGATGCGAGCCTCATTTGCGTGGTGGAAGAAGTTGCAGACCTTTGGGCGTTAGACCGCGCCCACGCCTTCGCAGGCAAATATCATGTGCTGGGCGGTGTATTGTCGGCCATCGATGGTATCACACCGGATGATTTGAATATCCATGGCTTGGAAAAACGCGTGGAAGCCGGTGGCATCAAAGAAATCGTTCTGGCCTTGTCAGCAACAGTAGATGGCCAGACAACAGCCCATGTGCTGCGGGACCGCTTAAGTTCTTATGATGTCACGATTTCCAGCTTAGCCCATGGTGTGCCGGTAGGTGGGGAGTTGGACTATCTAGATGATGGGACGCTTTTGCAGGCCATGCGCGAAAGACGCCCTGTCTCTTGACCTTTTAACGCTAAATTCTTACCTCTGACATAGAAATACCCACTTGGAGAGTAGCGACGTGGCCATTTTGCCTATCATCGAAGCACCGGATCCCCGGTTAAAAGTCAAATCCACACCTGTTGAAAAGGTGGATGATGAACTGCGCGCTTTAATGGATGATATGCTGGACACCATGTATGCAGCGCCCGGCATTGGCTTAGCCGCCATTCAGGTGGGCGTGCCCAAACGCATCCTCGTTATTGACCTCCAGGAAGAGGAGGAAGAACGGACACCGCGCTATTTCGTCAATCCTGTCATCGAGCATACAAGCGATGCGCTAAACCTGTATAACGAAGGCTGCTTATCGGTCCCAGAACAATATGCGGAAATTGAGCGCCCAAAAAAATGCCGTGTCCGCTATTTGGATTATGATGGCGAGGAGCAGGTCGAAGAAATGGACGGCTTACTTGCCACCTGTTTCCAACATGAGATGGACCATCTTGAAGGCATTCTCTTCATTGACCACCTTTCCAACCTGAAGCGACAGATGATTCTCCGCAAATTAACCAAGGCCAAAAAGGCAAGCGCTTGACGCTTTAACCAAAGATGCTTAAGCGACGAGGCATGGAACAAAAACCTCGCCGCATAGCCTTTATGGGCACACCGCCCTTTGCTGCCCGCGCATTGCAAGCCCTGCATGATGCCGGGCATGACATTGCCTGTGTGTATTCCCAACCGCCCAGGCCTGCTGGGCGAGGGAAAGCGCCGCGCAAAACGGCAGTCCATGAACTGGCTGAAAAGCTGGGCATTGAAGTCCGCACGCCCACCAGTTTAAAAAACGAGGAAGAACAACAGGCGTTTCGGGATTTAAATCTCGATGTCGCTGTGGTGGCGGCCTATGGGCTTATTCTACCTCAGCCTGTTTTGGACGCACCGGAATTCGGGTGTTTGAATATCCACGCATCATTGCTGCCCCGTTGGCGGGGTGCAGCCCCTATTGAACGGGCGATTTTGGCAGGCGATGAGAAAACCGGGATTTGCATCATGCAGATGGAAGCCGGATTGGACACCGGGCCTGTCCTTTTGCAAGGCGAAATGAATATTTCAAAAGAGGACACCGGGCACAGCCTGCATGACCGCCTGGCGGAGATGGGTTCAAAACTGATTGTTGATGCGCTTGCCGGCCTGGGGACGTTAGAGCCCGCTTATCAGGACGATGCCAAGGCCACATATGCATCTAAAATAGACAAAAGCGAAGCACGACTGGATTTTAGCAAAACAGCCAAGGAGCTTGACCGGGTCATTCGAGCCTTTAACCCACGCCCCGGCGCTTTTTTTGAGTTGAACGGGGAACGTATCAAGCTTTTAGAAGCGGATGTTTTAGACCAAAATGGCACCCCTGGCACCACGCTTGATGCGCATTTCACAATCGCCTGTGGTCAAGGCGCGTTAAGGCCGGTTCTCCTGCAGCGCGCAGGCAAAAAAGCCATGAAGCTTGATGATATCCTGCGTGGGTTTTCCATTCCCAAAGACACGGTGCTGGGATGACGCGTTATAAGCTCATCATTGAATATGACGGGCGGCCTTTTGTGGGCTTTCAACGCCAGGACAATGGGCCAAGCGTCCAAGCTGTTTTGGAACGCGCCGTCAAAGCCTATAGCGGCGAAGATGCCGTTATCTATTGCGCGGGCCGGACAGATACCGGCGTTCATGCGCGCGGTCAGGTGGTTCATGTGGATTTGGAACGGGGTGACGATGCTTTTGTTGTCATGAATGCCACCAACGCCCATATGCGCGGCCTGGGGGTAGCTGTAGTTGACGCCCGAGAAGTCAGCGAAGACTTTCATGCGCGCTTTTCAGCCACGGGAAGACGTTATCTTTATCGTATCATCAATCGCCGTGCGCCTTTGACCTTCGACCGGGGCTTGGCCTGGCGCGTGCCCGTCGAACTTGATGCCGTCATCATGCATGAGGCTGCGCAATTACTGGTCGGGCAACATGACTTCACCACGTTCCGCCACGTCCATTGCCAAGCCAAGTCCCCCATCAAAACATTGGATGAATTTCGGATTGAACGGCTTGGAGAAGACATCCATTGCCATGTCCGTGCGCGGTCTTTCCTTCATCATCAGGTTCGCTCCATGGTTGGATGTTTGAAGTTGGTGGGCGAAGGCAAGTGGAGCGTGCGGGACTTAAAAGACGCTTTGGATGCCAAAGACAGAGCCGCTTTAGGCTTAAATGCGCCAAGTGACGGGCTTTATTTCATGGAAGCCTTTTATGAAAATGGGAATTAAACATGGGTCAGATTTCACGCGCCACCATCAGCTGGCAGGAAAAGCTTCATTTCAAAGCCACAACCGGGTCTGGCCATGAATTTGGCCTGGATGGGGATAAAGAACAGGCGGCCAGCCCGATGGAAGCCCTGTTAGCCGCCATGGGCGGGTGTTCCAGCATTGATGTGGTTCTCATTCTGGAGAAAATGCGCCAGACAGTCACCGATTGCCGCTGTGAATTGGAAGCCGAACGCGCTGAAGAAGACCCGAAAGTCTTTGTCCGCATTCATGCTCATTATCACATCACAGGCGAAAATTTGGACCCTAAGAAAGTCGAACGGGCAATCGCATTGTCTTCTGAGAAATATTGCTCTGCTTCTGTCATGCTGGGCAAGACGGCAGATATCACAACGGACTATACGCTTAAACCGACCTGAATCAGTTTATCAAAAAGAAAAACCGCCAGGAAAATACCTGAGGCCTCTACCAGTGTCGCACCCAGCGCCAGATAGATTGTGAATATCTGTACGCCCACCATGTAAAGAAACAGCACCAGGCTTAAAATGCCATAAGCCCCATCACCCAAAAGCCCATAAGCGCCCAAAGCCAAAATGGGTAAAGGCACAATCACCAGCCAGACCTTCACCCAATTAAAGACAATGGCGAAGCCTAGAAAATTATGGCCAATATTGAGAATACGAGCGAACACATAAGCGAAGACCAAATAGGTCGCCCAGCGTATCGCATAATCAATAAGCGCTAAACCCATGGGAAAGCTTTCCCCACTATAGCGCAGCGACACCATATTCTGGAAATGAAGCGCAATAAGATAAAGGGGTAAGGCAAAAGCCAAGGCGCGAAAGCTTTTCAGAAATTCATCCATAGTGGGCTGGAAATATTGCAAGGCCTGGCGGTCGAACTGCAAAACACACCAGGCACCCCAGATGGATTTAAATATCCCATTCATTGGACAAAATAGCGCTTCAACACGCCCTCATAAATCTTAGCCAAAGCCACTACGTCGTCCGCCTTCACCCGCTCATCCACCTTATGCATGCTTGTGCCCACAAGCCCAAACTCTACCACATCACACATATGAGTGATAAAGCGTGCATCTGATGTTCCACCAGATGTTGATAGTTTACAATCTACACCCACTATATCTTGTATTGCATCTTGGATTAGAGATGAGAATGGCCCTGCTTTGGTTAAAAAAGCCTCGCCTGAGATACGGACGTTTAGGTCATGGTCCCCTGCATGGGCTCGCGCTACCTCATGCAGCCAGTTTTTAAGTTCTTCACCCTTATGTTCCGTATTGAAACGAATATTTAAACGCGCCTTGGCAGTGGCTGGGATGATGTTGGTGGCGTCATTTCCCACCTCAATATCTGTGACTTCCAGATTAGACGGTTCAAAATCTCCATTTCCATCATCCAAATGCCGCGCGGTGACTTCATCCAAAACCTTAATCAGCCGGGGGATAGGATTATCGGCGCGATGAGGGTAAGCCACATGGCCTTGGGTACCCTGAACGGTCAGCCAGGCATTTAAAGACCCGCGGCGGCCATTTTTAATCACATCGCCTAAGACAAAAGCACTTGTCGGTTCACCCACCAGACAATGGTCAATTTGTTCACCCTGTTCGCGCAACCATTCCAAGACTTTCACCGTCCCAAATTCCGCAACACCTTCTTCATCTCCGGTGATGAGAAGGCTGATGCTTCCTTGTTGAGGCGCACCATAATGCGCACAGGCCGCGACAAAAGCGGCTATTGCGCCTTTCATATCCGCGGCCCCGCGGCCCTTAAGCCAGCCATCTTCGACATGCGCATCGAAGGGGTCATGGCTCCAGTCAGAGATATCCCCGGGCTGTACCACATCCGTATGCCCTGCAAAGCAGAAATTAGGCGCTTGTGTCCCCAACCTTGCATAAAGATTATCGACCCGCTCTTCCCCTTCCCCAAAAGGCAGACGAGTGCAGCGAAAACCCAATTCTTCCAAATAGTTCTGAAGCGCATCCAGCGCGCCTTCATCCTTAGGCGTGATAGAAGGACAGCGCATGAGTGCTGTGGCGATATCAAGGGGGTCAAATGATGTTGTCATGATGTCCAAGCTCTATAGGGCCTGAACGCCATGGTCAATCATCCTCATCATCTAAAAGTATGCGTTCCGCCGCCCCGTCCATATCGTCATATTGACCGGACTTCAGCGACCATAGAAATGCTGCCAGGCCAAAAAGGCCCAGAACCAAAGCGATAGGGATGAGAATCAATAATGCATTCATAACCGGGCCAGTTTAAGCCGCATCGCATTCAATGTCACCAAAATGGAGGAGGAAGACATGGCCAAAGCCGCAATCAAAGGCGTGACATAACCCGCCATGGCCAAAGGAATAGCCAACAGATTATATCCCAAAGCCAAAGCGAAATTCCCACGGATGAGGGTATAGCCCTTTTGCATCAAAGACAGCGTTTGCGGCACAGCCATCAGCGCTTCGCCTTGAAAGACAAAGTCCGCGCTGGCCTGAGCCAAATCCGCTGCACTGGCGGGAGAAATGGACGCAAAAGCCGTTTTTAAAGCCGGGGCATCGTTCAATCCGTCCCCAACCATTAATACCTTGCGCCCTTGCTCTTTTAAGTCTTGCAGCACGCGGATTTTATCATCCGGGCGGCAATCCCCGTGAATATGCTCGATACCCAAGGCTGCACCCACATGATGGGCCACCACGGCGCGGTCGCCAGACAGAAGATGGACGTCGAGCCCCTTAGCCTTCAAAGCATCAATCGTCGCTTTGGCATCATCGCGTAATTCATCAGTGAAGTGAAAAGCCTGTGCTGGCGCATCACCCATTTGCAGCCAGAGTTCGGGCCCCAAATGTCCTTCACTCTCATCCCCGCAGACCCAGGCCTTACGCCCTAAGCGTATGCGCTGCCCATCGTGAATGGCTTCAATGCCGTTTCCTGGAAATTCCTGAATATCCTGCAAAGAAGCAGACGCATTGCTTTTGGCCGCAATGGCCTTGGCCAGAGGGTGTTTCGAATGACGGCCCAATGCGGCGGCCAACTCAAGCGACGCCCTATCACAAGAGCTATCTTCCACAAGCTGAGGCGCGCCTTTGGTCAACGTGCCCGTCTTATCAAAGACGACGGTATCCACCTGGGCCAGACGTTCCAGCGCATCGCCCCGGCGCATCAACACACCTTGCTGCAATAATTTACCTGCGCCCACCACCTGCACCACAGGCACAGCCAATCCCAAAGCACAAGGGCAGGTGATAATCAACACAGCCACACACGCCATCAGCGCCACATGCCAGTCCGGCCCTAAAACCAGCCAACCGACCAAGGTCAGGCCCGCCAAAACGTGGACTAAAGGCGCATAAGCTTTGGCCAGGCGGTCGGCCAGGCGGACATAGGCCCCACCGCCTTCTTCGGCGGCTTCCATCAGCTGCACGATTTCAGCCAGCAATGTGTCTTCGCCGACCTTTTCGACCCGCAATGTCAGTGGCCCTGTTAGATTCAAAGTCCCTGCATGCAGATGAGAAGCTGGGGCCACCGCTTCCGGCACAGTTTCACCGGTCAACAGTGCCGTGTCCATGTCAGATGTACCGCTTAACACCACCCCATCGGCTGGAACACGCATACCGGGGGCCACGAAAAGGGTCATGCCCGGTTCAATCGCATCGGATTCAATTAAATGATGTTTGCCGTCTTCATCAACACGGGTGGCCTCAATAGAGCGCAGGGCCAAAAGATTCCGCGCGACTTCAAAAGCTTGAGAGCGCGCCCGACGGTCCAGATAGCGGCCAATCAGCAGGAAGAAAACCAGACTGACAGATGCATCAAAATAAACATGAGGTCCGCCACGGATGGTCTCAAACAAGCTCGCCGCACTGGCCAAAACCACCGCCAGCGAAATAGGCACATCCATGTTCATAGCGCCAGCGCGCAGCGCTTTATAAGCGGATATGAAAAAAGGCCGCCCCGCATAGGCCAAGGTTGGAAAGGCAATCAGTGCGGAAATCCAGTGGAACATTTCCCGTGTTGATGCATCCATATCTGAAACCAATCCGGCCCAGACTGAGACGGACAGCAACATGATATTGGCAGCCGCAAAACCTGCAACAGCCATGGCGCGCAGGAGCTGTTTGTCTTCCGCATCCCGTTCCCCACCGCTTAAAGCTGCTTTGAAAGGGGCTGCATCAAAGCCCAAAGACTGAAAAGCCCTCACCAGAGCCGCGTTATCCAGCGTCGCTTCGTCGAAATCCACATGGACCCGCTTGGTGGAGAGATTGGCCCGCGCCGCACTCACGCCAAGAATTTCAGGCAGGCCGCGTTCAATCTTTCGCAAACAGCCTGCGCAATGCATGCCTGGAACGACGAAATCGGCCTGGCTCATGCGGCCGCCCTCACGATGATGCGCTCCCGATGGTTAAGCTTATTCCCAGACCCGTCTTTCATCTCAAGCCGCACATCCCATTGCCCATGGGCTGGCAGTTGGATTTCACCGACATAAAGGCCATCACCTTGGCGTTTTAGCGTGACATCCACATCCAAGCCATCATCGACAGGACGCCAAAACAAAGCCACACCATCCAAATCATTCAATGGCACACCGGTTTTATCGCGCATGGTGACATTCAAACGCACAAAAGCATCAACGCCTGAAATCTCAGCAACCATTTCCACCTGCCAGCCAAGGGCCGCTTGTTTCTGCGCTTCTTCAATCACCTGATTATAGTCTTTACCACGGCGATACGGGTCTTCTCGTTCCAACCCATCAAAGGTCGTCACAGCCTGATAGGCCATCCAGCCATTGGCCGCCATGATGCCCCCAAAGAACAACACCATGCCTAAAAGCACATGTTTGCCGGTGATGCGAAATTCGCTGTCTTTGCTCATTATCTGGGGCCTTTAAACTTGGTATCCACCTCTGCGCGCCCATCGCTTTTCCCATTATCAATGGTGATGGAAATATTCGCATTGCCGCGCTCTAACTGGTCCAGTTTATCCTGAGGTAAAGCCAAAAACAAACGAACAGCTTTCACACTATCCGGCTGGGCTGTCACTTGATTGCCTTGCTCACCCAGACCCAAGGTTAAAGCTTCACCCTCAAGGCCCTCCACCTCAACGGTGAATGTACGCGCCTCATGGGCTTTATTGAGAATTTTCAGCGTATAACCGTTGCGTACAGACCCATCAGATAATGTCACAAACAGCGGGTTTCTATCTTTCTGAACGGTCAAATCGAGATTGGACCGCGTCCCAAGGCTCGCCAGCATGATAATACCGACAACAGCAATCAGCGTTGAATAGAGCACCGTCCTTGGGCGAATGAGGCGGAGCTTTGTTGGCTCTCCCCGCATCCGACGCTCGGTATTGTTGAAGCTTTCATAGGCAATCAAATTGCCGGGCCGCCCCACACGGGTCATCACCGAATTACAGGCATCCACACAAAGCGCACATTGAATACATTCCAGCTGCGGTCCTTCACGGATATCAATGCCCACTGGGCAGACGGCAACGCATAATTTACAATCCACGCAATCACCACGCCCATCCCAGCTCTCACCTTTCTTATGCGCACCACGCGGTTCCCCGCGGTCTTTGCGATAAGTGACCAAAAGCGCATCATCATCAAACATAGCGCCTTGGATACGGGGCCAGGGGCACATATAGGTACAGACCTGCTCCCGCGCGATACCGCCCAGCAAATAGGTGAAAGTGGTGAACAATACCAAAAACACATATGCAGGCTTTGGTGCCTCCAGAATAAACAGGTCCTGCGCCAATTGCGGCGCATCAGCGAAGTAGAAAATCCACGCCCCACCTGTTGCCGCTGAAATCAGAAGCCAGACACTGTGTTTGGAAAACTTCTTAAAGACTTTGGCCACCGACCAGGGCGCTTTATCCAGTTTCATACGTTTGTTGCGGTCGCCTTCAATCCAGCGTTCCACATGCACGAATAAATCAGTCCACACCGTCTGCGGGCAGCTATAGCCACACCAGACCCGCCCCGCCAGGCTGGTCACAAGAAACAAGGCCAAAGACGCCAATATCAGCAGGCCTGTGAGATAATAAACCTCATGTGGCCAAATCTCTATCCAGAAGAAGTAGAATTTTCTGCTGGGAAAATCGAGCAGCACCGCCTGATTAGGCGCATCTGCCCCTCTGTCCCATCTAATCCATGGCGTGAAATAATAGACGGCCAGGGCAATAGACATGAACAGCCATTTCAAGCGCCGAAACGTGCCTGCAATTCGCTTTGGATAGACCTTTTGCCGGGACGCATAAAGTGGACGCTTTTCAGCGGAATTCACAGCTTCTGTGTTTTTAACTGGCGCAACAGACAGCTCATTCGCTGCCTGCTGCGCCAGTTTTTCAAGATTACTCATCGGCTTAAGCCTTATGACCGCTTATCTGCCACCGCCTAAGGAATAGACATAGACGGCCAGTTCCTTGACGGTTTCCTCATCCAGGCGATTGCCCCAAGATGGCATCACGCCAAATCGTGCATTGGCGATGCTTTCATAAACAGCTTCTTCATCGCCGCCATAAAGCCAGATCGCATCGCTGAGATTAGGGGCGCCTTGGAAGACATCCCCTTGTCCTTGTTCGCCATGGCAGGCTGCACATTGTTCCTGGAAGAGTGCTCCGCCGCGCGCAGCTGCTCCAGCGTCACGGGGTGGTGATGATAAAGACAGCACATATTGCGTTACATCCCCTATTTCTTCCCGGCTTAACAAGCCATCCGCCAAGAAACGCGGCATCATCGAATATCTGGTATCAAAATCCGCTTCCCAGCGAATGCCGTGACGAATGGTGAAAGCGATATCGTCAATGGCACCGCCCCAGAGCCAGTCATCATCGTTTAAATTTGGAAAACCAGTGAAACCCTGCGCACCCTGCCCATGGCAACCGGCGCAATTATCACCAAAGGCGGCTTTGCCAGAACCCACAGCAAATTGCAGCAGATCCGCATCGCTTAGGATGGTGGTATAATCCGCCTCTGCAATGCGGCCACGAATGTCCGCGCGCCCGGCTTCAACACCAGCGATATCAGCGGCCACCACATCACGCTGGGAATAGCCAATCAGACCTTTGGTATAATCCCAGCCATCCGGCCCGAAATAAGGCCAGGCCGGCATGACAACAGCGTAGATTAACCCCCAGGCGATGGAGACATAAAAGCTCCACAGCCACCATTTTGGAAGCGGCGTATCCAGCTCTTTAATACCATCCCATTCATGACCAGTGGTTTCCGTCCCGCTGTGGTCATCGACTTCACGGATATCATCACTCATTGATTGCCTCCCGGGGCTCATCCCCTTCGTCTTCAAAGGGCAGCTGTGCTGCTTCATCAAAACGTTTCTTGTTGCCGGGGTGCAGCGCGAACGCCACTGTCGCCACAAACATCACGACCAGGAAAATCAGACCAAATGTGCCTGAAAAGGCGCGTAAAGCTTCATAAGTCATATCGCCCTCCTATCGATTGCCAGCGGCCGCGTCATAGGACTGGAAGTCCACCAACGTGCCCAGCATTTGAAGATAAGCAATCAGCGCATCCATTTCAGTCACCTGATTTGGATTGCCATCGAAGTCCCGCACCGTGACATTTTCATAACGCGCCTCAAGCCCTTCAATATCCGCATCCGGATTGGCCTGCGCCTTCAAATCAGCCACGGCGTTTTCAATCATGGCCTCATCATAAGGCACACCGACCAACGCCTGAGTGCGAATAAGGTCACGGGTTTCAGCCGTATCCAAAACCGTTTTGGCTAAGAATGGATAGCCAGGCATGATACTTTCCGGCACGACCTCACGCGGGCTTTTCATATGAATTTGATGCCACTCATCTGAATATTTGCCGCCAACCCGGGCCAGATCCGGCCCTGTCCGCTTTGAGCCCCATTGGAAAGGATGGTCATACATACTTTCCGCAGCCAGGCTGTAATGGCCATAGCGTTCCACTTCAGACCGCAGCGAGCGGATCATCTGCGAATGACAGGCATAGCAGCCTTCACGCAGATAAATCTGCCGCCCGGCCAATTCCAGCGGGGTGTAGGGCCGCATGCCGTCCACCTTTTCAATTGTGGATTTCAGCAGGAAGAGCGGCACAATCTCCACAATCCCGCCAATCGCCACAACAATCAAACAAGCCACCATGAGGAGGATTGAATTTTTCTCAAAAATCGCATGTGTGAATTTAGCCATTTTTCATCCTCCTCACGCTGCAACCGTCGTGGCGGAGGCCACGCGCTGGGCTTTTAGTTCTTCACCGGCATGGATATCACCCCGGGCCGTCCGCCACAGGTTATACGCCATGATGATGGAGCCAACGAGGAACAGCGATCCCCCAAGGGCCCGGACTATGAAGCCCAGATGCAGCTGTTGAACCGTCTCAATAAAGGCATAGGTCAAGAAGCCCTGCGCATCATAAGCACGCCAGAACAGACCTTGTTGAATACCCGCCACCCACATGGAGGTGATGTACAGCAGGATACCAATGGTCGCGACCCAGAAATGCCATTCAACCAGGTTCAGAGAATACAAACGCTTCCGCTTCCATAGCCAAGGCACGAGGCAGTAAAGTGCCCCGAAGGACACAAAGCCAACCCAGCCCAAGGCCCCTGAATGCACATGGCCAACGGTCCAGTCCGTATAGTGCGACAAAGAGTTCACAGCCTTAATCGACATGACCGGCCCTTCAAAGGTGGACATGCCATAGAAAGCCACAGACACAACCAACATCCGAATAACCGGGTCAGTGCGTAATTTATCCCAGGCCCCGGACAAGGTCATAAGACCGTTAATCATCCCACCCCAGGACGGCATCCAAAGCATGATGGAAAACACCATACCCAAAGTCTGCGCCCAATCCGGCAGCGCCGTATAATGGAGATGATGAGGCCCAGCCCAGATATAAAGGAAAATCAGCGCCCAAAAGTGAATGATGGACAAGCGGTAAGAATAGACCGGCCGTTCCGCCCGCTTTGGCACGAAATAATACATGATGGCGAGGAAGCCTGCGGTTAAGAAGAAGCCCACCGCATTATGACCATACCACCATTGGATCATCGCATCCTGGACACCAGACCACAATATGACTGAGGTCGGGGAGAACGGAGACAGCGGGATGGCTGCATTATTCACCAGATGCAGCATGGCAATAGTGACAATGAATGCCAGATAGAACCAGTTTGCCACATAGATATGCGGCTCTTTCCGCTTCATAATGGTGCCTAAGAACACCAGCAGATAAGTGACCCATACGCCGGTCAGCCATAAATCCACATACCATTCAGGCTCAGCATATTCTTTGGACTGGGTAACGCCTAAGGCATAACCGGATGCCGCCAAAAGAATGAATAGTTGATAGCCCCAGAACACAAACCAAGGTGCAATATCACCAGCCAAACGGGCCTGACAGGTACGTTGGACCACATAGAAGCTGGTGGCAATCAGCACGTTGCCGCCAAAGGCAAAAATCACCGCAGATGTATGAACCGGGCGTAACCGTCCGAAATTGATAATGGGATTATCAAAGTTCAAATCCGGAAAGGCCAGTTGCCAGGCAATGATGGACCCGACCAAAAAGCCGACAATACCCCAGAAGGTAGAGGCTATAACACCAGCCCGCACCACGCCTTCATTATAATTGGGTGCGCCGCTTTCTTTGACTTGTGGTGCGTTTTTCTCCCGCACAGCCATTTTGGCCGAGAAGAAGAAAGCAAAAAGCACAAAAACCAGCCCGTGGATTTCCATCGCTGATGAATGTGTATTGGCATTGGCCATCAGCCCCCAAAGGCCAACGGCTGCCATGATGATATAAAGGGCGATATCACTGATACCCCCCATACCGCCTCGCGGTTGAGATGTTGTTTGCGCGGTCATTCAAACCCCCGTCATTATTGAACCGCCCTTCTTCTTCCCACCAAGAAAAAGGGGCGGCCCCTGGGCCTTTCCCTATTTACTCAGGAAAAGGCTTACACGGACCGCCCCAAACAGACTTTGATCTGGATCAGTTTTTAACAAGAGTGGGTTTTAAAGGTTCCGTAAATCTGTCATCAATTTTAGCCTTGCGCCTGAATATACGGGACACCACCAGAGTCATAGCAATCGTCTCGTGTTGGAATAATTCCAGGCCCCCCCAGCCCTACTCCAACGCAAACTTGGGTTGTATTGCCTATAGACGGGAAGCTCTGGCCAGAATTTGCCAACTCGTCCGTGGCTTCGGTGCAAAACTGTTCGTTCCAACTTGCGCAGTAAAGCTGCGTCTGTTGATTGGGAACACAATCCGGTGAGTTATCATACACAATCGCCTCCGTCAGCTCACATACGCCATCCCCAATATAGACTGTTTCGGGCTCGGCACAGGATGTCGTGAGAGGCCCTAAGGGAGATAAGCAAAATTCAAATGGAAGCCCACCCCCTGTTGTCGGTGCCGGTGCCGGTGCCGGCGCGGGAGCTGGGGCCGGAGTTGGTGCAGGAGCTGGCGGTGGTGGTGGCGGAGTTGTTGTTATATTATCGCCTGCTGTCGGTCTTGTGGCATTTGATGCGAGGGAATGCGGTCCGAACCATTGAACGAAGCCATCGGTGATGGCGGTACCGCCATTATTGCCCTTATCCACATATTGCGTGACGCGCAAAGACGTTACACCCTGAGGCACATCCAGGTTCACACTGTTATACCCACGGTTATATTCAGAACGACCACTGGTCCGACCCGCCTCACATAAAGACACAGACTGGGTGAACACCGCATCAAAGGATACAATAACTCTCGATAAATCCCCCTTCTCTCCAGCCGTGATACAATTCGCATTGATCAACACACTGTCCGCATGTGCTGGACGCGCATAATGCTGGGTAAAGGTCCGAGACCCCTCACTCACCTGAGTGAGACCAAAGTCCCACGCCTGACCATAAGGTGCCTTCTCTTCAACACGAACTGCTACACCCGCATTTATTGCAAAATCCGCTTCTCGCGCTGTAAACGCAAAACCCGCCTCATCCGCTTCCAGCGCACGTTCCGCTTCATAGGCATTCGGCTTGCGATAACGCGCTTCTCCAATACTATCCCCCAATACATTCTTATTGAAAATATCATTCGAGATGCTGAACGTCTGTAACGGCGCTATCGGTTCAAAACCCGCCTGCGCTGTGAATGATGTCGTAGGATCAGAAGGGTGATCATTAGGAACGAAAATATTCGTCACCGTCTCAGGGGGACGGGTCAAAACAGGGTTCGGACGCTCAAAGGGGCGATCATATTCAGGGGGACGCGTTGGATAGTCTATGCTACCGCGCTGCGCCAGATACTCTCTATAGGAGGTCAGGCGCGGATCCTCTTCCTGCGCCAATGTTGGAAAGTGCAGAACACTCAGCGACGTCAACACGCTTGTTGCCATCAATATCAGGGGTTTGTTCATCGGCTCTTGTTCCTTATCTACACGCCTCAGATAAGGCTAAGCCCTTTTTCAAGGTCGATAAACTATTGAATAGTAAAGAGAAATTAACCAATAAACACCTAGGAAACCAAAGTCTTAACACCTGTCACAAAACAAAACACCAACGACGCACTAATCAACAAAAACACCTCAAAAACACCAACAACCACACCGCTCAAATGTCCGTGATAAATGTTAAAATCACCCATCAGAACACAAAAGAATAAGAACACGCTCAACAGAAAACTTAAAACCATCATCCAAGCCACGAGTCGGTGCCTTATTGAAATCAGGACGCATATACCGCTCCAGACCCCCTGCCTCTTTCCCACTCAAAAGTGTTTCAAGCCGTCGTAGTGGGTGTTCATTAAGGGCGCAATTCGGCTTTGACGCAAATAATCGAGCAAAGCAGAGCGCTGGGTCGGTAGATTTGCGGTCCAGAAGGCTTGCTAGTTTTTCGTTCAACAAGGGGCGCGTAACATGATCTATTTTTTCACGCAGCCCTGCAGGGGCTTTTAACATATCTGCCAGAGTTATTTTCCGGCCATCAGCCGGAATATCCTTGGTAGCCATTTCAAGCGGAGGTAAGGCCAAGAACCTGTTCAGCCTTAAGTCCTTCAAAGGTTCCGGCTCTACATAGAGTGTGGACCCCCTGATAATCTTACTATCCAGAAGAAAATGGACCTCACCTTCCGCTTGGTCTTGAATATCCTGCCAATTGATCCGGTCCTCTTGTGTCAGGGTCGCCTGCATTGTGTCATGATAGGTTCGACTTAACCCCTGTGCCTGCATAGAAAAGCCGCCACTGTGAGCAACCCGGGTCTGGCCAGCGGCCTGCATGACAAATTTCTTTGTTTCCTCCACATCTCTCACCTTACCGATGATCCAAGTGGCGGTGTTACCCAGAATGGATAAAGCCTCATCCTTACCCCCTTTATAGAGGCCGGGGATATCCTGTGCAGCGAAGAGAAAGCTAAAGCCGAGTGATCGGCCCTGAGCAGGCAGGACCGCCATGCCAGGTGTCGTATAATATCCCACTTCATCCAGAAAAACGAAGAAGGGGCTGTCACTATTAGTGGGCTTCGTCTCAATTATCTCGCTGCTGTCCCCTTCCAGCTTATTCCCTAAAGCCTTGCTCATCATCGCTTTCAAAGACGCAATGACAATCTTACCAAGATTAGCCAGTTCCGCGGGGGACTTCTCAAGCGCCGGCAAGAGAACCAGCAATATACGGCGGTTCAAAACAACGTCGGTAAAGTCAATATCGCCAAGGTCCACATTAAAAATATGGCCATAGCTGTCACTCAGGCTGCCCAGAATGCGTGTAAACTGCATGACGAGATAGCCATGTTGATCCAAAGCCGTCTTTTCTTGTTTTGGTCCTTTGGATTTATCAAAACCCGGGATAGACGCCAGATAAGCAAGCAAGGGTTGGCGCGCCGTCAATGGGATATCTTCCCGATTGGCAAGCTCCACCATATGTTCCAATTCCATATAATGGCGCAAATGAGAGATAGAGAGGTTTAAATCCCCCCTATCGCGAAGATAGACTAAAGGGAAAAGCAGACTGTCATTCATGACTTTGGCACGGTCTTTCCACATATCACCGGACCCGCCTGATCCGCCTTCTGACATGAGAGAAGCGAATAATTCCTGCAACTCTGATGTGGAGCCGTGTTTTAAGGGGTTAAGAGTATTGCTTTGTGCGCCACGGGCGCTTCGCACATCCTGACCGCCTGTCATGAAATTCAAAACCAGCACATCATCCTGACGACCGAATCTATGGATCAACGCAAGGAAGCTCGCCACCAAAGTCGTGTCCGCTTTTCCATCCACACCGATAAACCCGCTGCCCCAGCTTAAAGCGTTGGCGGCCATGCCTTTCAGCGCTTCTGATTTCCCGGCGCCTGTCGTGCCAAGCATCATCAGATGGCGTCTGGCATAATCATTATCAAGCCAGACCTCCTGGCCATTGGATAAATCATTCCCCAAACAGAAAATGCCACGGGCATCTCTTTGTTTGTAAGAACCTGGGGCAAGGTCACCGGGATCTTTTCGTTTGGCTTGTTTTGGATAGCGAAAGGGCATTTCCCGTCGTATCTGCACCCGCCTCCAATAGAGATAAAAGCCGATAATAAATACCGCCAATACAGGCGTCAGAGCCGGAATAAAAAAGCTACACCCCAGAGCTATTCCCAAGCAGAGATACAAAGCCTCCAACTCGCTTGCGGATGCGGCGAACCTTGCAGAAAACCGTCGGGTATCCCGGCGAAATTGTGCCGGATTAATCTCATGATTTTGCCCAATGCCACGAAAGCTGCCTTTTTGTCGCGCCATCACAAACGCTCCACATAAGTCGCAAGCGCATGGGCGGCGCGCTGCGTCTCGGGAATAGGGAGAAACCGACTGTTTTGGCATTCTGATTCATAATGGGCCATGACACCTGCAGCCTCGACTTGGAAGCTCCGGCGGCCTAAAGCGTTTAAGGCATAATAGAGACCACGATGCGAAGGCTTCAGCCATAAAAACTCGGCCGTTGGCAATACACCTGATGCCGTACGGGCCTGGCTTAAAAGGGAAAGAAAGACGGTTTCAACAAATGCATGTTCCGCCATGACCCGACGAAGAACAGGCTTTCCCCAACGCGGGTGATCCAGAACAGCTTTTGCGTAGCTTTCCCATTCCCGTCTTTGGGACTTTTCAGCCAACGCCTTATCCACATCACCGGATGTATCTGCCATTTGAGATAAAACATGTAATAAGGATTTCGCCTGATCTTTCTCCTTTGCGATCAACAAAAGAAAGATGACGCACAAAAGACGAAGGCTTAACGGCAAGGCAGCCGGCCCAAGCCAGGGATGTGCCAATTGTCTAGCAAAGGCTTTTGTTGCTTTCTTTACATCAAACGCGCCTGTGGTCGTTAGATGATGAAGATCAGCCCATTCATCAGGACTAAGGGCACTGCCCCAGGCCTCTCCAGGTTTCGCCTTTGAAATTTCCGGACCTTTCCCGGAAACTGACTTCAGCGAGGACCATATCTGCGACTGAAAGGCGATGAAGCTCTCAAGGGAATAGATCGTTTGATAGACACCAGACTTATGAAGCCGATATCCCTTAAAGCCCAACCAAAGGACAAAAACACCCAAAGCCCATTTGATATAATCTCCCAATACCGTCCACAACAGAACAAATTGAGGCCATGTCACATGACGGGGGTCAGCCTGCTGCGTAAAGCGTTTTAAGCCTGATAAAGCGGCATCATCCAACATAAAAAGCATCAGGGAGCTGAAGATATCTGCAAGAAACAGGCTGGGGAGTGTAAAAACCGGCCGCGCATACATCCAAAGTCCATAGCCAATGCCGAAAAGAAACATGGCTACAAAGAGGAAAGCAAAGAGAAGAAACAGCTCAGGACTGTGCTGGGCGTTGTGACCGCGGTGGTCCATAAACGACCTTTCGTTTTTGGAAAATATTATTTCCGTAAAGGGCTCGTAATTTCACAACGACCCGCTTGATATAGCTGTCACGAAGGCGCGGCGTTCGGGAATGATAATGGCCAACACCGCGCCAATAATCGCCGGTGCGGACTTGCTCGGTTTTCAATATCCAGGCTGCAAATTTTGCATTATAACAAGCATCATCTTTGAGCTTTTGATAGGCTTGTCCTTCTGCAACACCCGCCTGTTTCGCTATAACCCCCACCCAAAGGCTGTTGATTTGCATCCGTCCGATGTCTTCAGTGCCATTGGTATTTTGCGAAACAACCCCATCTGCACCACCTTCCACCGCGTAAATCGCATGAAGAAGCGGATAATCAACCTGATAAAGATTTGCAGCGGTTAACAGACATGCGGCAAATAGATTGTCGACGATCACAGCGAAGCCCTCATCATTGGGGGTGCCAAATTAGATTTCAGATCAATGAGCGATCCAGACCCTGTGAGGACGTCACACACTAAAACAGATTGCGAGGATGCAACTGAATTTAACAGTGTGTCGAATGTCGGCGACCATTGATGTATCAACCCGTCCAGATCCAGGTTCTGTTCGGTGATAAAAGGCCGGAGACTGTGATAAAACAACAGCGCCCTTAGGGAGCGGGGAATATCTCCCTCATCGTTGATTGAGAAACCGAAAAGACTATCAGCCTCGGCTTTAAAAGAAGCCCCCGTCCCGTCATCCCAAATACGGCTGTAAAGATACTCCATCTGAAGAAAAAACAGGGGAAGGAATTGCGACGGGTCTAGCAACAGACGATGCTCAACAACATCTCCGTTTAACGTTGCGCGTTTTATTAAAGCATTTTTTATCGGCACTAAAACCTGCCGCTGCATCGTATCAAAAGGCATAAAATGGTCCAAAGCTTAAAAACCATCTTCAGCCCTAAAAACAACGGGTTACCGAATTACTAACAGACTAATACACTCAGCCCATATCACTGGGGACAGAAGGGTCATCATCTTCGGGCGCAGCTATCGGCACCTCCGGTATCTGCACATAGTGCACCAACGATGCCAATGGGAAGCTGTAGAATTCAGGATCAGATGCAAGTGTCTGAATTTGTACCGTTTTAACACCGGCTTCGGCTTCAATTCCTGTTACTTCCGCCAGTCGGCCATCAGAAAGCTGGATCTGCGCCCCTATATTCAGAGGGTTTTCGACAAAATATGGGGTATAAGGTGCCATAGATAAAATGACGGAAACACGCTCTGCATCGTCTAGAAGCTCTACATCCGTCTCAGCGCCTGTTCTGGATCGAATGGAAAGAAAAGCTTCCCCGTCGCTTAGATCACCATGGATAGAATTGGTATTTTCCATATCCAAATAGGCCCATATATCATCCATGAAAGAGGTAGAATTAAAATCATAGGTCAAGCCCAACGCCTGAATATCTTGAAGCTCGACTTCAAGAAATGCACGTTGTTCATCGCCTATAATCAAATAAGGCCTACGCCCCTCAAACATGATGATGTCCTTCGACCAATGGACCCATAATATGGCCTTTCAGGCAAAGCCATATATTGCTATTTAGGTGTTTTACCACTTTAAAGAGTAAAAATCCCTAAAATTTGATCATTCAGTCCCAAATATTTTTCATGGAATAGGCTTATAGTAATTTAGAATATTTAATATATAATACAATGACATAGGTAAATTTCTCTTATTCACCTAATCAGCATGATGACAGTATTACAATCCGGCCCTGGAACCATTAAGGTTCCAGGAGAACAACCCAAGGTGGATTTCATCAAAGATTGAAAACGCGTTGTGCAATGCCGCTTAAGAAGCCGTTTCTCATATCATCATCCATTTTCAGATGATCAAGACCCTTGAGGCATTGTTTGGGAGAAAGCATTGGCCAATTTGTCCCAAACATAACCCGCCCTTTTCCAGCACCATGCATGAACTGAACAAAATCCGGAGGCAGGCGGTGCAACGCATAGGCGGATGTATCAAGGTAGAAATTATTGAATTTAAATGCGAGAGAGGTCAGCTCATTCACCCATGGGAAACCGACATGGCCACCAACGACCTGTAGTTCCGGGAAGTCCAGCAAGACATCTTCAATATAGGGTATAGGGCGGCCTGGCTCTGACCGGAGCAACGGCCCTGTATGGCCAACCTGCGTGCAAAAAGGCAGTCCCGCGTCAACACATGCGGTGTATATCGGATAGTAAAGTCGATCATTTGGCACAATATTCCAAAGCCAGGGCACAACGCGAACGCCCACCACCTGGCCATGTTGGGCCAGATCACGAATTTCACGAACTGCTTCCATGGGACGTGTCAGATCAGGGCTTATTAAACCTCGAAACCGGTCCGGGGCGATCTCCGCATTTACCAACATCTCCTCATTACTTACCAGCGACCCCGAAGGGCCATGCCAGGCTGAAAGGAACATGATATCCACACCCGCATCATCCATAGCCTGAAGCGTCTGATCGGGTGTTGAGGTTAATACAGCGCCAGGCCGACCGGTCCAGCGTAACAAGCTTTCCATCCAACTGGACTTCGCCATTCTTTCCGTTGGGATCTGACCCCAGACATCTATGATTGTCATGATAAGCTCCTAATACTTCACTAGTGAAGTAAATTAGCGGATTGGCAGCTTGGTGCAAGCATATTAGAAGCATATGTCATGACCGCGAGACGATTGAGATTATATTCCAAGTTACAGACCGCAGCACATCGTGTTAAAAAAGCGGCGGACAAAAAGCTTATGGGCGCGGCTGGTATCACAACGGCTCAGGCTGCTGCTCTCGCTGTTATCTCAAGCCGTGGTCGGGCAACACAAAAACAAGTCGCCCAGGCTCTAAGCCTGAATGAATCAGCCATGACGGCAACGGTCTCAAGATTAAGAAAGCTGGACCTGATTGAAAGAAGCAGGCGTGAAGGCGACGGGCGGACGTGGCATTTATCTTTAACAGAAAAAGGGCAAACTGCTTTTCAGGCAGTCGAAATCCCCTTCGATGACATAAACACCATAATCGATAGCCTGTTAGGAAAAGACGCCCTGGAAGATTTTGCTTTGGCCTTGAAACTGCTGAGCGACGAATTCGAATGAACTGGACCCCTTTATGAGTGATAACTTTACATTAGGCTGGGAAGAATGGTTGAGCTTGCCAGACCTAGGTCTTCCTGCATTAAAAGCAAAAGTTGATACGGGTGCACGAACATCGGCGATACACGCCGCAGCAATAGAGACCTTTGGAAATATTAACGCGCCCAAAGTGCGCTTTCTTATCCAGCCAAACCCCGAAGACCCCAAGCTGGAAATCACCTGTTCGGCTCAAGTGGTTGACCGGCGCAACGTCACCAGTTCCAACGGTGAAAGCGAGCTTCGATATGTGATTAAAACCGAGCTGGAAATGGGTGGTCGCAAATGGCCCATCGAAGCAACGCTGACAAATCGCGAAGGTATGGCCTATCGCATGCTCTTAGGCCGGGCTGCCATTCAGGATGATATGATTGTCGATCCAAATCAAAGTTGTATCCAGCCATCGCTTTCATATGACGCTTATCGACATATACCCCGCAAACGGCCCGCCAAAAGACCTTTGCGGATCGCCCTTTTAACCCGGGAAGCGCAAAATTATTCCAGCCGCCGCCTGATAGAAGCGGCCGAAAAAAGGGGCCATGTGATAGAAGCAATCAACACCAGTCGCTGTTATATGCGCATTGGTTCCCTGTTATCGGAGGTCCATTATGACGGAGATGCTCTGCCGCGTTATGATGCGGTTATTCCGCGGATCGGGGCATCAATCACATCATATGGCATGGCTGTTTTAAGGCAATTCGCCAATACGGGTGCGCATTGTTTGAACACAGCGGAGGCGATTGGCGCATCGCGCGATAAATTGCTGGCCCACCAAATACTTGCCCGCGCCCGTATCGGCATGCCGGATACGGCCTTTGCAAGTTCGCCCAAGGATACGAAAGACCTGATCAACCTGGTCGGTGCCGCACCGTTGATTGTGAAATTACTGGAATCCACACAAGGCAAGGGTGTTGTGCTTGCTGAAACAAAGAAAGCTGCGGAAAGCCTGGTCGATGCCTTTAGAGGCCTTGATGCAGACTTCCTGGTGCAAAAATTCGTGGCAGAGGCAGCCGGCGCAGATTTGCGGTGTTTGGTCATCGGATCAAAAGTCGTCGGCGCCATGAAGCGAGAGGCGGCGGCTGGTGAATTTCGCTCCAATCTTCATCGCGGTGGAACAGCCGTATCTATCAGGCTCACACGGGAAGAGCGCCAGGTCGCTAAAGCCGCAGCAAAAGAGCTGGGACTGGCTGTGGCAGGCGTAGACCTGCTGCAAAGCAATGACGGGCCAAAGGTCCTGGAGGTCAATTCTTCCCCGGGCCTGGAGGGGATAGAAAAGAGTACAGGTAAAGACATCGCCGAACTTGTCATTGAACATCTGGAACGGCAGGTCCGACCCTTAGCCCGTCACCGCGGCCCGGGGTGATGCGGGCCGCTTAAGTCAACTTGGACTGAAAAAATGCGAGAATATCATCTCGTGCTTTCAATGTCGGCTGACCTTCTTCATTAATCAGATGTGTCGTAACAACGCTATGAGGTGTTGTCACAAAGGTTTTAGCAAAGGGCGTCAGGCCTTCTTTATTTGCCGCCTCATCAGGCAAAGTCCGACCGTCAAAACGCTCTCCAAGTGCTTCGGCATAAGCAGCGAAACGCTGAGCCTGGCAGAATTGGTCGCCTTCAAAGCGATAAGCTAAAACAGTCAGGTCTTCTTCCTCCAGCCTTTTACGAACCTGTTCTAGTTCCTCAGGCGGGCTTTCAAGACCGTCGGGTTTATCCATCGGCAGGGATGGCTGGGACAAAACAGGTGCTAAGACAGATTTTTCCAACATCATCGAAAGTGCGAAATTTCCAGTGAAGCACATGCCAATTGCCCCAACACCCGGCCCGCCACATTCCTTATGAGCCTGCTTTGCCAAGGCACGCAACCACTGGGTCACGGGGCTGGCCTGATCGGATGCAAAAGCTCGGAATTCTGCACTCACACAAGCCCTTTTAAAGACTGCAGCCCCTTCATCCGCTGAGGGGATCGCGCCATCTTTACCAAAGAGGGAAGGCATATAGACCGTAAAACCTGCTTCACGGACCCAACGGGCAAAGCGCGCAACATGGGGGCTTATCCCAGGCATTTCCGTCATGACGATGACGGCTGGACCTTCACCCATAGTCCAAACGACTTTTGTCACTTCGTTCAATGTGATTTCGCGTTTTTTAAAATCATCCAAGCAATCATGGACGTCTATTGGTCTTTCACCCATCTCTTTTTCCAATGCCTAAGTTTTAATTTTGAACTTAGGCATTTATGATCTATCTAAGTTCACATGTCAAACTCAGAAAAAAATGCGCCTGTCCGCCGTCGTGCTCTTGTGCCCAAAGAACAATGCCCAATGGCACAGACTGCTGAGCTGATCGGCGACAAATGGTCCCTGTTAATCCTGCGGGAGGCCTTTTACGGTGTTGTCCGCTATGATGACATGCTGCAGGACCTCGGTGCCTCTCGCTCGACACTCACAGACCGATTAAATGATTTAATCAGACATGACATAATGGAAAGGCGACCGTATCAAGAGCCTGGAGAGCGACAAAGGCAATATTACGCACTCACCGCGCGCGGTCAGGCACTGGCACCCATTTTCATTGCAATGACGAAATGGGGGGAAGATTACCTCCTGAGAGGGAACGCCCCCGTTCAGGTGGTGGATCAGGAAAGTGGGGAAGAGGTATATCTTGGTATCCAGGATAAACGCGGGCGGAGCGTTGACCTCTCTCAACTTACACTCGTGAAGCGCTCATAGAGCCGGGTTGCGGCGTCTTTAATGCCCTGCATTGCTTCAAAATATGACCCTGCGCCATAGCTGACCCGGGCCACACCAAGTAGGGCCAGGTCGGCAGGGTCAGGCACCCCGGGCATCATCATTATATTCAACGGCAGGGGAATTGCCTCGACCGCCCGTGCAATCAGTGCAGGGGAGGTCAAGCCAGGCATGAAAATTCCATTTGCACCGGCATCACCATAGGCCAAGGCCCTTTCAACCGCATGGTCAAGCAGGGCTTCATGGTTGCCCGGGTTCCTGTCTTTCAAAAAAACATCCGTTCGGGCGTTTATAAACAGCGGTATTTGAAGCGCGTTGGCCGCATTTCTGATGGTTTCCAGACGTAATTGCTGATCGGGAATAAGATATAAACCTTCACCGCCAATGATCTGGTCTTCAAAGTTTATGCCGATGGCACCTGCCTGGATGATACGGGTGACATTGCGGGCAAGCTGCTCCCCGCCCACAGCAAACCCCCCTTCAAAGTCAACGCTCAGCGGCAGATCAACACTCTCAATGATACGATGCACAATCATTTCAAGGCCGCTCAGCGGGATATGTTCGCCATCGCTATAGCCCTGCGCTGCAGCCACAGACCAGCTCCCGGTGGCCAGCGCCGGCGCACCCGCATCTGCAACGGCGCGCGCGCTTCCCGCATCCCAAATATTATATAATATAAGAGGGCGGCCTTTTTCATGGAGTTCGGCAAAGGCAGCAGCGCGTTCTATTTGTGTCATCACAGATCCTTTCTGAGAGACATATTGTGCAATCCTCTCTCTCACTAATCAATATCAAGCAGCGTGTAATTCTTCCTCTCTATCCGTCGCGATGGGAGGGGGAGGGGCAATAGCCTCCATATCCGCCTTCAATTGGTCTGATATGTCAATGGATGCAGCACCCAAAGCGCGCTCAAGCTGGGCCCGTGTTCGCGCACCAATCAAAGGTGCCGTGACAGCGGGGTGAGAGCCCGCCCAGGCAATGGATAAAGCAACAGGGTCCAACTCCCATTTATCGGCAATAGCCAGGAAACCCCGTACAATGATATCCATTTGCGCTCCGCGATAGCGGTTCCGATACATTTCACTCGTGCTGAAACGGCCTGATGAATGAGACGCATTCAGATATTTTCCCGTCAGTAAACCACCGGCGAGAGGACTGTAGGTAAAGACACCTAAATCTTCGAACTGAGCCATGGGAAGCAACTCACTTTCCGCCTGTCGTTTCAGCAGATTATACATGGGCTGGATACAATGGATGGATGTCGCCGCAAGCTGCTTACCGGTTTCAATGGCCTTCACGACCTGCCAGGCGGCAAAATTACTGACCCCTATGTGCAGAACCTTCCCGCTTTTAACAAAGCCATCCACGGTTTGCATAAATTCTTCCATCGGGGTAAGCGGATCAAAGGCATGGAGATAGAAAATATCAAGATAGTCCGTGTTTAAGCGCTTCAAACTCGCGTGCAGGGCGTGGGTCAGATGACGCCTCCCTAATCCGCGGTCATTTGGATCATCACTCATGGGAAAATAAGCTTTAGACGCGATGATCACATCTTTACGGTGATCTTGAGTTAGACGGCCCAATATGCGTTCTGATTCACCCAGAGCATAGACATTAGCCGTATCAAATATATTCACGCCCGTATCTCTGGCGCCGTGATATATTTTTGCGCATTCCGCTTCATCTGCACCATCGCCGAATGTCATTGTACCCAAGGCCAGTTCTGAAACCTGCAGGGCTGATTTTCCACATCGCTTAAAACGCATTTTCTAATCCTTTTCTTTATTTGGGGAGGGAGGGGCCGGAACATGGAGCGCTACACCAGCCACAACCAAAGCAATACCCGCCAAGTCCAGCCCACTTGGTATCTGGCGAAGCACCAGCGCTGCGATCACTGCTGCTGAGACTGGAAGAAGGGATAAAAGCAATGCGAAACTTGCCCGAGGCAAGCGCGCCATCGCAAGCTGATCACATATATAAGGAATAACAGAGGAACAAAGCCCCACACCAACAGCAGCCAAAACAATGGCTGGCGATCCAAAGGCGGGCAGTGCTTCCAACATCCCGATCGGCAGGATGATCAGAAAGGCGATCGCCATCGCTGTTCCCAGAAAATCAACACCTTGTGCCGCGCCTGCCTCTGCCATTTTATGGCCAATCGCAACATATGCAGCGAAAAGCCCGGCATTCAAGGCAGCCCAAAAGAGACCAAGCGGGTCACCTACCCATTTAACATCAATTAAAATGACCACACCTGTAACGACCATTGCCAGCGCCAACAGATTTCGCGAATGGCGACGGCCCAGGCAGGCCAGAAACATCACCGCTATAAACTCCATAGACGCGACCAGGCTCATAGGAAGACGGTCTAGCGCCAGGTAAAAAGAGCTGTTCATAACCGCCAGACAAAGGCCCATAGCGACAAGAAGAAAGCGCATGGGAAGATTGGCACTTAGGAAGACCCGTAAGGGGTTCGTCAGTGGCGCAAAAAACAGCGCGGCGGTGGCAATGCGAAACCAGGCGACACCGAGCACGCCCACCGCAGGAAACAGCAATACGGCAAAGGCCGGACCCAGATAGTGAAAAACTGCGCTGACGATGAACCAGATATGAGGTGGAACACCTTCAGAAAGGCTGTTCAAGCCAGAAGTCAGCCGTGATTGCATTTGAAACCCTGATGAATATTCACTCGAATTGGGGGTTAATATACGAAGGGGTTTCTGATTTATATATAAGCGTTGAAAGGTACAAACTGCTTAGTGTCTTATTTTATGATATGAAATTTGACTTTATACCTTATATTATAAGAACCATGGATACAGATTATATAGACTTAAAGATCATCAAAGCCCTCGCAGATAACGCTCGAACCTCTATGGCGGAGCTGGCGCGGGTCTTGAAATTATCTCCACCAACTGTTGCCGAACGCGTCAAACGATTGGAGGAGGCGGGGATTATTACCGGTTACAGCGTTGCGATAGATTATGAAGCATTGGGCTTCCCCGTTGCGGCCTGGATTAGAATTCGCGCAGTTCCGGGAGAGTTAAAACGTGTCTCTGACATTATCAAATCGCGACCGGAGATTGTGTATTGTGACCGAATTACCGGTGAGGATTGTTTCATTGCCCGAGCCTATGTGCGCAAACAAGCCGACTTAGAAGCACTTCTGGATGAGCTTATACCTTATGCAATGACGAATACATCCATCATTCAGTCTTCACCGGTCAGCCCACGATTGCGGGGCCTTTCAAAACAGCCATGAATCAGATGTTCCAGCCCTGTTGTCGCAGTTGACCAATGCGCCGACGGGCGATTGGAATTTTCAAATCATCTGAGAGTTCCAATTCTTTGGCTGACCCCTTGCGCCTGACTGCACCAACATATTCACGGGCCACCCACCAGGATCTGTGGACCCGGGCGCCATCCAGGTCAGAGACGGCGCGAAGCGCGTTAGAAAATGTCATATCGAGGAGAATACTACCTTGAGATCGATGAACGCGCGTATAATGACCCTCGGCCTGAAGCGCATGGAAGGGTGCTTGCAACTCTGCTGGTTTAGCAGTTGAGACGGTTTTCTTTTCCATCGTCAGCATAGTCAGCAAAAGCGTTATAACAAATATTGTCCCAAACACCTCCGTCAGGGCGCGTGTGACTTCTGTTATATCCGGTGGAAAAGGCCGACCTTGCGAATAGCCGATAAGCTCTACAATCAAAAATAAAATCGGCGTGGCACATAAAGTCGTACTCACACAGCTGAATAGATATTTTTGAGGGCTGGTCCCTTGCAACAAAGCGAAAAAACGGCGCTGAATCGTCCAGATCAAAGGTAGGCCAAACGAAAGGTAGACGACCCAAAGGCCAATACGCTCAAAAAGCATAAAACGGTCGACCTGACCAAAGGGTCCGATACTGCCAATTGCAAGACCACCAACTAATATAATGAGAAGGCCCAGTGAAAAATGACCATTATTAAACAGATTTCTGCCCATGGTGCCGCTTTGCCGTTTTAATACAAATGACCGTTGGTGTTGAATTTGAACCGTTGGTGCAAATTCAGTTTTCAATTGGCTTATTATATGGCCAATTACCTTACCCATGCTGCGTTTACAGGATTTAAGCTCATGAAGCAAATTCGCCAGATACTCCTCATTTTATTGGCAGCTTTGGTGACCGCTTGTAGCGGTGAAGACCACCAGGCAAAGCAGGAAGCCGAGGCGCTCCTTTCGCAATTTGCACAAAATTATCCTGCTTTAAGTGTCAGTATTTATCAGGCCGATAAATTGCTTTGGACCTATAATCACGGCAAGGCTGGGGGTATGGCGGTTACAGAAGACACGAAATTTAACAGCTATTCGACAGCGAAGGGCTTAACTGGCCTCGCATTCATGCCTTTAATCAACAGTGATGCGGTCTCTTTAACGGATAAGATTGGCGATATTGCTCCAGACCTCCCGGAAGTTTTTCACGCCATCACGATCCTGGATCTTTTATCTCATCGCAGTGGGATACGCCATTACAGCTCCCCCTTGGATTGGCTTGGATATGCGCAGCTAAGATGTGAAACGCCTCAAGATGGAATTCCTTATTTTGCTGGGGATGCCTTGCTATTTGAGCCTGGCACCAAAGAACATTATTCAAGTTTCGCTTATGTTGTAGCAAGTGAGCTTCTCAATCGACTTAACGGAACAGATGATTTTGAAGCAGCATTGAACACAGGCCTTGGACATGCGGCAGACATTGAGCTGGATTCCCTGAACGCGGAAAAAGCGCCGCCACTCATCAAGGCCGGTATTCTTCCACAATTGCCGCCAGGCATAGATCCGGACACGATCATTCCCATGCCAAAGCTGAGCAATGACTGTAAGTTCGGCGCCGGCGGATTGATTATGAGTTCAAAACAATTAGCCCAGGCAGGGACTTTATTATTTAAAAAAGACAGGGCCAGGCTTCTTAAGAATTGGCCGGGGACTTCGTCTAAACGCTATGGTGCCGCATATTCAGAAAGCAGTAAGCGGTGGGAATTAAGCGGCGGTGCACCTGGTGGACGAAGCTATCTTCTTGTTTCTTTGGACGCAGAGCTTTCTATCTCTCTGACCGGTAATTTCGACGGCCCTCATATGGGTGAGGTCGCAAATAAGCTGGCAGATTTATGGGAAGGCAAGAGTTAAGATTTAGCCAGAACCATCAATGTGGAGGTGCCATGGGCCAATATGGTTCCCCGGCTATCTTTGACCCAGGCTTCGCTGGATATAATACGTTTGCCGGCCGAAATGACTTTGGCTTCGCAGCGGACCCGACCGGTATCTGGTCGAATTGGCTTTGAAAAATTACCTTTTGTCTCAATCGTCACATAACCCGTATCAGGCGGAAGCAGACAATGCGCAGCACAGCCAGCCGCACTATCAATCAAGATCAGGGCCCAACCCCCATGAACACCACCAAAAGGGTTATGCAAATGAGGACCGGTATCCCCTTCAAAAGCCGCAAAACCTTTGGAGACTTCTACAAGGCTAAAAGTCAACTGTCGGCAAATGGAAGGGGGCGGGATATGTCCATCAATCATTTTTTGCAGCACAGTCAGCCCATCAAGACCTTTAACCTGTTCCGCAGTTGCCAAACCATATGTACGATTTTGCCAATCTTCCATGTCTTCCTACCGTTCCTTAAAATTCAACCGTAGTTGTAATAGCAAAAAGGAGAGAGGTGCCAGCGGTGTTTGTGAATGGGGGCTATGCATGAAGAAAATACTTAAACGAAGTGTCCACTACATATCGTATCATTATTGTAGTAACTATTTCATATTTTGAATATTATTTTTATTTTACAATTATTTATATATTTCTAAACCTGGGAGAAATACCCATCAATATAGATCAGGATACGCTTAGCTTCCTGATCACGGGCGATAGCAGTGGCGCTGTTTAGCTGGCGTTTAATCCAGGATAAAATCGTCGATTTCAAGCCCTCTTCACCGCTCCTATAAGCTTCATTGCCCCGAAGGATCAGTCCGGCAATCTCCAGCCGCAAGACCATATAGGGGCGAAGCACCTCCCCGTCTAAAATGCCGATAACGTCCTTCAATAGAGGTTCAAAATGCGCCGTCTCAGCAGGCACATATTCATCCAGCGCCGCACTTAATCGCGCTTCCAGAACATCAAGAGTTGCATTAATCATCTCCGTCTTGTCTTTAAAATAATAGACAAGCATACGGTCACTCGTTCCAGCATATCTCGCTAATGCCTTGAGATTAGAGCCCGCAATACCACGGTCCAAGATGGCGTCTGCAATTTTTTCTAAAAAATAGGCCTTCTGCGCTTCGGATCTGCTCATCGTGCTACCTGAATATCCATAGATTCAAGGTCCACTGCCTAGCGTTCGGCAGCTTCTACTGTAGTTACCATATGATGCTAAAAACGAGGGAAACAAAATCTATCAGCACTTCACTGACAGTCCATTTTCACTTCAAATATTAGGAAAGAGAAAATGGAGCGGGCGATGAGATTCGAACTCACGACCCCAACCTTGGCAAGGTTGTGCTCTACCCCTGAGCTACGCCCGCTCAATCAAAACACCGTTTGGGTGACACGGCGTCGGATGCGGGCGGGACTATAGCGAGATGGAAAGACTTTGCAAGAGGGAAATCGCAATTTAAAAGACCCTTATGAATGATTTTTCAAAAAAAATGCCTCAAGATCGCCGCGAGGCCGCACTTTTTCAACGTTTCCAGGCTTTGACCATCAGCGTAAAAACCACCTATCATCCACCTTTTCATACGGTGGAAGACGCCAAAGCACAGCGCGGCGATATGATCGGTGGCCACTGCAAAACGCTTTTTTTAAAATCAAAACGTGACGCCTGGGTCCTCGTCGTTATGGATGAAGAAGGGCGACTCGATGTGAATCAGCTTTCAAAGCAATTGGGTCTGGGTCGATTGTCCTTTGCATCTGCAGATCATCTTTTGGATAAACTGAATGTTACGCCCGGATCCGTTACGCCTTTTGCCGTTATGAACTGGCCAAAAGACATTCATCTCAATATGTTGCTGGATGCAGAGATGATGAATAAGGACCCGCTCCACTATCACCCTCTGCACAACGAAGCGACATGCGCGATTTCACCAGATGATCTGTTGAAATTTATTCATGATTGTGAAATTGACCCTGTCATTCGTGCGCTTCCTTTGAAATAAAATGAGAAGCACCCTCGACGATATGGCATGGCAACGCCATATCAGGACAAAGAATGGAAGCAGGAGCCCTCATATGGACGGCCTAATTGGCGAAAACCAACACGCTCAGGACTGGGTGAAAGACGCCACAACAGAAACTTTCATGGCCGATGTTATAGAGGCATCTCAGAAAGTTCCTGTAATCGTGGATTTCTGGGCGAGCTGGTGTGGTCCCTGTAAAACTCTTGGACCTCTTCTTGAAAAACTTGTCACGGCGCAACAGGGCAAAGTCCACATGGTAAAAGTCGATGTGGATCAGAACCAGATGATCGCCAGCCAGATGGGCGTTCAAAGCATTCCCGCTGTATTCGCCTTTTGGGGCGGCCGCCCAGTAGACGGGTTCACCGGCGCTTTACCGGAAAGCCAGCTGCAGCAATTCATTTCCAAGCTTTTGGCACAAACCGGCAGCGGTGCTGATGGACTGGAGCAGGATATTGAACAGCTCTTGGCGATGGCAGAGCAAGCAATGGCCCAAGGTGGCCATGCCCAGGCCGCACAGGTCTATTCACAGATTTTACAGGCAGACAGCCAGAATATAGCCGCATTGGCTGGGTTGGCAAAATGCCATATAGCAGGCGGTAATTTTGAGCAGGCCCAGCAGGTGCTGGATTTGGTACCGCCAAATAAAAAGGAAGATGGTGCAGTTCGAAGCGCTTTGGCACAATTAGCACTTGCCAAAGAGGCAGATAGCGATGTGGATATAAGTGCATTAAACGCAGCGTTGGAAACCAATCCGGATGACCATCAAGCCCGTTTTGATCGGGCAAAGGCTTATGTCGTTCGCGCACAGTCCGAAGCCGCTATTGATGATCTTCTCCATATCATTTCTAAGGAGCCGGGATGGGAGGATGGTCATGCACGCACAGAGCTGTTGAAAATCTTCGACGCATTAGGCTTTGATCATCCTCTGGCGATCAAAGGACGTCGCCGTTTATCTTCACTGATATTTTCATAATCGCCATGGGATCAGGTACAGATATATATGATAGTAATTGGGGCCTGCCGGAGATCGTGCCGGTTTTCCCTCTAAGCGGCGCTTTGTTGATGCCACGAACGCAATTACCGCTGAATATTTTTGAACCTCGCTACCTCGACATGGTGCGGGATGCGCGACAAAGCGGTGGTTGGATTGGTATGATCCAGCCCAAAGATGAAGCAGAAAAACCCGATATTTATGACATAGGTTGCCTGGGCCGCATCGGCGAGTTCAGCGAGACAGAGGACGGGCGTTATCTGATAACCCTGGTTGGCGTGACACGTTTCAGAGTTTCACAAGAATTGGTTGCAGACACTGCTTATCGCCAGATTGTACCGGATTTCAAACCCTTCACTATGGATCAGAATGTCAGCCCGGACCTGCCTTATGAGCAGCGCGCCGCTTTGCTTGAAGATCTGAAGCAGTATCTGGATCATATTGGCTTTCGCATTGACTGGAGCGAGGTGGAAGCTGCCAATGACGAAGCAATCGTCAATGCCCTGGCGATTTTAGCACCCTTTGATCCTGCTGAAAAACAAGCCCTTTTAGAGGCGAAAACCCTGAATGAGCGCACGAAAATAGCCCAGACACTTTTACAATTCGCAGTTCTGGATCAAGGCGAGTTCCACGCCCATTAAAACGTGATGGAGGATGAGATGACAGAGAACACATCACAGGTCGATCCAAAATTATTGGAATTGCTGGTTTGTCCGTTAACAAAGACACCCTTGCATTATGACCAAGATGCCCAGGAACTGATAAGCAAGGCTGCAGGCCTGGCTTTTCCAATACGCGATGGTGTTCCCATCATGCTGCCTGACGAAGCCCGGGTTCTGGATGAAGAGACATGACCGCCTGGCCTGAAGACATTCGCTATGACAGCGCCCAGCGGCTTCTCCATATAAAATTCGATGACGGCAACAGCTATGCCATAACGGCAGAGTTGCTCCGGGTGGAAAGCCCCTCTGCCGAAGTTCAGGGGCATAGCCCCAGCCAAAAACAACTGGTTCCAGGCAAGGCAGATGTAGCCATTACAGGTATGGAGGCTGTTGGCAATTATGCAGTCCGCCTGACTTTTTCCGACGGACATAACAGCGGCATTTACACCTGGCCCTATCTCGCCGAATTGGGGGAGAAAGGCGATGATATGCTGAAAACATATTATCAGGCTTTAAACACTAAGGGCTTAAGCCGCAGCGCCTAAACCAGCTCACCTTGCAATAATTTAGGGAGTTTGCCCATCGAGCCTCGGGCATTCGCCATAAAGGTTTTTCGAGCGAAGGGCAGTTTATTGACTATACCCAGGCCTAAGTCCCGCACAATACGCACCGGTGCCAAGTCATTGGAGAACAGGCGGTTCAATACATCTGTTGCCGCACACATGAGAAGCACATCGCTCCGACGCCAGCGGGCATAGCGTTCAAGCACAGCGATATCCCCAACATCACGGCCAATACGAGCCGCATCCACTAAAACCTCAACCAAAGCCGCCACATCCTTCAAACCGAGATTCAAACCCTGCCCGGCAATAGGGTGAATGCCATGAGCGGCGTCACCCACAAGGGCAAGACGCGGCATGACATAGCGATGAGCGTGTTGGAAATTAAGGGGATAAGACCAGCGTGGGCCTTCGACTTTGATATGTCCCAGAAAATCACCAAAGCGCCGCGCCATCTCACTTTCAAAACCGCGTTCTGACAGGCTCATAATCGCGGGTGTTTCTTCACTGGTGGCTGTCCAGACAATGGACGCGCGGTTGCCTGTTAAGGGCAATATGGCGAAGGGGCCTGAGGGAAGAAAGCGCTCATGAGCAATGCCGTCATGACTGTGTTCGTGATGGACAGTCGCGACGATGCCCGACTGATGATAAGACCATTGAGCCAATCCAATACCCGCATCCTGACGGATGCGCGACCCACGCCCATCGGCAGCAATCAGCAAACGCGCCTGATGCTGTGTCCCATCATCCAATACTATATGCGTAAACGCCTCATCCCGTTCCACCGACGTGGTTTTGCAGGGCGCTTTCAACGTCAGCCCATCAAGGTCTTTCGCAACATCATGAAGCGCCAGCCGGATATGCCGGTTTTCCAGCATGAAGCCCAGGGGTTCCTCCCCCAGCTCCTTATGGTCAAAATGGACGAACAAGCGACTGGGGCCATCAGAAACCCGGATTTCATTGATGGGTTGGGCCACGTCTTTCAAATGCGGCCACAGGCCAATGGCATCAAATAATTTATAGCCCGCATAGGCAATAGCAGAAGACCGGCCATCAAATTCTTTCGCCAACACCGTTGCCGGTGGTGCGATATCCACCACCAAAACCTCAAAGCCATGTCTTACCAGCGCAATTCCAAGGGTCAGACCGACAAGGCCGCCGCCAATGATGGCCATATCATGGGTTTGAATATCTGGCTTTGAAGCTGGTGCCATGACCTGTTTCTCCTGAATTTCTAACAGGGGTATCGCTGTTCAATGCCGCTGTCCAGTGGAGATACTGACGCAGTACTTGCCTAAAATTTAGCCACATAATTATAAGTGAATATTTTTTGTGCAATACACCATAAGGATTTTGCAAAAAACCGTAGATTCCCCGGGAAAATCAATATGGCACAATTCTTGATATGGAGTTGGCGTTAAAAAACCAAATCTCCTGCGGTTCAGTGCTGCGGAGTGACGGGTAATAAACAAGGGTCAAAGTCATGCCGCGTTTGAAATTCACCTCCCAAACCTGCCTTTTCGGCGCAACAGCCGCGCTTTTCCTGACATCTCCCGCCTATGCGGCGGTGGAAGCGGAAACAGCCTATGTCTTAAACACATTTCTTTTCCTCATTGGAGGCTTTCTGGTGATGTGGATGGCTGCGGGCTTTGCCATGCTGGAAGCAGGCCTGGTCCGATCGAAAAATGTCGCCGAAATCTGTCTGAAGAATATAACACTCTATAGCACAGCCGGTCTTCTTTACTTCCTGGTTGGCTATAATCTCATGTACACTGGTGTTGACGGTGGCTTTATGGGAAGCTTTGGCCTCTGGGCTGCGGATGATGCCCAGGCTCTGGCCGCATCCGGCGGTGACTTCACCGGGGTTGAAGCCACTTATTCCGCATCCAGCGACTGGTTTTTCCAAATGGCCTTTGTCGCAACAGCGGCCAGTATCGTATCCGGTACGGTGGCTGAGCGCGTGAAACTCTTTCCCTTCCTGATTTTCACCGTCGTTCTGACAGGCTTTATTTACCCCATCCAAGGCGCATGGGAGTGGGGTGCTGGCTGGCTGGACGCCCTGGGGTTTTCTGATTTCGCAGGCTCAACATTGGTTCACGCAACCGGGGGATGGGCAGCCTTGGCGGGGGCCATCGTTATTGGGGCTCGACGGGGGAAATATGACGCGGCTGGCCGAGTGCGGCCCATGCCAGGTTCATCCTTACCGTTAGCGACCTTAGGAACGTTCATTCTATGGCTAGGCTGGTTTGGCTTTAACGGTGCCTCCCAATTGGCACTGGGGAGCGCTGTCGATGCAGCGGCAATCGCCAATATCTTTGCCAATACAAACACCGCGGCCGCGGCCGGTTGTCTGGCAGCGACAGTGGTTTCCAAATTTGTTTTCAAGAAAGTCGATTTGACCATGGCCTTGAACGGCGCACTGGCCGGACTTGTCTCCATCACAGCTGAGCCTCTGACCCCATCACTAAGCTGGGCAGTTGCGATTGGTGGCTTTGGCGGCATGCTTGTGGTCTTTGCAGTGCCTCTTTTTGACAAGCTGAAAATCGATGATGTCGTCGGTGCTTTATCTGTACATCTGGTCTGCGGCATCTGGGGCACATTAGCCGTTCCAGTTACCAACCACGACCCCAGCATCAGCTTTGGCACCCAAGCCTTGGGCGTGGCGGCAATCGGTGCCTTTGTCTTTACAACCTCTTTCATCGTCTGGACGGGTTTGAAATACACCACAGGCGTTCGCTTAAGCGCTGAGGAAGAGGAAATGGGCGCGGATATGGCTGAGCTGGGCCTGGAGGCCTATCCGGAATTTGGCCGCGGGTCGCAAAAGCTATCTTATTAGGAATCTCATCAAAACATCTTGTTTTGATGGACACCTCCCTCAGGACCCAAGACAATTGGTCCCGCCTTGCGCCAGGGTTTTTACCCTGGCGTCTTTTTTCGACACTTGCAACACAGCCAAGACTTGTTCAGAATCCCCTTAACAGGGATATAAATTAAAGGACTGACAGGTCTTGGCCACGCGAAGCGCAGCAAAAAAACCGAAAAACAATAAAAACGGAGGCGTCCTCCCCCAAAGATGGGTGGAAGCACTGCGCCGCGGCAGCATTCGTTCTATTGGCGTAATTTTCATTGCTTTCACCATAGCCATGTTCCTCGCTATTTTAAGCTATGATGCTGCCGATCCGACATTTAACCGGGCGACAGGGCAAAGTGCACAAAATATCTTGGGAGGCTTTGGCGCTGCCCTTTCCGATTTATTTTTACAGACATTTGGCGTTGCAAGCCTGTTCATTCTCCTACCCTTTGCAAGCTTCGGCTACCGTATCGCAACCTTAGATGTCCCCGTTAAATGGCGGCGTCATCTTATGGCGTGGATCGGCTCTATTCCTTTACTGGCCCTAAGCTTCGCAACCTTGCCCTTCAGCGAAGGCTGGCCAGTGGCACCCGGGGGCGGGGGAACATTGGGCCTGATAGGCTATCGCTGGATCAATGAACTATTCGCTGCCGTGGATTTCATATTGCCGTGGTGGGCCTTTAGTATTGCATTTATAATATTGGCCCTGCCGCTATGGGTTTATGCCATAGCATTGACCAGGATGCAGTGGAGCGCACTGACATTTCGCAGCTATCGGATATTCTCTATCGTTGCTCGAGCGCTCTGGCGTTTGGCACGTTTTCTCTTCACATCACCAGTCATTGACGGTGAGGAGGGCTTTGATGAACCACCCGTCAAAAAACGACGGAAAGCACTCCGCCCAAAAAAGCGTCAAAAGCCAATGGAAGTGGAATTACCCAAATCAACCAAGTCCGGCAAACGCGCTGTGAAAGAACGAGAGAGGCGGCTGCCCCTGGGCGATGGTTTTGAATTACCACCTCTTGAACTTTTAACAAAAGCCAGGGTGCAGGAAAAAGATCCCGCCTTGACCAAGGATGCCTTGGAAGCCAATGCCCGCATGTTGGAAGGGGTTCTGGATGACTTCTCAGTCAAAGGAGAGATTATCAATGTCAAGCCCGGGCCCGTGGTCACCCTCTATGAGCTGGAACCGGCACCAGGTATAAAGTCATCACGGGTCATTGGTCTGGCCGATGATATTGCCCGTTCCATGAGCGCAATATCCGCCCGGGTTGCTGTCATTCCAGGACGAAATGCTATTGGTATTGAACTGCCAAACACCCGGCGGGAAATGGTGTTCCTAAGGGAATTACTGGATAGCCGCGCTTTTGAACGACAAAGCGGGCAATTGCCGATGGTTCTTGGGAAAACCATTGGCGGGGACCCAGTGATCGCAGATCTGGCCCCTATGCCTCATTTGCTGGTGGCGGGCACGACCGGTTCAGGTAAATCGGTGGGGATCAATGCGATGATCCTATCGCTGCTTTACCGTCTGACCCCTGAACAATGTCGCTTCATCATGGTTGATCCCAAAATGTTGGAATTATCGGTCTATGACGGCATTCCACATTTGTTAGCACCGGTGGTGACTGATCCCCGCAAGGCTGTTGTGGCCTTGAAATGGGTCGTGCGGGAAATGGAAGATCGCTACCGCAAGATGTCCAAATTGTCCGTGCGCAATATCGGGGCATTTAACGAGAAAGTCACAGCAGCCAAAGGTCAAAGCGTCAAACGCCGCGTTCATACCGGCTATGACAAAGAAAGCGGTGATCCCATATATGAGATGCAGGAATTTGAATTTGAAGCCCTGCCTTTAATTGTCGTTATAGTGGATGAGCTGGCCGACCTCATGGTCGTTGCCGGTAAGGATGTAGAAGGCGCTATTCAGCGCCTGGCTCAAATGGCCCGAGCGGCAGGTATTCATCTGATCATGGCAACGCAGCGTCCATCCGTTGATGTGATCACTGGCGTGATTAAAGCCAATTTACCAACACGGATTTCCTTCCAGGTAACATCAAAGATCGACAGCCGTACCATTTTAGAAAGCATGGGAGCCGAACAGCTCTTAGGCAAAGGCGACATGCTATATATGCAAAATGGCAAGCGGATCACACGTGTCCATGGCCCCTTTGTCTCAGATGACGAAGTGGAACGCGTGGTCGCCCATTGGAAGTCTCAAGGTCGTCCCGATTATGTAGAAGATGTCACTGAAGAAAGCGAAGACGGCGGAGATCCTTTATCCGGCGGTCCGGCCAAAACCGGTGATGAGCTTTATGACCGTGCCGTCGCTTTGGTGGCCACCGAGCAAAAAGCATCCACCAGCTTTATCCAGCGCCATTTGCAAATCGGGTATAACCGCGCAGCTCGATTGATTGAACAAATGGAAAAAGAGGGCGTTGTCAGCCCTGCTAACCACGTTGGTCGACGCGAGGTATTAATTGACGAACAATAAGAATAAAGCCATGTTCAGCGCCAGTTCAGAAACTAAAGTGCAGTATAAATCCGCGCGGTGAGTGAGCCAATGTCAAGGACAGGCCAATGAAATCGGTACGAAATGCCTTTAAACTCACCTTGATTGTAATTTTCAGCCTGGCAATCGGTATTTCGCTGGGGTTCGGGCTGCTACAGGCCGTAAATGCCCAGGAAAATCCGCCTGAAAACCTTCAAACTGTTGATTTAACGAAAGAACCACTGTTGGCCCATGAGCGGGATGCCCGTTCAGATGTGCTGGCATGGCTTCGTGACGTCAGGGTATTGAAGTCCAATTTTGTTCAAATCGGCCCAGATGGCCGCACTATTTCCGGCACTATGTATCTCGAGCGGCCAGGGAAAATCCGGTTTGAATATGATGGGGATAGCCCGATTTTAATCGTTGCGGACGGTAAAACCCTGAATTTAATCGATTATGAAGTCGATCAGGTCACCAGCTGGCCGATTAAAGATACGCCTTTAGCCCTGTTATTACAGAATGATGCTGATATTGAGGGTAACCTCCTGGTTTCAGAACCCGCGGTCGGCCCCTTGGCAGGGACAATTGCCGTCAGTGCCGAAGACCCCAAACGTCCGGAATATGGCACAGTCACCTTCCTGTTCAGCCGTATTGACGAGGACAGGATCGAATTAAAATCATGGCGGGTGCTGGATGCACAGGGTTTATCCACAATTGTCACGCTTGCAGAAGCGGAATTAAATATCGATGTGGAAGATAAGCTGTTCACCTTCAAAGACCCGCGGAAATCGCCCGTCAGACGACCCCGTCGTGCCGGATAAACGCTTTAACGCAGTTCTTTCACAATCTAACTAACAAATCTTGAAATACACAGTGGGCTTTCTTATCTGCAAGATATGCTGGCAAAACGCTCGTTAAGTGAAGAGTGCCCCTTTTTGTTTTCACTTAGAGCCAGCATGGCGTTGCAAAACGCCCCATGCGTGACGAGCGGTATAAGCGCCCGGTCAAACAGCCCCCTTGACCGGGCGCACTTTCTGTTGATGCTGAGGTATAAGCCCTTGCACCCGGGCTGAAAGCAGCTTAGTCAATTTTCATGACCGTTGATGAAGAATATGATGACGACCTGGACGAAAACAGCCAGGACCCCACAATTGCCGCCCTTGCGCGATTTGCCTCTCTTATTCGTCGTATAGACTGGTTTTCCAGGGTTGGAACACCGCCTGACCAAGTTACACGGCGCCATGCAGAGGATTATCTTCTCAGCCTTGGTTTTCCCGATATCTATGTCGCACCCGTTGATTTCTGGGAAGATGCTGCAGCGGCGGCTGAAAGCCTTGATTTAAACAGCCCGGCCTGGGAAGTCGAAGAACAGGCGCGCGCCACAATAATCGAAGATGCTGTTGCTATATACGGTGAAGACTATCTGGCGGAGCTTCTTCAGCCTGTAGAGGCTGTCGCCATTCACGTCTTGGATGAAGCAGCTGTAAACCTCATGCAGCAGCATAGGCTACAGGAAGAAGAGATTATAAGGGCTGCCATCGGGTCAGCGGTTCAGGCCTGTCATCTCGCGGCTTTAGTATTGTTAAGTGGGGATGAAGAGCTGGAAGACCATCCCTTTTTCCATAAATTCCGCCTTTTTGAAGCAGGACACTGGCCCATCGGCATTGCCGGGTCCAGCTTTAATATTTTTTAAGGAGCCTCCCCCGTGCGTATTGCCTCTTGGAATATTAATTCAGTTCGTGCTCGTCTTGATCTCGTTGATCGGTTTCTAAAAGATTATCAACCGGATATTCTGTGTTTGCAGGAAATCAAGGTCATGACGGAGCTGTTCCCAAGAGATTTCTTTACAGAGCGCGGCTACGACCATATGGCAATTCACGGTCAGAAAAACCATCACGGAGTGGCAACTGTATCCCGGGTGCCCCTGGCATCTGAAGATATCACAAACTGGTGCGACAAAGGCGACGCGCGCCATGTACGTATTGGCGTAGACGTCGCTTCAGATCGTATTTTCCTTGATAATTTTTACGTACCGGCCGGTGGTGATGTAGCTGATAGAGAGGTGAACGATAAATTCGGCCATAAACTTGATTTCATGGACGAGATGATTGAGTGGTCGTCAAAGCTAAAAGAAAGCACCATTTTAGTGGGCGATTTAAACGTGGCCCCGCTGCCGTCTGACGTATGGTCTCATAAATCGCTTTTAAAGGTCGTCAGCCACACACCTGTAGAAACAGACAAAATGCAGGATATGCTTTCTGCTCATGACTGGCTGGATGTTATGCGCCACATCACACCTGCACCAGAACGTCTTTTCAGCTGGTGGTCCTATCGGGCAAGGGACTGGCGCGCCTCAGATCGGGGCCGTCGATTGGATCATGTCTGGGCCAGCCCACAGTTGAAAAACAGTGTTAAGGACTGTCGCGTGATCGAAGATGCACGTGGCTGGGAAAAACCCTCCGACCACGCACCTGTCATTGCAGATTTTGACTTTTAAGGAGGAGGATTATTCCTCCTCACTATCCGGCGCTTTGGTTTCAAGCCTGTAGCCGCCAGCCTCTGTCACCAGAATTGCGGCATTGGACGGATCCTCTTCGATCTTCTGCCGCAGTCTGTAGACATGAGTTTCAAGCGTATGGGTGGCCACATTGGCGTTATAACCCCAGACTTCATTTAAAAGAATATCCCGCCCGACAGGACGTTCGCCTGAGCGATAGAGATATTTCAATATCGCTGTTTCTTTTTCCGTCAGGCGGATTTTCTTATTTGCCTTTTCATCGACCAATAATTTAGCAGACGGCTTGAAGACATATCGGCCGATAGTGAAAATCGCATCTTCACTTTGTTCATGTTGCCGCAAATGCGCACGTACGCGTGCTAATAACACGCCAAATCGAAACGGTTTAGCCACATAGTCATTTGCACCAGAATCCAGACCCAATATTGTGTCTGAATCCGTATCCATCGCTGTCAGCATGATGATTGGGACTTTGATACCATTGCGGCGAATAAGGCGGCACAGCTCCCGCCCATCCATATCCGGTAAATTCACATCCAGCAGCAGGAGATCAAAGGCCTTATGCTTTAATATATCCAGCCCTTCCGAACCGGTGCCCGCCTGGTCGGTTGTGAAATCTTCGTGAAGGGTCAATTGTTCTGCAAGAGATTCTCGCAGATCCACATCATCATCAACAATCAGAACATGTTTTGCAGCAGACATTGACACTTCCATCCTATATTCAAGGCGCATTTCGCAACTATAGTGATCGCAGTATTAAACTGCCACGTGCGATCACCGCTTACAAGACTGGCATTTACTTATTATATCTAGCATAAGCTCAAGGCGACAAGCGATTAGAAACAATGGAGCAAGAAATGGTGAACGCCCGTGAAGGGACATTGAATTGGCGTGATCATTATCGCGCTTTGTCTGATGTCAGACGAGGTGTTCCCATCGCTGTGCGGCATAAGGATAAATTTCTGCTCCTGGTCTCAATAGAGCTTGTTACAGATGAAAATATTCAGGAAATAGAGCGCCTCAGCGGGGAACGCCCACGAATTCTTATCACTGAGGAAAGAGCCAAGGTCCTAAAAATACCACATCATGGCAGTTTTACATCACTCACCTGGCCAGATTGGATCGGGATTGATGAGTTGATTGCACTTGGAGATCCGATCAAAGATCTGGCGACACCATTAAAAGGCCCCTTTTCAGCCATTGAAGAGCAAGATCACGCTCTCCCCCTTCAAAGCGCTGTCCATCTTCTAAAACAAGCCCAGCTTCTTCCTTCTGGACTTTATGTTACGTGCACAGAGTCCAATTTGGAGGGTGCATCAATGATAACCCTTGATGCAGAAGACATTTTAAAATTTGCAACACAGGAAGCCAATCAGCTACGCCCTGTTGTTCATGCCCACTTACCTCTAACAGGTGCGGAAGATGCACGGGTTTTTGTCTTCCGTCCTATCGACGGCAGTATTGAACATCTGGCCATTGTTGTTGGCCACCCAAATCCAGAGCAACCGGTCCTAACGCGGCTTCATTCTGAATGCCTGACCGGGGATGTATTGGGGTCTCTCAAATGTGATTGCGGCGATCAGCTTAGAGGCGCCTTAGAAGCCATATCCAGCGCCGGAGGTGGAGTATTGCTCTATCTGGCCCAAGAAGGTCGCGGCATTGGCCTGGTCAATAAATTACGTGCCTATAACCTTCAGGATCAGGGCTTTGACACTGTTGATGCAAATCTGCGACTTGGCTTTGGCGTGGATGAGCGGTTTTTCGCACCCGCTGCTACAATGCTTAAAAAACTAGGCTTTTCTAAAATCAATCTTCTTACCAATAACCCCGATAAGGTTTCCGCTCTTGAGGAGTTCGGCATCTCTGTGACCAAGCGTCTGGCGCATAAATTTCCAAGCAACGGTCACAATGAATATTATCTGGCAACCAAGAGAGACCGTACCGGTCACATCTTATGATGGATATCCAAGTCACTCTCAGTCAGGGGCGGTTTCAATGTGGGCATATAACAACAGCATGTAGTTTCGGCCGTGGGGGGTGGAAAGAGGCGCATTTAAAAAGAGAAGGTGATGACGCAACACCATTAGGCCGCTTTCCCTTGCGATATGCTTTTTTCCGCGCGGACCGGTTGGAGCGGCCAAAAACCGCTCTGGATATCAGGCCCCTGTCTCCTCAGGACGGGTGGTGTGATGACATCACCCATGAAGCTTATAACGTGCCAGTCACCCACCCCTTCCCAGCGAGCGCCGAGCATTTATGGCGAGACGATCATGTTTATGACCTGATCCTTGTCATTGGTCATAATGATGACCCCGTCACAGCGGGTTTTGGCAGCGCTATTTTCATCCACGTCGCAAGACAGGGGGAGAATGGCCCAATGCCAACACGGGGTTGTATCGCCCTGGATCTAGAGCCTCTTATTGAAACACTTAGCCTTGTGGGACCCGGCTCTCATATCCAGATCAGCGCTTAATCACGCGCTCCAAAGATTGAGGACCCAATACGCACAAGTGTCGAGCCAAGTTGAATAGCCTGCTCATAATCTCCGCTCATGCCCATGGAGAGTTCAGCCAGCCCCAAATCCCGCGCTAAGCGTGCGAGAAGCGCAAAATGAGGGCCTGGATGGTCATGGGCAGGGGGAATAGCCATGAGGCCCCGGACATTTAACCCAAGCTCATCTCGCGCAAGAGACACAAGAGATGGCAGATTATCCAGATCGATCCCGGTTTTTTGCGGTTCATCACCTGTATTAACCTGAATGAAAATGGGTAAGGAGAGTTTCTCTTCGTCCATCACCCGTGCGAGGCTGTGCGCCAGCTTAGGCCGATCCAAGCTGTGGATGGCATGAAAGATATTTACTGCCTGGCGCACTTTATTCGTTTGCAGCGGCCCAATCAGATGCAGCTCAACCTCGGGATATTTTTTTAGGAGGTCCGGCCATTTTTCCTGCGCTTCTTGAACCCGGTTTTCGCCAAAGAGCCTCTGGCCTGCTAAAATAGCCTGTTCAATATCCGCCGCGGATTTCTTTTTTGAAACCGCCATTAATCTCACATCGTCACGCTTACGCCCGGCCGCTTGCGTCGCTGACGTTACGCGTTTATCGATCAGGTCTAAAGCTGACTGAATAGAATTCTGGTCCATCATCATAAGCCAGTCTATATCTCTTGAGTTGAAGTCATTCAATCCGAGAAATGGAATGTATAGTCGTCTCAGACAAATGCTGGATCAAATTCCGACGCCATCAGGTCCAGCCGACCTGCCTAAGGCTTGGTTTATGACAGATCCAAGATGTGAAGATCCCATTTCGACTGCTAGAAACCTCCCTCTGGATTGCGGCATTATCATTCGACATTATGACCACCCTGATCGCTCTTATTTAATTTCTGAGATTATGAAGGACGCCAGAGAAGCCAAACGGAGAGTTTTGATTGCAGGGAGTTTTTCTAATGCAAAAGACGTGGGTGCAGCCGGAGTGCATTGGCCCCGGTGGGCAAATGTCGGACCAGTCCCCCCATCCTTGCTCTCCCTTCACGCTGTCCATAATGACGCTGAGCTAAAGAAGGCAATTGCCCATAAGGCCGACGCGATCATTATATCCCCCATCTTTCCAACGCAAAGCCATCAAGATCAAAACACCCTGGGAGTTAAAGGGTTAGATGCCCTTTTAAACCAGACACATTTACCCGCATATGTCATGGGGGGCATCACATTGGAACGGCTACGCTCCATCAGCCATTTAAATATAGCAGGGTTTGCAGGGATAAGTTGTTTTGAATATCAGGCTTAGAAAGTCAACGCCGTCCCCATGAAGACCCGACCGTCGATAGAGCCGTCATCCAAGCCGAAATCAAAACGATCTTTAAAGCCTGTATACCGCAGCCCACCAGTCAAAGACCAACTTGGGGTCAAATCATAAGCGGCACCGAATTCAACAGCAAAGAAACGGTCATGCGACCCGCTTAAATCAATGAAGCCACTTTTACGCTCTGCCTGCTTCCCAGTAATCTGAAGGCTGGTCCGCCAGGATTTCGCTGTATAACGCAGGCCCAGGTCCACGCCATAATAAAGGTCATCAAAAGCTGTTTCACGACGACTGACACCAGCGTCAAAGCTAAAATTAGCCAATCTCAATACCAGACCGATATTTGCTCTACTCTCAATAAAGTCCCGTTGAGCATCTGAGTTGAAAGCAAGGCTGATAGGTGGTGTTTCCTGCTGTTCGAACTGAGACTTCAGTGCCAGTTCAATGCCATTACCACGCGGCGTGATATAATCACTAAACTGATCCTGGAACCCGTCTTTCTCGATATCCTGACCAGCAAATAAAAGCGTGATTTGAGTATCCAGCTTCCGCGGCGTGAAGGCGATGACAAAAGCATCATCTTCCGCATCCCCACCCACCGTGCCGTCACGGTCAATATCGATAAAGGACCGGGTCTTGCCAAGTCCCGTATTATCCACATCCAAAGGTACTGCACCCAAATCGATATTATTTTCAGGTACAACATCTTCAGGTGCATCTTTGAAATAGAGAAAGCCATCGTCTGCTGTTGATTGATCGGCTTCTTGGGCCCAAGCGCTTCCTGCCTGCATCATCAGAGTGGATGCAAGGATAACCGGTAAACAATATTTTTTGTTTTCAGCCATCGTGGTTCTACGCTTTATTATACCTTTGATAAGCTTAATCTACATCGTGATTGTTAACACTATATTATAGTATTTACGATCGCTTTCCCGCCTTATTGTTGTACTAGAGCAACAAAGAATCGTGATCGAGAGCCTCATAATCCAACAAAAACTGTTGGACAAGTGATTTATCAGGGTTAGTAGAAGCACTGGCATATTTTGAGCCAAGCTGAGTCGTGAGACATACAGTTGGCACAGCAAGAAGATGGAGTAAGGGCCGATGACAAGAAGAAATTGGGCAAAGCTGGCTGTAACGGGGCTTCTCGCTCTAAGCTTGTCCGCATGTTGGGGCGGCGAGAAAGCCGAACGGTTCGAAGACAAAACTTACGCCATCAGCGTCAACGGCTATCTGTGGCGCGCAGCACTCGACACTCTTTCATTCATGCCCATGTCACAAGTCGACGGCAGCGCGGGTGCAATTTTGACGGAATGGTATGTTAATCCGGATGTTCCAACCGAACGATTGAAGGTCGCTGTCTATGTCTTAGACCGCCGATTAAGTGCCGATGCAATCAATGTCCAGGCCTTCCGCGAGGTAGCCCAGGCAAATAGCTGGGTTTCAGCCCCTATTCGCGAAGGAACCGCGCAAAAGATAGAAGAAGCTATCCTCGCTCGCGCACGGGAACTACGGCTTGCAACGATTGAAGACGATTAATCTTTGGATTTTGTTTTATCCACATTCCAGATAAGGACTTACTGCCGCGATGACGCGTTATAACCCCCAGGCCAGTGAGCCAAAATGGCAGCGTATTTGGGAAGAACAAGGCGTATTTAACGCTAAATGCGACCCCGACCGCGAAAAATACTATGTCCTAGAGATGTTCCCTTATCCATCGGGGCGCATCCATATGGGGCATGTCCGCAATTATACGCAAGGGGATGTCGTCGCCCGCTTCAAGCGCATGTGCGGCTATAACGTCCTTCACCCCATGGGATGGGATGCCTTTGGCATGCCGGCTGAAAATGCGGCTTTTGAAAAAAAGACCCATCCGGCAAAATGGACCTATGCCAATATTGATGCGATGCGGTCCCAGTTAAAACGCCTAGGTCCCGCAATCGACTGGAGCCGGGAATTTGCAACCTGTGATGTCGATTATTATGGCAAACAACAGGCCCTGTTTCTCGACCTCTATGAAGCGGGCATGCTTTATCGCAAAGAAAGCTGGGTGAACTGGGACCCCGTTGATCATACGGTTTTGGCAAATGAACAAGTGATCGATGGCCGCGGCTGGCGCTCGGGCGCTTTGGTTGAACGCCGGAAACTATCGCAATGGTTTTTTAAAATCACAGATTTCGCAGAAGAGTTAAATGAAGCCCTTGGGGATTTAAAAGACTGGCCTGAAAAAGTTCGGACCATGCAAAGCAATTGGATCGGACGGTCAGAGGGTCTGAAACTAACATTTGACCTGGACGGCACTGATGGGGATATCGAGGTCTATACGACGCGCCCCGATACGATCTTCGGCGCTTCATTCATTGCTATTGCAGCAGACCATCCTTTGGCCCTTTCCCTGGCGGAAAATGATGCCACTTTAAAAGCATTTGCAGATGAATGCCGGAAGATAGGCACTTCAGAAGAGGCATTAGAGAGAGCCGAAAAGAAAGGCTATGATACTGGCCTCATAGCGAAACACCCCTTTGTTGATGGGCAAACAATCCCTGTTTATGTCGCGAATTTTGTTCTCATGGACTATGGCACAGGGGCGATTTTTGGATGCCCAGCCCATGACCAGCGAGACCTGGACTTCGCACGCACTTACGACCTGCCAGTTTATCCTGTTGTTGTGCCTGATGGTGAGGACCCTGCAACCATAGAGATTGGTGAGAAAGCCTATGACGGTCCCGGACGGATCGCGAATTCTCAATTTCTTGACGGCAAGACAATAGCAGAAGCCAAAGCTGAGATTGCCACTCGCGCAGAAGATGGTGGCTTTGGGGAAAAGACCGTCAATTACCGTCTGAGAGATTGGGGGGTATCCCGACAACGCTATTGGGGCTGCCCTATCCCAATGGTTCACTGTGATGATTGTGGCGTTGTCCCTGTCCAAAAAAACCAGCTACCCATTGTTCTGCCGGATGACGTTCAATTTGACGAACCTGGTAACCCTCTGGAAAGGCATGAAAGCTGGTCACATACGACCTGCCCTAAATGTAACAAAGCTGCGAAGAGAGAAACGGATACCTGCGATACTTTTGTAGACAGCAGTTGGTATTTCCTTCGCTTTGCAGGACCCGATAGTGCCAATCCTTATAATGAGGAAGAAGCAAATTACTGGATGTCCGTAGATCAATATATCGGCGGCATTGAACATGCGATTTTGCACCTTCTTTACGCGAGATTTATCTCTCGGGCTTTAACGAAAATCGGTAAATTGAAAAGCGCGGAACCTTTTGAACGTCTGTTCACATTAGGGATGGTCTGCCATGAAACCTATAAAGACAACAACGGCAACTGGCGCTTCCCAGAGGAAATCGAACGTGTAGACAGCCAATATGTTCTCCGCGAGAGCGGTGAGCCGGTGAGTATCGGACGTTCGGAGAAAATGTCGAAGTCCAAAAAGAATGTCATCGACCCCGACGATATCGTCGACCAATATGGTGCGGACGCCGTACGTTGGTTCGTTCTATCTGACAGCCCGCCAGAAAGGGATTTCCTTTGGTCAGACGTTGGGATTGATGGGGCCTGGCGTTTCAGCCATCGGCTGTGGCGTGTGGCTTCAACCCTGTTAGAGACAGCTGGCGACATCGGTGCACCTTGCCCTGCTTATTTTTCAGAGTCAGCGATAAAAGCACGACGCGCTCTTCACCAATCCATCTCTGCCACGACCCAGGCTTTAGCAGGACTACAGTTTAATAAGGCGGTCGCCCAGATCCATTCACTGGTTAATATGTTAGCGGAGCCAATAGAGGGCGATGGAAGCGACTGGGTCAAGAGGGAAGCCGTTCAAGCTCTGACACTGCTCATCGCACCTATGATGCCGCATCTGGCCGAAGACCTATGGGAAATGCAGGGCCATGAAGACTTGATTGTCGCTCAAGCCTGGCCTGTTGCTGAAGACAGACTTTTAGTCGATGATACCGTCACTATTGCTGTTCAAGTCAAAGGTAAGCTGCGTGATAAGCTTGAATTAGCAAAGGGTATGGATAAAGCGGACGTGGAAAAGCAAGCGCTTGCTTCGGAAAAGGTGCAGCGGGCAATCAATGGTCAGGACATTAAGAAGATCATTGTCGTTCCTGATCGCATCGTAAATATCGTGGTATAGATATGAGACTTTGGCAAAAATACCTCTCAGTCACAGCGTTATTGCTACTCTCCGCCTGCGGATTTGAACCACTTTATGGAACACAGGGAAGCAGTAGTGTTCAAGAGCGCCTCTCAGGTGTTGCTATTTCCCCTATCCCTGACCGGTTAGGACAGCTGGTTCATAACCACCTCAGCAAAGGCGTACGCCCCGACGACCAGGGGCTGACAAGCCATAGACTGGAGGTCTCTTTAGACCCCTCTATTGAAGGTTTCGGCTTTCGCTCGGATGAATCCATCACCCGAGAACGCATTCGCCTTATCGCTCGCTATCAACTTATTGACGTTAAAAGCGGGGAGGCCGTCTTTGACGATGTGGTAAGTGCAAATACCAGTATTGACGTGGTGCAAAGTGACTTTGCAACGGTAGCTGCCGAGGAAAAGGCAAGGGAGCGGAATGCCGAGCGCGTTTCTCAGCTCATTCTTACCCGCCTCGCTTTATATTTTAGAGCTGAGTTAAAACAGAATGAGACAGCACAGTGAAACTTCGACCGCATGAAGTCGCGGTGCAACTAAAATCGATAAACCCGAACGTTCGTTTTGCATTGATATATGGCCCAGATGGCGGGCTTGTAGAGGAAAGGTCTAAGCGGCTCATAAGCCAGCTTATAAAGAATCCCAATGACCCATTTCTATTTGGTGAAATATCCATAGAGGCAGTTAAGGCGGACAATGGGCTACTGGCTGATGAGGCAAGTCAGCCGCCCCTAACCGGTGAAAACCGTGTTATCCGGGTAGATCGAGCTGATGACAGTGCATTAGACAGCATCAAGGCAATTTTAGAAGGTCCTAAACCTCATAACTTCCTGATTTTAACAGCAGGCAATCTAACAACTTCTTCAAAGCTACGGAAACAGGCTGAAGAGGCCGAAAATGCTATAGCGATTGCATGCTATAGTGACACCCAGGAAACGGTTGAGGCCCTGATAAGCCAAATCCTTTCCGCCAATGATCTTCGTATTGCTGCGGACGCAAAACATTATTTAATGCAGCATCTTGGCTCTGACCGCGGTGTTAGTCGGGCCGAAATTGAAAAGCTCGCTTTATATAAATCCGGCCAAGGCCTCGTCACGCTCGAGGATGTGACGACGTTGATCGGCGACACTGCAGCTCTGACCCTGGAAAAAGTAGCTGAAACGGCATTGGATGGATTAAGTGATCAGTGCGACGATGCGTACCAACGTGCCCTTAGCGGTGGGATCGCACCCATCGCAATCATAAGGATTGTCTTATCCAGACTGGAGAAGCTTCACAAAGCAGCCTTGAAGAAACAACAGGGCTATAGCAATGCGGATGCAATATCCCAGTTAAGGCCACCTGTTTTCTGGAAAGATAAACCAAGCTTTGAACGGCAGCTAAGTCGTTGGACCCCAGCTTTACTGGAAGCTGCTATCAAATTAATGTTGGATGCTGAAGTAGAATGCAAATCATCTCATATCCCTGCCGAAGAAGCGTGCGGGAGAGCCCTTCTACGGTTGGCATCAGCTGTTAAACGGCGTTAGTGAGAAGATATTTCAGCCCTCTTTGCAGAGTTTTTGGCAGACATCATCTAACTGCTCCAGACTTTGATAAAAAACCCGGATAGAGCCACCAGTTTTTCCCTTATATTGGATATCAACTTTCAACCCAAGTGCTGCCGCAATATCCGCTTCCAACGCCCGCGTATCAGCGTCTTTGACAGAAGATGGTTTTCTACCCCCGGCACGTGCATTCTGAGCCCGTTTCTGCTGCGCAAGGGTTTCCGCCTGCCTTACGCTAAGTTCCTGTTCTATCACTTGTTTTGCCAAACGCTCCGGATCTTCTGCATTTATCAGGGCACGGGCATGACCCATGGTAAGGCGGCCTTCATCCACCAGCTTTTGTACAGTTAGAGGAAGGGAGAGTAACCGCAAAAGATTAGCCACATGACTTCGACTTTTGCCAACTGCCTGGGCAAGGTTTTCTTGGTTATGCCCCAGATCATCCGCCAGCTGTCGATACGCCCTCGCCTCCTCCATAGGAGACAAGTCAGAGCGCTGAATATTCTCAATAAGCGCGATCGTTAGGGTTTGGGCATCATTTAATTCATGAACAGATACCGGAACTTGGTGAAGCCGGGCTCTTTGAGCAGCGCGCCAACGCCGTTCGCCAGCAACAATTTCATATAAACCCGGGTCGGATGCCAACGGCCGTACCAGAATAGGCTGCAAAACACCTTGTGCTTTTATGGAGTCACTTAATTCCTGAAGGGCATCCTCATCAAAATGCCGGCGCGGTTGAGATGTATTGGGAACCAAAAGATCAACGGCGATATCACGAACACGCTCATCTGATACGGCTTGACCCTGTATATCTGGCTGAATACGAACCTCATCCCCTAAAAGAGCGGATAAACCACGGCCCAGACCAGTATTTTTCTTGCTCATTTCTTTCTCCACCCTAAGCCGCTTCCATATCCCGATTGCGTTTCAACATTTCTGACGCCAACTGAATATAAGCACGGCTTCCGGCACAACGATGGTCATATAGCATAGCGGGCTTTCCATGTGACGGCGCCTCAGAAATTCGGACGTTCCGTGGGATAACTGTCTGATAAACAACATCTCCTAAATAGCTTCGCACATCTTCGGCGACCTGCTCAGAGAGATTATTCCGTTTATCAAACATGGTCAGGACAACACCGTGAATCTTTAAACGTGGATTAAAGTTGGTCCGAACACGATCAATCGTTGTTAAAAGCTGGCTCAAACCCTCTAAAGCGAAAAACTCACATTGAAGTGGTACCAGAACAGATTGTGCAGCAACCAAGGCATTCAATGTCAAAATCCCAAGAGATGGCGGGCAATCGATAAGAATATAATCAAGCTCTGCAATTTCTCTATAGGCCGTAAATGCATCACGGAGCCGTTGGGCTCGACGGTCAGCAGCAGCAAGCTCTAACTCGGCCCCCGATAAATCGACAATCGACGGAACAATAAACAAGCCTGGAATAAGTGTTTTCTGAATGGCCTCACCTAATAGATGTTCCCCCATAAGAACATCATAGGAGCTAATCTCCCGGTCCTGACGGCCAACACCCAATCCAGTAGATGCATTTCCTTGCGGATCTAAATCTATAATAAGAACTTTTCGACCCGTTGCAGCCAATCCGGTCGCCAAATTGATTGTGGTCGTCGTCTTACCCACACCACCCTTTTGATTAGCAACAGCAATAATTTGAGGCATGGAAACTGGATGACCTTTCAATAGTTTACCCGATTTAGACACGCTTTACCCCCGTAAGCTTCAAAATCGTTCCTTGAGTGTCACTGCGGCTCGGAACCCGTTCGCAATTCATAGTCCAGTATAATGATGCATTCGTCAATTCTTCTTCGACGGCCTGGCCTTTTGGTAGAAGCCAAATTGTATCATTCCGCGCAAATTCCGCACCATATTCGAGTGATCGAGCCAACGGGGCGAAGGCGCGACATGTAATAATATCAAAATATTGCGGTTCAAGGTTTTCAATGCGGCTATTAACGATGCTCACCCGGTCTTTAACCTGAAGAGCCCGGACGGCTTCTCTCAAAAAACTACATTTACGCGTATCGGCCTCAACCAGGGTAAACTCAAATTCACTCATTACTGCTAATATTAAAGCCGGAAATCCAGCACCTGCCCCCATATCTAAGACAGATAAGGCCTGTTGTTTTGGCATATGCTCCAATAGCTGAGCACTATCCCAAATATGACGCTGCCAAAGAGAGCTTAAGGTAGAAGAACTAATGAGGTTTATTTTCTTTTGCCATAGCTGAATTAGCTCTGCAAAATCCTCCAACCTATCTAATGTTTCACGTGAAACATGTGTAAGTCGCTCTAAATCGTCCCCACTCCTTACCAGCTCCATATTCTTAGGCCACGCGCCGCTTTTTCAGATGAGCCAGGATCAAAGTCAATGCCGCAGGTGTCACACCAGCTATCCTCGATGCTGCACCTAGGGTCGCGGGACGAGCTTCTTCCAATTTAGATTTAATTTCATTCGATAGCCCCGATATAGAGCCCACATCTAAATCTACAGGAAGCTTTACAGCCTCATCACGTCGAAAGGCTGTAATATCGGAATCCTGTCGCTTCATATAAACTTCGTAACGCGCATCGATTTGCAATTGCTCTCGAATGTCCCTATCAACACCCTGTAAATCCGGCCACACCAAGGTTAGCCGATCTATGGTGATGTCCGCATGGCTTAGCAATTGCCAAGCCGATCTCTGGACACCATCTTGATTGATGTTAAACCCTTGACTTAAAAGTGTATTAGGAGAACACTTCTTGCTCTGTAACTCAGTCTTCCAGGATATGTAACGCTTCTGCTTGCTGGTAAACTGCTCTTCTCGCTCTGGCCCGACACAGCCAATTGCAATTCCTTTTGGGGTCAGCCTCTGATCAGCATTATCGACACGTAGTTTTAACCTATATTCAGCCCGGGACGTAAACATCCGATACGGCTCCGGCGCTCCTCGGGTAACCAGGTCATCGATCATAACCCCAATATAAGCTTCGGCACGATCTAATAAAAAGGTCTCAGTATTATCCTCTATATAGAGCGCGGCATTTATACCGGCCATAATACCTTGAGCAGCAGCTTCCTCATATCCGGTAGTACCATTGATCTGACCTGCTAAAAACAGCCCTCCCACTCGTCGGGTTTCCAATGTGGGCCTTAACTCTCTCGGATCAATGAAGTCATATTCGATAGCATAACCAGGCTGGGCTATTTCGACATGTTCCAAACCTCGTATCGATCTCAAAAAGTTGTGCTGCACATCTTCTGGCAGGGAGGTCGATATACCATTTGGATAAATCAGATCGCTGTCTAAACCTTCTGGCTCTAAAAAAATCTGATGGCGATCTTTATCGGCAAACCGGGTAATTTTATCTTCTATAGATGGGCAATAGCGCGGGCCACTGCCCGTAATTGACCCACTATATATCGCAGATTTTTCGAGGTTTTCCCGAATAATCTCATGAGTTTGCGTGTTCGTATATGTAATATGACATGGAACCTGACGTGCTGAGACATGATGAGACAGCTCTGAGAAGAAAGTCACATCTTCATCACCGGACTGTTCTTCTAAACAGCTCCAATCTATTGTATCTTTACGTAAACGGGGTGGTGTTCCGGTTTTCAATCGCCCAACAGAAAAACCCAGGTTTTTCATTGTATCTGCTAAAGCGACTGCCGGCTTGTCGCCAACACGGCCAGCTGGTGTTAATTTATCCCCAATATGGATAACGCCTCTTAGAAATGTTCCCGTCGTCAGAACAATTGCTGGGGCGTGATAGATCTCTCCGAATTCTCCCCTAACACCGGTAACACACTGACCATCAGATGAGAGGCACAAGTCCTCAACACCATCCTCAATAATATCTAGATGCTTAAGCTTAGAAAGCTCATCCTGCATAGCTTTTTTATATAACATCCGGTCAGCTTGCGCCCGAGGCCCCTGCACTGCAGGACCTTTCCTACGGTTTAACAAGCGAAACTGGATACCCGCTCGATCAGCAACCCGGCCCATAAGGCCATCCAATGCATCAACCTCTCGGACAAGGTGACCCTTACCAAGGCCTCCTATCGCAGGATTACAGGACATCTCCCCAATAGTCGCAGCCTTATGGGTAATCAAAGCCGTATGCTTCCCCATTCGGGCGGCCGCAGCAGCGGCTTCGCACCCAGCATGGCCACCACCAATGACGATAACATCATAATTATTCATGAGAGATCACCTAAATTTCGGCGCAAACCCTACGTTTACTATGCTCGCAAGTCAAAGATTTTTACTCGATTACAGCGGCATGTTTCACGTGAAACATTTACTTCCCAATGCAAAATTCGGAGAATACAATATCCAGAAGCCCTTCGACATCTACCCGGCCGGTGATTGTCCCTAAGTGCCTTACTGACAGTCTTACATCTTCCGCCGCCAAAATATGCTCAGTATCTTTTATCTGCAAAGCGCGGTCCAGGCTTTCAATCGCCTGCTCTAAGGCAACGCGATATCTTTCTCTGGTAATAAAGGCCTCTGTATTGGTGCGATAATTTTCAATAATCCACCGCTCTAGTGCTGATAACCAAATGCTTACGCCTTCGCCTGTTTTTACTGAAATTGGCCATTCACCAATGACTTTCTCAAAACAGCTATCTCTTAATGAGGTTTCCTCATTCGCCTCGACTAAGTCACGCTTATTCCAAAGAACCATGGTGTTTTCATCCACCATATCTTCCTGAGGAGAGAAAACGTTCTTGGCTCGTGTATCCACTACTAAAAGCTTGAGGTCAGCACCCTTTGCTCTCTCCTTCGCCCGCCGAACACCTTCTTTCTCAACCTCATCATCCGCTACCCTCAAACCAGCCGTGTCCGCCAAGGTTACAGGGAAGCCTCCCAAATCCAAATGAACCTCTAGAATATCCCGAGTTGTACCAGCTATTTCCGAAACAATAGCTACATCTCGCTTGGCCAGACTATTGATTAAGCTTGATTTTCCGACATTTGGCTCTCCAATAACCGCGATTTGGAGTCCCTCCCTAATCCGTTCTCCGCGGTGTCCGTCCTGCAAATGTGTCCGAATTTCCGCACGAACTTCACGCAAAACAGGTTCGACCTGATCAAATAGGTTTTCTGGAAGTTCCTCATCCGAAAAGTCTATCTCCGCCTCGATCAGTGCCAGGCACTTGACCAACCTTTTCCGCCAACCCTCATAAATTTCTGTCAGATATCCACACATCTGGCCAAGGGCCTGCCGACGTTGCATCTCGGTATCAGCATGGATGAGATCTGCTAACCCATCTGCTTCAACTAAATCCATTCGGTCATTTAAAAATGCGCGTTTAGTAAACTCTCCGGCCTCGGCCGGCCGAAGACCCAATCGGCGCAAAACTGATGATAGTGCCGAAATTACCGCGCGGCTTCCATGGGTGTGAAGCTCCACAACATTTTCACCAGTAAAGCTGTTTGGGGCTGGAAAGCAAATCATAATAGCTTCGTCTAGAAGTGTCGCATCATCCGGCTTTCGTAATTTGACTAATTTAGCTTCTCGCGCCTTCGGCAAATCAGAACTAATCAAAGAACGAGCGGCATTAAAGGCCTGCTCCCCTGATAAACGAATAATGGCGACACCAGATGGGACTGTGCCGCTTGATAAAGCAAAAATACTATCTTCACTTGACCACATATGCCTACTCTTCATTCCTGACTAAACGGCCATATCATTCTTCGGAGTGTCTTACATGACAAAAAACAGATTGTCTTCTTCAACCAGCCCCTATCTTCTTCAGCATAAAAGCAATCCTGTTCATTGGTGGCCCTGGTGTGAAGATGCCCTCCAGGAGGCCACAGCGCGAAATCTGCCCATATTTCTTTCCATCGGTTACTCAGCCTGTCACTGGTGCCATGTCATGGCTCATGAGAGCTTTGAGGATGAAGAAACCGCAAAACTCATGAACAAGCATTTCATAAACATTAAAGTTGATAGAGAAGAACGACCGGATTTAGACCATATATATCAAACAGCTGTACAAATTATGGGGCAACAGGGAGGCTGGCCTCTCACTGTTTTCTTAACACCAGACCAGAAACCTTTTTGGGGCGGTACCTATTTCCCCAAGGCGCCTCGATACGGTCAACCGGCGTTCAAAGATGTTCTCCACCGCATATCAACTGTATATCAAGAACAGGACCCCGCAGTCCTTCTAAATGCTGAAGGCATCACATCTCGAATAATAGAATATACCAATCACATAGCTACGGGAGAATTAAGGGCAGATACTCACATATCCGCATCATCAAAATTACTAAGTCACATTGACCCTCAATATGGCGGCTTTGGGCAGCAGCAGAAATTTCCAAGCCCCATGAACCTTGAAAGTCTATGGCGGACATTCACTAAAACACAGGAAGAAGCATATCGAAATGCGGTGCTGAATACCCTTAATCACATCTGTGAAGGCGGAATTTATGATCATATTGGGGGTGGTTTCTCTCGATATACTGTAGACCGCCAATGGCTCATTCCCCATTTTGAAAAGATGCTTTACGACAACGCGCTCCTTATCCGACTGCTCACCCAGGTTTGGCGCAAAGAGCGTAGCCCCCTTTATGCACAACGCGTTGATGAAAGCATCACATGGCTATTACGAGAGATGCGAAGTAAAAGCCAACTCTTCACCTCCTCCTATGATGCAGACAGCGAAGGAGAAGAAGGCAAATTTTACATCTGGTCTGCCGACGAGATAAGAGAAATTCTAGGCCCTGATGCTCAGCAATTCATGGCAGTTTATGACATAACAGATGAAGGAAATTGGGAGGGTCAAAATATCCTCAATCGGCTCAATCACACCGGAGTCGATAATACATATTCCACGCAAAGACAGGCTCTTTATAGACATCGCCAACAGAGAGTGTCTCCAGGCCATGATCAAAAATGTCTGTGCGATTGGAATAGCTTAACAGTCATAGCCCTTATCGAAGCTGCCATGACGTTTAACCGGCAAGACTGGTTAAACGAAGCTATCTCCAGTTTCAACGCCATGACCCGTGAATTCGAAGGAGAAAAAGGTCTTTGTCATGTCGTCAATGGTGAGCAAAAAGATGTCGCAGGATTTCTAGAAGACTATGCAGGCTATGCCCTTGCAGCTGCCCATATCTACAGTGCCACTGGTCAAAACTCTTACCTTAAAAAGGCGATCCAAATCGAAAATATAATCGACGAGAGGTTCAAGGCCACGGACGGAGGTTATTTCATGTCAGGCAACGATACTCGCCAACTTATCACGCGACCTCGTCCCATATCAGACCAAGCAATGCCATCCGGAAACGGCCTTATGGCAGATCTCCTCACCCGCTTATATGCGCTCACGGATAGGGGTGATTACAAGGATAAAGCCGATCACCTCTTCAAAGCATTTGCAGGGGAAGTGCATAAAAACATTTTTCCATTGGGAAGCTTCTTAAATGCCTTCGATACCCATCTCTTGGGTTATCGTATCTATATTCATAGTCAAAGGGAGGACTTTCAACGGATTATATGGGAGAGTGCGCCGCCTCAGGCCATTGTAAAACTGGTGGATAAGCACGAAATTCAAACGATGACACAAGATAACCCTGCCTATGCAAATTTACAAAATTCCGGTGATTATGTTTTGATTTGTCAAGGCCACCGCTGTTCCTTACCTTTAACCACTATTGATCAAATTCAAATCGCCCTGACGAGTTAAAACCATGCCACAACTCTCTTTACACAGTCCTATTGGTGAACTCACTTTATCCGAAGATGACGGCGCCATCGTTGCACTTGACTGGGGCTGGGGCCGGGACCAGGAAGAGACACCTCTCTTATTAGAGGCTAAAGCTCAGTTAAACGCCTATTTCGACGGAAGCGGAGAAAATTTCTCTCTCCCGCTTCGACCATATGGAAGCCAATTTCAGCAAAATGTATGGAAAGAAATGCTAAATATTCCATATGGAAAAACAATGACTTATGGTGAAATGGCAAAAAAACTGAACTCTGCAGCTCAGCCTATCGGTGGTGCCTGTGGCCGAAACCCTATTCCAATCATCATTCCCTGCCATCGCGTTCTCGCATCCGGTGGAAAACTTGGGGGATATACGGCAGATGGAGGTTTAGAAATCAAACGGGCTCTACTACAATTGGAGGGTGCTTTAGAACCCTCATTATTTACATTTTAAAAATACGGAGAAGATTGTCATGTCCGGCGAATGGATCACTATTGAAGCCAGCGATGGCTCTGGCTCTTTCAAGGCTTATATGACCAAACCCGCAACGGGCCATGGGCCTGCAATCATAGCCCTGCAAGAAATATTTGGTGTGAATGCCGGCATGCGGGAAATATGTGAAAGCCTAAGTGACGTGGGCTTTGTTGCCATATGCCCTGATTTATTTTGGCGCCAAGAGCCCGATATCGAACTCACAGATAAAACAGAAGAAGAATGGCAAAAGGCATTTGCTTTATATAACGGTTTTGATATCGACAAGGCGATAGAAGATATTCAAGCAACCATTCACCTGGCGCGTCATCTGGACAGTGTAGACGAAAAAATCGGTGCTGTTGGATATTGCTTAGGCGGTCTTCTCGCCTATCTCACGGCAACCCGCACGGACGTGGACGCATCCATTGGATATTATGGCGTTGGTATCCACGATCATCTTGGAGAAGCAGATCAACTGAAAGAACCGTTGCTTCTTCATATCGCCGGTGGGGATGAATTTGTACCAGCCGAAGCCCAAGCGAAAATGCATGAAGGCCTGGATAATCACCCCCTTGTTCATCTATATGATTATCCGGGTCTGGACCATGCATTTGCCCGGCCCGACGGCATTCATCATGATGCAGAAGCGGCACAAAAGGCCAATGCAAGAAGCCTTGATTTCTTCAACGCTCATTTAAGGTAAAACACTATGGCTCAGGCGGTATATATTCACAACCATGGTGGCCCGAATGTTATGGAATTCAAGACCATAGACATCGGTCAACCAGGGCCGGAAGACGTCCGCCTGCGTCACACCGCCATCGGTCTGAATTTTATCGATTGCTATCATCGATCAGGTTTATATCCCACGCCTCTACCAACCTCTTTGGGCCTCGAGGCGGCCGCAGTCGTGGAAGCAGTTGGAAGCAGTGTAACAACCTTTAAACCTGGTGATCGTGTAGGCTATTGCTGGGGTCCTTTAGGAGCTTATACAACACATCGTCTTATACCAGCAGACCAGCTCATCCCTTTGCCGGATTTCATCTCTGACGAACAAGCTGCTGCTCTCCTGTTAAAAGGCTGTACAGCAGAATATCTTATTCGCAGAACCTACAATGTTAAAGCCGGTGACCGTGTTTTATTCCATGCAGCTGCTGGTGGTGTCGGTCTTATCTCCTGTCAATGGTTAAAGGCCCTTGGCGCTCATGTAATTGGAACCGTAGGAAGTGAAGAAAAGGCCGAGCTGGCAAAGAAAAATGGCTGCGACGACATTATTTTCTACGACAAAGAAGATATAGCGACCCACGTCAAAGACATCACTTCAGGCCAAGGCGTAGATGTCGTTTTTGACGGTGTCGGCCAATCGACATGGCTCTCGTCATTGGACAGTCTAAAACCACGTGGCACCCTTGTGTCTTTTGGAAACGCATCTGGCCCCGTAAGAGATGTTGACCTGGGCATATTGGCATTAAAGGGGTCTCTCTACGCCACTCGGCCCACACTCATGCATTATTATGCATCCCCTCAGGAAAAAAGGGACGGCAGCAAAGCCCTATTTAATTTTGTGAAGGACCATGACGCCCACATTCATATTGGTCAGCGATTTGCTCTTGCTGATGCGGCAGAAGCCCACCGCGCTTTAGAAAGCCGGAAAACGATAGGTTCCACAGTTTTAATTCCTTAAAAAAACGCCCCTTATCGGGGCGCTTTTTTTATTGGTTCATTGTATTGTAGAAGTCATCATTATCTTTAGTATTTTTCAGCTTATCCATCAGGAATTCAATGGCATCAACTGCGCCCATCTGCATAAGGATGCGCCGAAGGACCCACATTTTCGATAATGTGCCTTTATCAACAAGAAGTTCTTCTTTCCGTGTTCCGGATTTGGTGATGTCAATTGCTGGGAAGATACGCTTATCAGAAACCTTACGATCCAGTACAATCTCTGAGTTACCAGTTCCTTTAAATTCTTCAAAGATAACCTCATCCATCCGGCTACCTGTTTCCACAAGGGCGGTAGCAATGATGGACAAAGACCCACCTTCTTCAATATTCCGCGCCGCGCCAAAGAAACGCTTGGGACGTTGCAAGGCATTGGCATCCACACCACCGGTCAAAACCTTCCCGCTGGAAGGAACAACCGTATTATAGGCCCGGGCCAGTCGTGTGATGGAATCCAGCAGGATAACAACATCATGTTTATGTTCGACCAGGCGTTTAGCCTTTTCAATCACCATTTCAGCAACTTGAACATGGCGGCTGGCAGGTTCGTCAAAGGTCGAGGAAATAACCTCACCATTCACACTGCGCTGCATATCCGTCACTTCTTCGGGCCGTTCATCAATCAAAAGAACAATCAAATAAACTTCAGGGTGATTTTTCGTAATCGCATGGGCAATATTTTGCAGCAGAACCGTTTTACCAGTCCGTGGCGGTGCCACAATCAAGGCGCGCTGGCCTTTCCCTTGTGGCGCAATAATATCAATAACGCGGGCAGAGCGGTCCTTAACTGTTGGATCTTTCGGATCGAATTTGAACTTCTCATCCGGATATAACGGCGTCAGATTATCAAAGTTTACACGATGACGGACCTGTTCCGGCTCATCAAAATTAATCTTGGAGACTTTTAAAAGCGCGAAATACCGCTCGCCATCTTTAGGTGCCCTGATTTCTCCATCTACCGTATCACCGGTACGCAGACCAAAGCGGCGAATTTGGCTGGGGCTGACATAAATATCATCCGGTCCAGGCAGATAATTTGCTTCCGGTGCACGTAAAAAACCAAATCCATCCTGCAAAATCTCAATAACACCACCACCCATGATATCGATATCTTTGTCCGCGAGACTTTTCAAAATAGCAAACATCATATCCTGTTTGCGCATGGTGGACGCATTTTCTACGCCATATTCTTCCGCAAGCTCTAAAAGCTCAGCAGGGGTTTTTGCCTTAAGGTCCTGTAGATGCATGAGATGCGCCTCAAAATCTGAATATATTGATTGTTTTCGTTGGAACGTGGTTTGAAATGATGATTTGGATAACGGTATCCATAAGAAATGCAGCTTAAGAGCCGCTTTCTCATCAGCTCTTAAGCCCTATTAGTCGTAAAGCACCTTAAAAGTCAAGCCAAGACCATTAAAAGGGCTTGGCGACCGCCAAAATCACAATGATGATAATGAAAACAGCAGGAATTTCATTCACAAGACGATAGGTCCGTCCTGTTTTAAGGTTTTCGCCCGTTATAAAATTCTTTCGCCATTTAGATAAAACACCATGCAGACCTGAAAAAATCAGAAGTATCGCTATTTTCGCATGAAGCCACCCACCGGCATCCCATCCGATATGAAAGGCCAAGGTCAAACCCAATATCCAGGCGGCAATCATGGCAGGATTAATGATGATACGTAAAAGGCGACGTTCTCGTTCCTGCCAGGCCAGGTCTTCGGCAGACCCCCGCTCAACCTCGATATGATAGGCAAAATATCGTGGCAGCATGAACATTCCAGCCATCCAAAAAATGACTGAAATAATATGCGCCGCCTTCACCCAAAGATAAGCTTCTCCCAACATATTTCACCTGTTCTTATGATTGACGGATGCGTTGCAGCAATTGTTCGACATGGGCAATGGGCGTTTCTGGAACAATGCCATGACCAAGATTGAAAATATGAGGCCTGTTTTTAAATGCCGTCAAAATTTCATCTACAGCAGTATCCAAAGCATCACCGCCGGCAACCAAAAGTGCGGGGTCTAAATTCCCTTGAACACATAGTCCTTCAGGTAAATTTTGATCTGCCCATTTCACATCCATGGAATAATCGATTGCGACAGCATCCACACCTGTTTGATCAACAAAATGCGGAAGTTTTTCGCCCGCACCTCTTGGAAACCCAATGATTGGAAGATCGGGGAATTCTTTTCTCAATCCTTCGATAATGAACTGCGCAGGCCTAATAACCCAATCATCAAAGCCTTGAGCTGTTGCTGACCCAGCCCAGCTGTCAAAAAGTTTGATAGCCTGAGCACCAGCCCGCACCTGCATTTTCAGATAATGAAGAGTTGCCTCACTGACCAGGTCCAGAAGGGCTTCAAAGAGTTTTGGGTTTTGGTACGCAAATTTGCGGCTGTTAAAATGGTCTTTAGACCCCTGTCCTTCAAGCATATAGGTCAAAACCGTCCACGGCGCCCCTGCAAACCCAATTAAAGCGGTTTCATCCGTTAAGCCGTCTCGCACTTTAGACACCGTATCTGCAACGGGTTGGAGATGTGTCTCCACATTGTCCATAGAGAGGGCCTTAAAATCGCTCTCAGTGCGTATAGGAGCCAATCTTGGCCCCTCCCCCGCTACAAAGCGCACGTCCTGCCCCAGCGCGTCAGGAATGAGGAGAATGTCTGCAAAGAGAATAGCAGCATCAAATCCAAAACGCCGAATAGGCTGAAGGGTAACTTCTGCGGCCAAGTCAGAATTATAGCATAAAGACAGAAAGTCACCGGCCTGTGCCCGTGTTTCCTTATACTCCGGCAGGTACCTTCCAGCCTGGCGCATAAGCCAGACAGGGGGCTGAGAGGTGTTTTCTCCGGCGAGGGCGCGGAGCATTGAGACCTTCGAACTTTTACTCATTAAAAAGAATCTTTCTTATAAGAGTCTGAGATGTGGTTGTAATAGGTCCTGTGGATATTGTGAAGCCAGCTTTTTTCCACAGAGATATTAAAAATTTCTGTGAACGTCTCATCACCCTGTGGAAAATGTGAATAACGTCTCTATCTACTCAATTTCCATGAGTCGCTGAATTTAAGACTGTCAAAAAAAATTGGGTGGTATGGGGGTAATTTTCTTATACTCATGATGTGAAGAACTATTTTCACCTGTGAATAACAAGCCTATACCCTTTGGGTAATGGTGGAAAACATTGTCTTTTTCTGTTGTTTTTATCGCAAACAGGGAAAACCGGCGAGTTATTCAATGAGTTATCCACAGAGATATCCAATGGAGGGGTTTTCACAGATATGACGCCGAAGAATTTTCACCTTCACCTGGTTTCAGATGCCACCGGAGAGACCTTGGATTCCGTGGTGAAAGCAACTTTGGCTCAATTCAGTGATGCGGAGCCGATTAAACATTTCTGGCCCATGATCAGAACCAGCCGCCAGATGGAGCGTGTGGTGGAGGATATATCCGAACACCCCGGTCTCATCATGTACACGATGGTGAATAAAGAGCTGCGCAATGTCCTCGAACGTGCTGCAAAACGTCTGGATATCCCGACAATTTCTGTCCTCGACCCGGTTATTCAAGCTCTGACGATCTATTTGGGAGAGCAGGCGCGAGGGCAGCCCGGGCGCCAGCATAAGATGGACGAGGCCTATTTTAATCGTATCGAAGCGATGCAATTCACTTTAGCTCATGATGATGGGCAGCTCATTCATGACGCTGAGACGGCTGATATTGTGTTGGTTGGCGTCTCTCGAACATCGAAAACACCGACTTCCATGTATTTGGCTAATCGAGGGTTCAAGACCTTGAATTACCCCCTTGTCCCGGAAATACCTATTCCTGATAATCTACAAGGGTTGAGCCACCCACTGGTCGTTGGTCTGACGACGGCCCCTTCTCGTCTGGCGCAAATTCGCAAAAACAGGCTCTTAGCGCTACAGGGTGATTTCAATCAAAATTATGTGGACCCAGAACGGATCCAGCAGGAACTAAATACAGCCCGGCGATTATTCACCGACCAAGGCTGGCCGGTTATCGATGTCACGCGTCGGTCCATTGAAGAAACGGCAGCTGCGATCATCAACCTCTATAATAAACGTGAAGAAGATCGAGCTGCCCATGGATAACAGTTTTTGTATTCTGGCATCCCAAAGCCAGACACGGTGCCAACTGCTTGAAAAAGCGGGTGTAAAATTTAAGGCAGAGGCGGCTTATGTTGACGAGGATGCGCTAAAAGAGGCCCTCCTGCTGGAAAAACAGTCGCCTCGAAATATTGCGGATGCTTTGGCAGAAGCCAAGGCGGTAAAAATATCGCTTAAATACCCGGATGCTTTTGTCATTGGGTCTGATCAAATCTTGGAATATGACGACCAGCTTTTCAATAAGCCTGCGCACCTGGATGACCTTAGAAAAAAATTGGAAACACTCTCGGGCCAGACACATAAATTATATAGTGCAGTGGTTATCGCTCAGCAGGGCCGCGTGTTATGGCGCTATGTTGATATGGTAAAACTATCAATGAGAGTGATATCTGCATCTTTTTTAGATCGTTATATGGAAAAACAGGGTGCGACCCTATTATCATCTGTCGGCGGCTATCATATTGAAGGCTGGGGTGCCCAATTATTTGACCGGATTGAAGGGGATTATTTCACCATCCTTGGCCTCCCCTTGCTGCCTTTGCTTTCTCAACTTCGCCATTATGGGGTTTTAGAAAAATGACTGGAACGATGACACACCCCATCGCAGCTGTAATGGGTTGGCCCATAGCCCATAGCCTTAGTCCAAGGCTGCATACTGCCTGGCTTGCGCATTATGGCATAAGTGGAAGCTATATTCCCCTGGCTGTTGCTCCTGAATATTTGGAGCAGGCTGTTAAGGCGCTTATTCCAATGGGGTTTCAAGGCTGTAATGTGACGGTGCCACATAAAACCGCTGTTATCCCTTTTCTTGATGACCTAACGGCGAGGGCATCAAAAATCGGCGCTGTAAATCTGATTATTGTGAAAAATGGGCGGTTAATCGGTGACAATACTGATGGCCTTGGGTTTGCGGCTGATGTCGCCCCACATCTTCATATGGCGCCTAAAAAGATCACTATTTTAGGGGCTGGTGGGGCAGCCCAGGCGATTTTCCACGCGTGCTTGGCTTATCCTGAGTTAGAGCAGTTAAACCTTGCCAATCGATCAATAGATAAGGCGGAGATGCTGGCCGAAGGAAATGAAAAAGTCCAGATATATCAATGGAATGATTTAACCAATATATGCGATGATGTGGATATTCTCGTTAATACAACGACCATGGGTATGACAGGCCATGAATCTGCAGACTGGCCACCCTCGGACCTGCAGTTGGATCGGCTTTCTCCTTCCGCTTTGGTTTATGATATTATTTACGCGCCATTTGAAACACCGCTGATGAAAGCGGCACGATTGCAAGGGCGGCAGGCGCAAAACGGATTGGGTATGTTGATTGAGCAGGCAAGACCGTCTTTTGAAGCCTTTTTTGGCCTCATGCCGGACCGTCTAAAGGGGATAGAGGACGAATTAAAGGCGTCTTTAGGAGCGTAAAAACCATGAAGGTGCTGGGTTTGACAGGGTCGATTGCAATGGGGAAGTCGACGGCTGCAAAACACTTCGAAGCCCTGGGGGTGCCGGTATTTGATGCGGACGCCTGTGTGCATCATTTGACAAGGCATGATGGGGTGGCGTTACCAGCAATTGAAAAGGCGTTTCCCGGCGTTGTGAATGACGGTGTTTTGGACCGTGGGAAATTAGGGACACATGTCTTTACGTCAACGGATGCCCGCCGCAAACTCGAATCCATCCTCCACCCTTTGGTTTGGAAAGCCCGGCAGAATTGGCTGCAAAAACATAAAAGGAGGCGCACGGCTTTAGTCGTTTTAGATATTCCTCTCCTTTATGAAACCGGGGCGGATGCACTTTGTGATGCGGTGGCTGTTGTCAGCGCCCCTGAACGTTTGCAGAAGGCGCGTGTTCTATCCCGGCCAGTGATGACGGAAGAGAAATTTGCAGGCATAAAAGCTGCTCAAATGCCAGATGCGGAGAAAAGAAAAAGAGCTGATTTCATCATTCGCACAGGATTAGACTTTCGCCGGTCCCGAGATGACATTAAGTCTATTATCAGGCGTATGAAAATACGTGATGAAGAAGAAGGTACGGCCCATGCGTGAGATTGTATTTGATACGGAAACAACAGGTATTGACCCCCTTGAGGGACATAGGCTTGTTGAGATTGGGTGCGTTGAACTGGTCAATCTTTTGCCCACTGGTCGGGTGTATCAGGCTTATATCAACCCGGAACGGGATATGCCTGTAGAAGCCTTCAGAGTGCATGGGCTGTCGTCCGAGTTTCTAAGTGATAAGCCGGTCTTTTCCCAGGTCGTGGAAGGTTTTCTTGAGTTTCTTGGCGAGGACTCCCGCCTTGTTGCCCATAATGCAGACTTTGACATGAGGTTTATCAATTGGGAATTGGAGAATGTCGGTTTTGCGCCGTTAACATCCTCTCGAGTGGTGGATACGCTGGCTATGGCGCGGCGAAAATTCCCAGGGATGCGGGCCAGCCTGGATAACCTCTGTCGGCGCTTCAATGTTGACCTGTCAGCCAGAACAAAACATGGAGCGTTGCTTGATAGTGAGCTTTTGGCTGAGGTTTATCTGGAGTTAAAAGGAGGTCGGCAAAAAGGTCTCGAGCTGACCGGAATTGAAAACCAGAAACAGGCTGAGGCTACAGATATGCAGCTTGCGACAGCTGCTGCACGGCCAGTTCGCCCCCATCAGGCGACAGATATAGAAAAGGCGGCTCACGCCGCCTTCCTTGAAAAATTAAAAGACCCAATCTGGACCAGGTCTTAAGCCATCCCGCCTTGGATCACGCCATTTCCATTCGGCTGATTGCCCGCTGCTTCCTGCTGTTGCGCCAATTGCTGGCGATAGAGGGATGCAAAGTCAATCGGGTCCAGCATCAATGGTGAAAACCCGCCGTCACGAACGGCATCTGCGAGAACGCGCCGTGCGAATGGGAAAAGAAGGTGCGGCGCTTCGACAAGTAGAAACGGCTGCATTGCTTCACGTGGAACATTGCGAATACCAAAGAGGCCCGCATAGCTGAGATCAACAACAAAAGCGACGGTATCTTCGTATTTTGCCTGCGCTTCCAAATGTAGAACAACTTCATAATTGTCTTCTGCTGTTTGATCGACAGCGACATTTACATTGAGGTTGATGGCCGGCCGCCCCTGGGCTGCAAGTTGAAGAGCCTTTGGTGCATTTGGATTTTCAAAGCTTAAGTCTTTGATATATTGCGCAATCATGCCAGCCTGAGGCGCTGCTGCTTCGTCTGTACCGGCCGCCCCATTTTCCGGCGCTTGAGGATCGTTATTTGGTGCAACGTCCTTATTATCTTCATCTGCCATGGAAATAGTCCTTAATTCTGCGAAAAATTTGGCCATCCGCTAGCATGGAACGAATTTGGATACAAGGTTTTGGCGGCTTTGCTTTGCAGAACTATGGGAAATATTGCAGCTTCGCTTGCCCTTTGCCGCCCCAGCCCTTATTTAAGTAGAAATGATTGAAGCTATTTTACAAGACGCTAAGGCAGTCTGAGATTTTTCCTATGAGCGCAGATCTTATACAGATTTTGATTTTTGCTATGGTTGCAGCCTTTGTTGCGTTGCGGCTGATTTCGACTTTTGGTCGTAACCCGGAAGATGAGACGCCCCCCGCGCCTGATCAAATGCGCCAGCGACGGGCGTCAACGCCGCCGGGTTATGAGGATGGCCAGGCTGAAGTAAGGCAAAACCCTGTCAGTTTTCTCCATGTGTCCCCACAGGTTCGTCAATCCTTGGATTCGATGGTTCAATTGGAAAGCGGTTTTGACCCTTCTGTCTTTTTGGACGGGGCACGTCAGGCTTATGGCATGATCTTGGATGCTTTTTGGAAGGGCGACCGGGAAACCCTTAAGACCTTTTTGGATGAAGGTATCCTGTCCGGTTTTACAGGGGCTATTGATGCCCGGGAAGCGGCGGAACAAACCGTATCAAATCGTCTGGTCCATTTGAATAAAGCAGAGATATCTCAGGCAGAGGTTGTTGGAAGAACAGCCCAGATCACTGTTGCATTTGATGCTGATATAATCTCTGCGGTTCATGATAAAGATGGTAATTTAATTGAGGGGTCCATGTCTGACACGCATAATGTGAAGGATAGCTGGACATTCAGCCGGCAACTCGGTGTGCGTGATCCAAATTGGACGTTGGTTGAGACGGCCACTGCGGAGTGATAAGAGGTGTCGCGTTCATCTGATTTAAATCCAGCGCGACACAACCAGCTTCTGTTCATTATCCTCTCCCTGTTAATTTTTCTTGGCTTGGCTCTTGTTGTTTTAACACGGTCCGAAGATAAGAAAATCCGCTATCACCCTTTGCAGTTCTCGCATTTAGAGGGCTGGTCCAATCATGATTTCAAAACCGGCCTTGATGCCTTTGCCAAATCCTGCGCGGCTCTGATGCCGGTCGGTGATGGTCGGGACCTTAGTGTTGGGCCCTTTCAACGGACAGCTGAGGATTGGAAGGACGCCTGCCAAAAGATATTGGCTGCGGATGATTTTCAAAAGGCTTTAGAAACATATTACAGGCCTATCGCCATTGAAAGAGGCGGCCGGTCCAGCGGTCATTTTACCGGTTATTATGTCCCGCTTTTAAAAGGTGCTGCTGCTCCTTCGGAAGATTATCCAGTTCCTTTATACAGCCGACCCGCTGATTTGGTTGATGTAAATCTGGGGTTGTTCCGCAAGGACCTAGAAGGAAAACGTATTTCCGGGCGGCTGACTGGACGCCAATTGGTGCCCCATGCGGATAGAGCGGAAATTGATGCCGGGGCTTTGCAAGACTATGGCTTGGAGCTCTTATGGGTTTCAAGTGCTGTTGATGCGTTCTTTCTTCATATTCAAGGCTCAGGCTTTGTCGAGATGGAAGATGGGCAGCTTATTAAAGTGGGATATGACGGGCAGAATGGCCACCCTTATTACGCCATTGGGAGAAGCCTGATCGCTGCTGGTGAGGTGGCGCAGGAGGATATGAGCCTTCAGGCCATTGCTGCATGGATGATGGAGAATAGAGACCGTGCCGAAGCCTTGATGCAGGAAAATAAATCCTATGTGTTTTTCCGTATTTTAGAAGGCGATGGCGTGTTGGGGGCCCAGGGTGTGGAACTAACACCGGAGCGGTCCCTGGCTGTGGATTGGCGGCTTATCCCTTATGGTGCGCCTTTATGGATTGAAACTGAATTGCCAAATGGGAAAGACTTTCGCCAATTCATGATTGCGCAGGATACAGGAGGGGCAATCCGCGGCGCTGGGCGTGGCGATATATTCTTTGGCTCTGGTCCTGGTGCATTGGCACTGGCTGGCCCGATAAATGCAAAAGGACGAATGATCGTTTTGCTGCCCAAAGATGCTTCGGGTCAATAAAATGGGGAAGAAAGGGCTTGGGGATAAGGATTTAGAGCTTTGGCGCTATGCCATGCGAGATGTGGTCCCTTTGAAAGGGAACGCCCCTAAGCCACCGCTGCCCAAGTCAAAACGCACCCCCGTTATTCGCGATCTGCACCATGAGGATGTGCCGCGATTGCGTTTAAACATGTCCCAGCCCCAATCTGATGTTCAGAAAAAACTCGATCAACATTGGGAAAAGCCGATGCGCCGGGGTCAATTAGAGATTGACCGCAGCCTTGATCTCCATGGATTTACGCTGGACCGAGCCCATGGCGTTTTACACCGCTTCATAGAGCGATCAATAAAAGAACAGCTCAGAGTTTTACTTGTCATTACGGGTAAAGGAAAGGGTGGCCAAGGGCGGGGTGTTATTCGGCATTCGGTTCCCCAATGGCTGAAATCAGGGCCTTTTGCGTCACATATCTTTGCAATACGGAATGCCCATCCAACCCATGGGGGCGATGGTGCACTTTATGTGATTTTGCGGCGAAACCGAGACAAATAAAAAAGGCCGAGGTTTCCCCCGGCCTTTTCTTTAAGTATGTCGGCTTATCAGCCACCAAATTTCTTGGTGATCCGAATACCGAATTCTGAGCGGTCATTTGAAATCACACGACCCACAAAACCGTGGAATGTGTTGATCAGACGCCCTTGGTCATAGACTTTGTTAAATACGTTCTCGCCATAAAGATCGACAACCCAATCACCATCCGCGTTTTCATATTGGATGTTGAAGCCAAACAGGCTGCGGTCTTCTAAGACCTCAGGAGCTGTATTCACGGCTTGTCCAAATGAATCGCCCCGATAGCTGAAGTCAGCCTGGGCAGTGACACTGGAACCGTCGTTGAGGTCAAAATTATAGCCAACAACAGTGCTTGCCGTCCATTTTGGAGAGAGGGCAGGTTTATCGCCGACTTGAATGGCTGCAAAACCGCCTTGTGCAAAATCGACCTCAGTAATCTCGGTGTCGAGGAAGCCGACGGATCCGTTCATGAACCATCCTTCATAGGCAAATTGGGTTTCCAGTTCAAAGCCACGAGACCGCGCTTTACCTGCGTTATCAACCAAGGTTGTAAAGCTTCCACCTTCACCTGGGTTTGATACGTTCAAGGCCAGATCGTAATATGTTGTCCAAAATGCGGAGAATAAGACCCGCAGATTATCATGTACTTGGCCTTTATACCCGACTTCATAGTTCAATGCGGTTTGCTTATCAAAAGGCTCGAAGAAATCTGCGCCCGCGAATGGCCGTGGAGGGAAGCCACCGGTTTGATAGCCGCGTTGAATTTGAGCATAGACTGTCGAGCGGTCATTGATCTCATATGTTGCGTTGGCATCTGCGGTGATTGCATCAAAATTTGCTGATTCAAAGTCTGTTACACCACCAAAACCGGGTGTTGGGAATAAAGCAGAGGCGTCTTTCTCATCACGGGAATAACGCGCACCGACGCCAACACGCAGCTTATCGGTGACCTGATAACCAGTGTTGAAGTAGAAGGCGTAGCTGTTGGTATCCTGAGTTAAGAGGAAGTCATCAACCCCACCAGGCCGACCGGTATTAAAGGGCGCAAATGTTGTTGGGCCTGAGAATGTGGACCCTTCTTCATAGAAATAATATACACCACTTACGAAATCCCAATCACCGAAGGTGCCATTCACTTGGATTTCAGATGAGAATTGTTCAGCTTCACCGGTTTCTGGGAACTCTGACAGATTAAAAATCGTATCATCATCATCCAGGCCGCCGCTATAGGATGAATCCCGATAGCTGGTAATCAGCTTTGTCGTAATTTCATCAGATGCTTCCCATTCCAATGTCAGGGATACGCCATAGGCTTCGTTATCAACGTCTTCCAGGCCTGGAACATTGGTTGCGAGGTCATCACGGGCCACCAAATCCCCTGGGGTTAGTAATGGCTGGACGCCTAAACCAAAGGTACCACCATCTGTCGTGGCCGCGGGAACAGAGCTCCCGGTTAACGCCAATAGTGTCTCTGGTGACAATATCTCGATCGCATAAGGAGACTGGCCACCTTCAAAGTCGGTGCCATCAAAAGCTGCAAGAATAGAGAAAGTGTCACTTACCTGCCATTTGGCGGCGATACGGCCACTGATTTCCTGCTCTTCACCCACTTCTTTGGATGGATTATCAAGATTTACAGCCCGACCCACACCATCACGGCGCTTGAAGGCACCATTGACAGAAATGGCGAAGTTATCTGTGACTGGGAAATTCCCATAAGCCGAGAATTCAGCGCGGGCGCGTGTACCGCCACGGGCGCTGATTTCAAATTCTTCTACATCGCCTGGCTGGCGTGTGATGATGTTTACGGCACCACCGATTGAGTTGCGGCCATAAAGCGTGCCCTGTGGACCACGAAGCACTTCAACGCGTTCAATATTCGGCAGGCTTAAGTTGGAGCCCATCTGGCGGCCCAAATACACGCCGTCCACATAAACACCCACACCTGGGTCAGTCACAATCAAATGGTCTTGCAAGCCGATGCCGCGAATGAAGATGGCGGCTTGGGATGGGTTGCCGACACCAAAGCGGTTGATGTTCAGATTAGGCACATATTTACCGACATCATCCAAGTTGGATACATTGAGTGTTTCCAAAGCCTCATTGCCGAAAACAGATAGAGATGTCGGTGTGTCCAACAGGCTCTCTTCCCGTTTCCGGGCGGTCACAACGATTTCTTCAAAAACGCTGTCTTCTTGTGCGATAGCTTGGGACGCAAACATGGGTGTTGCAGCAACACTGGCAAGTAATGCAGTGCGCAATAGCAGCCCTTGCGCTGTTATGGGTGTTTTTTTCACGGAAGTTTCCTCCTAGTTTTTTCACCATCTTGGGCCTTACCCCCCTTATTTTTGCGCGCGCAAAAACCCCCTTGGCTGAACCTTGGGGGGCGTGAAGATCCAAAATGGTTGCTGAAGGGGACTTTTGGTCCGTTCGTCCCTTCAGGTCAAGCGGTAGAGGTGTTTTTAAGAAGAATTCTCAAAACCGTGGTTTTCAAGTCACAATATGAAACGCGACAGGTCCGCATCCCCTGCCAGATCGCCCACATGTTCATGCACATATGCAGCATCAATTTCAATACTGGCCCGAGGCGTGTCAGAGGCGGTGAAAGAAACCTCGTCTAACAAACGCTCCATAACTGTATGGAGCCGCCTTGCGCCAATGTTTTCAATAGTCTCATTTATATCAGCTGCAATACGGGCAATTTCATCAATCCCGTCATCATGGAAATTTAAGGTAACCTCTTCGGTCCCCAAAAGGGCTACATATTGTTTGATGAGAGAGTTGTCCGGCTCTGTCAAAATGCGGCGGAAGTCATCTTGTGTAAGGCCCTTCAGCTCAACTCGGATGGGCAGGCGTCCCTGCAGTTCTGGCAGCAGGTCGGAGGGTTTTGATAAGGAAAAGGCACCAGATGTAATGAACAATATATGGTCGGTTTTCACTGCGCCGTATTTCGTGGAGACCGTCGTGCCTTCAATCAATGGCAGTAAATCGCGCTGCACACCTTCGCGGGATACATTACCCCCGTGGCGGTTATCGCCAGCGCAAATCTTGTCAATTTCATCAATGAAGACAATGCCGTGGTTTTCAGTGACCTCAATGGCTTCGCGGATGACCCGGTCTTCATCTAATAATTTATCGGATTCTTCGGCGATCAAAACGTCGTGGCTTTGATCGACCGACATCCGGCGTTTCTTTGTGCGGCCGCCAAAGGCTTTGCCAAACATATCGCCGATATTGACCATGCCCATCTGGGCCCCGGGCATGCCGGGAATGTCGATGGTGGGCATGCCAGACCCGCTATCTGCGACTTCAACCTCTATTTCCTTATCGCCCAGCTCTCCATTGCGGAGTTTCGCGCGGAAGCTATCCCTTGTTGCCTGACAGCTGTCCTTGCCGACCAAAGCGTCAAGTACGCGCTCTTCTGCTGTAAGCGCTGCTTGAGCAGCTACGCCCTTGCGCTCATTTTCGCGAACCATGGAGATGGCAACTTCGATTAAATCACGAATAATCTGTTCGACATCTCGGCCAACATAGCCAACCTCTGTGAATTTTGTCGCTTCGACTTTAATAAAGGGCGCTTCGGCAAGCCTGGCCAAACGCCGTGAAATCTCAGTCTTACCGCAGCCGGTGGGACCAATCATGAGGATGTTTTTCGGCAGGACTTCCTCTTTCATTTCATCGTCCAATTGTTGACGGCGCCATCGATTACGTAATGCGATGGCAACGGCGCGTTTGGCATCTTTTTGCCCAACGATGAAACGGTCGAGTTCGGAAACAATTTCCCGTGGTGAAAAACTTTTCGTCATGAAAATATCCAAATAAACGCTTTTAGGCGCTGATTTTCTCTACAATGAGGGAGTCATTTGTATAAACGCAAATATCCGCAGCCACATCCATAGCTTTGCGCGCGATGTCTTCAGCGCTTAAATCCTGGTCATAAAGTGCACGGCCCGCTGCCAAAGCAAATGTCCCGCCCGACCCAATGCCGACAACGCCATGTTGGGGTTCAAGCACATCACCATTTCCGGTTAAAACGAGTGATACATCTTTGTCAGCGACAATCATCATCGCTTCCAAACGACGAAGATAGCGATCTGTGCGCCAGTCTTTGGCAAGCTCCACACAAGCTCTGGTCAACTGGCCAGGATGGCGTTCCAGCTTTTCTTCTAAACGTTCCAGCAAGGTGAAAGCATCGGCGGTCGCACCGGCAAAGCCCGCAATGACATTGCCTTTCCCTAAGCGGCGAACTTTGCGTGCATTGCCTTTTAAGACCGTCTGGCCCAGAGAGACCTGGCCATCTCCGGCAATGACGACTTCATCATTTTTGCGAACGGATAAAATCGTGGTGCCATGCCATGTGGCTGTATTATGCGGGTCGTTGTCGCTCACCGTTGCTCACTCCATTTTAAGGGCTTCCAGGATATAGGGGTTCTAAAGAGATATGCCAAGGTTGGAAGATTTCATGATGACTGGTTTTTGCGCAATTTACCTGCTATAGCGCTCATCCATTGGGAGATACGGACTATGCGACAAGCCTCCATCAAACGGGAAACCAAGGAAACCCAGATTGATGTCAGTCTCAATCTGGACGGTACGGGCCAATATGAAGTTGAAACCGGCATTGGCTTTTTGGACCATATGCTGGAACAGTTGTCCCGCCATAGTTTGATGGATTTAAAGGTCAAAGCCAAAGGCGACCTGCATATTGATTTTCACCATACAACCGAAGATGTCGGCATTGCTATTGGCCAGGCGGTCTCGAAAGCGCTTGGCGAACGCCGCGGTATTACCCGCTATGGCTCAGCCCTCATTCCCATGGATGAGACACTGACCCGGGTTGCCATTGACATGTCCGGGCGTGCTTATCTGATTTGGAAAGTCCAATTCACCCGCGATAAACTGGGCGATATGGATACGGAGCTGTTCAAAGAATGGTTCCAAGCCTTTGCCCAAGGGGCGGGTGCCACGCTTCATGTGGAAAATCTCTATGGTGAGAATAATCACCATATTGTGGAAAGCAGTTATAAGGCTTTGGCGCACGCCTTTCGTGAAGCCATTGAGCTTGACCCGCGGAAGGCGGATGCTGTGCCCTCCACCAAGGGGACGCTTACCGCATGAGTTCCAAGGCTGTTGTGGTTGATTATGGCTCGGGCAATTTACGCTCCGCTGAAAAAGCCCTGGTGCGTGCGGCCCATGAAGCGGGATTGGACTGCGATATCATCGTCAGCGCCGACCCTGAAACGGTGGTGCGTGCTGATAAGATTATCTTACCTGGTGTTGGTGCCTTTGCTGATTGTATGGCGGGTTTATGTGCCATTGACGGTTTGAAAGAGGCATTGGTTGAGGCGGTACAGAAAAAGGCCACACCCTTTCTTGGCATATGTGTTGGTATGCAATTGATGGCCGAATGGGGTCTGGAACATGGCCGTCATCAAGGGTTGGGCTGGGTGAAGGGTGAAATTGCCCCGCTTGCGCCTGAGGATAAGGCGCTGAAAATCCCACATATGGGTTGGAATGAACTCAATATAAAAAAGCCACACCCGCTTCTTCAAGATGTCCCAAGCGGTACCCATATGTATTTCGTCCATAGTTATGCACTGCGTGGCAATGAAGATGATGTCGTTGCCACCAGTGATTATGGTGGAGACTTCACAGCTATGGTTGTGCGGGATAATTTTGCTGGCGTGCAATTCCACCCGGAAAAAAGCCAAAAGGCGGGACTAACGGTAGTTAGAAACTTTTTGAATTGGCGACCATGACAGATAAAAATTTTTCAGTAGAGACGATTGACCGTTTTGTGCGTGGCGATTTGGAAGACCTATGCCGGGCGACCCGGGCGATTGTGGATGAAGGCTCGGAAAGCTCCTTTGCCGGGACGCCAACGGAAGAGCGTCTGGCATCCTTTTGGTCGGGTGTTGCTTTAGCTCCGCATCGGGTTTTGATTGTGGGTCGCTATGATGGGGCGATTTCGGGGGCGTTTCAGCTTATTCGGCAAGGGCCTTTGTCTGAAAGTGGGCCTTATGTGGCGGAACTGGCGAATTTCTTTGTGGCCCCTTGGGCGCGAGGGCTGGGTTTAGCCCAAGCCTTGATGCATAAGGCCGAGGAAGTCTCTAAAGAGCGCGGTATCCGCATCATTGATTTATCCGTCCGGGCCAGCCGGTACAGGGCCATCGAGCTGTTTGAAAGCCTGGGTTATGAGCGCTGGGGTGAAAAACCGCATTATGCTCTGGTCAATGGCCATTTAGAGCCCGGATATTTCTATTCCAAACGCGTGAATGGGGCGCAGTGATGATTATCTTTCCCGCCATTGATTTAAAAGCCGGACAATGTGTGCGCCTGGCGCTGGGTGATATGGACCAAGCGACCATTTACAACGACGACCCGGCTGCACAGGCCCGGAATTTTGCGGCCTCTGGCGCGGACTGGCTGCATATGGTCGATTTGGATGGGGCTTTTGCCGGGGATAATCGCAATGCCCAGGCTATTGAGGCCATATTGGCCGCTGTTCCTCAAATGAATATTCAGCTAGGTGGCGGTATTCGTAATCGTGCGACGATTGATGCCTGGATAGAAAAAGGCGTGCGCCGCGTGGTCATGGGGACAGCAGCGCTCAAGGACCCTGAGCTGGTAAAAGAAGCGGCTCAAGCCTATCCAGGACAAATTGTCGTGGCTGTTGATGCGAAAGATGGCTTTGTGGCGGTTGAGGGCTGGGCTGAGACCTCGGATATCTCTGTTGTGGACTTGGCAAAACGCTTTGAAGATGCGGGCATTGCCGCACTACTTTACACAGATGTGTCCCGGGATGGGATGCTGGCTGGTGTGAATATAGCAGCGACGAAAGCCCTGGCTGATGCAACATCCATTCCCGTCATTGCATCCGGTGGCTTGGCAGGCGTGGATGATATCCATGGTCTTAAGGCCGCTATAGAGACCACCAAAGGCACGATTGAAGGCGTTATCGCCGGTCGGGCCCTCTATGATGGTCGTTTGGATTTAAGTGCTGCGTTAGAGGCCGCATAGTCATGTTGAAAACCCGCATCATTCCCTGTCTGGACGTGAAGGACGGCCGTGTTGTCAAAGGCGTTAACTTTGTGGACCTGATCGACGCGGGCGACCCGGTGGAACAGGCCAAAGTCTATGATGCAGCAGGTGCGGATGAGCTGTGTTTTCTTGATATTACGGCATCCAGTGAAGACCGGGGCACGCTTTTAGACGTTGTGCGGCGTACGGCAGAACAATGTTTCATGCCTTTAACAGTGGGCGGCGGTGTGCGCAGCGCAGAAGATGTGCGGGCGCTTTTATTGGCTGGCGCGGATAAGGTGTCCGTCATGACGGCGGCAGTAAAACGCCCTGAATTGGTGCGCGAGCTGGCGGAAAAATTCGGCAGCCAGTGTATAGTGGTGGCCATTGATGCAAAATCCGTTGCCCCGGGTGAATATGAGGTCTTCACCCATGGTGGCCGCACGCCAACAGGCATTGATGCGGTGGCCTATGCGCGACAGGTTGCGGAATTGGGTGGGGGTGAAATTCTGCTGACATCTATGGATCGGGACGGCACGCGAGAAGGTTTTAATATTCCCCTCACCCGGGCGATTTCCGATGCGGTCTCCATCCCTGTTGTGGCGTCAGGCGGTGTGGGGAATTTAGACCATCTGGTGGAAGGCGTGCGGGATGGCCATGCGTCTGCTGTTTTAGCTGCTTCAATCTTCCATTTTGGGGATTATAGTGTGGCGGAGGCCAAAGCATATATGCGCGAAGCGGGTATAGCCATGCGGGAGGATATTTAATGTCAGACCAGAAGCTCCAGGCGCTATACGACCTGATTGAAGGGCGTAAGTCTGCGGACCCCGGCACATCCTATGTCGCGACATTATTCTCGAAGGGACCAGAGAAAATTGCTGAAAAACTGGGGGAAGAAGCGATTGAAACGGTCATCGCTGCACTGCGTCAGGGCAAAGCGGACACAATTTCAGAATCCGCAGATTTGATTTTCCATTTGATGGTGCTTTGGGCGGATTTAGGGATTAAGCCTGAAGAGGTGTGGCAGGAACTGGCGCGTCGTGAAGGTATCTCAGGCCTTGAAGAAAAAGCGAATAGAAAGAAAGGGTGAAACCATGCCGGTGCCAGCGCGTAGTGACTATGATGAAAATAATATCTTTGCGAAAATCCTGCGCGGGGAAATCCCTTGTAACAAAGTCTATGAAGATGACTTTGCTTTAGCCTTTCATGATATAAACCCCCAGGCGCCAACCCATGTGCTGGTCATCCCCAAAGGCCCTTATGTGTCCTTTGCGGATTTCTCTGAACATGCGCCGGCTGATTTAATTGCGGGCTTTACCCGGGCCGTTGGTAAAGTCGCCCGGGATTTAGGGTTGGAAGAACCTGGCTATCGTTTGTTGTACAATGCAGGTTTTGACGCCCATCAAGAGGTGCCTCATCTTCATGTGCACCTCTTTGGCGGGCGTCAACTAGGCCCGATGCTTGTAACGGACTAAGCGCCTAATTTTTCAGCAACCAAAGCTTTTAAGTCTGCCTCAGGCCGTGCGCCCATATGGCTGATGATTTCTGCTGCTGCAATGGCACCCATACGTCCGGCAGTATACATGTCCCGACCCTGTGCATAGCCGGTCAGGAAGCCCGCGGCGAATAAGTCACCTGCACCCGTCGTATCAACAACCTGGGAAACAGCTTCAGCGTCTACCACATGAACTTCACCATTGTTCGTGATGACGGAACCTTTTTCAGAGCGCGTTAAAGCAGCGATTTTAACTTTGCCGCGAATGGCCTGAAGGGCATCATCGAAATTATCCACCTGATAAAGGGACATGATTTCATCTTCATTGGCGAAGAGAATATCCACATGATTATCGACCAGGTCTTTAAACTCATCGCGGAAGCGATCGACACAGAAGGGGTCGGACAGGCTTAGGGCTACATCGCGGCCATTGTCATGGGCAACTTTCATGGCTTTTAAGAAAGCTTCCTTAGCCATTGGCGGGTCCCAAAGATAGCCTTCCAGATAGAGAACCTTGGCGCTGGCAATCAGGTCTTCATCAATATCATTGGGCCCTAATTCAGTACATGCCCCTAAATAGGTGTTCATGGAGCGATGTGCATCGGGTGTTACAAAAATCAGACAGCGCGCAGTTGGTAAGCCTTCGGACGTGATGGGGCCGTTATAAGTCACATCCATGGCGCGGATGTCATGGGCGAAGACTTTGCCCAGCTCATCGTCTGCCACACGACCAATATAACCGGTCTTCAGACCTAAGCCTGCGGCAGCGGCGATGGAATTTGCCACGGACCCCCCTGACGCTTCGACGCCAGGTCCCATGACGTCATAAAGGCTGGTGGCGCGATCCGTATCAATCAGCGTCATTGTCCCTTTGGGGACGTTATGTTTGATCAAAAGCTCGTCTTCTGCACGGGAAATCACATCCACAATCGCATTGCCAATGCCCACCAGGTCCAAAGTGGCGTCACTCATTTTGCTCTCCTCAGCGCCAAAATTTTGCGGGAGTATAAGGACCTTTGCGAAGAGGTCCAGCATCCATCTTGCAATTCAGCATGAAAAGCCCCATTTCAAAGGGCAGTTCAAAAGAATTTGGGTGGGAAATGCTTAGGTTTTTTTTCAAATCAGCAAATCAGCTGAGTGACCCTGCCATGAAACGGGTGTTGTTTCTTGGTCTAGGCGGTGCTTTGTTCACCTTGATATTGTCCTATTTTCTGACCAGCTGGGGCATGAACTGGATGGCTGCCCGGGACTTTCCTTGGGTTGATACAGCCATAGATTTTATTGCTGAATGGGGCCTTATCCCTATTTTCATCGTGGCCAGCTATTTCTTGTTTCCAGCTTTGGCCACCATTGTGATGTCGGTTTTTCTGGATGATGTGGTGGATGCGGTTGAAACTCGCCATTATCCAGAAGACCGCGCGCCACGACCAATGGCGGTGATGGAAGGCATTATGTCCGGCTTACGTTTGGGCGGCACTATGTTATTTTGGAATATCCTGGCTTTACCCCTTTACATTATCCTGTTGTTTACGGCGATTGGCCCTTTTGCCCTTTATCTGGTGATTAATGGTTATCTTCTGGGCCGGGAATATATGGAATTGGTCTCCATTCGCCATTTGGGCTACACGAGGGCCAAGGAATTTCGCAGTTTCAACCGGCCCATGGTCTTAGGCTTAGGTGTTATTGGCAGCGCTTTGTTCATGGTGCCTATCATTAATCTCTTCGCGCCATTAGTATTGGCTGGTGCAGCAGTGCACGCTTTTCATGCAAAGCGAATTTAAGGGTTAAACCGTGCGTCATCTCATCCTGTTATCCGGACTTGTATTTTTAACAGCCTGTGCAACAGAGGAAGAACCTGCCCCACCGCCGGTCGTTGAAGAAATCCCAATTCCCTCTCCCATCCCTGAAGTCATAGAAGAGGTGGAGCCGGAACCCGAGCCGTTGCCTGACCCTGATACTTTGTTAGAGAAAAGCCCGGCGGACATTGTGACGTTACTGGGCGATCCGGGCCTTGTGCGCTGGGAAGGGAATGTTCAGGTCTTCCAATATAATAATCAGGATTGCGTCCTGGATATGGTGTTTATTGAGCAAGACGCGGGGGGCTTCCTGTTGAGCTATTATGAAACCCGTTCCATTCATAGTGCGGAACAAGTTGATGCACCTGTTTGTCTGGATGCCCTGCTTAAAGAGCGGGAAGCAGTGGCGTTGCAGTAGATTGCCAATGGGCCACCATATCCCGGCCTTGTTTATACTCCAGTACGAAAATCAACGCTGCGATTGATGCCTTGTCGTAAAACCCTTCGCGCGCCTTGAGCGCCTCCAATGCAGCGTCCACATCCAATGCATCACGATGCGCCCGTGGGGACACCATAGAGACGAAATCATTCATCATGCGGAGAACTGCCGCAGGCCCTGAAATGGCTTCATCAAGCCCAGTTGCATCTTGAATGATATCCAGTACTGGTGCGTCGAAATTGATATCTTTTAAAAGCTCGGTGGTTTTCGCACGAGCCTCATGAACCAGCTTCAATTCAGCTGAGCTTAAACCGCTGGCCTTGATTAATATTTCACGTGGAACAAGTACCTTACCCAGATTAAGCAATTTGCTTGAGAGGGCGAGAATGCTCCGGGTTTCGGGGTCATATTCTAAAGCTTCACTGAGAGGTTTTGACAGTTCTGCAATATGTGCGCCTTGAGCTGCGGAATAAGGGTCTCTTGCATCGATAAGGCCGGTTAAAAGTGCGGTTAGGTCTTCCAGGCTTTTCTCCTTCCGCTTTTGTGCCTCCATGACATCGGTCAAATCATCCCATATGAGGACGGTCGCCTTTTCCCCCAACTCATCTGCTGATAAAGGAGCACCTAAAAGCCGCCCCAGCCTTTGGCCATTGCCAAAATCCATGGCTGTGGTCATGTCGCTCCATTCCTGGGTTTCTCCTACCATCTGTAACATTTGGGAAAAAGGTTGGCTGGCGGCTGGACCGAAAATGGCATTTAATGTTTTACCTGAAAGCTCGGACGCATCAGCTTTGCTGATTTTTGCGGCAACAGCATTGGCAAAAACTATGATTTCTCGCTCATCTACAATCAGCACTGCTGTCGGCTGTTTATCAGCCACGAGTTTGAATAGCCGGCGCAAGCCTTCCTCTTTTTTCAATGCCCGCTCCACACGAACAGATGCCCCGTGACGCCAGGCAAGAAGAACGCCGATGATCAAGACCCCGAAGCTTAACCCCAAAGTCGTCATCATGAGATTTCGGCGTTCATAAATAGGTGTGAGTACTTGTTTTTCCGAAACGCTGACCAGAAGCTCAAGATTAAGTTTATCAATAGGGGCGCTAACCCCTATCAGGCGGTTATTAGGAGTGATTTGCGTCTGAGAAAAACCACTGCCCGAAGGTATTCGATAAATAAGCCCAGCGGTATCGCCTAATATAGTTCTCAACTGCCCCTCGGTTTTTTCTGCCAGATAATGATGTCGGGAAATGGAGCGGGTGATTTTGGGGGATAAAAAACTTTGCGCTTGCTCGTCAAAAGCCCGTGTTAAAATAACACTTCCAAGAGGTGTTCCGCCTTGAATAGGGAAAACGGACGCTTGCAGGGTTAGAGCCCGTTGCCCGGTATTTGAAAGCTGTAAGGCGGGTCCTGAAGCTTCAAATCCCTGACCTGAGCCTAGAGCCGCAATGACATTTCCATCGTTATCTATAAGGGCCAGGCCGTCTCTTGCAGAAGATGTCCTATCAGCCTTCACGCCTGATCCCCCAATGACGTTCAATCCCAGGTTTTCGGCAGTAATGGTCAAAAGATTGCGGAGATATTCCTGTTGGCCATTGAGGATCTGTTCGTCATTTTCTTCGGCCCTGGTGCTTAGATACAGACGGACGGAATTATTTTGTGCAAGGCTTTGGGTCTGGGCCTCAAGTTGAGCGACCCAGTCATTGAATAGCTGTGCTTGCGCATAAGCTTCGGCGCTGAGTTGTGACTGCCAGCTTTGAACTTCCCGTTCGGCCGTATCTTGCGCAAATCTGTAAATCAGCAGGGCAGAGGCAATGGCAATAGTCACCAAAAGGCCCAACCAGATTAATACCCGCTTTGCACTTGCCTGCTCCATGGTCAACTCCCCCGGTCGCATCTGTAATATTGGTATAAAGTTAACCTAAAAGCTTAAACCTTGTTTAAGCATGGCTATGAATACTGTGGCCATGCGATATGCCTTGGGGGTCATAATTCTGATGATGGGGCTGGCTGCGCCTGTTGAGGCCGCCAGTCTTTTCGGCTTTGGCGAGCGTCAGCGCACATCTATGCGGGTGTTCACAAAATGGTTGGGTATCTGGCCGCGCACTGAGCGGCAGGCCCTGGATAAAAGCCTGATCTGTCCGCCAAAACCTTTGCGACCCTGCGGTCCTGAGGTATTTGAACAAATGCTTCTCAATATGCCGAAAACACCTGGAATGGAGCAGTTAAACGCAGTCAATCTCGCTTTTAATAACAGCCCTTATATAACAGATCCTATTAATTGGGGTGTGCCTGACTTCTGGGCCACAGTGCATGAATTTCTATCCCGGGATGGGGATTGTGAGGATTATGCGATCGCAAAATATATGACGCTCAAGCGCTTGGGCATTCCTGCAGAAAATATGCGGATCGTTGTGCTTGATGATTTAAACCTTCGGGTGGCGCATGCCGTCTTGATGGTAGAAATGGACGGGCAGCGCTGGATTTTGGATAATCAGATCAATAGTGTTCTACCCGATACAGCCATCCATCACTATCGACCCATATATTCCATTAATGAAACGGCCTGGTGGCAGCATAGTCTGCCGCGGCGTTAACATTATTGAAAATGGATTGTTCCATGATGACCTGAAACCCCGTGATTCTAACACCTCTGGGGGGAGGGGCAGAATATCGTGGCGACGATTTCAAGAGATAAAAGGTCTTCGGAAGAAGCCTTGCTGGACTATGTTAAGAACATCAGGGCCCATCGTAAGGGGTGGCTGTGCGTTTATATGCACTTGTCCAACCTGAAGACCGAACATTATGGGCCATTTAGTCCTCAAGATGTGGCAGCCTGTTTTCACCCTTTGGTCCGAGAGAAAAAAGGCCGACTTTTCCATCTCTCCAACCGTGATACGGTTTTTGTTGCTCATAATGCGGCATCCATTGATGTGGAAACAGCCGTCATTGGTGTCCAGGATCTATTTCGCAAGGACCCCGTGGTTATTCATGACGCTTTGGTCGACTGGTATGATTTAAGTGAGGATTATCAGAAGTTTCTGGACCTGTGCGAAAGCCTGCTCTCTCTGCCTGATCAGCCATCCCGCATAAAGTCGTCAGGTCCAGGTGAGGAAGCTGCCCCTAAGATAAAAGCTCAAGCCAAATACCGTCGTCTGGAAGCTCCCGAGCGACCGGTGCCGCATATCACTCCGCCAACGAAGCCGATGCGTGCCTCGGATCTCGATCGGCTGGAAAGCCAGATATCTATTACCAACCCGCTGGACTGTCTTGAAACACGAAGAGTAAGCGCCATAGCTGGAAGTGAACATCGTCCTCAACTGGTCTTTCTTACAAAGCGCATCTCATTTGATAAATTACGGCAGCATATATTGCCGCACTGTGATGTGAAAAGTGACCCCTGGCTGTTTGAGAAACTTGCACAAAAGGTCGAAGATCAACTCCTCCAACATTTCAAGGTCGATGATCGCCAGGATGCTTTGGCGATTTCCCTTCCAAGCAATGTAAACACGGTGTTGTCCGAACATTTTGATAGATTCCACCGTTATATGCGGAAAAATAATGATCGGCCTGTGATAATAGAGTTCCGGCTTTTGGATATCATGGCCCATGCGCGAGATTATGTTCGAGCCAGAAACCTTTTGAAGGAAAAGGGCTACAGAGTGACAATCGGGGGTATGGATGCGTTCGATTTCGTGTTCTTAAACCGCCGCCGTCAAATCGCAGACTTTGAAAAAATTCAGTGGCGGGATGATTACCCACAAAATCTCACTGGAGATTGGAAAACCCAATATATGGACGCATCTGCCTGTGCAGGACGGGGCCGTCTTATTCTTGAAGGCTGTAAACTCGCTGAAGCGGTCAACCATGGCAAAGAGCTGGGGTTCAGCTTATTTGAAGGCCCATATATTGAAAGCCTGTATCAAAACGCCCCAAAACAGGATGTTGCTTAACTCTTCAAGAGGTTATCGAATGATATGCTCGCCTGTTCGAATTTATCCCGACAGCCTGTATTACAAAAGCCGACAACATGACCTTTATAAAGTGTCAAAGAGTCCTCTGAAACCGGTTTTCCTGACCAGGGGCAATGGCTGTTGATGCAGTCTTCTATGCGTAGTTTTGACATGGCTTACCTTGGGGAACGTTTGGCTAAAATGCGTTGTAGTGTCCGGCGATGCATTTTCAAGCGCCGTGCAGTCTCAGAAACATTGCGATCACAGAGCTCATAGACCCGCTGTATATGTTCCCAACGAACCCGGTCCGCTGACATAGGTGCTTCGGGCGGTTCAGGGTGATCGACGCCTGAACTGGTCAGTGCTTTGGCCACATCCTCGGGGTCAGCCGGTTTCGCCAGATAATCGACAGCACCTGTTTTCACTGCTGCGACGGCAGAGGCGATATTGCCATAGCCTGTCAGAATGATGATACGCATATCCTCACGCATATCCCGAAGATCACCAACCAGCTCAACACCATTTCCATCGCCCAGACGCATATCCACAACGGCATAGGGAGGGGGGTCATCCTTCACCTGAGCCAGGCTGTCCTGATAGCCTTCTGCTAAAATAGCTGTAAATCCATGATGTTCCATTGCCCTGCCCAACCGTTCCCGGAAAGGCTTGTCGTCATCTGCAATCAATAGTCGTTTGTCACTCATAGGGCCTTCCATCACGCCGTCCCTTCGTCGCTTTTTTCCCAGGCGTCACCTGTGTCTTCAATTCTATCACGTGGCCAGGTGATATCTACCAATGCGCCCTTATCACTGTCGTTTAGATAAACAATGGTTGCCCCACTGCGGTCAAGCAATGTTGCTGCGATAAAAACGCCCATCCCCATACCGCCGCCGCCGCCTCGAGGCCCGGCTTTGCTGGGCAGATAAGGCTCGCCAAGCGTATCTAAAACATCCGGGTCAAAACCTGGCCCATCATCCGCTATAACAAGATGGATATGGTCCTCATCCCAGCTTAAGTCCAGATTGACGGTTGAACTGGCAAAGCGGGCCGCATTTTCAATGAAATTTCCAAGGCTGTGGAGAATTTCGGGATGGCGCGCAACGATGGGGGGCGGGCTGTCATCACTGCTGCTGGCGCTGAAGTCGATTCTCGCTCCTTGGCCTTCATATGGCTCGGCTGCCTCCCTGACCAGGGCGGCCATTGGTGTGCGGCGGAAATGTGTGTCTTCGGCTTTGGCGCGCCTTGATAAATTGGCCAAGATATCCCGACATCGAATGGCCTGGCTTTCAAGCAGCTGCAGGTCCTCCATCAGGCTTTCATCTCCTGCCCGTTCCCGCAGTAATTCTTTAGAGACAAGCGTGATTGTGCCGAGCGGCGTTCCAAGCTCATGGGCGGCAGCGGCTGCAAGAGAGCCAAGAGCAGACAGCTTCTGTTCCTTGGCAAGGGCGTTTTGAGTGGCGACCAGCGCTTGAGCTCTTTTCCGCGCTTCATCCGATACCCGCCAGGCATAGGTGGTGATGAAGATCATCGCAATCGCCAAAGCAACGACCACACCCCAAAGATAGACGGGGCTTAAATTCAACCCGTCCCCACTCCAGGGCAGGGGCAGGTGATAGCTGGCAAGAAAGCTAAGGCTGATGAACGCAAGTAGAAGTAGAGAAACGGTGGAACGGGCGGACAGAATAGTTGCTGAAATTGTAACCGGGACCAGGATAAGAACAGAAAACGGGTTCTGAAGACCTCCAGTCAGATAAAGCAGCGTTGCCAGTTGCAGGAGGTCGACTGCCAGCTGAAAACTGGCCTGGCGTCCGGTCAGCTGCTGACCCCTTGGGTAATGAAGGAGGAGCAGCCCGTTGAAAGCGGCCAGCCCTAATACAGCCCCCCAAGAGGGAATAAGGGCGAAGGGGAACTCAAGAAAAAGATGAACGAACAACAGCGCGGCGGATTGCCCGCCGACCGCAGCCCATCTTAAGTTGGCAAGTGTTTTTAATCGAACACCAGGGGCGCTGCGGTCTCGTCCTGCCCAGATATCCATATACCCAGGTTTTTCAGCCATATTTGACCTTTGTTTGTGTTTTGTGTCGCGATATCACTCTATATATCTAGCATCTTTGAATGAAAAGACAGGGCCTCCATGACTCCTTTAATTACAAAATGGCATTTTATACGCCATGCACCTGTTCTGGGTGCCTCCTCCGTTGTGTACAAAACTTCAGATGAGCCTGCAGATGTGAGCAACACCGGGGCATTCAAAGGCTTGGCAGCAGCGCTTCCAAATGATGCGATTTGGTTGGTCAGCCCTTTGCAAAGAGCCCAAGCGACCGCGCAGGCTATAAGGGATCAAGGGCTGGAACCCGCCCATTGGGTTGATGAGCCGCGCCTGATTGAACAGGATTTTGGAGACTGGCATGGTATGGATGTAGAGGCGATTAAGGCGGACCTGTCTCAACATGATCCCCATAAATTCTGGTTTGCGCCTGCACAGGTCAGGCCGAATAACGGTGAAAGCTTCGTTGATGTGATGGATCGGGTCAGGCAGGTCTTAGATCAAAATACAAAAGGCTTTGCCGGAAAAAACATAGTCGCGGTATGTCATGGGGGCGTTATCCGTGCGGCTCTGGCATTGGCCTTAAAACTGGATCCCGAAATTGCTCTTGGAATGAGTGTTGAAAACCTGTCCAGGAGCCGGATAGATCATCTGCCCGGCCCTGAACTAGGGGGTGACTGGCGCTGTGTTTATATTAACACGCGCCCGACATAAATCAGCTATCGGCTTCTGCGTCCCGCAACAGCTTTTCAAGGCGACGATCCCGGGAATTAATCGCGTGATCTAATGCTGTGCGCCCTGAAGAATCCGCGATTCCCAGGTCAGCCCCGCCATTTAAAAGTGCCTTCACAGTTCTGAATTGTCGTCCGCGGACAGCCTTCATCAAGGCTGTTTCCCCAAACCCATCGGAAAGATTGGGATCAGCACTTTGACCGAGAAGAAATTTAACTGCATCTGTTTCGCCGCGTTCAGCGAAGTACATCAAAACGGTCTTGCGGTCTTCACGGGTGGAGATATTGATATCGGCATCGTGTTTTAACAGAAGTGCGACCCAGCCGAGCCCACCTTCCTGGGCAGCAATATAAATTGCTGGTACACCATCGCCATCGCGGACATTAGGATATTGGCCGTTAGTGAGTTTCTCACGAACAACGAACGCATCTTGTTCTTTAATCGCCTTGATAAATTCATAGCGTTCGGAATACTGCTGAGCGTGAGCCGTGCTGGCAGCAAAGGCAAATGTTGCGATGATAACCGCCGATTTGACCAGCTGTTTCATGAAGGATGTCAAAGTCATTAAAGGCCCTTCCCTATGTCTTTGCGCGCCCGGGTTGTTCCAATATCGTATTATCGACACATCGTTACTTGCGTTCTATATAAGGGCATTATTTGAAATTTGCCAGCCTCCGCGCTGGTGTGTTGGCGAGATTGTGATGAAAAACAGAGGTCTGGTGATTGGTTTGTGGGTGGTTGCTCTTGGTGCACTGGCCATTTTTTTGGGTTTGAAATTTCAGGGGCAGAATAGCCCGACAATTACTGCCGGGGTTGTTGAGCGTGCAGAAGAAATGCAAAAGATATCTATCGGCGGGCCTTTTGAGATGCTCAATCAGGAGGGACAGACTGTCACCGACCAGGATTTCGCGGGTGTGTATAAATTATTTTTCTTCGGCTATACATTTTGCCCTGATGTCTGCCCCTTTGAACTCGCCACAATGAGCCAGGCCCTCGATATTTTGGAAGAACAAGGTCATCCCCTGGAGCAAATTCAGCCGATCTTTGTATCTGTTGACCCGGAACGTGATGATGTTGCGTCATTGGCGGCGTATATGCCTGCTTTTCATCCGAAATTTGTTGGCTTAACCGGCAGTCAGGCGCAGGTCGATGGCATTAAACGAGCTTATAATATCTATTCTGCCAAGGCGGAAAGCGAAGCCAGTACCGATTATCTCGTTAATCACAGCAGCCTGATTTATCTAATGGGCCCGGATGGGGAATTCATCCGGTATTTCCCACCCAAGCGGCCGCCCGAAGAGATGGCGGCTGGTCTGGCTGAGATTTTATCCTGATGGCCTTTTGGAAACAAAAATCACTGCAGGAGATGACCCAGAAGGAATGGGAAAGTCTTTGTGACGGCTGTGGAAAATGTTGTCTGAACAAGTTGATGACTGAAGATGACGATGTTCTTTATACCAATGTGGCGTGTCGCCTCCTTGATGGGGAGACAGTGCGTTGCACGCGCTATGATGATCGTTTCCGGCTTGTCCCCGATTGTGTGCGGTTGACACCCGAAACAGTTGCCAAGCTGAAATGGCTCCCTGAGACCTGCGCTTATCGGTTATTAAACGAAGGGCAGGATCTGCCTGACTGGCACCCGCTCATTTCCGGGCGACAGGAGAGCGTGGAAGAAGCAGGTATTTCCGTCCGCGGTCGGGTGATTTCAGAGCGGGATGCTGGGCCGCTTGAACATCATCTGGTGGATTGGGCGGATTGATCTATGGCGCGAACCCTGCGTGTTGTTCCATCCGCCTTTGGGCCTTGGATGATTGGCTATCAACATAGTGCGGCGGCGCGCTACAGCCATTTGAAAATCAATGGCCGGACAAGACAGATCACTTTAAAAGTCCCAAAGGGCACATCCATTCAAGAGATTGATACCGCATTGGCCCTGCGTGACAGTTGGATTGATCAGTTCATTGCGCAGTTGGAAGTGACACGACAAAAACCTCTGCAAATAGGTGAGTTTATCCCTTTTAAGGGCACGACTATTCGAATTTCCCATGACCCCGATATGTCAACAGTGGACCATGATGGGAATATCTTCAGGGTGGGCGGTGACGCGCAGCACTGGCGGAGCCATTTGGAGAAATATCTGCGCCAACAGGCGCGTCTGTCCCTGACTGAGGCGGTTCAAATTTATGCGGATGAGCTGGGTGTTGCGCCTAAGAAAATTGCCATAAGAGATACGAGGAGCCGTTGGGGCAGTTGTTCGACATCCGGTACATTATCTTTTTCCTGGCGGGCTATCATGGCACCGCCGCCGGTTCTGCATTATCTGGCGGCTCATGAGGTATCTCATATGCGCCATATGGACCATAGCCCTGCCTTTTGGGACCGTGTTGCTGAATGTATGGCTGATTGGCCGCTATGGCGTGACTGGCTGCACCTTCACGGGTCTGAACTGATGAAAATACGACTGGCCTAATCGCGGTTGAACAAACGATCAAAAAAGCCTCTGTTTTCGGCTTCCGCCGTTTCCGCCGTTGTGAGGGGCTTGGCTGGCAGGCCTTTACTGGCTTGTTGTACATAGTCCGCCCATATCCGCGCAGGTAAGCGCCCACCGGACAGGCCCTGGACCGGCTTGCCGTCATCCCGCCCAACCCAGATACCAACAGTCATATCCCCGGTATAGCCGATGAACCAGCCATCCCTCCCATCTTGACTTGTTCCGGTTTTTCCAGCTGCCGGTCGCCCGGGGTTAGCCTGTTTTCCCGTGCCTTGAAGCACAACTTTATTCAGCATATTTGTCATCTCTGCTGAGATATGGGGGTCAAGGACTGGTGTGACTGCCGGCTGTGACGCTTTATCGCCAAATGCAGGAGACAAGACACCGCCACTTGCAACCGTATTATAGGCCTGGGTTAATTCCAGAAGGCTGGTTTCAGAGGTGCCCAGTGCAACGCTGGGATGAGGCGTGATATCATCGCTGAGGCCAAGTCGCCTGGCCATGGCGATAACATTATGTCGGCCCACGCGCTCAGACACTTTAACAGCAATACTGTTATATGATTTTGCCAAGGCATCGCTCAGGCTGATATTTTCCCCAGAAAAGCTTCCCCAATGATTGCGCGGGGCCCAGCCGTCAAAGCGGATCGGACTATCCCGCATGGTTGATTGTGGGTCTAACCCTGCTTCCAATGCAGCCAGATAAACGAATAATTTAAAGGCGGAACCCGGCTGTCGTTTCGCTTGGGTCGCGCGATTGAAGACCGTTTTTTCATAATCTTTTCCACCAACCATGGCGGCAATTGAGCCATCGGGACGAAGGGCGACTAATGCAGCTTCAAGGCCGTCATTGCTTGGCCCAGCCAGATGGTCGCGAATGACGCGCTCTGCAATATCTTGAGCATTGATATCCAATGTGGTTTCAATGACCCGTGCACCGCTGTCATTGGGAATTTGTGCGCGGACCCAGTCAGTGAAATAGCGTGCTTTGCGCCCTCGTGTATGGGCGCGAAACTCTATAGGTGTGTTCGCAATGACTTCGGCCTCGCTCCGGCTGAGATATTCCGCATCTACCAATGCGGATAATACGATGGAGCCCCGGTCCAATGCAGCCTGTGGGTCGGTTGTCGGCGCAAGTCTGGATGGCGCTTTGACCAACCCTGCCAGCACTGCGGCTTCCCCATAATTTAAGTCGCGCGCGGATTTATCGAAATATAATTTAGACGCCGCATCAATGCCAAAAGCCCCGCCTCCTAAATAGACCCGGTTTAGATATAAGGCCAATATGCGCTCTTTCGAGTAATCCCGTTCAAGCGCAAGGGCGAGTAAAGCCTCGCGTGCTTTGCGCCTGAAGGTGCGTTCCGGCGTTAAAAACAGGTTTTTCGCCAATTGCTGCGTGATTGTCGAGCCGCCTTGAACGACACCACCCGCCTTTATGTTCGCAAATGCCGCGCGTAGGATGCCGTAAAAATCCAGCCCGCCATGATCAAAAAACCGGCGATCTTCAATGGCGATAATGGCTTGAACCATTTCGGGTGGGATATCATAGAAAGATAGAACCTCACCCCGCACCCGCCCGTAGCGTGCCAGCAATGTTCCGTCATCCGCCAGGATTTCAATTGGCGGCTGGCCGGGGGGTGCCGCTAATTCGTCAGCCGACGGTAAATCTTGAGAGAGCCAGTATAAAACGCCGGAAAGAAAGATCGCGCCAAGAAGCACAAGGCTTAAAGCAGTGCTAATGAGGCGAGCCATACGCTGGCGCAATGATGGCTTCTGCTTTTTTAGCCTCTTCTTACCCTTCGTGGGTGTTTTGGGTTTCGCTCGGCCTTTGGCCACGTCATTCACTCCAGCTCGCCACAAGCCTGTTTATTCGATTGGGTCGGACTTTAATCCTTCCCCTGTGGCAAAAGCAAGGCAGGTTGACATACCGAACGTTCGTTCGTATATAGATGATGAAAGGATGAGCATATGGCTAAGCAGCACAGCAAACGCACCCAGGTTGTCGAAGATGTCGTCATGGTCTTCCGGGATAAGGGATATGAAGGCGCAAGTCTGAGCGATCTGGCGCAGGCAACAGGACTGGGCCGGGCCAGCCTGTATCACCATTTTCCCGGTGGGAAAGAAGATATGGGCCGGGCTGCTATGGCGCAGGCCGGTCAGAAATTTGCAAAGCTGGTGATCTCTCCCTTAAGCGGTGGTGGACCTCCGCAAGATCGCTGGAATGCCATGGTGGATGGCATGTCCTGCTTTTATAAAGAAGGCCCTCTTGCCTGTTTGACCAACACAATGACAATGGGGGAAGGACAGGCTTTATTCCGTGAAACTATTGCGCAATCCCTGCTTGCTCTACAACATCGTGCAGCGGCTCTGTTAAAGGAGGCTGGCGTTGCGGCTGATGTCGCAGAAGAAAGCGCCGAGGATGCCGTGATCACCTTGCATGGTGCCCTGGTCATCGGCCGCGTGGAAGCGGATACGGCGGTATTTGATCGGGCGATGTCTCGCTTAAAGCAGCGTTTTGAGGAGTATGTCACATGAGAGCTTTTACACAAATCGCCTTCACTGATGGTGTCATAGAAGTTCAAAAGGAAATGGGCGCTGCTGATATGATGGCGCGCTTTGCCTCGGCCCCGCGTGCGAATAAGCATATAACTGAGGCGGAGGCGGTATTTATCCTCGCCCGAAACAGCTTTTATATGGCAAGCACGACGGATGGCGGTTGGCCTTATATCCAGCATCGCGGCGGCCCTACGGGTTTCTTAAAGCCACTGGGCGACAATATGCTGGGCTTTGCGGATTTTTCCGGTAATCGCCAATATCTGACCCGTGGCAATTTGCGGACAAACTCACGTGTTCATCTCTTTCTCACTGATTACGCCAACGCCCGGCGGTTGAAGATTTGGGCGGTGGCAGAAGAAAGCACCGATCCACGGGTCTTGGCCGAGCTGACCCATGATGAGTATCCTGCAAAAGTTGAAGCTGCAATTTTAATGCGGGTTGAGGCTTTTGACTGGAACTGTTCGCAGCATATTCCGAATTTAGTGCCTGCTTAGGGGGCGTGCGGGTTGAGGGAGTGTAATTGCGCGGAGTGGTAGCGTAGGGTTCCTGTTTATTTTTTTGACCTCAATCGCCGGCGCGGGCGTCCGCCCGCTTAGGCTTCCGCGATAACGCACTTCCTCCATGGCTCCGCCATTCCGGGCTATCGCGACGCGCGGTCGCGCTTACAGCTTTTCAGATAAGAAAAGCTGGGGGAGTCTAAACTGCGCGGCTCTTCTGTTCGGACCTACCCCTCACCCCGACCCTCTCCCACAAGGGGAGAGGGAGTCGCATGGAATACACCCCACGACCTCATAGTTGAGGTCGTACTGGCCGATTGAGGCCCGCGCACGTTTGCGCGAGCCAAGGGAGCGGATGCGACCGCCCGGCGCTTGAGGGATTAATCAAAAAAGCGGAACCCCGCGCTGCCACATAGCCTAATTAGCGCCCTCCCTCTCCCCTTGTGGGAGAGGGAGGGGTGAGGGGTAATCAAACAACTTGTATATGCGGATGTTACAAGCTAAGGTTTTGACGCTCTTCATAAAAGAGCGGCCCAGAAGGATGCTTGCAACATCCAACTGAGCCTAACCAAAGAACTATTGAAAGGATAGTCCAATGGCTAGAGCCGTATCTAGCACACTCACTCTTATATTGCGAAGTTGTATTCTCAGCATATCAGCTTGGGGGTAGGTCCCGTGCCCATTTTATCGGTACTTCACCGAAGGTGGACATTGGCTCCCTGCGTCTTAAGCCAAGGCTCAAGGGAATATTTTGACGTCTGACCCTTGCATAGGGAGGCTTAACCAGAGGCGCTCGTGCCTATCTTCTGGTTAGATATCTCGTGGCGGGCACATATGGGCTGTGCCCGCCATGAGCTAGATTTTATTTCTGAGAAGCAACCCAGGCTTTGACCTGCTCTTCCAAGATGGCCAATGGTACGGGGCCATTCCTTAGAACCACGTCATGGAAGCCCCGGATATCAAATTTGGCGCCAAGCTCTTTCGCCGCCCATTCCCGATATTCCAGGATTTTCAACATGCCGATTTTATAAGCCGTCGCCTGGCCGGGATAAACGATATAGCGCTCAATGGCTTTCACGGAATCGCCTTCCGAATTTGGCGTATTATCCAAGAGATATTGAACGGCTTCTTCACGGGTCCATTTTTTATGGTGAAGACCTGTATCAACGACCAGTCGCGCAGCGCGCCACAATTCCATCGCCAAGCGCCCGAAGTCAGAATAAGGGTCCGTATAGAAGCCCATTTCCTTCGGCAGATATTCGGTATAAAGCCCCCATCCCTCGCTATAGGCAGTAATGCCGCCAAAGAGACGGAATTTCGGGATGTTTTCCAATTCCTGTTGAATGGCGAGCTGCATATGATGACCGGGAATGCCTTCGTGATAGGCTAATGCTTCCATCTGATAAGTCGGCATATCTTTAATGTCATAAAGATTGGCGTAATAGGTGCCAGGCCGTGACCCATCCGGTGCCGGGCGCTGGTAAAAGGCTTTGCCCGCTGATTTTTCACGAAAGGCCTCAACCCGCTTCACGACCAGTTCCGCCTTTGGCAAGGTCGCGAAATACTCCGGCAGCTGGGTCTTCATCGTATCAATCAATTTGGTGGCTTCAGCCAGATAAAGCTCTTTACCCTCGTCAGTGTTTTCATAATAGAACTCATCGCTGTCCCGCAGATGTGCCATGAAGGCTTTTAAATCACCTTTGAAACCCACCTTGTCTTTAATGGTGCGCATTTCATCATGAATACGTGCGACTTCGGCAAGGCCCAAAGCATGAACCTCATCGGCGCTCATATGGGTCGTGGTGTGGTAGTTTAGGCGTTCCGCATAATAAGCGGCACCATCAGCAAATTTCCAAACACCATCGTCTGTTGTGGAACGCCGCTTCTGGCTTTCCATGACACGGATCAGTGTTTCATAGGCGGGTTTGACAGATGTCAGCAAAGCCGCGCTGGCCTGGTCTTTCAAGGACGCTTTGTCCTCGTCACTGATATTAAGAGCATCAACCTTCTTAGAAAAATCCGCAAGCAATGTGGACGGCTCAGCATTGTCAAATGGCGCGCCTGTCAGAACATTTTGCGCATCTGCCAAGACCCGGTCAAAGACAAAGGTGGGAGGAAGAACGCCCATGGATGCCCGACGCTCAGCTTCGGCGATCAGCCCTTCCATTTTCGGCTTCAAACCCTCCAGTCGGGCGATATAAGCCTCTGCATCACTGGCATCGGACATACGATGAATATTGATGAGAAAAGCTGGTAAACCACTTTGCGCCCCAAACATCTGATTGAACAGATAGCCATTATGGCGGAAAGGAAAAGCACGCCCGTCCCGTTGGCCATTATATTCAAACAAGCGATAAGACAGGCGGGTCTGGTCATCCAGTTCCGCCCGCCCGAACCGCAGCTGCATATCTGATACGGATTTCTGGCTATCTGCGAAATCGCGAAGGGCCTGCGCGTCACTTGGGTCATCCCAACGATCATAGCCGTCTTTAATGCCTAAGAAGCTTTGTGTTTCCGGTGAGGTTTTCAGCTCAGCCTGAAAGATCTCTTCAAAATAAGTGTTTAAGTCAGCGCTTTGGTCCTGTGCCTGGACAGAGCCAAATCCAATGCTCAACGCAGCGCAAGAAAGTAATAACTGCCGCTTCATATGTCTCATCCCTTAAAATTCTCCAGCCAGTGTGCAGCATAGCTGAGTGTCTGACACAGGCAATAGGATTGACCGCTTAAAAAATACGGCTGATCGCAGCCAGGGTGCTGTACAAGATAGAATAAAGCAGTAAAACACTCTTCACGATAGATGAGGTTTCCCATGCTTTATACGCTGATCCGCCCCTTTCTCATGGCTATGGATGCCGAAGACGCCCATGGTCTGACGATCAAGGCTTTGAAAAAAGGCTGGATTAAAGGGCAGATGAGTGAGGATGATCCGATATTGCGCACCAGGCTTGGGCCGCTTGACCTTCCCAACCCTATTGGGCTTGCCGCCGGATTTGATAAAAACGCAGAGGTCATGGATGCGATGTTAGGCCTGGGCTTTGGTTTTGTTGAAGCGGGAACAATCACGCCCAAAGCGCAGGCAGGTAATCCCAGGCCGCGTATCTTTCGCTTGAAGGAAGATAAAGCCGTCATCAACCGGTTAGGGTTTAACAATGGCGGTCTTGAAATAGCTGCATTGCGCATGGCCGCTCGTGCGGGCAATCCGGGAAGTGTTGGTGCGAATGTCGGGGCCAATAAAGATGCGGAAGATCGTGTTGCAGATTATGAAGCGGGTATTCGTCGGCTGGCATCGTTGGCGACATATCTGACAATCAATATCTCCTCACCCAATACACCAGGGTTACGCGCTCTTCAAAGCCGTAGTGCGCTGGAAGATTTGCTTCGTCGTTCCATTGCGGCCAGAGGTGAGAATACAGCGCCCATATTCTTGAAAATTGCGCCAGACCTTACCGAAGAAGATCGTGGGGATATCGCGGATGTGGCTTTGAACTCAGGTATTGATGGATTGATCATCTCCAATACGACGATTGACAGACCTGGCCATTTGAAAAGCGTAAATGCCAAAGAGACAGGGGGTCTGTCCGGCGCACCGCTCATGGGTCCATCTACTGAGGTGTTAGCAGATATTTATAAACGGACGACGGGTCAGTTGCCGATCATTGGCGTGGGTGGCGTCGCGTCGGCTGCAGATGCCTATACCAAAATCCGTGCAGGGGCGAGTGCGGTTCAGCTCTATACGGCGTTAATTTACCAGGGCCCTGGCCTGGTTCAAAAAATGAAGAAAGACCTGGCTTCTTTTCTGCGCCGTGATGGGTTTTCAACGGTGAACGAAGCCGTTGGTGCCGATCATCTTTAAAGCTGCTGAAAGGCTGGGGCGTATTCGACTTGAGCGTTGTTGCGCTGAAACCCGGCACCCAGTGGTAGAGCCATAAAATAAGGCCCTGCATAGGGGGACTTAAATGTTTTGGCATCGTCGACAGAAAAGCCAAAGCGCGTGTAATAGGCAGGCGCGCCTAAAAGAAAGATCGCATCAAAATCGCGTTTTCTGGCGCCCTCAATAGCGCATCTTATGAGCGCGCTTCCAACGCCTTTATTCTGGTGATCTGGATGGACGGAAACGGGTGCCAGGCCCAGTGCTTTAAAGGGCGCCTTCATGGTGGAGAGAAGGATATGGCCGATCATCTGCCCTTGTTCTTCGGCGACTAAAGAAAGTACCACATCCCTATCTTCCCGTAATTTCGCCACCAGCGCCGCTTCGTCTCTACGATCAAAAGCGGCGGTGGTGATATCATCGATGTCGGTTGCATCCCCGGAGATTTCATGGCGGATCGAGAGTTTAGTCTGCATCACCCATCTGGCTTTGCTGGTAATTTTGAATGCCGACCCGCTCGATCAATTCAAGCTGGGTTTCCAGATGATCCACATGCTCTTCTTCGGAATCCAAAATGCTTTCGAGCATATCCCGGGTGACATAGTCGCGCACTTCTTCGCAATAGGCGATGGCATCGCGCAAATCGGGGATGGCCTCATTCTCAAGCGCCAAATCCCCTTTCAGGATTTCCTCAACAGATTCACCGATGCGCAGGCGGCCTAAGCTTTGTAAATTGGGCAGACCTTCAAGGAAGAGAATACGTTTGACCAGGTCATCCGCATGTTTCATCTCATCAATGCTTTCCTCATATTCGTATTTGCCAAGCTTGGTGAGGCCCCAATCGTCCAGCATACGTGCATGAAGGAAGTACTGATTGATAGCAGTCAGCTCATTTTTGAGGATTTTATTGAGATGTTTAATGACGGTTTTATCGCCTTTCATGGGAGCCTCCTGCAAAATTGGAATTTCCACTAAAATGCGCGCAAAAAGAAGCTAACGCAAGCCAAAGTCATGAGAAAAAAGCTTAGCGTTATTCGGCTGCGATGGCCTGCTGTTCCTGTTCTCGTGTGGAAATGAGCACGTCATTCGCCACCCGCAGGCATTGACCACAATCCACCTCACACCCCAATTCACGATATGCATGTTTTGCAGAGCGTAGAGATTTCCCCTTCACGCTTTCGCGCAGGGATTTCTCAGTTATCGCATTGCAGACACAGACATACATGGGTCAAAGTTTCTTTTTGCAATCAATTCTCAACAGCATTTGCAATATTGTGCAGTTAAGAATGATTGTCAATAGGGTAATTGCATTCATCGGTTGTTAATATTCAAAAGGCCTATAGTGCGCCAAATTACACTGATGTGGGGCGGTGATAATTTTGTGACACGCTTGTAATAAAGTATTAGGTCTAATATTGAGTATGAAGTCCCCCTTAAGAATATTTCGGCTTAATAATAATAAGCATAAATGGTCAGCCGATACTGATGGAGCTGACACATGAAATATGTTTTTATTATTATATCATGTTTGATTTTTTCGAACATGGTCGCTGCGCGCGCTTCGTCATCTCAAGATGAAGAGCAGATAGCGCTATGTAAAAAGGGCTATGACCTTGTTGAATCCATGGTCTCTGATCCGGATCAAAAGGTAAGTGCTTGGATGGCCTGGGCTCCTTATTGTCGCGAAACAGGTTTTTATCATTATTATCTGGGTGTTTATCATCTTGAGGCAAAGAATCCGAGACAGGCGCTGAGCGCACATCAGATGGGGGTCCGTTTTGACGACGCTTATCAAGAGAAAAACCAAGCGGCAATGGAGAGACTGGAAATAGCAGTGGATTCCGAGAATTCACGATGATAGTTTTTTCTCCAATTCAACCTTGATAAGAATGAGATCTTAAAAATGTCTGTGACCATCTGGCACAATCCCCGCTGCTCTAAATCCCGGATGACTTTAGGCCTGTTGGAAGAACGTGGTATCGAACCCAATATCGTGACTTATCTGGATACGCCGCCCAGCGTTCAAGAGCTGAACGATATTCTTGGCCTGCTTGGCAAAAGCCCGCGCGATTTGATGCGCAAAGGTGAGGCTGAGTATAAAGACCAAGGCCTGGATAATGTGGATTTAAGCGATGCACAGCTGGTCGAGGCCATGGTGGCCACACCTAAGCTGATTGAGCGTCCCGTCGTTTTAGCCAATGGCAAAGCCGCTGTCGGACGCCCGCCTGAATCCGTTCTGGATATTCTCTAAGCTAGCATCTCGCGCAGATCGGTGCATAATTCTGATAGCTTTTCATCAGCCAATGGAATAGCGCCACGCAGATTATAAAACCCGTGGATGAGGCCCGCCTCATCCCGTATCTTCACCTCTACACCTGCATCTTTCATGGCATTCGCATAAGCCAGGCCTTCATCATGAAGCGGATCATATTCTGCAACGACCACAAGGGCCTTGGGCAGCCCCTCCAGCTGCTCCCCGTAGAGAGGTGAAATACGTGGGTTTCTTAAATCCCCGTCATTGCCGACGTAGCTTCGGGCGAAAAACTCCATTTCCCGCTGTTCTAATAAATAACCGACGCCAAAATTGCCCCGTGACGGGTGCTCTTCCGCCATATCTGTCACGGGGTATAAAAGCACCTGGGCTGGCATGGGGATCATGGTGTGAAGCTCCTGAGCGACCACAGCCGCTAGATTTCCACCAGCGGAATCGCCCATGGGAATAACGCCGTGAATGGGCCGTCCAAGCCAGCCAGCGCCCGCTGCATTGGTCCATTTCGTCACATGAAGGCAGTCATTCAGCCCCGCTGGAAACGGGTGTTCCGGCGCCAGGCGGTAATCCACTGAAATAACGGGCAGACCTGTGCGTTCCGCGATAGAGGCGGTTAAAGGGTCATAAGTCTGCACATCGCCGATGACAAACCCGCCCCCATGGAAGAATAGAATAAGCGGTGCCGGGTCGCTACTGTCCGGATTTGGATCATATAGTCGAACGGGAATAGGCCCTTCTGGCCCATCAATCTCTTTATCCTCGACCCGGGGTAACTTAGGCGCAGGCTTTTCCAAAAGACCCACCATTGCTGAAAAAGCCGCGCGGCCCATGTCCGGTGGAATCTCCGAGATTTTCGGTAGACTTTGATTGGCGAGGTTACCCAGAAGCGTTTTGACCTGATCCAGCATATTCATTCTGTCCCACACTATTTTTAACCACTTGGGGCCAGATCGCTGCCTGACCCAGGCCACGCACGGCATTCATCACGAGAAAGGCAAACCAAAGCCCGTGATTGCCAAAACGAGGCACGGCAAAGAACAGTAAAACACTATAAAGGCCAAAGGCCAAGGCCATCGTGATCAGCATTTCTTTTGATGCTGTGGCGCCAATGAAGATACCGTCATATTGATAGCCCCAAACGGATATCACCGGTAACAGGGTCAACCAGATTAGCACCGCATAAGCCTCCTGTCGGATGGCCTCATGATGGGTGAAGATATCCACGATGTCTCTTCCCCAAAGGGCGAATATGATGACATATCCGATAGAAAGAAGCAGTGCCCAAAAATGCGTACGCCGCACCCAATAGGTTAAATCGGTGCGCGATTTCGCTCCTACGGCTTCGCCCACCAAGGCCTCTGCTGCATAAGCCATCCCATCAAGGCCCAAGCCAACAAGCACCATGAAATTAAACAGCACATGATTGCCTGCAACCACATCCGCGCCCAAATGATCGCCCACGCCCACGAATAAGCCAAAAGCGGAAACGAGTAATATGGTGCGCAGGAATAAATACCCATTCACAGCCAATAACCGCCCAAAGCCTTGGGCACGCCAGAAGCGGCGGTGGCCGACAATTTTTTTCGCAGGCCCGGGATGAAAAACCGTAAGCAATGCGATGACCGCGGCCACACCTGCGCTGGCCTCTGCAATCAGGCTGGACCAGGCAGCCCCTTCAACGCCAAGCCCCAGATGCACGACAAAAATCACCGTTAGAATGGCGTTGGAGACATTGAGAAAAACTTCCAATGCAAGCGCTGTCTTAGCTCGTTGCAATCCAATCAAAGTGCCCACCGCAACCAGTTTCACAAGAACTGCTGGCAGTGCCCACAGGCGAATGTCCAAATAGCTGCGCGCGATGCTGGCTTCCTCCACCCCTTCCGCCATCATGGCCAGTACGGCATTAGTCAATGGCCAGACGATGATCAGCATGAAGCCACCCAGGCTGACCGCCAACACCAGCGCCCGCATGACGGTCCGATACAGTCGCCCGCGCTGCCGTGCCCCGAAATCCTGGGCCACCATGCCTGTAGTGCCCATGCGCAGAAAACCTAGGGACCACAGCAGTAAGGACATGATAACAGCGGCAAGTGCCAGACCGGCTAAATCCAGCGGATTATCCAAATGTCCGACGGCCCAACTGTCCACCAGACCAACAGATGCAGCGGAGATATTGGACGCCATCGCTGGCCCGGCGATACGCCATATCTTTCTATCGGGTGATATATGCATGGGGACAGGTTTAAGGGAAAGTATCAGCTCCGCCTAGTTAATAATCGCTATGATTTTGCGACACTGCATAGGCAGGGCGCTCTAAGGGCGCTTAGTGGTATCGCGGGGTTCCGATTTATTTGATTGGCCCCTCAGGCGCCGGGCGCGGACATCCGTCCGCTTGGCTACGCGCAAAAAGTTGCGTGGGCCGACATTCTCTGATTTTGGCAGGCCAGTACGACCCCAACTATGGGGTCGTGGGAGACCGCAGTCTAACTCCCTCTCCCCTTGTGGGAGAGGGTTGGGGTGAGGGGTAGGTCCGAACAGAAGAGAAGCAGAATGAGACACCCCAGCTTTTCTTATCTGAAAAGCTGTAAGGCCGCATGGCCGTCGCGATAGCCCGTAATGGCGAAGCCATGGAGGAAGTGCGTTATCGCGGAAGCCTAAGCGGGCGGAGGCCCGCGCCGGCGATTGAGGCTAAAAAATAAATGCGGAACCCTGCGCTCTCACTTGGCGCATAGGGGCAAACCCCCGATGATATCTAGCATCCCCGCAAGCTTGAGCGTTGCACCCGCACCTGCGGGGATGATCGTCTACCACCGGGCTTATTGTGACGGGGTGAGCCGTTTTATTGTGGACATCAAAAACAACGCATCCTGACGCATCACCTGGGATAAGAAGCGATAAGCCTCCACATGCGAGCATGAGACTGTGTGGAAACCCTGCCCCACCATATTTTCAAGCAAAGACGCGCTGTCATGCAAACG
>Ga0209578_10000136_pt1 | contig 144142 bp, 136 predicted proteins | sample tdAd472_FD_187127 | JGI IMG/M metagenome (GOLD analysis project Ga0209578, IMG submission 187127) | Marine sediment microbial communities from the Atlantic coast under amendment with organic carbon and nitrate - tdAd47.2 (SPAdes)... | ecosystem: Environmental > Aquatic > Marine > Coastal >...
ATCTACGAGACAGAGCAAGAAAGCTGGATTGCTGGCGTGACCTACAAGTATGGTCCGGGCATGCAAATTGGCTTTGGTGTTCAGCTCTTCGATTATGAAGGGACGGAAATCGCAGTCGATGGTCCTTTCCGCTATCGTGACAGCCTCGACTTCGACGGCACCGCGGTGTTCTTGGAAAATACGATCACCTTCTAAGAATTCAAACTTGTTTGAATGCGAAAGAGGCGGCTCACTGGGCCGCCTCTTTTTCTTTGGGTAATCGCCTGTGCTACAGCAAGCCGCCGATAGCGGCGAGGCCGACACCGCCGCTGCCCGCCAACAGCCCAGCGTTCTCTTCGGTAATCCCTCCCAGGCCATAGACCGGCAATGTGGTTTCGCGCACCAGCTGCGTGAAATTATCAACACCCAATGCCACCGCATCTGGGTGGCTTGGTGTGGCGAAGACGGGCGATAAGAACACGGCGTCAAGGCCGAGGTCCTGTGCGCGGAGAAGCACATCAACGCTATGGGCCGCTGTAGTAACAATCGGCATCTTCGGGCGGATCGTCAGCTTACGGAGCATATGCTCTGGCAAGTGAACCCCGCCCGCGCCCACGTTAGTGGCAAGATCTGTATCCCCCGCCACAAGGCACAGGCGGTCCTGCGCCGCGCAGGCAGTGGCAACCGCCGTTGCTAGAGCCGCACGTTTTGATACGTCATAATGCCGGAAGACAACGCCGCACCCTTCGGGCAGCTTTTCAATGGCGGCAAGGGGATTGGGCGTGCGCACACCGTCGGTGAAAAAAAACAGGGCAGGCAGGGCCATGCCGGTGCCGACTTTATCGCGATGCTTCGCGTTGAGCGCGCGGGCGGCGTCTGCTAGCTTCCGGTGCCGTTCAAATGTCAATTTCGGGTTTCCATTTCATGTCCAGCGCAGCAGCCCTTGCTGAGATCACGCAAAGGATCGCCAAAGCCGCAACGGCCGGGCCGCGCGTTTCGCAAGATGTTACGCTGATTGCCGTCTCAAAAACATTCCCGGCAGAAGCGATTGTGCCTGTGCTTGAAGTTGGGCACCGCGACTTCGGTGAAAACCGTGTGCAAGAGGCGATGGGTAAGTGGCCGCCTCTGCGCGAGGCATTTCCGGATGTAACGCTGCACCTCATTGGCCCGCTGCAAACCAACAAGGTAGCAGAGGCGGTCAGCCTTTTCGACGTTATCCACTCGCTCGACCGGCCCAAGCTGGCGCGCAAAATCAAGGCTGAGATGGATAAAACCGGCAAGACGCCGCGCCTGTTTGTTCAGGTCAATACGGGCGAAGAAGACCAAAAAGCGGGAATCGCCCCACAAGACGCTGATCAGTTTATTGGCCAATGCCGCGATGAGTTCGGCCTGACCCTTGAGGGGCTCATGTGCGTCCCCCCGGTGGATGATGATCCGGCGCCGCATTTCGCCCTTCTGGCCAAAATTGCGGAACGAAACGAGCTCGCGGGGCTTTCCATGGGGATGAGTGCTGATTTTGAGCAGGCGGTGCGGCTGGGTGCCACCCATGTGCGCGTGGGCAGCGCCATTTTTGGCGCCCGTGAGGGGTATTAGCCAGGACAAATTCTCCTTACAGGAGAAGGGTTTGACCCTGGTTTCCCACCACGTTGCGGGGGCGCGGCAGAACCTGTAGCAGGCAAACAACACTGATGCTCTGACGTCACCTCGAAGGCACGTTTTTACTTGGGAAGCGTACGACTCTTTGGCTTAATCACATTCACATCGCTCAGTCCTTGAGCGCCACTAAGGGCAATTTTTGGCGCTCGGACAATAACGGCGATATAGCCTCGAATTAAGGTTCGAGGGGATAGGGGGCGGCCTGTACGGGGGTAGGGCCGCCCCTACTTTTTTCAGCACTATGATGTGGGATCGCGGCCTAAAGGATGTGGCCAGTCTTGGCCTTTTTGGTGAGCAGGTAATGCTCGTTATGAGCATTGGCCTCGAACTTATGAGGGACGCGTTCGCTGACCTCAACGCCAAGGGTTTTCATGGCGTCCACTTTATCGGGGTTATTGGTCATCAAGCGCACGCTGCGCACACCCAAAAGGTCCAACATTCTCGCGGCCGGTTCAAAGAAGCGTTCGTCCACTTCAAAACCCAGGCGGGTGTTGGCGTCCACCGTATCAAAGCCCTGCTCCTGTAAGCGGTAAGCGCGCATCTTGTTGGGCAAGCCAATGCCGCGGCCTTCCTGCGCCAAATACAGCAGCACACCGGCACCGCTTTTCGAAATCTCATCAATGGCGCCGCGCAGTTGGTCCCCACAATCGCACTTAAGCGAGCCCAGCAAGTCGCCGGTAAAACATTCCGAATGAATGCGGGCCAAAACCGGGGCTTGCAGATCCGGGGTGCCAATAATGATGCCGTAATGTTCGGGCCCACCAGCGCTCGACCGGAAAACCGCTATTTCCGCATTTTCAGCCCCGGCAAGGGGGACCTTGGCGCGGGTCACCAGGGCCAGTGTCTCGGCAATGCCGAAGTCATATGCGGCGGCGGCGGCCTCGCTGACGAAGCTCAAACGCTGGCGGCCGGCAAACCCCCGCGCCGCCTCTTCTTTCTGGGGGTCCAGATCGATTGCCACCAGAGCGGGCAGCAATCCGGCCACCTTGGCGATTTTGACCACTGCTGCCAGGGGGCGCCCCTCAAGGTCCCGCAGCGCCTGGTAAGGCCCGCCCAATGCGTGGGTTAGATCACTGCTGGGATCGGCCAGCACTGCCGCGCGCGCCAAAAGGTCCTCGCCCAAGTCCAGCGGCACTGCCACCACATCGGGAGTGTAGAGCCTGATTTTGAGAGTTTTTGCGCGCTCAAGGGTCAGCACCGTCAAAGGGACTGTATCGCTCGCGCCCAGGGCCAATGAGGCCTCAAGGGTTGCCTTGCTCGCTGTTTCAGGGGCCAGGGCCAGGACCGTGCCCCCAGGGCCAGCAACCACAATAGGCAGACCACGGCGGAGGTCCACCGCGGCGCGTTCCACCTCGATGACGTCGAGATGAGTGAGGGGGGTGTCGCTCAAGGATGCCATATCTTGTGCGGGGCCTTTGTCCTTCCCACATGAAAACTACGTGAAGCGCTTTTCGGCAGCCTCACACTCGGCTAAGAACCATAGAACCGGTTCGCAATCCAGCAACAAAAGGGTTCCCCATGAGCGCAGCGAAAAAGATCCTGCTTGTCGATGACGATCAACCCCTAAGGGAAAGCCTGTGTGAGCAGCTCGAGCTAAACGGTGAATTTACCTGCGCCCAGGCGGGCACGGGCAGCGAGGGCGTGGAAGCCGCCAAAAGCGACCTCTTTGAGGTGATCCTCTTGGATGTGGGCCTGCCAGATCAGGATGGCCGCGAGGTTTGCCGCCAGATGCGGAAAGCCGGGGTGACCTGCCCGGTGATTATGCTGACCGGGGCAGATACAGACGCCGATCAGATCTTGGGTCTGGAAAGCGGGGCCAACGACTATGTCACCAAGCCCTTCAAGTTTTCCGTGCTGATGGCCCGCTTGCGTGCCCATCTGCGTAGCCACGAGCAAAGCGAGGATGCGGTCTTTAAAATCGGGCCTTATACCTTCCAGCCTTCGGCCAAAGTACTTCTTACCGAAGAGGGCAAGAAGCTGCGCCTGACGGAAAAAGAGACCAATATCCTCAAGTATCTCTACCGTGCCGGGGACAAAGTGGTGACCCGCGATGTCTTATTGCACGAGGTCTGGGGCTATAACGCCGGGGTAACGACCCACACGCTAGAGACCCATATCTATCGTCTGCGGCAGAAGATCGAGCCTGATCCCTCCAATGCAACCCTTCTGATCACCGAATCCGGCGGCTACAAGCTCGCGCCTTAAGGCCCCAGTTAAGGCTTAACAGCGATTAACCGAGCCCCCTGTGACGGCTGAACAGCGATCTGGGGCATTGGTCTATTCCCTCTTGTCCATCCCTCCCCAAGTATAGACGTGCTGGGGATGGATCATGCGCGGGCCAATGTTGCCCGCCGAAGAAAGGGGTCGCGCCACGTGAATATGTGGACCAAGCGAGAAGGCCTTTTGGCCCGTACGGCCCCCGCATCGGACAAGGTTTCGGTGCGGTTTTGGGGTGTGCGCGGCTCTATTGCCTGTTCCGGCCCCGATACTGCCAAATACGGCGGTAACACCTCTTGCATCGAAGTGCGCTGTGGCGATCGGCTGTTCATTCTTGATGCTGGCTCAGGCCTTCGCTATCTGGGTGAAGCTCTGAAAGCCAATGGCAAGCCGGTAGAAGCGGACTTACTCCTTTCACATACCCATATGGATCATGTTTGCGGCCTGCCGTTTTTTGGGCCGTTCCATTGCCCCGATACGCATGTGCGTATTTGGTCGGGCCATCTGGAAAACGGCTGGACCACCAGTCAGGCGGTGGATGAGTTGATGGCGGAACCGCTGTTTCCCGTCAGCAAGGATATTTTCAAAGGTAACGTGGAATTTGTGGACTTCGAAGCGGGCGACACGTTGACGCCAACGAGTGCGGTTAATATTCGCACAGCGCCGCTGAACCACACCAATGGCGCCACCGGCTATCGCATCGAATGCGGCGGCAAGGCCGTGTGCTATGTGACAGACACTGAACATGTCCCGGGCAAGCCCGATGAAACGATCCTTGAACTGATCGATGGCGCGGACGTCTTTATTTATGACAGCAGCTATACCGACGAAGAGTTTCCGCAATTCGTTGGTTACGGTCATTCCACCTGGCAAGAAGGCGCACGGCTAGCCCGTGCCGCAGGGGTGAAACAATTCATCGCCTTCCACCACGACCCCATGCACAACGACGCCACCATGGACAAGATCAGCCGCGAACTTAAAAAGATGTTGCCAACGGCACTGGTCGCGCGTGAAGGCCTGGTTCTAACCCCGTGAGCAGTTCTAAGCCCTGGCGCCGATTGCGCTTTGGCCTTTCAACCCTTTTGGGGTTGAAAAAACTCGGGTACTTTATTCCCTATCGCTATGCTGGCGAACTTCCGGAACCAGTGAGTTATCCCGCGCTCGAGCTGTTCTTCGCAAGCGCGCACCCGCGCTTTGAAAAGCTTATCAGTGCGGCCGAAGGCTATATTGATCAGCTCACGGATTTCTCTCGCGCGCCTGAACCCAAGCCGCGTTTGAACCAGGACTGGTTTCCCTGTCTTGATGCGGTGGCGGCCTATACCATCGTGCGCCAGCACAAACCCGCCAGGATATTTGAAACCGGCGCGGGGCATTCGACACGCTTTTTTGCCTTGGCGGCCAATGATGAGGGGCTGGAAACCGAACACCACGCTATTGATCCCGCACCGCGTGCCGATTTGTCCGCCTACGGACGGGTAACGATGCACCGCCACTTGCTTCACGAAACACCGCCTGCGTTCTGGGACCAAGTGGCGCCGGGTGATATTGTAAGCATCGATGGCAGTCATATTTTGATGCCCGGCACGGATGTGGATTTGTTTTTGGGCGACATCCTTCCGCGCGTGGCGGGCAAAGCTCTATTGCACATTCATGATATTTGTTTGCCTGATGCATACCCCTTGAACTGGGCATGGCGCGGATATAACGAACAAAACGCGATTGCGGGGGTATTGGCTTCCGGCGCGTTTAAGGTCATTTGGTCCAGTCATTATGTGCGCACACGAATGAAAGACCGCCTTGCCGGGTCTCCGCTAAACGATTTGCCTCTCAAGGAAGGCGCGGTCGAAACCAGTCTTTGGCTTGCCCCTGCAACTCTATGATCCCGGTCCGCTTGTAACCAGGACAGGCGAGCTTGCGTCTCATATACTTGCCGCCTTCACAACAGCGATTAAGCCCGGAGCCATGGCCCAGAAACCCCTCGACCCTTTTCGCACCCACCTTGTGGAATGCCGCCAGCAGATCGAGGCGGGTAATCACGCCAAGGCCGCGGACGACGCCATGGCAGTTCTTGCGGTTCAGCCTCACCATCCGGACGCGAACTATCTAATGGGCATTGCTCAGGCTCATTTGAAAAATGGCGAAGCGGCAATAAGATACCTGGAGCGCGCCCACCAGGGGCGGCCGGGCATCCCTCTGATTATGAACGAGCTCGCCCAGGCCTATGCCCGCGCGGGCCGCGAAGAGGCAGCTCAGGCCCTCCAGGACCAGATATTGGCGCTGAAACAGGGCCAAAGCTGAGAGCGGCGATCTAGAATTTGCAGCGCTTTGCGGCGCCAGGCCTGCCGATCCCGCTGGCCAGTCCCCCTGGCTGGCCCCAACCCGCAGATTTCCTGACTTTTTATGCCAACAAAATCTGCATCCGGTTTTGCATTCCGGCGCATCCAATTAGTGACCACAATCACAGTCAGACGGATGCTCACTGAGGGCCAGAAGGGCCCATTTGGGGGAAAGAGGACCAAGCCATGAATAAATTGAACACAGCACTCACCACCGGCGCCGTAACCGTAGCCCTTTTGGCGGCGGCCAGCGTCCATGCCCAGGACAACAGCGGCATGACGCGCTATGGGCCCGAAACCTTTGCGGCGGAAGATTTTGAAGTGGACGGCTTTGCCGGCACAATCGAGATCATTGTTGAAGCGCGCGAGGGGATTGAGATTTCCGCAGTTGGCCCGGCTGAGAAGATGGAGCGCTTCGAGGTGGACGACAAGGATGAGGCGGTTGAAATTTCCTACGATGAAGAAAAATTCCGCTGGAACAATTGGAACACCTGGCTCGGCTGGTGGCGCACAACAAATTTTGAGCCGGAAAGTTATCCGGCGGTAACCGTTCGCGTTCCCGTTGGCACATCGGTTGATGTTGACGGCATGACCGGCGTTTTCAACGTGGGCGATCTTAATGGTGCGCTTCGCTTCGCTGGTGCAGGTGCCATTGATGGAACCATCGGTGATTTGCAATCCGCCGACTTTGATATTGCCGGTTCGGCCGATCTCACTTTCGGTAATGTTGCCGGGCCGCTTGCGATTGACGTGGCGGGTGCCGCGGATTTGCGGGGCGGTGATGCGCGTTCAGTCGACATCAGCCTGCGCGGGGCAAGCGACGTTACATTAGGAGCAATTGCAGGCGGCGTGGACGTATCCATTGCGGGCGCTGGCGATGTTGATGTTGCCAGCATGAACGGCCGCTTCGATGTCTCCATCGCAGGTTCAGGCGAGGTTGATGTCAGCGAAGGCCACGCAACGACGTTTGACGTTTCGATCGCGGGTTCGGGCGACGTGAACTTCCACGGTTCAGCCGTAAATCCGGAAATCTCCATTTCCGGATCGGGCGATGTGTTTATCGAAAGTTACGAAGGCACCCTCGATCACTCAGGTATGGGTGAAGTCAACATCGGGACGGGTAGCTAAACCCGGCCACCTTCTACCACCCCGCCTCCTTTCCTCCCCCAAGGGAAAGTCCCTGTCACCAGGGTCGCGGGTTTGGCCCTCGCCGTTTACGGCGGGGGCTTTTTTTATGTTAGCCTTGCGCTTCAAGATTTTGAGGAGGTTCCCATGAACGATCTCGTCATTCGCGGCGGCAAAGTGGTGGACGGTTCGGGCGCGGACGCCTTTATCGGCGACGTCGCCATGAAGGGTGGTATCATTACCGAGGTCGCCAATCGCGACAAAGGCGAACAAGCGGGAGCGGGCGCACGCGAGATCGATGCTGACGGTCTGGTGGTAACGCCGGGCTGGGTCGACATTCACACTCACTACGACGCGCAAGCGACCTGGGACCCCTATTTCACGCCGTCGAGCTGGCATGGGGTGACCTCGGTCGTCATGGGCAATTGCGGGGTGGGCTTTGCTCCTGCCCATAAGGATCAAGCCTCGCGCGACACATTGATCGATCTCATGGAAGGTGTGGAAGATATTCCCGGTGCGGCCCTGACCGAAGGCATGGAATGGAGCTGGGAAACCTATCCCGAATTTTTGGATGCGCTTGAGGCCAAACCCCATGTTTTAGATTTCGGCAGCCTTGTGCCCCATGGCGCAGTGCGCGCCTATGTGATGGGCGAACGGGGGGTTCATAACGAAGACGCAAGTGCAGAAGATATCGCGCGCATGGCCCGGATCGTCCGTGAGGGGATCAAAGCAGGCGCACTGGGCTTTTCCACGTCGCGCACCTCCATCCACAAGGCAAAATCCACCGGCGAACACGTGCCCGGCACTTATGCGGCAATGGACGAGGTTTTCGGCCTTGGTATGGCACTAAAAGACGCAGATGCGGGCGTTTTCCAAATGGCGATCGAACATCACGAAGCGGATGAAAATTTCGAGTGGATGAAACGGTTGGCCCAAGAAACCGGCCGCCCGGTGCTCTTTAATCTTGTGCAAGCCGACAAGGCGCCGGATTTGTGGCGCGAGATGCTTGATAAGCTCGACCAAGCGGGCAAGGAAGGCATCCCGATTTATGGTCAGACGGCGGGGCGTCCCGTTGGGCTTTTGTATAATTGGCGCGCGTCAGTGCATCCCTTTGCGCTAACCGCGACCTGGCAAGCCATGAAAGGCCTGCCCTGGGATCAGATGCTGGCCAAGTTAAAAGACCCGGCCACACGCGCGGCAATGTGCGCGGACGAGGTGATGAAGTGGGACGACTTTGTTGATCTCATGATGGTGGGTCATCACAAGATGTTCCCGCTGGGTCCCGAACAGGACTATGAACCCGGCGCTGAGAAATCAGTGGAAGGGATTGCCAAGGCGAGCGGTCAAAACCCGCGCGAGATAATATATGACGCTTTGATGCGCGAAGATGGCGAAGGCATTGTCTATTTTCCGTTGTTCAACTATTCGAACGGCGATTTCGATGTTTTGGAAAAACTGATCGCGCATCCGCGCACCGGCCTCTCGCTTTCGGACGGCGGCGCGCACTGCGCCACCATTGCAGACGCTTCCATTCCTACGTTCATGCTCACCCATTGGACGCGGGATCGCAGCCGGGGGCGCAAGTTCGCGCTGGAACAAATGGTCCGTATGCAGACGCGGGATACGGCGAAACTGTTTGGGCTTTATGATCGCGGCCTGATCGCGCCGGGTTACCGCGCGGACGTAAACATTATCGATTATGACAAACTGGCCTTGGACCGCGCCCACATGGTGTGGGACCTGCCCACCGGGGCAAAGCGCTATGTTCAAGGGGCCTTGGGTTATGTCGCCACCATTTGCGGCGGCACACCCACTTACGAGAACGGAGAAGCCACCGGTGCGCTTCCCGGCAAGCTCATCCGCGGGCAACAAGCCGCTCCTCTTGCCCGAGCGGCGGAATAGTTCAAACGCTCAACACCGAATACCCCAACGTCCAAAGCACGAAGTTGAGGATCAAAAACAGCCCCACCACGGTGAAGGCCCATTTCATGACGCGGGCGGCGTTGTCGCGGATAAGAAGATTGATCTCGCCGAGGTAGATCTGGCTCGACGTGCGCCAGATGAAAAAGATTGCCCAGATCAAAAAGAACGGCAAGAACGCCACCACGTTGTAATAGATCAACCCCGCCAGCACCCAAAACCCGTTGGGGGCGGCGTGGGTAATCTGGCTGACGGCAAGAGCATAGGCCGCGGCAATGGGCAGTTTGGTGAAGGTCAGCGCGATCCCGATAAAAAACCAGCCCGCGACAGTGTGGTCTTTGCGTTCCGGGTCAGGGCGTGGCGGCACGCCCTTCATCATCGCGCCAAGCATGAAAAGCAAAATGCCAACGCCAAGCAGCACAAATGGCATCAGGTGCGCGATTCCGTCCAGGGCGTCGCGCAACAATGACGCGCCCCCTTGGGCAAAGGCAAAACCGCCCAGGAAATGCGTGCCGAGCAGGCCAATGGAAAAGGCAAAGCCGTGACTGATGGGGTGGGGGCGGCCGAGCACAAAGATCAGCACTACCATCACCGGGAAATTGAGCGTATCCCAGAGGGCGAGCCCGGTGACCGAGCCCCAAACATCCCACGGTATGGCGTCCACCGAAAAGCCCTCGCGTTGCTACGTCGTTAGCAGGGGCGGCCCAAGGGGCCGCGTCCCACTTACTCGTACCTTAGCGCATCGATGGGGTTAAGGCGCGCCGCGCGCCAAGCGGGGAAAAAACCAAAGACAATCCCGATGATGGCCGAGAACGCCACCGCGATCACTACGGCAGGTTGGCTCACCACAAAGGGGAAGTTAAGTGCGCCAGCCGCAGCCCACGCGACGCTGACCCCAAAGATGACCCCGATGATCCCGCCGATGACGGAGAGAAGGATTGATTCCACCAGGAACTGGGTCAGCACGTCTCGTTCCAACGCGCCGATGGCAAGGCGAATGCCGATCTCTCGTGTGCGCTCGGTCACGGACACCAGCATCACATTCATCACGCCAATCCCGCCCACGATAAGGCTGATGGCGGCAATAGCGGATACAAACAGGGTCATGATACCGGTGACCTGGCCCACTTGTTCCTGCACTTGTTTGAGGTCCTGAATAAAGAAATCGCTTTCATCATCATCGCGCACACGGCGCCGTTCGCGCATCAGGGCAGTTACATCGTCGATGGCTTCTTCGCGTTCCGCTTCGCTGGCGGCATTCATGAAGATCAATGTGACGTCGCGATTACCTGCTACGCGACGCTGCACGAAATTAAGCGGCGCGAGCATGTAATCGTCCTGGTCATTGCCGAACGTATCGGCGCCTTTCTCCTCGAGCAGACCGATCACTTCGCAGGTCACTTCGCTGTTTGCGGAAAGGCGAATTTCAGCGCCGATGGGGTTTTGTGCGCCAAAAAGCTCGCGGCGCGGGGTGGCGCCCAAAATGCACACCGCACGTCCGGCGCGCAATTCGGCCTCGGTAAAGCTGCGCCCGCGTTCAACATCAAGATTGCGGATCGTCAGGTAGTCGTTATCGGTTCCGCGCACGGAAGAATAATAATTCTCGTTCCCGTAAACCACTGTCGCCACTTGCGTCAAAACACCAGTCGCCATGGAAATCGTGGGGACTTCATCACGAAGCGCCTGGACGTCCTGGATGGTGAACATATTCACAAGCCGGTTGGCGCTGCCCTGGTTCTGATCGCCGGGCACCAGCGCCAGCAAGTTGTTTCCAAGTTCCGAAAGATCGGTTTGCACTTTCTGTGTGGCGCCGTTGCCCAATGAGACAACGATAATCACCGCGCCGACGCCGATAATGATCCCCAGGGTGGTCAAGAGCGAACGCAGCCAATTGGCCGTAATCTCGCGCATGGCAATGCCAATGGTGGTGAACATTAGACCGCCTCCCGCAAGCGCACGCCGGTATCGGAAACGATGCGCCCATCCGTGAACACCACTTGGCGTTTGGCATAGGCGGCCATGTCCTGTTCGTGGGTCACCAGAAGGATGGTGATGCCGTGCTCACCGTTCAATCGCTCAAGCAGTTTCATGATGTCATGGCTGCGTTCTGAATCGAGATTCCCCGTGGGTTCGTCGGCGAGCAGGATCGCCGGGTCGGTGGCAATGGCCCGGGCAATGGCGACACGTTGCTGCTGCCCCCCTGACATCTCGGAAGAGGAGTGATGTATGCGGTCGGCAAGACCCACGGCCTCTAGCGCTTGTTTCGCCCGCCGCCGTCGTTCGCGCGCCGGCATCTTGCGATAGATCATGGGCAGTTCGACGTTGGCCAGCGCAGAGGTGCGCTTGAGCAGGTTAAATCCCTGAAACACAAAGCCAAGATAGTTACGGCGCAGACGCGCCAGTTGGTTACGGTCAAGCTCGCTCACATCGACGCCGCGGAATAGATATTCCCCGCTGGTGGGCGTATCGAGACAACCAAGGATGTTCATGGTGGTAGACTTACCGGACCCGGATGATCCCATCACCGCCACGAACTCGCCGTCGCGCACTTTAAGGTCAACACCATCGAGGGCGCGAACTTGAGCTTCCCCCTCGCCATAGGCCTTCACCACATTACGGAACTCAATAAGGGTTTCTTTATGTGCCATGACGGCTTCCTCCCAGGAACGCGGGGTTAGCGGTTGTTACGATTACGGGCGATATCGGTGATGACTTCTTGTCCTGTTTCAAGGACACCATCCAGCAACACGGTCAGCCGGCCATCGGTTTCGCCAATCGCAACTTCCATGTGCTCTAATTCGCCGTCGTCACCTTGCGTCCAGATCAGGCCATGCTGCACGCCATCTACGGGTGCGGGGCGTTCAATGTCATCTTGATCGGGCGGTGAAAAACGCAAGGCCCCATTGGGCACCAACATGGCATTCTCAATCGTATCGACCGTAATATCGGCAGCGGCAGTCATGCCGGGCTTTAGCGCCTGATCGGGATTATCCACCAAAAGCAGGGCTTCATAGGTAACAACACCCGACAGCTCGCGCGGTGCGTTGCGCACTTGAGCGATTACCGCGCCAAATTCGCGCGCCGGATAAGCGTCCACAGTGAAAAGCGCGCTTTGACCTTCATAGACATAGCCGATGTCGGCTTCATCCACGGAAACTTGCAGTTCCATCTGCGTCAAGTCTTGGGCGATGGTGAAAAGGTGCGGCGTTTGGAACGAGGCGGCAACGGTTTGGCCTTCCTCGATCAGGCGGTCCAACACAATGCCGTCGATGGGGGAACGAATCTCAGCCTTGTCGAGGCGCGAGCGGGCGCTATCGAGAGCGGCTTGCGCCTGGACCACATTCGCTTCGCTGCGCTCAACACCGGCCGCGGTGCGCGCATAAGCTGCCTGGTGAATTTCCAACTGCGCCTCGGAGGCATTGTTGCGTTCCACAAGCGCGCGGGTGCGGTTGCGTTGGGCCCGGGCTTCCGATGCGCTGGCGCGTGCTTCGGCAAGGGTTGCCACGGCGGAGGCATGAGCGGCCTCGGCCTGCACTGCGGCGGCGTCGAGTTCTTCCGTATTAAGTCGCGCAAGCACTTGGCCTGCAGTCACTTGATCATTGAAGTCCACAAGGACCTCTTCAATCATGCCGGAAATTTCCGCACCAACCTGGATCTGGTTGACCGGCTGGATGGTTCCTGTGGCGCTCACTTGCACCACCAGATCGCCTTGGGTTACTTCGGCGCGCTCATATTCGGTGACCGCTGGGCCACCTGATAGGGCGCTCACACCGATAAAGCCGGCAAAGCCAATGCCGCCGATCAAAATCGTCCAGAACTTCCATCCTTTGCGCCGCTTGTGTTTGCCCAGCGTCGCTTTCACGTTGTCTTTTTCGCTCATTTTCCCGCACCTCAAATTTCGGAGGGCCCCATACCGGGAGCCACGCGTCTCACACTTAGTGTGATGACCCTCACAATATGGATGGATGCGCGTTGTTTTACCTTCAAATCAGAGGAGGCTTTTTGCTGTGCGAAAAAGCGCAGGAATCAGCGGGTTCTAGGTATAGGGGTCGGCGGCGTCGCGCAAACCATCGCCCAGGAAATTAAAGGCGAGGATGGCGAGGATCACCGGAACCATGGGCGCGAGCAGCCAGGGGTAGAATTCCACGGCCGCCAAATTCTGCGCTTCGTTGAGCAAAACTCCCCAAGAGGTAATGGGCGATCTAAGCCCCAGCCCAAGGAAGGAAAGCGCCGTTTCGCCTAGGATCATGGTGGGGATCGACAAGGTCGCACTGGCGATCAGGTGGCTCATGAAATTGGGGGCCAGATGGCGGAAGATGATGCGGCGCGGCTTGGCCCCCATCAATGTCGCCGCGGTGACGAAGTCTTCTTCCCGCAAGGCCAGGAATTTTGAGCGCACGGCGCGGGCAAGACCGGGCCAGTCCAACAACCCCAAAATCACGGTAATGCCGAAATAAACCAAAATGGGCGACCACCGCACGGGGATGGCAGCAGCCAACGCCATCCAAAGCGGCAGTTCGGGTAGCGACCGAATGATCTCAATAATGCGCTGAACAAAACTATCAACCCAGCCGCCGAAGTACCCGGCGACCCCGCCGATGGCGAGGCCAAGGGCGAAGCTGATGGCGATGCCCACAAGCCCCACGGTCAGCGATATGCGCGTGCCGTGCACAACGCGGCTTAACATATCGCGGCCCAGCCGGTCGGTGCCGAGCAGAAAAAGCGTTCCCTCCGTTCCCGGACAGATGAAATGGAAGGTGCCGCGCGCAAGACCCCAAAACCGATAGTCGTCACCACGGCAGAAAAAGCGCACCGGATCCGTCTCGCCTGTTTCCACATAAATGCGGCGAAAGGTGGCGAGGTCTACCGTCTGCTCATATCGCTTCGTGTGCGGACCAATGAATTGGTCATCCTGGAACAGGTGGATGCCCTGGGGTGGCGCGTGAATGAAATCCGCGTGGCGCGTCCCCACGTCATAAGGGGCGATGAGTTCCGCCAACGGGATACTGAGATAAAAGAGCGCGAGCAAAAGGGCCGAGGCGACGGCAAGCTTGTGGCGTTTAAACTTCCACCACATAAGCGCCCAGGAGGACGCGGTTGCGGGCATGCGCTTGTCAGTAGCTTCGCCCGCAGTATCAGGGTCAAAGGGCGCGGGGTTGACGTAATGTCCACTTTCTTCGGAGGAGATTGTCATCGCTCCGCCTCCGCACCCATCCGAATACGCGGATCAAGCCAGCCCAGCAACAGATCGGAAATGAGCATGCCGATGAGCGTGAGCACCGCAACGAAGAGCAGGATGAACCCCGACAGATAAGTGTCTTGCGCTTCAAGGGCGGAAAGCAGCACCGGACCGATGGTGGGCAAGTTTAGCACGACGGAGACAATCACCGAGCCCGACACAAGCGAAGGGATCAGGTTTCCGATATCGGCAATGAACGGGTTTAGGGCATGGCGCAGCGGATATTTGATCAGCAGCTTTGTTTCGGAAAGCCCCTTGGCGCGCGCCGTGGTGACGTATGGTTTTTGCAGCTCGTCAAGCAAGTTCGCGCGCAAACGGCGGATCATGGCGGCGGTGCCCGCCGTGCCAATAACAATGGTGGGAATGATGAGATGCTGCAGAACCGAGACGAGTTTGCCCAGGGACCAGGGTTCCCCAAGGTATTCGGGTTCCATTAATCCGCCTACGGATAGCCCGAACCAGACATTGAAATAATAAAGCAAGATCAGCCCTAGCAAGAAGTTGGGTGTGGCAAGGCCGATATAGCCAAGCAAAGTGAACCCATAGTCCCCCCAACTATAGGGCCGGGTCGCGGAATAAATCCCGATTGGGAATGCCACCACATAGATAAAGACAATCGCGGCGAGATTGAGCACGATGGTTAGCACTAATCCTTCGCCAACGATTTCCGCCACCGGGCGTTCAAATTCAAAAGACCAGCCAAAGTCCCCTTGAACAATACCGGAAAGCCCGCGATTGCCGGGCCACACCCCCAGCCAGATCATGTAGCGTTCCGCGAGCGGTTTATCGAGATCGTATTGTTCGCGATAAAATTCGATTTGCGCGATGGAGGCTTCTTCTCCTTGAGCGCGCAACTCATTAATGCGGTTTGATAAGATATCGCCTTGGGGCAGTTCGATGATCAAGAAAATCAGCACACTGATGGCAATCAGCGTGGGGATCATGACTAAAAGGCGCTCGACCGTATAACGGAACATGGCGCGGGAAGGGCCCCCTCTTTGCGAACCGTGTCGCGCGTGATCTACGCGGCTTACTCTGAACTACCCTCGAACCAGAATTGGTCCGGATGATACATGCCGAACTGTGCGCCCGGGTCCCAACTGTATACGCCGTTTTCGGGCACATTGCGCAAGTGGTTGTTCACCACAATAGGCTGCAGCACCGCCGAAATGACGCCGATGATAAACTGCTGTTCGGCATGGATTTCAAGCATGCGCAGCCAAACCTCTTCGCGCTGGGCGGTGTTATCTGAATTGAGCCACTCCCGGTAGAGCGCCATGAGTTCGGCAGCTTCCGCCATATTGACAGGCTCGCCGGCTTCACCGCCGGTTTGGAAATACTGGCCCCACTTAGGCCAACACAAAGTGTCTTGCCGGGTGGGGGCCAATTCTGCGGGGCTCATGGCAGGGGTGGCGACGCCATTGTCCCAGCCAGACCAGACGGTCATCAACGCTTCGCCGGCATAGGCACGGCTGCGCATGACATCGCGGTTTGAGGTGCGGATGAGCGCGCGCACACCAATCTCGTTCCAGGTCTCGGCGACGAGCTCAAGGAAATCGACTTCCTGAGCATCTTCACCTGCGGTTTCAATAATGATCTCCAAAGGCCGCCCATCGGGCATTAAGCGGACATTGTTCGGGCCCCGCTGCGTCAAGCCCAATTCGTCCAACAGGGCATTGGCCCGGTCGGGGGAATAGTCCGCATTCAAATGGAAATAGTTATCGCGGTAGAGCGGCGAGAGGGGCTGCATGGTATTGCCGCCTTCGGCTGCGAGGCCGAAGAACAGCGATTGATTGATGATGCGGCGGTCGATCCCCATAGAAAGCGCCTGGCGAAAGCGCACCTCGCGCAAAAGCCCACGCCAAATGGGGTCGTTGGCATTGAGGTTGGGATAAAGCGCAAAGTAAGCGGATTTGCCGTCCGGCCAAAGATAGGTGGTGTAACCGGACCGCTCCTCGCCTCCGCGCAGCACTGTGACGTCTGAGAAATTTAGACCGCGCGATTGCAGGTCGGTTTCGCCGGCATTGGCCATCGCCGGGATCAGGCGGCCATCAGCAACGGTCAGCGCCACTTCATCTATGTAAGGCAATTGCCGCCCATTACGGTCGATGCGATGGAAAAAGGGATTGCGGGTGAAAACAAAACGGTTTGCCGGCGGCGCAGTGGTGTTCAGCCACGGCTGCAGCGTCGGCAGATCGGTATTGTCCATGCGGTACAAATTGTCGAGGCGGTTGTGCAGCGCTGCCCAGGAGCTGACGTTTGCTGCATCCACGGCAACGTCGATCTCGGCGCTATCGCCATAGTCCGCGTGAAACTGTTTCATGTAATGAGATGGTGAATAAATAAAGACCGGTCGCGCCCGGGCAAGGGCGTCCAAAAAGGCGGGGTTCGGCGCCGCCCACGTATAACGAACGGTAAGCTCGTCGATAACTTCCAACGTCGGCGCTTCGCCTTCTACCAAAAGTTCGGCGGGCGGTCCGGCCGGTGAAAGCTCCAAATTGTTTGCCGTATCTTCCCACCAATAGCGAAAGTCTTCGCTGGTGAAGGGCGCGCCATCGGACCATTTGTGTCCTGGCCGCAAGTGCAGGGTGTAAATGCGGTCGTCCATGACATCGACGGCAAGCAGGATATCCGGCACAAGCTCAAGCTCTGGCGTATAGCCCATCAACCGGGCATAGCCATAAACGCTCATCAAACGAATATCCCGGGCCCGGCCAATCAGGGTACGGAGCGTTCCGCCGTACTGTCCCTCGGTAAGGCCCTCGCCCATGGTAACAAGTAGCGGGACTTCGGGCAGGCGTTCGGAAATGGCGGGCAATTCACCCGCGGCAATGGCGCTTTCAAAAATGGGGGGTTCAATATATGCCGCCCGTGCACTTTGAGCTGCGGCGGGCAAGCTCGCACCCAAAAGGCACACAACTAAAGTTATTAGCACGCCGGCATTACGCATCGGTGGTTGCCTCATTTGTCATCCCTTGGCCCGCCTTACTACTCGGCGCCATCCCCACCATATGGCCACCGCCCAAATCTGTCATGACCGGCGCTTCCCGGGGGCCAAGACGGAAATCCCAATCCCAGGTGGCGGGGTTCGACGCCCGTCCACCCAGAATGGCACTTAGGTTCAGTTTTTGCGCTAAATTGGGCACGGGTATGGCAGCCATCAACGCCTTGGTATAGGGGTGGCCAGGATTCTTGAAAAGTGCAGCCTTCGGCCCTTGTTCGACAATGCGCCCCGCCGCCATCACCGCTACATCGTCGGCAATATAATCCACCACGGCCAGGTTATGGCTCACAAACAGGTATGTGAGCCCCAAGGCGCTTTTGAGGTCCTTAAGCAGGTTCAAAATTTGCGCCTGCACAGAAACATCTAGCGCGGATACGGGTTCATCGAGAATGAGAACTTCGGGCTCTAATGCGAGCGCCCGGGCAATGCCAATGCGTTGGCGCTGGCCGCCGGAAAAAGCGTGGGGATAGCGCCGTGCGCATTCGGGGTCGAGCCCCACAAGACGCAACAATGCCGCCACTCGTGTGCGCCGTTCGGCCGCCCCGCACAGGCCATGAATTTCCATGGGCTCGGAAATAATCTCAAACACCGTCATGCGTGGATCGAGAGACGCCTGCGGATCTTGAAAAACATATTGCACCTTGCGCCGGTAAGCGGCGAGGGCAGGGCCTTCAAGTGTGCCGATGTCCAGCCGCGCACCATTGTCGTCGAATAAGATTTTGCCGCCCGTAGGGGCAAAAGCGCGCGCAATGATTTTGGCGAGGGTGGTTTTGCCCGATCCACTTTCGCCCACTAGGCCAAGGCATTTCCCGCGCGCCAGGGTTAAGGAGATGCCGGTGACTGCATCGGTTTCCACATGCTGGGTTTTGATCCAGCCCTTGGCTTTTCTTTGGCGGAAACGTTTGGTGATGCCCCGCGCTTCGATGAGTGGAATGTCGGTGGGCTCAATGGGGGTGGGCGCATTGCCGCTCGCCCAGGTTTCGATCTTGGCGGTAACGCCGCGCAATGGCGTCAGGCGCTCCCCCTCATTCATGCCCATGCGCGGGACAGCGCCCATCAGTGCTTTGAGGTAGGGATGTTGCGGGTTTTTGAAAAGCTCCGCACAGGGACCAGATTCCATGATCTCCCCGCCGTGCATCACCACCACATCATCGGCAATATTGGCAACGACGCCAAGGTCATGGGTGACGAACAAGACGCCCATCTGAAGTTCAGATTGCAGGTCTTTCACCAGCTTCAGGATTTGCGCCTGAATGGTAACATCCAGCGCCGTTGTGGGCTCATCCGCGATCAACAGCGCCGGGCGACAGATCAGCGCCATGGCGATCACCGCGCGCTGGCGCATGCCGCCGGAGAGCTCAAAGGGGTAAGTGTTCAGCGCCTTCTCCGGTTCGGGAAAACCAACGCGGGTCAGCATGTCTGACACAGCGGCGCGGGCTTCGGCCTTGCTGCCGCCTTCATGCAGGCGCCACGCTTCGCCTACTTGATCGCCAATAGTGTGCATAGGCGAAAGGGCGGTCATGGGTTCTTGAAAGATCATGGAGATGCGCCCACCGCGTACACAGCGAAAGGTCGCGCTGGCGGGGTTCTCAGTGGCCAGGTCAAGGGTCTGGTTCGGTGTTTCAGGATCGCGGAACAAAATCTCGCCGCCGGTAATGCGCGCGGCCTTGGGCAAGATGCCCATGGCAGCCTGGCACAAAACAGATTTGCCCGATCCGCTTTCGCCTACAAGCGCCACGGTCTTGCCTTGGGCAATGCTAACCCGCCCATTCCTCAGGGCACGAACTTTCCCGCCCGGCAAAGCAAACTCAACACTCAAATCGCGAACGGTCAGGATGTCCAAGGCGAAGGCTCCGTCATTGAAAAGCCCAGGCCCTCAAGATTGGCCACGGTGGTATCGTCAAGTGCCAACCCCCGCCGTCGAGCATGGTCCCAGGCGCGGTTCAGAACCGGATGGAAGCCTTCGTGGGCGCCGTCAAAGGTTAGCGTGACAGGCGCGCCATCGTCGGTCGCTCCTTTAAGGCGTAGCATGATCCAGCCTTCCTGGCCTTCTTCTCGCTTGCGCGAAAAATATCGCATCTGAAATTCGTTGAGCCCGTCCCAAGGCAAATGTCGCCGCGCGAGCAGGATCGGACCAGCGGCGTCAAGCGGATTGCGCCAGCCGCTGGTGACGCCGGCCTCAGTCATCTCCACGCGTAAGCCGTGACGGTAAATCGTGTGAAACAAATAGCCGATGATGGTGAGCAATAAGAGCGCCATCACAAACCAGGCGGTGGTTCCCGGTTCCATCACGGCGACGACACCGGCCACCACAAAGATGGCAAACCCCGCGCGCGCGTAATCCCACACCAAATCCTTGCCCAGGGCGTTGAAGGCATAGGCGCCCTCGTCTTTGCTGTTTTGTGTGGTTTGCTCGGTCATTGCCCTCACCCTAGGAAGCGTCTGCCTGTTGATGCAAGTCTTTCAAGATCGCAGCGGACCGCTTTGCCCCTGAAAGGTTAAGGGCGGCGGCGGGGTCCAGAGCCATTGCCGCCTCTACAGCGGTCACAAGGTTTTGCTCATTCAAATCTTGTGCGGGCAAATGGACCGCGTGGCCCGCCTTGGCCAACGCCTTTGCGCGGGTGGGCTGCTCGGTCTGATCGGCCTCGTCATAAGGCACCAGCACTGGGCGCGCGCCAAGTCTGAGCGCTTCGAAGATGGTGTTGTAACCGGCTTCGCCGATAGAAACTTCCGCGCGGGCAAGATGGGCGGTGAAATCATCCGTAAAGGAATGAACGTGAATATCCGCCGCGTTGATCTGGGGCGGCTCTACATTGTTGGGTACAAACAAGTGCCAGGGGCGCAGGGGCGTTGCATGGGCTTTTGCCGCCTTGGCTGCTGTTGCCAGAAGCGCCGCCCCCGATGCGCCCGACCCGGCGGACACAACAACCCCGGCTTTGATTTGCGGCAAGGGAGGCTCCGGCGCGACATAGCCTGTGTAGTGCAGCTCAACGCCCGCGCCTCCCGCAAAGGGCGCGGTTGCGGTAAGCGGCATGATGTTCTCATCCCCGTGCACCAACACCGCATCGAAATGGGCCTTAAGCCAGCCCGCCATCTCGTCCGATTTCGTTTTGTCTGCCTTGGGTTCAACAATATCGCGTACGGAGGATATGATCAGTGTACGGGAATTGCGTGCCTTGGCGGCCCTAATTAGCGCCAGCACTTCGCTCGCGAACTTGCGGCGGCCAAAGGGGAAGAGCTCGACTAAAACCATGTCAGGCTTAGTCTCAGCGCATAAATTCAGTAAGGCGGCTTGGCGCGTTGCCCAATAGGCCTCGCTTGGGGCTTCATCGTCCGCAGTTAAAAGCCCCGTATATTGATGATCACGGGTTTTGAGTGCGGGAAGTTGGTGCGCGGTGACGTTATGAGATATGGTAAAAACATCCGCGCCACCCGGGCCGCCCGCCGCAATGGTGACATTGATCCCGGCATCGCCGCAGGCCGCCGCTATGCGCGCCATGCGCCGGGCGTGGCCAAGCCCAAAAAGGTGCTGAACCCAGATAAGTAGATTCATCGGGAGGCCCCCAAATCCTCAAGCGGCACGTTGAGTTCCACCACCTGAAACGTTTGCTCTGGGGTAAAACGCAAGATGTGCGCGGCAGACCATTGCAGCTTCACGGGATCAGGGGGCAGCATGTCCCAACCCAGCGCGCTCGCTATGACAGAGCGGATGACGCCTTTATGAGTGACCGCGCCGAACGGGCCCGACCCTTGTTCGGTTAAGGCGTCGGCCCAATCGATAAGGCGGGCTTGCACGTCGCGGGGGCTTTCACCGCCTGGGGGGCGAAAATCAAGCCCGCGCACTTCGTTGGCTTTCATGGCATCTGGGTCGGCGGCGCGCAGCTCATGCAAGGTTCGCCCTTCCCATTCACCCCAATCCATTTCGGTGAGCAGTGGCTCGGGGATGGCCAACACGCCGAGCAAGTCAGCTGTCTCCACAGCGCGCATGAGCGGGCTTACATACCAATGGGCGCGAGCAAGCCGAGCGGGGGGCCGTGTGCCCGAAATTGCTGCGCGGCCTTCGGCGCAAAGAGGCACATCGCGCAATCCTTGAATGCGGTGTTCTTTGTTCCATTCCGTCATGCCATGACGAATGAAGCCGATCATGGTCATAGGCGTTGATCCTCAATCGTTGCCCGTAAGATGTATCGATCCCTTTAAGGTATGAAGATAACGCTCTTTGGAAAACCGTGTTGCAACAAGGCGGCGCGCAGCCTTGCCCATAGTTTCGCGCCGCGCCGCGCTTTGTGCCAAATCTGTAATCGCCCAGGCAAAGGCGGCTGGCGTGTCTTGTGTGAAGCGCGCGCTGGTATCGTCCATTGCATCTTGCGGCCCTGGGCCATTGCAGGCGATGCACGGCAATCCAGCTGCTTGTGCTTCGAGGTAGGCCATGCCGAGCCCTTCGCCGATCCCCGGCCAAACGAACAAGTCCGCTTCGGCATAAGCGCCCGCAAGAGTGAAAGGATCCACTGCGCCCGCAAAGGTCACCTGTCCCTTGTGGTTTTTGAACAGCTTTTCAATCTTCTCTTTTGCGGGGCCGTCTCCGAAAATGATCAATTGCCAATCGCAGGGAAGTAGGGGCAGGGATTTGGCGATCAGTTGGTAGCTTTCCAGTTTGTCGCCCTCGCGCATCATCGCAGTGGTGACCAAACGGATGGGGCCGTCACCTGGTTTGGACCGGGGGTGGGTCCACGCGCTTGTTTCGATCCAGGGCGCCAGGTCCACCAATTTGCTGCTAAACCCAGCTTCTTCCAATGCTGGGCGGTCCCGTTGTGATATGCAGAATATACGCGCCGCGATCGACATGGCCTCCCGCGCGGCTGCGTAATGTTCCGCCCACGGACCTTCAAGGCGTTTGGTCGATAGCGAACCCTCTGCAATGAAATAGGGAATACCGCGCGCGCGGGCAACCCATGGCCCAATGAGGTCCGGTGATTTGTAATAGACGTGATAGGTGAACCAGGCATCAAACGGCGCGGCGTGCAGCCGGGAGACCTCCAGGGCTGCGCTTTCGCGTAAGTCTGGAAGGGCCTCGGGGTTTGAGGACCAGGTTTTCAGCCGCGAAGCGATCTCAACCTCATGGCCCAAGTCCTCAAGACCATTGATCAGCTGCTGCGCGATTAGCCGGTCGCCAGAAGGCGGACCATCGTCGGGGGCATTCATGGGGGCGTAAAAAGCAATTTTCATGGAGCACTCTCGGGAAGGATCTCAGTAAACATTTGGGCAAGGTCATCAGCCCAGCGGCGCGCATCAAATCCCGCGCGCACGTTGCGCTGCCCGGCGGCGGCAAGGCGCGCACGTTTGTCGGCGTCTTGGGCCAAATCGGTGATGGCGTTTGTAAAGCAATTTACGTCGCCAGCGGGAACTAATCGCCCGGTCTCATTATCGGTGATTAGTTCGGCGATGGCGCCCGCGTCACTTGCCACAATGGGCAAGCCCATGGCCATGGCTTCGAGCAGGACATTTGGAATGCCGTCGCGGTCACCGTCGCTTTGGTTATGGCTGGCGAGAACAAAGAGATCGCCTTGGGCGAGAAGATCAATCACGTCCCCCTGGGGTCGCGGCCCGTTCCAGCAGAACCGATGCGCTAAGGGGCCCTTCGCGGCGCGGGCCTTTAGCTCAGGAAGCAGCGGGCCCCCGCCAATGTGTTCAAAGGTCCAGGGCATGTCTTCCGGCAGGTCCTGTAGCGCGAGAAGCAACTCGTCATATCCCTTTTTCGCCACAGCGCGCCCCACCGATACAATGCGAAAAACACCAGGGGCGTGAGATTTATCAGTGGCCGGATTAAATCGCTCAAGATCGATGCCATGATACATGCGCCGCACCGGCCCCGCCTTTGGTGTGCCAAGGTGATTGAGGTGTGACGCCCCGGCCGCCGTGCAAGTGACACCGAACAATGCGTCATCTAGCTTTTCCGTCTTTTCCCAATCTTCAATGGTCCAGATGTCTTTGGCGTGCGCGGAAAAGCTCCAGCCGCGGCCCGTTATCATTGCTGCGTATCGCGCAACGGAGGCGGGCGTATGAAGAAAATGCGCGTGGAAGTGCGTTACTTCTTTGGGCGCTTCGGCAGCCAATACCATGGCCTGACCAAAGCGCCGCACCCGGTTGCGGGTCTTGTCGCGGCCCAGATCGTTTGCAAAAACAGCGCGGGCGGCGGTGTATCCAGGAAGCGCGCGCGCCTTCTGCCAAGCTTTTAGAACCCGCGCGGGTTCATCGTGCAAATATTCTGGAAGATAGCTCACAGGCGCCTTGATCCGGTCATGTACGGGGTGTGCGGATTTATCGGTGGGATGGCGCAACGAATAGATGTCGATCGCAAACCCACGGGCTTCGAGGTTTGCAATTTCCTGCGCGATAAAGGTTTCGGAAAGGCGTGGGTAGCCTTTGAGAACAAAGCCAAGATGGGCTCTCATACGCGTCGCCTCGCGCGGGGGATGTGCGGCTCAATCCGGTCGCAGATGGTGGAAAGTCCCGCTAGCGCGCCGGGGCTGAGGGCCGCTGATGGCCGCGGGCTGCGCGGCAGAATCTGTAAAGCATCTGCCATAACTTTCGGATCGCGCTTGCCGCCGCCCAATTCCTCAGGGTCAATCAGCGTGTGGCAAAGTCCCATCAATTCGCCGCGCCGGGCCCGGATTGATTGCTCCGCACGCGGAATAAGGCGCGGCACCAAAAGCGCGGGCCGGTCATGGGTCAATATCTCGCAAAAGGTATTGTAGCCGCCCATGGCGACAATCCCGGTAGCACCGGCAATGAAATGTTCGATCCGCGCGTCGAACACCAGCGTTTCAATGTTTGACAACTTAGCAGCGCGAATTTCAAACTCTGCACGAATGTCGGGGGGCAAAAATGGTCCGTATACGATCAAAGCAGGTAAGAGGTCTTTGCCGCCAAGCTCATACGCCGACAGAACCCAATCGATTAACCCCGCGCCATCACCGCCCCCGCCCGGCGTTACTACCAAATAGTCGGATTTTGTGATGGCGGGCCAAACCTCGGGCTTCGTATACTCAGGCAGGGGGCGCGGCAGATAACCGGTGAAGTAAATCTTCTCGTCCGTGCCCTTTGGCAAGGGCAGTCCCGCCAACGGGTCATAGACGCCTTCCTGCCCATAGGTCCAAATTTCGTCGTAAAGCGGCAAGGCCTTGAACGCGTCCTTGCGCTTCCATTCCTCGGTCAGGGTGGTGGCCTCGTCGAGCACGTCGCGAAGACCCAGAACCAATTGTGTCCCGCGCTTTTTGAGCATGGGAAGCGTGGTTTTGAGCTCCCCGCGCAGGCCCCAGGGCTCTTTGTCTACAATAAAGACGTCGGGGGCGAAAACTTCCGCCGTGTGCTCCATGATCGAGGCCCGCAGGGCCATGGTGGCATCAAGCTCAATATGAAGGCCAAGGGAGGTATAAGCCCCGTTCCGGAGCTTGATCACCCCCGGGACGCGGATAAAATCCACCCTTGCCTTGAAGTCAAAGCTGCCAATAAGGGGCGAGCCCGACAGGATCAGGACAGAAAGGTTGGAATATTCCTCCACCAGCGCATGAGCGATGGCGCGGGCGCGGCGCAAATGGCCCAGCCCGAAGGTGTCGTGGCTGTACATCAGCACGCGCGCCTGGTTCGTTGCCTCCGCCATGCCCGGTGAAGCCTCCTTGTCCCCCATCGCGCGCCAAGGCTAAGGTGCGTTGGGGGCAGAGTCACGCCCCGCTTTGAACGGAAACGCCACAATTTTGGGGCTGGGCGCGCGGACTTTGGAAAAAAATCTCTTCCGCTATATCTGGAACCATTCCAGACGCGAACAGCTGATCGTCATTGCCTTCGTGGCCGTGGCGCTGCCGTTCTATTTCGCCTCGCTCTCGCTCCCCCGTTACATTGTTGATGCCATTGAGGGGGCCGTGCGGGTTGCCTTTGAAGGGGCGCCGCCGGAAGAAGCGATGGGCACGATCTATCATTTCTTCCTGCCGCTGCCGGAATTCTTGGGCGGCGTGCTCGAGCTCTGGCCCGGATGGCTGTTGGGCGGCGAAGCGCTGATCCTGGCGCTCAGTTTTACCTACCTTGGCCTGGTCATGATCAATGGCGGCTTCAAGTTTCAAATCAACACCCTGAAAGGCCGCATGGGCGAACGCATGCTGCGCCGCTTGCGCTATGAACTGATCGACCGGGTGCTGCGCTTCCCCACCTCTTACTTCCGCAAACTTAAGCCGTCGGAAGTTGCCAGCATGGTCAAAGACGAAGTGGAGCCGCTGGGCGGTTTCATCGGTGATGCCTATGTGCTTCCCATATTTCAAGGCGGCCTCGCGTTCACGGCGCTTTTATTCATTATACTGCAGAACTTCTGGCTCGGCTGCGTTGCGGGTTTTGTTGTGTTGGGGCAGGGCTTTATTATCCCTGCCTTGCGCCGCCCCATCTTAGAACTTGGTAAGCAACGCCAGATCGCCGCGCGAGAACTTGCCGGCCGCGTGGGCGAGCTTGTGGACGGGGTCGAGGAGGTGCGCATCAATGCAACTTCCAACTATGAGCGCGCGGATCTTTCTTCGCGGCTCGGGCGCATTTTTGACATTCGTTATGAAATATACCGTCGCAAGTTCTTCGTCAAGTTCCTCAATAACTTTCTCGGGCAGCTTACGCCGTTTCTGTTCTACGCTGTGGGTGGGGTATTGGCCGTACGCGGACAATTGGACGTGGGCCAACTGCTTGCCGTATTGGTGGCCTACAAGGACTTGCCCGCGCCGGTGAAGTTGCTCATCGATTGGGATCAGCAACGCCTCGACGTGCAAATTAAATACGATCAGGTGATCGATCACTTTGATCCCGAAGGCATGGTGGACCCCGACCTGCAGCGCCCGGTGGGCGAACAAAGCCACATGCGTGGCGGTATCGAGGCCGCAAACCTGACGGTGACGGATGAAACCGGCGCGCGCCTTTTACACAATATTTCTTTCTCGGTGGGCATGGGCGAAACGCTGGCCATTGTCGGGCCGCCCGCCGGGGGCAAGGAATTCTTTGGCCCCACGCTTGTGCGTCTCTATGAGCCGGGCAATGGCAAATTGACCCTCGATGGGCGCGACATTAAGGGCCTGCCTGAAGGGATCATCGGGCGCTGGGTCGGCTATGTTGGTCAGGACACGTACTTTTTCCCCCTCAGCGTGATTGATAACCTGACTTACGGTCTGAAGCACGAACCACTCAAACCGCCGGAAGTTTCCGCGCGGGAACGCAAGAAGCGCGATTGGCAATTGCTTGAATCGAAGCGCGCCGGCAATGCCGCCTATGAGCTTGATGCGGAATGGGTCGATCTGCGCTCGCTCGGGGTGAAGGATAACACCGAACTGCGCGCCAAAGTGCGCGATGTGTTGCGGCTCGTCGGCCTGGAAGACGGCATTTATGAGCTTGGCCTTTCGCAGCGCATCACGGTGGACACTCACGCCGAGCTAACCGCGCAATTGCTGACGGCGCGTGCACAGCTGCAACAAAAAATTGATGACCGCGGGTTATCGCATCTCGTGGAAAGCTTCCACCCCGACCGCTATAACAAGAACGCAACGTTGGAAGAAAACCTGCTTTTCGGGCGCCCTTGTGGCGTAGCGTTCGCAGAAGGGCGGTTGCCGGATCATCCTTACTTTGAACAGGTCTTGCGTGATGCGCATATCGCCGACCGGGTTGTCACCATGGGGCTTGAAATTGCGCGCACCATGGTCGAGCTCTTTGCGGACCTGCCTGCGAACCATCCGTTCTTTGATCAGTTCTCATTTATTTCCGCCGAGGACCTGCCGGATTATCAGGCCATGGTGAACCGCTATGGCCGGCGCGTTACCTATGATGGTTTGCCGGATGACGACTGCAGCAAGTTTGTCAGCCTGTCCTTGCGCTATATCGAGGCCCGCCATCGGCTCGGGCTCATTGATGCGGATTTCGAAGCGCAATTGGTCCTGGCACGGAAGATCTTTGCAAGCGGCCTGCCCGAAGCATTGAAGAGCGCGGTGGATCTCTATCAGGTGGACGCCTACAACGGCGCGGCATCGATCCAGGATAATTTGCTCTTTGGGCGCATCGCCTTTGGCCAGGCCCAGGCCGAAGAACGTGTCGGCGAGGTTATGACGGAACTGCTGGCGGAATTGGGGCTCCATGAGGCGGTCTTTGACGCGGGCCTCGATTTTAATGTGGGCCCCGGCGGTAAGCGCCTTACCGGAAGCGAGCGCCAGTTGTTGGGCCTTGCCCGCGCCATACTAAAGCGCCCCGACATTTTGGTGGTCGATGCGGCCTTGGCTGTGCTCGACACACCGACCCAGGAAAAGATCCTGCAAAACGTTTTGAAGTCGTCGGGCAGTCGCGCGGTGATTTGGATATTGGCGCGGCCTTATCAGGCGCGATTGTTTAAACGTGTGATGGTGATTGATGACGGTCATGTTGTCGAAGAAGGCGTGCCGGAATCGCTTGAGCAGCGCAATGGGCGCTTTACTGCGCTTGCGGCGAGCCCACATTAAGAAAGGGAGGCGAAGATGAGTTTAAGTGACGACGTCGAGCTTCTACGGAAGGTTCCGATTTTCGCGAATGTGGAACTTGCCAAGCTCAAATTACTTGCGTTTACCTCAGAGCACATGCGGTTCGATGCGGGCCAGGAGGTGTTTCATCAGGGCGATGCGGGCGACGCGGCCTATGTGATCATCGAAGGCGTCGCGGACGTTATGACGGATACGGCGAGCGGGCCCATCAAACTTTTGGAGCTCGGGCGCCATTCATTCCTGGGCGAGATTGCGATTATTTGTGATGTGCCGCGCACGGCAACCATCGTGGCGCAAACTGAATTGCACACCCTGCGCATTGCCAAGGATTTGTTTTTCCGTCTTATCGAAGAGTTCCCACAAATGGGTATCGAAATGATGCGTGTCCTTGCCATGCGATTGGAAAACACGACGCAAGAATTGACCCACGCGCGCACAACATTGCGCGAAGCGGGCCTGGACGACACGAAAGGAAGTTGACCTCGTGGCTTACGTAAAAGTCGATCCCGAAAAGGCCAAGGATTATCCGCCCAATATTCAAGCGATCCTAAAAGCGCCGAACCCGGCCAGTGAATTTTTGGGGCTTGAGGTGTTGGAGGTGGATACGGAAACCCTCCGTGTACGGCTTGCCTTTGATGCGGGCCCCCAGGTTTGCAACAAATGGGGCGGCATCCACGGCGGTATGGTGGCGGCGATGCTGGACGATCTTATGGCCATCGCGGTGGGGCTTTCCCTTGAATGGGGAGAGATTTCACCCACCTTAGAAATGAAAGCGTCTTTTGTGGCGGCCGGTCGCCCGGGGCGGCTTGTGGGCGAAGGCTGGACGGTGAAACGCGGCAAGTCCGTTGCCTTTATCGAAGCGGAGCTCCGCAACGAAGCGGGGGAACTTGTGGCAACCGGGTCATCAACCGCGCGTATCGTTCAAATGAAGCGCGACGAGAAGAAACAATAAATTGAGTTGGGAAGGCTGTGCCTGAAGCACTTGTGACAACATTTGGGATTATCGTGGGGCTGGGGATGCTTGCCCTCGGCGGCGATATCCTGATCCGTGGCTCGGTCTCGCTGGCAAAGGCCTTGCGCCTATCCCCGCTGCTCATCGGTTTGACGGTGGTAGCCTTTGGCACCTCCGCCCCGGAACTTATCGCCTCTGTGCGTGCGGCGCAGCTCGGTTCGCCCGGCATCGCAGTGGGCACTATCATCGGCTCCAACATTGCGAATATTTTGCTGATTTTGGGGGTCGCCGCTCTCATCACGCCCCTCACCGCAGACATGAAGGGTTTCCGGCGCGACGCCACGGCGTTGAGCATCTCGGCACTGTTTTTTGCTTTTGCTGTTTTCGCAGGGTTCGCCGGCCGCCTCTGGGGGGTCGTCGGATTAATGGCGCTCATGGTCTATATTATCGTCGCCTACCAGACCGGGCGGAACTACGGTGCGGGCGGGGTGATCGAGGCGGAAGCCGATTTTGCCGCGCGCAACTTCCGCTTGAACCTTGCCACCGTTATGGATATCAGCCTGGTCGTTGCGGGGATTTTGATCCTTGGCTTTGGCGGCGATATGCTTGTGCGGTCCAGCGCCACTGCCGCGCACGGGCTAGGCCTTTCTGATACGTTCATTGGACTGACGGTTGTAGCCATCGGCACCTCGGCGCCAGAACTTGTGGTCTCCATCCTTGCCGCGATAAAACGCGAAACTGACGTGGCCCTGGGCAACATCATCGGGTCCAACATTTTCAATGTGCTGGCGGTGTTGGGGATCACGTCCCTTTTGGTCCCCGTGCCCATTGATCGCGGGCTTGCGACATTTGATATTTGGGTCATGTTGGGGGCGACACTGCTGCTTGTCTTTACAGCCGCCACACACCACCGCATCACCCGCAACGAAGGTTTTCTGCTTCTCGCGGCCTATGCCGCCTATATTGGCGTGAAGCTCTATCTAACCCTCTAGCTTCATCACGAGCGTCGCGCCTTTCGCTCAAGCGGTGCGGCGATCAAGCCATAAAGACAGCATCAACAAGCCGGCAAGCCCGAACTCGACAAACAGTAAAAGGACGGGGCCATTCCCGGCCGGTTGTTCAAGGACGAATGAAACAAGCCGTCCGCCAGCCATGCCCAGCACGGCGACAGCGACGGCAAGGCGCACACCCGCTGTCCAGACCGAACGCCGCAAACTGAAAAGCAGGACACCAGCCACAGCGAGACCAAATCCGCCATAGACCGCGCGGATCTCATTTCTCATTTCAAGATTAAATTCCTGCGGCGCGAAAATGGCGAGCACTCCTTGGGGGTCCGCCAGACCGTAAGCGCCCATAAGGGCAAAAAATGCTGCGACCAGCACAATGGCGATACGGGCGATCAAGTGTTCGTGTTTCATTGCGGGCTTACCTTTTTAAATCCATCAGCACGGGCACATGATCGGAGGGCCGCTCCCACCCGCGCGCATCGGTCAGGATACGGATGTTTTTGGCTTTGGCGGCGAGTACTGGGCTGACCCAGATATGGTCAAGGCGGCGGCCTTTGTTTGCCGCCCGCCAGTCCTTGGCACGATAGGACCACCACGTATAAATTTTTTCAGGCTCGGGGATATGCTCGCGCATCACATCGACGAATTTATGAGACGCGATGAGCCGTTCCATATGTTCCACTTCGATTGGTGTGTGGCTTACCACTTTCAGAAGCTTCTTGTGATCCCACACATCGTGTTCGCGGGGTGCGATATTTAAATCACCCACCAGCACCAGTTTGTTCTTGGTCTTGGCGCGGCGCTTGGCAAACATCTCTGTCATCTCGGTCAGGAAATCGAGCTTGTGACCAAATTTCTCATTGATGGTGCGGTCAGCTTCATCACCGCCCGCGGGGACATAAAAATTGTGCAGCTCAATACCGTCCTTAAACGTCACAGAGACGTGGCGGCTGTCACCCTTCTCGCAGAACGCGCGCTTCGCTGTTTTTTCAAACGGGATACGGCTGATGGTCGCCACCCCGTGATAGCCCTTCTGCCCATTCAGCGCGATGTGGGTATAGCCGAGCTCGTGAAAGGCCTTTGTGGGGAAACTGCCGTCCGGGCATTTGGTTTCCTGAAGGCAGAGCACATCGGGGGCATAAGTTTTTAAGAGATGACACACCAGGGGTTCGCGCAAACGCACGGAGTTGATGTTCCAAGTGGCAATGGTCAGGGTCATGGGCGGATTGTTTTCAAATGTGGTGGCGGTGATCGAGCGAAGCGTTTGTTTCTTTTTATCTAGTCGCGTTTGTTCTCGCGCGCCAATAGAGATCTTTCAATCAGCATTACTTCCGCGCCCGGTCAAAAAATATTGAGCGTCATCCCGGCAACGCCCATGGGCCAGCGGCCGCGCATAAAAAGGCCGTAACGATGGGTGAAAGGGTGGCCTTCTTCGCCCGCGAGCAAAACCAGCAAGGCGCCATAGGTCGCTTGAATGCCGGCGCCCACCGCGGCGGTCAGGATCTCGGGGTCCTCCAAGTCAGACAATCGCGCCACTTCATCGGCAGCGGCCTTGATTTGCGGCGTGACGGTTGAGGCGACATAGCTCATCACCACTTCAAATTCTTCAGGCTCAAGGGTCTCAAGCGCTTGGGCCGTCAGCCCGGCGCGCAAAGCCTCTTCCCGCGCCCAGCCTTCACTGTCCCAATCAAGGCTTTCGGCGGCGGCAATGGCGTCTTCCCAGGTGCCGACCCGTGCAGGGGTGGCGTCACTAAAGCCCAGCGCCCCAAGATAAGCGGTTGCCGCCTCAAGGTCTTCTTCGCTCAAAGGGTCCCCCAAGCGCGCAAACCAGGGCGAGCGAGAGGCGCCACTGGCAAACCGGCGCACCAGCGCAATAGCGGGCTGACGCTCGATCAGCTCCTCGATCAGGGCGTCCTGCGCCTCTGGATCAGGGTCTTGGGGGTCAAAAGGGTCTTCAAATTCCATGGGAGCGGCCTTTCTCGGGTCTAGCCCCCGTATGTAGAGCCTCCGAGGTCCGCCGTCATCAGCAAAGAGAATCGGATGTTCTCTCGCGTCATTGGTGTAAACCCGACAAACCGTCAGAATGATGATTCTTGCTTGACTGTGCGCGAATACTTAGGGCGGGAGGCACAAAAAATGGCGCCCGGCTTAGGGCTAGCCGGGCGCCTTGATGCGCGTCTTTGCGCTTGGCACCGGGAGGGGATGTTCCGGTACCTCCGGCCAGGCCGAGGATCTGCAAGCGGGGGGGCAACGCTGATCCAATGGCTATTCCTGGCCAGGTACCCTCTTAATCTAGGGCAAAACGGGCGGGAAAGCAACGATTTACTTAAGGATTCCGGGAGGTTGGCGGGATTTTGGAGAGGCCTTAGCGCGCCGATGCGCGTCGCGCGTGTCCCTCTATCAGCGGCGCCAGCTGTGCCTAAACCGCACCAGGTGTGTTATCAAATGGTTAACGAGGACGTGGAGGCGCGCCAATTTGGTAGTCATTATGAGGACTTCCATTAGGGCGCCTAGGCATGCGGTCTTTAGACTCTGTTAATGATATTTTTGCAACAGACACGAAGAAAAGTCCCGATTTGGTGCCGGGGGGGGCCGTCAATTCACCCCTCAGTTGTGCTAAAACCTTGTTTTATTGGGCCCGGCCATTCCTGGGAGCGGTAATTTCATGCTCTCAAGGGGTCCGTCCGGGCCCTTTTCCGCTTTAGACCAGCCCATTTTGGGCGCCAGTGTAAAGAACCGCCAGGAACCCGAAGGCAACCGCGGCGTAGCAAAAAGTAGTTAGTGTGGCTCTCATTTCATCCTCCATTAGGGGGCGTTATCGCCCGTACGACAGGAGGTGGGGTGGGCAAGTGTGATCTACATCACAAAAAGGGCCCGCGTTTTTGTTAGGGGGTACTGCATCCGGAATGGGCCAAGGCCGCATCACGGCCCACAATTGTCCCCACAATGACCCGGGCGATCATTCAAAAATGTCGCTGTCGTCGTATTGGGGAAAGCGGAAAAGGTTGTTGGGAAGCTCATTGACCTCTTGCACATCGCGAAGGGCGATGGTGGTTCGGTTGCCCTGGGCATCCACGATGACCCATTGGCGAAGTTCAAGTCCGGGATCAGAAAATACCAAGGTCAGCTCCCCTTGGGCGATGCCGTCATCTTCGCTGGCAACCACACGCAGTTGGCCGGGCACCCGTTCGACCGCCGTCACATTGGCGTCTTCGGTAAGATCCACATTGCGGCGCAGGAGCACGCGCAGGGGCGTAGCGCCGATGGGATATTGGCTTGTGGTTTCCAGTTCGGAATTGGCAATTCCCACGAAGGTGCCGTTAGAGATAAAGATCAGGGGAATGGGCGGGTCGTATTCAAAACGCAGCCGCGTGCGTTCGGCCATATAGAACGTGCCTTCGGAGAAGCCGCCACCAGTATCGGAAATCTGAGTAAAGCGGCCGGTCAGAAAGCCCAGCTCATTTAAATATTCATTGACCCGTTGAAGGTCGGCCAGCTCATCTACGGAAAAGCGGGATTGGGCCAGCGCGGGCGCCAAAGCAGCGAGCCCAAGCGCAACGGTCAGTGCAATCTTCAAAGCCCATGACTTGATCACGGCAAATGTTCCTTATTGCGGGCCCCACCCGACAGATGCGGTCGATCCTCGCCCGGGACTGTGACGAAATCTAGCCCTGGTGACCGTCAGCGACTAAAATTCACTGTGATCAGAGACCAGCACTTCACGCTTGCCAGAGTGATTGGGCCCTGAAATCACACCTTGATCTTCCATTTGCTCGACAATCCGTGCCGCCCGGTTATAGCCGATTTGCAATTTGCGCTGGATATAGGACGTTGAAACCTTCCGGTCGCGGGCGATGATGGCGACGGCTTGGTCGTAAAGTTCGTCGCCCGAGCCCCCGCCCCCGAACATGCCAAGCGGATCTTCCCCCGGCTCAGGATCTCGCGTTACATCTTCGATGTAATTCGGCCGGCCCTGTTTCTTCAGGCTGCGCACAACCTGTTCCACATCCTCGTCGGATACAAAAGGTCCGTGCACACGGCGAATGCGCCCGCCGCCTGCCATATAAAGCATGTCACCCTGACCGAGCAATTGTTCGGCGCCTTGTTCGCCCAGCACTGTTCGGCTGTCGATCTTTGAGGTCACTTGAAACGAAATCCGTGTGGGGAAGTTTGCCTTGATAGTGCCGGTAATAACATCAACGGACGGCCGCTGGGTTGCGGTGATCAGGTGGATGCCAGCAGCCCGCGCCATTTGGGCCAGGCGCTGCACCGCGCCTTCAATGTCTTTGCCGGCGACCATCATCAGATCCGCCATTTCATCGATCACCACCACGATAAAGGGCATGGCTTCGGACGCGATGGTTTCGGTCTCATAAATCGGCGCGCCAGTTTCCTTGTCAAAGCCGGTTTGAATGGTGCGGGTCAGTTCTTCGTCTTTGTCGATCGCCTCGGCAATCCGCTCATTGAACCCTTGGATATTCCGTACACCAAGTTTTGACATGCGGCGGTAGCGATCTTCCATTTCCCGCACCACCCACTTTAGGGCGACCACAGCTTTCTTTGGATCGGTCACAACCGGCGTCAGCAAATGCGGGATACCTTCATAGACGGAAAGTTCAAGCATCTTGGGATCGATCAGGATCAGCTTGCAGTGATCGGGCGGCAATTGATAAAGCAGCGACAGGATCATGGTGTTGATCGCAACCGACTTACCAGACCCGGTGGTCCCCGCGATTAAAAGGTGCGGCATGGTTGTGAGATCGGCAATCACGGGCTCGCCGCCAATCCCTTTGCCCAGCGCAAGCGCCAAGCGGGATGCGGTGTTTTCATATGACGCGGTTGAAAGCAGCTCGCGTAAGGACACAGTTTCCCGCCGCGCGTTGGGAAGTTCAATACCGATAACGCTTTTACCGGGAACCACCGCAACCCGCGCGGAAATGGCACTCATGGAGCGGGCGATGTCGTCGGCAAGACCGATCACGCGGCTCGCCTTGATCCCGGCAGCGGGTTCTAACTCATAAAGCGTGACCACCGGTCCGGGGCGAACGTTACTTATCACGCCCTTCACACCGTAATCGTTCAGAACGGATTCGAGCAGGCGCGCATTTTGTTGAAGCGCATCATCGGAAATATCCAGGCCAATTTTTGGCAGCGGTTTGCTGAGTAGTGAAAGCGAAGGCAACTTGTAGTTTTCACGCACGAGATCGAGAGTTGGTTGGGCGTCTTGTTGCGCGCGCTTTCCCGGCTTGGGCTGTTGACGGGTTCGGGTTACCCGCGGCGCGCGGCGCGCATCGCTATCTTGCGTATCATCCTCGATGTCTTCGCGAGGCATGCGGCGGTCAAGAACCGGCTCGGCAATGAGGCGCTCGACCGTCGGGTTTGGGCGCATCTTCTCAATCACCCAATGTACAAACCGTGTGCCCCAGTCGATGGTATAATCATAAGTGAGCCACGCCCAGTCGAGAAGCGTTGCGCCAATGTCGGCAAAATCCCGCCGCCGCAGGCCCATGGCAAAACTCAAAGCTGTCAGGCCGACGCCCGCGAGCATAAGCCCCAACATCCCCAGGCCCCATGAAGGCAAGCTCGCACCGGAAAGTCCAAAGAGGCCGGTAAACAGCGATAGGGTTGCGGTCCCAAACATCCCGCCAAGTCCCGTGGTCAGGGGCGCGGGACCTTGCGCGGGCAAAGTGCTAAGGGCTGCAGAGATCAAAAGAACGCCGCCGCCCCATGACGCAATCCGTACCCAGATCATCGGCAAGGGGGCTTTTGCCATGGCAAGCCAACCCCAAACCGCCAAAGGCGCAATCAGCGCCAACGCACCAAGCCCGACATTTTGCCACATGAGATCCGCAAAAATTGCACCCGGCACGCCGAGAATGTTCTGGATGGTGCCATCGCCTGAGCTATTGAGGCTCGCGTCCGAGGGCGCGTAGCTGACAAGCGCCACCGCACCGGCGAGCGCCACAAGTCCAAGGGTGATCCCGGCGATCTCCGATATCCGGTTCAGCACAAACCCTTTTGCCATATCCATGAGGCTCGGGGCGGTACGGGCGCGTCTAGCCATGATGAGGCTCCTTCTGCGGTGTCGTCTTGTGTCGGTCGGTCATGTCAAACTCGTCAAACGATCAAGCATGTCTTTGGTCGTCGCGTGGTCATAAACCATGGCGACACGGATATAATCTGTGCCCGGATTACCGTCGGCCGTCTCGCGCGCCAAGTAGGCGCCAGGAAGAACGCGCAAGCCTCGCTCCTCCCATAATCGGATGGCGGCATTTTCACCACCAAGGCCCCACTCGCTTTGGCTGTCGAGCCAAAGAAAGAACCCGCCTCCCGGGCGGCGATAACCAAAGCGGTTGCCCAAGGCATCGTCGGTGGTTGCAAATTTCTCTGCGTACAAAGCGCGGTTTGTGCGCACATGTTCTTCGTCCCGCCAGCAAGCCGTGGCCGCCGCGCACAGGGGCAGGGGCGCGGGCGCACCGCCCAGGCTTCTTAATTTCCACAGGCGCGCGATCAGGTCCGCGTCCCCGGCGACAAATCCCTGGCGCAGGCCCGGCAAGTTCGAACGCTTGGATAGGGAATTGAAGATCAGCAAATTTGTGTAATCACCGCCTGCCGCTTCTGCCGCGCCAATGGGTGCATCGCCGGTATAGATTTCCGAATAGCATTCATCGGCAAAGACGATGGCATCATGCTTGCGCGCCATGGCCAAAAGATTTTGCCAATAGGCTTTGTCCGCCGCGGCACCTTGGGGGTTTGCCGGGCTGCACATAAAGATGACGGCGACCCGCTGCCACATAGTGTCGGTGATCTCATCAAGATCGGGAAGGTGATCGGTCTCTGCGGTGGCGTTCCAGAAGTGAACGTCCGCATCGGCGGCCGCAGCGCCCGCCGCATAGCATTGATAAAATGGATTGGGGATGAGAACGAGCGGGCGGCCCCCGGCTTTTTCTTTCGGGCAAAGCGCAAGGCAGGCATTAAAGAGCGCCTCGCGCGTACCGCTCACGGATAGAACCTGTGTTTCCGGGTCGAGCTTTCCCGCTGCGGCGCCGTAGCGAGTGGTGATCCAATTGGCGATCGCCTCTCGAAGTTCGGGCGGCCCGCCTGGCGGCGGGTATTTGCCAAAGTCACCAAGGTTGGCGTCCAGCACATCGCCCACAAAATCGGGAAACGCGTGTTTAGGTTCGCCCACGGTACAGTCAAGCGGCTCGCCCGCCACGGCGCGGCCCTCAAGCAGCGCGCGCAGACGAACGAATGCCGATGGCGGCAGTGTGGCGAAGCGGTCGGCTTCCATCACCCCATAAATCCCGTTCCCGTATGGCCCGAATCCCTAGTGTTCTCGGGATGTTCCGATTTCACTCGAGTAACCTTAACGCTCCGTCAAAGGGGCGTCCACAAGATATGAGTTAACCTTTTGTTAACGATTTGAAGGGGATGAGGCAGATTCTTAAAGCGTAAAAAGGCAAGCGGCCCGAGCGATTAATCGCCCGGACCGTGTGGGATTGACCTCATTCTCTTATTAGGTGCGCACGAACTCTGGATAGGCCTCCAGGCCCAGTTCCGAGTAATCGAGCCCGTCCATTTCCTCTTCTGCGCTCACCCGGATACCCACGGTGTATTTGAGGGCGGCCCAGACGATGGCGCTGGCAAGGCAGACAAAGGCGCCGATGGCCACTACGCCGATGAACTGCCCCAGAAAAGTGGGATCCCCGTCGGCCATTTTCCCGTGGTTTGAAATTGGCACTGCCATGGTGCCCCAGATCCCGCACACAAGGTGCACGGGGATGGCGCCCACCACATCGTCGATCTTCAATTTGTCGAGCAGCGGCACGGCAAAGACAACAAGCACGCCGCCCACCGCGCCGATAAGGGCCGCTTGACCAAGGCTTGGCATCAAGGGTTCGGCGGTAATGGAAACGAGCCCGGCAAGGGCGCCGTTTAGCGCCATGGTCAGGTCCACTTTTTTGTAAAGGATCTGGGTTGCCAACATGGCGGCGACCACGCCCGCTGCTGCGGCGATGTTGGTGTTGATAAAAATGTTTGATACCGCCGCTGCATTATCACCGCTGCCAAAGGCGAGTTGCGAGCCGCCATTAAATCCAAACCAACCGAGCCACAGAATAAATGTGCCAAGGGTGGCAAGCGGTAAGTTCGAGCCGGGCATAGGGTGAACCTGACCGTTGGGCAAATACTTTCCGTGGCGTGCCCCCAAAAAGAGCGCGCCCATCAGCGCGGCCCAGCCCCCAACGGAATGAACCAAGGTTGAGCCCGCGAAGTCGGAGAATGCGAAGCGCGCGTCAAGCCAACCGCCGCCCCATTCCCAAGACCCTTGGATGGGGTAGATGATGCCCGTGAGCACCACAGTGAAAATCAAAAACGGCCAAAGCTTCATGCGCTCGGCTAGAGTTCCTGAAACAATTGAAGCGGTGGTTGCGCAAAACACCATTTGGAAAAACCAATCTGACCCGCTGGCATATCCGTCGGACGCATACTCACCCGCAGCGATGTTGGGATCGTCCGGGCTCCACGGCGCGAATGATCCAAGTATTCCGCCTTCCCCGATGCCGTACATTAGATTGTAGCCGACGATCCAAAACATCAGTCCCGCAACCGCGTAAAGGGCAATATTCTTTAGGCTGATGGTCGCGGCGTTTTTGGATCGGACCATGCCGGTTTCCAGCATGCAAAACCCGGCAGCCATGAACATGACCACCATGCCGGCAATGAGAAACAATAGCGTGTTGAAGATATAAGCGGTCTCAGCTTCCACCGCCGCGAAGGCACTCGTCGGAGTGAATACGAGCGCAGCCACTCCCAATCCCAGAGTTGCTTTTTCGAGCGCTGCTTTTCTAAGTTGGATCCCCATGAAAGCGCTCTCCCTTTTTGTGAAATGACCTCACGGCCGCCGCGCAGAGGGCCCTGCGCAAAGGGCCCCGCCCTCTGATGATCATCAAGACCTGTGCCGCGTTGCGAAAAATTCAGAAAACAAAGGGAATCTGCGGGATTGGGAGAGGTTGGGTACTCGGGCACCCAATTTCGAGGCCCAATCATTGGGCAGGGTCTGGGCCAATGCCTAGGAAATAGGCAGGGACATTTTGGGCAGGATTTTCTCTATGGCAGCGCCCAGGCGCAGCAGCTTTGCTTCGGCGTCCGGCGGCCCCATCAGCATCAATCCAACAGGCAAAGGCGGCTGGCCTTTTGCGGGCCGGGTCATCCCGCACGGAATTGTTAGCGCACAGAGCCCGAGCATGTTGGCCAGACGGGTAAAGCGCAACGCCCCTTGATTGGCGGCGGCATAGCCTTCGCGCGCGGCAATGTCCGCAAGGGGCGGCGGCACATCCGCAACGGTGGGCATTATGACCGCATCCAGATGCGCGGTTGATGCGAGATAGTCCTCGCTCAGCCTAGATAAGGATTGGGTCAGCTCAGCATATCTTGTTCCGCTTGTGGCCTTTGCGCCTTTTTCCATCCGTATACGAACGTCTGTGAAAACCTTGTTTGGGGCGCTATTGATCAGTTCACCCCAGATGGCCCAGGCTTCGGCGGCAACAGGAGTTCCGTGCATATCGATCAAATCGTGGGTCTTATCAATTTGCGGCAGAGTTTCTGTGGTGACAATTGAGTTTGCCCCGCGTAGCGCTTGGGTTGTCGCGCAAAAAACCGCCCAAACATCTGGGTCCGTTTCCAGCTCTACACTTTTTGGAATGGCGAAAAGCGTGCGGGAAAGATCCGCCCCCAATAAATCGGGTGCAGGTCTTGCTGCGAGAATGGCCCACAGGGCGGCGGCATCGGCGATGGTGCGGGTAAGCGGGCTCACTGTATCAAAGGTCGGACTAAGCGGTTGAATGCCATCAAGAGGAATAGACCCCACGGTCGTTTTAAGGCCAACAAGCCCGTTCCACGCAGCGGGAATGCGTACCGACCCGGCGGTGTCTGTTCCCACGCCAAGCGGCGCCAGCCCTGTCGCCACGGCTACGGCTGTCCCGCACGATGACCCGCCGGGGCAGCGCGGTGTATCGCGATCAAAGGGATTATCGGGGCTGCCCATAGTTGGGTTGTACCCCAAGCCTGAGAATGCAAATTCCACCACCGCGGTTTTGCCCAGCGTCACCAGCCCGGCACGCACACCGCGTTCTAAAACGGCCGCATCACGCGTTGCCACATGATGGGCGAGCAGCCGGCAACCGTTGGTCGTGGGCGCGCCAACGGCTTCAACATTGTCTTTCCAGGCGATGGGCACGCCATCCAGGGGCGAGCGCCGCAAACCCCGGCGTGCGCGATCATGCGCGGCAATGGCCTCGGTCAGGGCGCGCTCTTCAGAGCCGTGCAGGAAGATGCGTTGCAGGGGGTCAAAACGGCTCACCCGCTCGATGGCCGCTTCGGTTAGCGAAACCGGGTCAAGGGTGCCTTCCTCGATCATTGCGCCAAGGGTAAGAGCATCAAGTTGGGGCCAATTGGCAGGCAAGGTCATGGAGGGTTCGAAATGCGTCCTATGAGACAAATGGCGCGCTGGACATTTCCCGCGCAAGGCCTGAAGTTTCCACCATGATAGATGACGCTGCAACCATTGAAACGGAAGCCCTTGTCATTGGTGGGGGCCTTACGGGGCTTACCCTGGGGCTGGCGCTTGCGCGGGGCGGTGTTGAGACGGTTGTTGTGGACACGCTCGATCCGGCAGCGGTGACGGACGCGGGCTTTGATGGACGGGTGTCTGCTATCGCCTTTGCCTCGTGCCGTATGTTCCGTGCCCTGAACATGTGGGATGACTTGGCCCCTCACGCTCAACCGATCAACGACATCGTGGTATCAGATAGCCGGGGTCCACGCGCCGCAAACAAAGGTGCGGCAGCTCCCTTTTTTCTGCACTTTGACCACCGCGAAATTGGCGAGGAACCGCTTGGCCATTTAATCGAGAACCGTTACACGCGCATCGCGCAGCAAAAGGCGTTGGAACGAGAACCGCTGGTAACGCTGATTGCGCCGGACGGTGTCACCTCGGTCGACTATGATGACAATGGCGCCACCGCGACGCTGCAAAGCGGACGAAAAGTGCGCGGCCGTGTTGCCTTTGCCTGCGATGGACGCGGCTCGCCGACGCGCGAGGCCTTGGGCATCAAGCTCGTTAATTGGAGCTATAACCAAGTGGGCATTGTCACCACGGTGGAGCACGAGCGCCCGCATAACGGCGTGGCGCAGGAATATTTTCTGCCCTCTGGTCCTTTTGCGATTTTGCCCATGGTGGGGAACAGATCATCGCTTGTGTGGACAGAAAAGGCAGAACTGGCCCCGGCATTTCTGGCGCTTGATGATGATGCCTTTGCGTCGGAAATTTCCGACCGCTTCGGGTCATACCTGGGCAAGACGCAGCCCGTGGGTCCGCGCTGGTCATATCCTTTGGGGTTTCAGATGGCGCGAGAATATACGCGGCCAAGGCTAGCGCTGGTGGGGGATGCGGCGCATGGGGTTCACCCCATCGCCGGGCAGGGGCTTAATTTGGGACTGCGCGATGTAGCAGCATTGGCGGAAGTGATTGTGGACACAGCGCGGTTGGGCCTCGATATAGGCGCGAGCGACGTTTTAAGGCGCTATGAAAAATGGCGGCGGTTCGACAATACCGCGCTGGCGCTGGGTATGGATGCGCTGGTGCATCTGTTTTCAAACGATGTGACACCGGTGCGTGTGGCGCGCGATTTGGGACTTGGCATTGTCAATGAGCTGCCGCCCTTGCGCCGCTTGTTCATGCGTCATGCGGGCGGCACCGTTGCCATGGGCGGCGAAGAACGCCTGCCGCGGCTCCTGCGCGGCGAAGCCGTTTAGCCTTTTTCTTCGTCACTCAACGCGCGCGCCTCTTCGGGCAACATGATGGGGATCCCATCGCGGATGGGGTAGGCAAGCCCCGCCGCCTTTGAGATCAGCTCTTTTTTCGCCCGGTCATAGATGAGCGTCGTGCGCGTTACGGGGCACACTAAAATTTCCAGAAGTTTGGGATCGACTTCATAGGTTTCGCTCATCATCACTCGTCCTATTGTAAAGGGCCTTTGCGCCCCGAGGTGTCAGACACAATCGCCATCTCGATAAGGCTGGTCAAGATTTCTGCGCGGGTCTTGAGGTCTTTTGCTTCAAGCAACGCTTGTTTTTCTTCAACACTGAAGGGGCAGATCGATGCCAGCGACCCCACCAATGCTTCGGCGGGGGCGGCGCTCATGGCTTGCCAATCCACCGGTTGACCGAATTTGGCAAAGTATGTGCGCAAGGAATCGATCAGGCTCTCACGCTCAAAGGGTAATTCGCTGGCGTCGGGAATTAGATCACTTTCATACGCGGACCAATCCGCTTCCACCTGCCGATAAGGGGTCGTTGCCAGAAGCTCTCGCGCCACGCGAAAACGGCAGATGCCCGTCAGTGTGATGAGATAGCGCCCATCGCCGGTTTCACCAAACTGGCTTATACGCCCCGCGCAGCCCACGTCGAACAAGGCGGGTTTTTCATTTTCAAATTCAGACGTGCGCGGCTGGATCATGCCAATCATTCGCTCACCCGAAAGCGCTGCGTCCACCATGGCAAGATAGCGCGGCTCAAAAATATTAAGCGGCAATCGAGCCCGCGGCGGCATGATGGTGCGCGACAAAGGGAACACAGGGATCACGGCGGGGAGGTCAAAGGCGCTTTCGTATGTGACCGGGCCGGGCATTTTTGTTCACGCAAACAAAATGGTGGAAAGGGCTTGTCGTCCCGCGATGGTTAGCTCGTCGGTCGGGCCCCAGGCTTCGAAGAACGTCACAAGCTGTTTGCGCGCACCGTCGTCATTCCATTTGCGATCCATACGGACGATTTCCAAAAGTTCGCCCATGGCGCTTTCACGCTCGCCCTCGGCATTGAGCGCGTTGGCAAGATCATAACGCGCTTGATGGTCCTTTGGGTTCGCGTCGATCTTAGCGCGTAACTCAGCTATTTCACCGCTCTCTGCGGTTTCGCTCGCAAGTTTTAGGGCTGCGCGCGCCGCGATGACCGCCGTGTCATTCGCTGCTTCCGGCGGCACCAGATCAAGGGCCTGCTGGGCGCGTTCAACATCGCCTGATTTAATATAACATTGCGCAAGCCCCGCAAGGGCGATCGCATTCGTCGCATCGTCTTGCAGCACCGCACCATAAATTTGCGCCGCTGCAGAAATGTCTTCCGCCGCCAAAGCCTCGCCCGCGGCCTGCAGCGCTTCATCGATTTGTGCCTGCCCGGTGGCTTCGGCCCCGGCGATGCGCGTGATAAATTCTTTAATCTGGCTTTCGGGAACAGCGCCGACGAAACCGTCCACTGGTTGGCCATCTTTAAAAGCAAAGACAGCGGGAATGGATTGCAGGGGCAGACCGGCTTGCGTTAACTGCTCGGCCAGTGCCTTGTTCTCATCGATGTTGACCTTGACCAGTTTTACCGCGCCGCCGGCGTTGGTCACCGCATCTTCGAGCTGGGGCGTCAGCGTTTTGCAAGGACCACACCATGGTGCCCAGAAATCAACAATCACCGGCACCGCCATTGAGGCTTCAAGGACGTCGGCGGCAAAACTTTGCGCGTCAGAATCCTTGATCAGTGCGGTGTCATCCGTTGCGGCGTTTTCCATGGGCCATACTCCTTGGGCGTCTTGGCCCCTGACATAGGCCGGGCGCGGGCCAATGAAAAGGGGGCTTAAGCGCGCGGGGGAAGGTCGGGCAGCGCAGAAAAGTCCACGATCTGGGGCTCAAAGCCGCAATCGGCGACAAAGCGCAAAAGATCCTGCGGCGAAATGGCGGTGGTGGCGGTGTTTTCCAGCGGGTGGAAATGGACCGGACCACAAGCCATCAGCGCCGCATCAAGGATGACGTGGGTAAGCTGGCTTGCCGCAGCATTCATGAGTGCAAAAATGGTGACCGCCCCGGGGGTCACGCCGAGCACTTCTTCCATTAACGCCGCATTGGCAAAGGAAAGCCGCCCCACATCCAGGTGATGATGCAGGTGTTTTAACGGCACTTCGGTTTCATCCTTGGCGGAAATCAGCACCAGCCGCCCCTTTTTGTCTTTAAGGAACAGGTTCTTGGAATGGCCGCCGGGCCATTGGGCTTTCAGGTGCGCGCCTTCCTCGACGGTGAAGATGGGGTCGTGCTCATAGGTGCGATGGGCAATGCCCAAGGCTTCGAACCGGGCGAAAAGTGCGATGCGGGCAGGCGAATTATTGGCGGAAACCATGGGCTGAAAGACCTATTGCAATCCAAAACTGTTTGCGCAATAAGTAGCGCCCTTCGCGGGCGGGGTCACCCTGTCCCCGCGATACCCAAGGACGCGGGCGTAGCTCAGGGGTAGAGCATAACCTTGCCAAGGTTAGGGTCGTGAGTTCGAATCTCATCGCCCGCTCCAATTTTTAGAAGCCGCCGCAGGGCGGTTTTTTATTCCCGATCCATCGCTCCCGCCCACAGCCCCACCGCATTGTGAATTGCGGCTTGTTTGGGCGGCCCTCTAACCTACCGTGGCGCGCCAATTATTGGGGGAGATATGTCATGCGGCTGGGTACTTGGATCTTCGTTGCGGCCATTGCGATATCGGGCGCGGCCCACGCCGCGGAGCTTGAACATCTCTGGACGCTTGATGGGTTTAGTAGTCCAGAAAGCGTGGCGCTTGGCCCTGATGGCGCAACACTTTATGTGTCCAATGTTGCCGGCGAAGCCGCTGCCGTTGACGGCGAAGGCTTCATCAGCCAGGTCTCGCTTTCGGGGGAAATGATTGATCTGCGTTGGGCCGAGGGATTTAACGCGCCAAAAGGGATCGCTATTGATGGCGCGCGTTTGTTCGTTTCCGATATCGATGCCGTGGTGGAAGTTAGCTTGGCCGATGGCGCGATCCTTTCGCGCACAGCCATCCCCGATGCCAGCTTTCTCAATGACACGGCACTTGCGCCCGACGGTTCGATTTTGGTTTCAGATAGCGGCGGTGCGCAGATTTTTCAGATCACAGACGGTAAAGTTACGGTCTTTGCAGAAGGGGATTGGCTCGCCGGCGTGAACGGGCTTTTATTCGAAGACGCGCGCCTTGTTGTAAGCACCATGGATACACACGGCCTCTATGCACTTGCGCCTGGGGTGGATGAACCTGAACTCATTGCGGGCGAGTTGGGCAGCGCAGACGGCATTGCTGTCTTGGCTGATGGCGCCTATCTGGTGAGCGAATGGCCAGGGCGGCTTTTCCATGTCACACCGGAGGGCGAGGTTTCAACGCTGCTCGATACGCGAGCGGATAACATTTACCTCAATGATTTTCTTTTGCTGGGCGATATGTTGCTCATTCCTAATTGGCAACCAGGAACGCTAACCGCCTATCGCGTTCACCGGTAGGTTGCCCGCCAATTGTAAATCTGGAGGAAAGGATAGTGCCAATGTCACAAGGCCTGGATCAATATGCGGGGAAACTTGCACTGGTTACCGGCGCGGCAGACGGCATTGGAAGAATGCTGGCGCAAGGATTAGCGGACGCGAGGATGAAGGTGTGTGTCGCGGATATCCGCAATGACGCAGCCCAGGCCGCGGCTGATGAAATTGGCGGCGGAGCATTTGCGCTCTCATTTGACGTCAGTGATCGTGCGGCATGTTTCTCGGCGGCGGAACAATTGGCGGAACAAGGCGCCGCGCTCAATCTACTTTGGATCAATGCCGGCGTGGGGGTTGGCGCCCCGCTCATAAAGGGCAAGCCCCACACAGTTGAGTGGGCGTTCGGCGTCAATGTGCTTGGTGCCATTTGGACGGCGCAAGCCTTTCGGCCATTAATGGAGGAAGCAAGTGGGCTGCGTCATGTGGGCGTCACGGCCTCGTCAGCGTCCTTGATTCCGCCTGAAGGGGATTTTCCTCTTTATGCGACGACCAAGCATGGAACGTTTGCGGTGGCGGAAGCTTTGCGCGGGGAACTCGCCGCCGATGGGATCGGTACAACGATCCTTTGCCCCGGCTTGCTTAACACCGATATTTGGGACGCCGCCCGCGCGCGGCCCGACCGGTTCGGAGGCGAGCGGCGAATGGACCCCGCCATTTCCGGTCCTTGGCGCGAAGCCAAGTCGCCTGATGTAATGTGGCCCCATATCGAACGCATGATCGCGGCCGGAGGCGGCTATCTTACCTGCGCCACGGAACCTGAAACCCTCGCGCGGTTCAGGGCGCGCGCGGACGCCATCGCTGCTGGCATCGTCGAGATGTAATGGCGCGGTTAACCCAAGCCCCATAAGGGCAGAAAACGGGCTGTTTTCAGTGTCCCCGACCCTTCTTCCATCCCTAAGGCTGTGTTAACCTGCCAGCCGTTGGGGTTAGAGGGTCAGAATGGGTGCCACTTCGCGGGATTTCGGAGGGGCGCGGGTCAGGTGAATTCACCTCCGTTCCGGCCATAGCGTCCCCAACATCTTTTGGGGAAGTGGCGAGGTTTTATGCGCGCCGCTTTATTGGGAAGATGGTCAGCTATTTGGGTGCGTAGGCACAACCCTTGGGCTGAGAAGTGGTGGGGTGCGCCCTCTTGCAGGCCGTGGCGATCATAACGACTTGTCTAAATCAGGTAGACCTGATTGAGAGCGCGCGACCGCTGTTGCCGTTTTTAGGCGCGGCGTTCTTTTTGCTGCTGGGTCTTGGCCGGCTTGTTTCGCTTCTCCGCCGTTTCTTGGGAGATGGACCTGGAGCGGACCGCGGCAACGCCCTTGATGCGCCAAATAGCGAAGACTTCCCCAATCGCCGCCGCTTTACGGCAGTCATCAATATCCTGGCGTTCTTGTACGTGCCCGCCGCCTTGGCTCTTGGTGTGGGCCTTACCGGCGAAGTGATCTATGGCCGGTCAACGCCGCTGCTGCTTGGTCTCAATATCGCGGGCGTCGCGTTCGCGTTCACAAGTATCGTGTTGTTGCTGGTGAGTAATCGTTTGGCGCGCGATCCTTACGTGGGGGGCAGTCTTTCCCATAAGTACTACGACCGCCCGGTGCTCAGCACCAACACGGCGCTTCGAAATCGCGGGACCGACAGGTTCGAAGTGGTGCTGGTCTCGATCCTCGCCTTTGGGCTGGGCGGTTGTCATGTTATCGCGCCTTATGTGACAGAACTCGGGCTTGGCACGCAAACCTTGGCGGAATGTCCGCCTACGGAAGAAAGTATTGGCGACGGGCAAGCAACGTTACCGCAAGATCCCCCAAGATGGACCTTTGCGCGCCATCCAAACCGGAGCAATCATGAAGCGCCGACATACATAGAAGAAGATGCATCCGTTCCCGATTTACGGCTCGAAGGCGAGACATCTTTTGTTGATGAGGTTGGCGCAAGGAGTGTCGCACCGCCGTCTTCAGGGCAAAGTGTTTGGTTGCAGATGGCGGCGCTGACATTTAGCGCGCCATCATTAGGGAATGAGCTAAACCGTCTGCCGGAGATTGAGATCGTTCGTCCTTCATTGCGGCCGGACTATGCGTTTCAGTTTGTTACGCCCAATCCACCGCCCAACCTTTTTGGCACAGTTGCGCAACCCACCCGCATGGCGCCGGTGATTTGGCAGGCGCGGGTGCGCTCAGGTTTTGGCGAATTCAGCCGCTGCCTTGATAATCGAGACGCGTGTCATGCAAATGCGGTGAATTGGTCAAATTTTGTACGCCGCGCCGAGGGACTGGAAGGCTATGACCTCTATATGGCGGTGAACGAGTTCGTGAACTCATCTGTTCAATTCCAATCCGACAGCACTTTGGAAGAAGTGCTTGATGAATGGGCGACACCGATTTCTCTGATCAGCCAGGCTGAAGGGGATTGCGAAGACTTTGCCTTGGCAAAGTTTTGGTTATTGGAAATGTTGGGAGTGGACAGCAGCGACCTCTACATCGTGGTGGTGCAGGATCTTGCGGTGCGCGTGCCTCATGCATTCTTGGCCGTGCGCAGCGGATCAGAGATCTGGCTTTTGGATAGCAGGGTGGACCGCCCCCTTTCGCCCGACGAAATTGATGGGGTTGTTCCGGTTGTCACGATTGGAGATTCAGCCGCCTACCTGCACGGGCGCCCCGTCGATCCGGGCCAACCCATGTCAATGCTTTGGGACTGGATGCCAGTTTCTTAGATAGCTTGTCGCGGCTAGCTTAAATGAACTGCGGCGCCACGGCGTAGTTCCGTGCCAGTTTAAGTTTTTCAAAAAGCAGCAGCATCGTTCCGTTGTAATCAACAATGCGGTTCCAAAACCCTTTGCGCGGCAAGTGAAGAACGCTGCGTGGAAAATCGTGGTGATGGGCGTGGAACGCTTCGCCGCCCGTGAGGAGTGCGAGCATATAGGTAACCCACTTGGGCACGTTCAGGTGACCGGCAACATTGATGCCGAGGGTGGTTGCATGAAACTGCACCCCTCGCGCAATCACCACCGAACCATGCAGAAGGGCGGTCAGGATCAGTGACCCGCCCAGCGCCCACACAATGGCGTAAACCGCTATGGGGACAAACAAATGAAGGGCGATGGAAAGGGAGTTGTGATAACGATCGCCAACGCGCACTGCTGGGATTTTTTCCAGCCACTTCGGCATGGGGCGCTCAAGATCTTTCGGGTCGCGCCATAAAATCCAGCCGACCCAAGCCCAGACTTTACTTTCGTGCGGATTGTGAGGATCACCAGGCTGATCGGAATGGCGATGGTGTTGAGAATGATAATTGACCCAGTCGGTCAAATTTCCTTGCATAGCAAGAATGCAATTGAACATGACGAAAATCTGCGCTGGCAATTTTAATTCGCCTGCGCGATGCTGCCAAACACGGTGCAGCGGCCCGATGCCCTGATTGCACAAAAAGACCGTCAGCGCGCCAACACCAATGCCAAGAGGCGCGTACCACCAATGCAGGTGAAGGCTCTCAAGGGCGAGGCCCAACACGGTCATGGTGATGACCGTGGCAATTCCAAGCACGGGATAAATGACCGCTGAAAATACGCTGGGCCAACTGATACTGGCCAAAGACGTCTTTATGGCCTGTGAACGGGGAATGAGTTCCTGGGTCATGCTTATCTACATTGCCTTTTTTTAGAGCGGTTGAGCGCATAGGCGAATCTAAGTCGCGGCACCCAAAGATAAAGAGGGCCGATTGCCGCGTCCATTCTTTAGCTTGACGGGGAAAAAGCCTGCTTAATCATGCCGCTAATGGCAGCCAGGCACCGCTTCAAGGGTTGCAAATTGCCTCTGGGGCGACCACAAGCGGCCAGGGCTTTGGCTTTCCAGTCTATGGGGGCCGCAAAAGCGCACCTCAAGACCAAAGGTCACGGGTGCGTGAGTTTGTGTGAAATCCTGTTGGCACGAGGGCCACCAGCAAGGCATAAACCCGGTCAATCCATGTGAAAATCCAAAGCTGGGGATACAGATATGTCAGAAGTTGCCGGTACCGCGGTGCGTTTCAGCCGCCTTGCCCTCTTACTTATGTTTGCCGCCTTCCTTCCGCTTGCGGCGTGTTCGAATGAGCAGCACGCAAGTGCGCCTGCCGCTGAAGATGTCGAAACCGATGCTGATGCGGTGGCGGACGCGGAGCCCGCACACGAACAAATCTCGTGGGATCTTTCTGACATTTACGCCAGCGCCGAGGCTTGGGACGAAGCGCGCCTTGCTCTTCTCGCCCGCATTCCCGAACTTGAGACTTTTCAAGGCCGTCTCGGCGAAGGCCCAGATGTACTCCGTGACGCGATGCGGCTTCGAAGTGACGTGACGCAAGAAGCCTATAAAGTCCAAGTTTACGCAAGCATGATGTCCGATGAAGATCAGCGTGTTGGTGAGCATCAGGAGATGCGCCAGCTTGGTCAGGAAATGAGCAGCCGCCTGACACAAGCCACGTCTTGGGCGACGCCGGAAATTCTCGAACTCGGCGCGGAACGCGTGATGGAATACATCGCCTCGGATCCCGAAGGCTTCGATCCCTTCCGCTTTACCCTGCAAAACGTTTTGCGCAACGCGCCGCACACGCTTTCTTCTGAAGGCGAGCAGATCATGGCGCTGGCGTCATTGCCCACCAATCAGGCCCTCCAGACCTACAGCCTGCTCGTTAATTCAGATATTGAATGGCCAACCATCACCCTGTCCGATGGAACCGAAGCCTATCTCAACCCCACCGGCTATTCCTTCCATCGCCGGGCACAAAACCGTGCTGACCGCGAGGCGGTGTTCGCCGCTTTTTGGGGCAAGTGGGCGGAGTTTCAGGCAACGGCAGGACAGATCCTGAACAGCCACATCCAGGGTCAGGTATTCACAGCGCGGGCGCGTAACTTCGACAGCTCACTGCAAATGAACCTTGATGAAGATAATCTGCCTACTGAGGTTTATGATACGCTGATTGAACAAGCGAATGCGGCGCTTCCGCTGCTGCATCGCTATCTCGGTCTGCGTGCCCGCATTTTGGGTGTTGAAGACATCGGTTACCACGACATCTACCCAACGGCTGTTGAGATTGATCGCACCTTCACCATCGAAGATACCCGCGAGCTACTGATCGAGGCCGTGCAGCCATTGGGCGAAGACTATGTGGAACGGCTGACGTTTGCCACCGCGCAGGATTGGCAACACGTTTACCCGCAACCGGGCAAACGGGGCGGCGCCTATATGAACAGTGGCGCTTACGGTATTCACCCTTACGTGCTGCTGAACCACAACGATGACTATACTTCCTACAGCACCTATGGGCACGAATGGGGTCATGCGCTGCACACCATGTATAGCCAGGAAGCCCAACCCTTCGACAATGCGTATTATTCAACGTTCATTGCTGAAACGGCGGCCATCGTGAATCAGATCCTTTCCGAGGAACGCCTGATCGCAAATTCAGAAACCGATGAAGAACGCCTTTTCTATATCGACCGGGTGCTGGAACAATACCGCGGTACATTATTCCGCCAGACCATGTTCGCCGAGTTTGAACAGGCGGCCTATAACGAGGTTGAAGAGGGCCGTCCGCTGACCGGTCAACGGTTGACGGATATCTACCTCGAACTCGTGCGGCGCTATCACGGTCATGACGATGGGGTCATGAATGTCGCTGATGAAATTGGTATGGAATGGGCTTACATCCCTCACTTCTACCGCAATCATTACGTCTTCCAATATTCCACCAGCCAGGTGATCTCTGATTACTTTGCCGGGCGTATCATGGCGGGCGATCAGGAAGCCGTTGATCAATTGCTGCAAGTCCTGCGCGCGGGCGGGTCGGACTTTCCCTACAATATCGTCCTTAACGCCGGTCTCGATATGGCGAGTGCGGATGCTTATCAACCAGCCCTTGCCCGGCTTGAGCGGATGCTGGACGAATACGAAGTCCTGCTTGACCGTTTGGGTTACTGAACAAATAGGCGGAAATTCGATGCGCGGGCGGTTCCATGGGGCCGCCCGTTTTTCTTTTCGATCACGCGGCCGTGTAGGTTTCTAAACCGACTGTGACGTGACGTATCTGTGATACCCGTTTCATCGCCATGCGGATTAGGGTTCGGCTTTGCTATTGAGTTGCCGCCACGGGGCGGCTTTTTTAAGAGGGGCTACAATGAGCATCATATTTCCGCGCTGGTCGCGCAAACTCCGCCAATATGGTTTGGTCGCCGGTCTTGCCGTCGCCTTGCCAATCTCGGTGGTTCTTTTAGCGTCGCAAGTTACCGCACAGCCTGCCTACATTGCCGACGAAGAGCCGCCGGAACAGGAACAGATCCCCTGGAACTTAGGCGATATTTTCGAAACCCGAGAAGATTGGGATGCAGGCCGCCAGCGCGTGCTTGATCGGTTGCCAGAACTTGAAGCCTATCGCGGGCGCTTAGGTGAAAATCCCGAATTGATGCTGGAAGCCATGCGCACATTCAGCGAAATTCAGCTCGAAGCGTTACGTGCTTTCATTTACGCCAACCTTTTGTTCGATGAAAATCAGAACAATGGTGAGGCGGAAGCCATGACCCAGCAGGTGGATGAAATGTTCGCCGCGCTCGGTCGCGCCACCGCATGGAACAACCCCGAGATCGTGGCGCTGGGTGAAGACGTCATCAACGAATTTGTCGATTCAAACCCCGAAGCCTATGAACGCTTCCGTCACGGGCTGCTCGACACAGTTCGCAGTGCCCAATACATCCTTTCTGATGAAGGTGAAGAAATCATGGCCGCAGCGGGGATCCTGCCGGGCATGCCGCAACAGACCTATAACCTGCTCGTCAATGCAGATATTACTTGGCCGACGATCGAGATTGATGGCGAAGACGTTATTCTCAACCAGTCGGGATATTCGTTCAACCGCTTTAATACAGATCGCGAAGTTCGCACCGAAGTATTCCGCACATTCTGGAGCGCTTGGGAAAACTATGAGGCGACCATCGGTCAGGTCTTAAATAGTCATATTCAAAGCCAGGTCTTCATTGCCCGTGCACGGGGGTATGACGACACCCTTCAGATGAACCTCTTTGGGCCAAATCTACCCGCCGAGGTTTATACGACGCTTGTAGAGCAAGTGAATGAGATGCTGCCGCTGCAGCACCGGTACTTTGAACTGAGGGCGCGTCTCTTGGGCCTTGATGATTTCGGCTATCAAGACATCTATCCCGAAGCGTTAGAGCTTGATCGGTCGTTTGACATTTATGAGTCGCGCTCAACTCTGATTGATGCCGTTGCGCCCTTGGGCGAGGACTATCAATCCAGTCTGCAGTTTGCGACGGGGCAGGGTTGGGAACACGTCTATCCCGAAGATGGCAAACGGAGCGGCGCTTATCAGTGGGGCGTTTACGGGGTCCACCCTTACATCCTTCTGAACCATCAGGATGACTATGAGTCCATGTCCACCTACGCCCACGAATGGGGCCACGGCATGCATTCGATTCTGAGTTGGGAAAATAACCCTTTTGAGACCTCCAGTTACTCAACCTTCATCGCGGAAACCGCATCGATTGGTAATGAAATCCTGGTTCAGGAATATATGATCGAAAACGCGGAAACCGACGAAGAACGGCTTTATTACATCGACCGTATTTTGGAAGGCTATCGCGGCACTTTGTTCCGCCAAACCATGTTTGCGGAATTTGAACGCGCGGCCTACCAGGAAGTTGAAGAAGGCCGTCCGGTAACCGGTGAGCGGCTCTCGGAGATTTATCTCGACATCGTGCGGCGCTATCACGGTCATGATCAGGGCGTGGTGAACGTTGCTGACGAGATCAAGATGGAATGGGCCTATATTCCGCACTTCTATCGCAACTACTATGTGTTCCAGTATTCGACATCGCTGGTACAGGCGAATTACTTCATCGAACGCATTTTGGAAGGCGATGAGGAAACGCGGGCAAACTTCGTCGATCTGCTCAGCGCGGGCGGTTCGGACTATGCCTACACCCTCGTGCAAAACGCGGGACTAGACATGGCGTCTGCCGATGCCTATGCCCCCACGCAGGAGCGGCTAGCACGGTTGCTTGATCAGTATGAAGAGCTTCTGAATCGCTTGGGATACTAAGTCATCCAGGGTTCAAGAATTAAAGGGCGGGGGAGAAATCTTCCGCCCTTTTTTTATTACTCAGCAGGGGAAGGTGCTTGGCGAATTTCGCGCAGGGACTGGCGCAGGATCTGCACAGCAGACCAGGTAAACAGCCCCGCCATAATCATGGCGACGGCAAGATCGGGCCAATGTGAGCCGGTGACGGCAACAAGCCCGCCGGCGGCAACAACGGCGACATTCCCGACCGCATCATTGCGACTACAAAGCCAAACCGACCGCACGTTGCTGTCGCCATTGCGGAAGTTGAGCAATATCAAAACGCTCGCCACATTGGCGGCGAGGGCGAGCAAACCCACCCCCGACATGATGAAAGGTTCGGGCTCGGCGGCATAGAATACGCGATACGTTGCGGTGCCCAGGATAAAAGCCCCCATGCCCAGCAGCGTCACGCCCTTGAAGAGGGCGGCGGAGGCGCGCCGACGCACAGACATGCCGATGACAAAAAGGCTGAGGGCATAGGTGAAGGTATCGCCAAAAAAATCGAGGGCGTCGGCCTGCAGCGCCACGGAATGGCCCAGTTGCCCGGCGGTCATTTCCACGACAAACATGACCCCATTTATGGCGATGACGGCCCACAGGGCGCGCTTGAAGGCGGAGCTGGCCCCGTCAAATTCGCAATGATCTCCGCAATCCGCGCCCACGTTTGGCACCTCTTTCCTGGTTTGGACTTCTGCACGTTAGCACCTACAATGATTGTAGCTTCAAGAGGAAAATGGCCATGACTGAGGATTACTCCATTGGGGACCTGGCACGGGAGGCGGGCTGTTCGGTCCAATCCGTGCGCTGGTATGAAACCCAGGATCTGCTGCCCGCACCGGCCAGGACGGCAGGGAACCAGCGGCGCTATGAGAGCCGCCATTTGGTCCGGCTCAAGTTTTTGCGCCATGCGCGGGATTTGGGGTTTTCGCTCAACGACATTCGCGAACTTTTATCGCTCACCGGCAAACCGGACATGCCCTGCGAAGAAGCGGACCGCATTGCCTCCCGTCATCTGGCGCGGGTGGAAGATCAGATCGCCGCGCTTGAGGAATTGCGGGGCGAGCTTGGCGCCATGGTGCATGAATGCCGAGGAGGGCGCATTGCCGATTGCAAGGTGATCGAAGTTTTATCCGATCATCAGAAATGTCAGTATGAGGAACATTTGGATGCGCAGCCGGGGAAAACTGTGCGCGTCTAACTTGGTTTAGAAATAGCGCGCCAAACGGACTTGCAGAAAATCATCATCCGCATAAGAAAAGAACGGGTCGCTTGGCGGCACATCGATGAACAGGCGTGTTTCAATCTGCAAGAAAAAATTCTCACCAAACCGGCGTTCCGCTTCGACGCTTAAAGCGTAACCATTGCCATCAAGATCAAAAATGCCGCCGCCCAAAACGGCGGTGCTCTGAATGTCGTTCGCGGCCCAGCGCAAACCCACGAAGGCGTCGTTCTGGAACGGGTTCATTCCTGTTTCGCCGCGTTCATCCCAAATGTATTCTGCAACAATTCCCAAATCGCCCGGCGTGCCGCCGACGCCGTAAAAGGAATATTCGATCCCGCCGGTGGCTTGGGTCCAATTCTCGCCCAATTGCCAGCGGTGAAACCCTTCGAACTTGTACAGCATGGGGCCATAGGTTGCCTGTACATCCACTGATGTCTGCTGCATTTGAGCGTAATAGGGGATGAGGATTGGTTGGTTGTTACCATCAAGTCCCGGCGTCAAAAGCGGATCGCGCCCCGTGCCGTAAAAGTGAGAGAGGCCGAAATCCCAAGCGCCCACGTAGTGCGACCAGCGAAAGGCAAAGTCTTGGTGCTCTTCCTCACGGCTGCTTTCATAAAGCGCCATGTCATTTGCAATAGGAAGATCGATGCGGGGGCGCCCTTCGACGCCAGGGAATTGGCGTTCGCGGAAGTAAGGCAGCCAATAGAAATCAAAAATCCCAAATTCCGTAGGCACGGTGACATTGACCATGGGTTGGCCAAGTTTTTCTTCGCCGTCCACGCTCTCCAACGTATCTGTTTGATTGATCACATCGATCAGGTGGGCTGCTTCCGTTCGTCCCCAAAAAACTTTTTTTAGTCCCACGCGTAATTCGAAACGGTCGAACACTGCCTCGTAATAGGCCTCGCGCAGATCGAAGTGTGTGCGTTCGTCATCGCGCCCATCAATGCGCGCGAAGGGGGTGACGACCAATGTCTGGTCCGGGTTCAGGAAAATCTCAAGTTCCAACTGACCTGCAATGGAAAGGTTGGCATTTTCTTGACGACTATCAGAGGGGTCTTCGAAATAGAGCTGAAGCTCGGGCTCAATGTATCCCGAGGCGTCATATTCCATTTCGGCAACAGCGGGCAGCGCGGCGAAAGTTGCCGCACACGCACAGACTAATCCGGTGAAGATGCCCCGTCCCATCGTGGCTCCTCGGCTTTATGACCCCGTATGCCGCCTCGCGCCCCCCGGCGCGACGCGAGCTCCCATCAACGCGCGCGGCGTAGGCTTGCGCGCGTGAAGTCGTCCTCGGCAAGACCGGTCTGAAACTCAAAGTTCGACCAGGTCAGCGACGTGGACTTGCCCGTGAGGTGGTTAACCATATTGAGCTCATGGGCGCGCCAGAAATGGTCTAAATAGAGCCGATAGTCAAGGAAAGTCAGTGTCTTAAGCAAATCATCGCGCCGATTGTAGTATTCGACCTGCCGCGGAAGGTATTCATCCGTGTCCGTCCACACAATCTGGCGGGTGTAGCCAGAGTTCTCATACAAGGGGAAACGTTCGGTCACGTGGCAAGTTAGTTCCGAGTACGGCTCGGGGCAGGCTTCGTCGCGCAACCACATGTAGTCGTACTTGCCCACCTCGGTGGACGAAAAATCCTCATAGGCAAACTCGGACCCGAGGAAGGGGCCTGATTTGTTTGAAGACGAAATGCGGCGCTCCCGCGCGATCGCTGGCAGATAGAGCCATTGGTCATCATCTTCCAAAAGGTGCGCGTGGGTTAAAAGGGCTGTGCCTGCCACGTCGCGGGGCCGATCAAAAATGATCAAGCTTAGATCACCATCCTCGGGGTCAGCGTTTTCAAGGGTGCGCTGACGCAGCTCGCGGACGCTTTCCTCGCCTTGTGTGTTGCGCAAGATCATACTCATCTCGGCGGAGGAATCGCCAAAGCCCTGATCACGGGCGTCGGATTCTATGGCAATGGCAAGGCCACGTTCCGCCGGATCCTCGGGCAGATCGATTTGCGCAAACGCGGGGCTTAGGACCGCGGCGCTTAAAACCGCTGAACAGATAAGATGACGGATCATCAAAACTCTCCCTTTAAAACTCTTACTCGGCCGCAGCAGATCCCGCAGCATTTTTGGGCGCCCGCCGATCAAGATAGATCAACAAAGCGGGCAACAATAAGAAATCCAATACCAGGGCTGTGGCGATTGTTCCGGCCACCATCAGACCCAGCATGGCGTTCACCTTGAAGTAACTGAAGGCGAGCACCGAAAATCCAGCCACCAAAACAACCGTGGAAACCCACAAAGGGGCGCCAACGGTTGAGAAGGCATAGCGCACCGCATCTTGCGGATCTGCGCCCTGTTCCAATCTTGCCCGTTGGTACTTAGACAGAAAATGAACAGTTGCATCAACAATCAGACCAAGGGCGGTTGCCACCACAAATGAAGCCCAAAAACCCACGGAACCTGCGAATAAGGCGAAAATACCAAAGGCCACCAGTGGGGGTGTCATATTCGGGATTAGGCTGATGATCCCCAGGCGAACATTGCGCAACGCCACCATAAGAATGAGCGAGATGAGCAACAAAGCGATCCCCGTCCCAAACCGCATCTGATTGAAGTTGGACGAGCCGATATAGGCGAACATCACGAACTGTCCCGCGGGCCGGGCGTACATATAGTCCGGCAAATTGGATGTGATCCAATCATCGGCGCGCGCCCTAAGCCCGGTAAATTCGTCCGTTGAAATATCATCAAGCGTGACCACAAACCGCGAGGCGGACTTATCGACGTTCAACTGGTCGTTAAGATCCAGCCCATAGGGCAGCGAGAATTCATACAGTAAGACGTATTGCGCCGCCTCATCTCGCGCATCGGGGATGCGGAAATAGCTTTCATCGTCTTGGTGCATGGACCGGTTCACCCGCTTGATCACGTCGGTGAAGCTTGCCACGTGTACGACTTCTGGTTGATCACGATACCAATTCGCGAACGCCTCAAGATTATGGAGATACTCCGGGTCCTGAACACCACCCGAACCCGCAGAGTTCATGGAATAATTAATTTGGTAGATGCCCGAAAGTTCGTCAGCGGCAAAATCGCTTGCCGTGCGGAAGTCGATCCGGTCGTCAAAGTAATCAACAAACTTGTCGTCAAACCGCAATGCCGACAGCTGAGAAGTCATGAAAATAATTAACGCGGTCATACCGACAACGAGCGGCAGGCGCAGGCGAATGACCACGTTGCCAAAGCGTTCCCAAAATCTTGATTGCCCGTCCACAACGCTGTGCGCCTTCATGGGGAAAATGGCGGCCAGTGCGGGGAGCAGCGTCACCGACAGGAACCACGCGTACATGGTGCCGATGGCAGCAAGGGTCCCCAGATCCCGGAACGGTTGGGCGTCGGCAAAATTAAGGCTGGCAAAACCAATCGCCGTGGTCACCGACGTAAGAAAAATCGGGGTCCAATTGATCCGCATGCTTTCGATCAGGGCTTCGTGCCTGGATTGCCCGCGATGCATGTGAACGAGCATGGTGACCAATATGTGGATTGAATCTGCTACCGCGACCGTCAGGATTACCGTGGGTGTTGAGGCGGACGGGGCCGACAGAGGAATGCCCAGCCACCCCGCCGTTCCTAAAGCGGCGGCGGCTGACAAAATAACCACCATCAGGCTTGCAACGACACTCAGGATCGACCGCGTCAACAAAAAGATCATCACGGCAAGCAACAGGATCATGATCGGCACAAGCGTCGATAAGTCCGACCGCGCCGCCTCCGCAAAGGCATTGGACAACATGACCGTGCCGGTCAATTCAATGCGAATGTCGGGGTATCGCTCTTGAAAATCGGCCTGAAGTTCGCGCCCGAAAAAAGCCCCGGCAGCTACTGCCTGACGCGTCTCTTCCAATTCCTCAGGCGTTTCAGCGTCGCCTTCCTTGGGCAGGGCAAGTGTTGCGACAACGGCGGTGGTTCTTCCGTCTTCGGAAATGAGGCGCAGATTTAGCGCCGGTTCCGCCCAGGCAATGTCGAGCACGCGCTGGGTTTCTGTGTCTGCTGCATTTGCGGGGTCTTCCACCAGATCACGCACATAGATGTCGTCGTTTTCTGCAGTGGTGTGTTGAAAGTTCGTGAGCGAATCAACACGCGTCGTATACGGCGCCTGCCACGCCGCTTCGGTCATCTCGCCGATCAATTGCAGCATGCGGGGCGAGGTTGCGAGCCCTTCGCCGGGTTGCAGCACCCACATCAATGTATCGGGCGCGGAGTATGTGTTTTGAATGCGCTCGAAATCCACAAGGTTGGGATTTTGATCATCGAAGAAGTAGCGGTAATCGGTCGTGAAACCCAAGTGGCGCCCGCCGCTGGCGATACCCATAGCGCCGGCAATGACGAGCAGAACCACTAGAAACCGAAACTTGATAATACCGGCAGTATAGCCGCGAATGGTCCGCCCAAATGCGGTCTGACCTTTGATCCCCTCAGCCATGAGGAACCCCCTAAATGTTTTTGGCCCTACGTCGAGGGCCGCAATGTTTCCAAGTAATCAAAAAAGGCCCCAGCGCAAAGCGCTGTTGCCTGAATGTCGTTGGCAATCTTCGCTTGGCTCATGACGCCGTGGCGCACCGCCATACAAAATGCAGCGACAGAGTCTGCGTCGATATCTTTGCGCACTTTGCCCGATGCCATGCCGCGGCGCAGGGCCCCGGCCATCGCATTGCGCCACTCGGTCGACACCTCATTAATCAGTTCACGGAAGGCTTCATCGTTGACGGCCATTTCTTCGCTCAAATTGACCAGTGGACAGCCGTACTTGAGGCCGTTCTCGAGCGCCCCAGAGGTGTGAAGAAATGTGATGAGTTGTTGTAACGCCGTCATCGGGTCGTCCGTATGACGGAATGGGTTGACCCACATTTCCTCAAGATCGGTGTGAAAGAAAAAACCCATCGCGGCGAGGGCAAGGGAGCGTTTGTCCGTAAAGTGGTGATAAAGCGCGCCCTTGGTTGCCCCGGCCCGCGAAAGGATTTCGGACAGCGATGCGGCGTGATAGCCGTTCGCATAAATCTCCGCAGCGGCGGCGGCCATCAGGCCCAGCTTGGTCCGTTCGGCTTTGGGCCGATCTGACCAATCGCGTTGCATCGGAAAGCTCATCGCGCTCGGTTCAAGTCCGCCGGGGTGGGGAACAGGGTGCGCTTGCGAAAAATCCAAAAGGCGTCTCCGTCATCGGCCCTGCCATGGGATCAAGCAGATAAAACCGACCGTCCGGTCTGATTTACAGACCAAGCGGTCTGTTGTCAATCCAAACCGGTCATTGGCCACGAATCGGGCGAAGATGAAGCCGGTTTGTGGGCGCGGTAACACCTTGTTAACCCGAGGTCCCGCACCGTTCACGAGGTAAGGTCTCTGGTTCACGGGGCCATCGATATATAAGGCGCAGGCTTATGAGCACCCTCGAGGCTCCCGACCATTTCAGTTCCACCACCAGCTGGCGGGCACGGGTCCGATTTGTGCGGGATCTGGCCCCCCGCGGCATGGACGTGTTTATGGCGCCGCAGCGGTCCATGCAGCTCAGGCTTTCAGACAGTCTTTATATGCGCTCGCCGGTTTTGCTGGTGGCAGTGGCGATTGCTTGGGGCGCAACAGCGCTGTCCCTTTGGCCAGCGGTGTCAATAATTGGTCTGTTTGTGTGGAGTGGTTTAGTTGGCACAGCTTGGGTGGCGCTCGCCCTTTTGTGGCACCGAACCGAACGGCCCATGTTGCGGCCGGGCGCCAGCACAAGCTGGGTCAGTGAGCATGTATCCTGGCTTTGGATGCTTTTTCTGGCCTTCGCATCAGGCATCTTGTTGGTTTATCCCGAGGGCAGCCCGGCACATTTGCGCGCCCTATGCCTTATCCTCGCCAGTGTGGGCATTCTTTCGGCTCTTCTGTCATCCACCTCGGTCCGGGCCCTTGCCGCCATATTGGGGCCAACCATCGGCTTTGTGGCGATTGTTCTTATTTTCCGCGGGGCAACCGAGCTTGCCGCATCAATCTCTCTTGCCGGCGGCAGCACGGTTTTGGTGGCCTTGGGCCTGTTTCAACTATCCGCCGACAGCGCCCGCCGGGACGTCGAGACGGGCTAGGCGATCCGCCACTGCTGCGGTCCCCACACGGCTTTCGACTATTTGTCAGACATCTCTTGGCCTTAGCCCCCTTGCGCTAGGCCTTTGGATGCGTGTAATCGGTGCCGCGCTAAGGTAGATTAAAGAAAAACAGCCCGATAAAGCGGCACCTGGCGAAGTAAGAAAGGGAACCCATCAATGGCCAATACAGAGGCCACCCAAGGGGCAAAAACCGTCGCAGGTTCAGCCGAAGGCGCGGCGCTGGGTCCCGATGCTCAAAAGGCGCTCAAGGCGCTTGTGGAATGTCTTGCCTTGCGTGCAGCCTTTGACGAGGTCGGAACCTTTCAGGGCGCAACACTTAAGCCCGCCAGCCTTTCCTTTTACGAATTTCTAAGCCAGCGCACTGCGGGGACCAGCAAGGTCCGCGCCTTTAATCCAACCGAAGATGTCGATGGTTGGAATAGCGATAATACCATCATTCAGATCGTAAATGACGACATGCCGTTTCTTGTCGATTCCGTTCTGGGTGAGCTTAACGACATGGACCTCGGCATCGCCGGAATTCTTCACCCGGTCATTTTTGCGCGGCGTGACGATAATGGTCAGCTCACTGAGGTTCTGACCACGGGCGACGCGGAAGATATCCATACTGGAAAAACTGAACTCAAGCCGGGAGTAACGCGCGAATCCATCATGCATATCGAAGTGGATCATCAGGCGGATGCCGAGATTCTCATGTGGATCCGCCAACGCCTTGAACAAGTGCTTTCCGATGTGCGCGTTGTTACCACGGACTGGCGCGATATGCGCGACCGATTGGGCGATGCGATCGGCCAGCTCAATCAGCAACCCCCGCACGACGCTCAATCCTCATCGCTGTCCGAAGTGGCGCAGTATCTTGAGTGGCTCAAGGACGACCACTTTGCTTTTCTTGGTGCGCGCGATTATGAATTTGTGGGCGATCTCGAAAACGGCGAACTAAAAGCTGTGTCGGGATCCGGTCTGGGGCTCTTACGCGATCTTTCCACGCACGTGGTTCGCAGGGGCAGTGGCCCGCTTGCCATGTCGCCCATGTTGCGCGCCTTTTTGGAAAGCGCCGAGCCGATCATCGTCACCAAGGCCAATTCGCGCAGCCGTGTGCACCGGCGTGTTTACATGGATTATGTGGGGGTTAAGACCTACGACAGTCAGGGCAAAGTCACCGGCGAACGGCGCTTTGTCGGGCTCTTTACGTCCGCGGCGTACAACAGCAACACCCGGCGCATCCCCATGCTTGCCGAAAAAGTGAAGCGGGTTGTCGCGCGCGCTAATACCGCGCCGGACGGACATGACAAAGCCGCGCTCTACAACATTTTAGAGAATTATCCTCGAGACGAGCTGTTTCAAATTTCAGAAGATGACCTTTTGGATATGGCGCTGGGGATTTTGCGTTTGCAAAAGCGGCCGCGCACCAAAGTCTTTTTACGCTTTGATCCTTTCGATCGGTTCGTTTCTGTACTGGTCTATGTGCCGCGTGATCGTTATTCGACCGAATTGCGCGCACGCCTTGCTGATATTCTTGTGCAAGCTTTCGATGGGCGCCCTTCTGCGTTTTATCCAAACTTTGCCGATGGCCCCCTTGCACGGGTTCATTTTATTATTGGGCGAAATACAGGCGCGCGCCCTCATGTGGACATTCACGAGCTTGAGGCGCGCATTACAGCGGCGACACGCGATTGGTCTGATGATTTGCGCGGTGTTCTTGCTGCGCGCTGGGGCGATAAGGAAGGCCGGTTGATCGGCAAGCGGTACCTGTCCGCGTTCCCGGCGAGTTATCGGGAACAAATCAGCGTTGAAGCTGCAGTCGAAGACATCACCCGGATTGAGAATTTACCGCCCGCACCGGAAGTGGGCCTTCATGCCTACCGCGAAAGCGGTGATCGGGACCATGCCCTTCGCCTCCGGCTCTATCATTGGGACGAACCCATCATTTTGAGCGACGTCCTTCCTGTGCTTGAGCACATGGGGCTTCGCATCCTCGATGAAACACCGCTTGAATTGCAATTTTCCGGGTCGGCCGGCCCAACCGCAAACGGCGAGGAATGTGCAGGCCGCCGGATCTATGTCCACATCTTTAGTGCGGAACATCAATCGGGCGAAGCCATCAATCTTGATCACGTGGGGGACGACTTTCAGGATGCGTTCCGCGCTATCTGGTCCGGCCATGCGGAAAACGACGGCTTTAACAGGTTGGTTGTGGAGCAAGGGCTGCCCTGGCGCGATGTTCTGATCCTTCGCGTCATTGCCAAATTTTGGCGTCAGGCCGGATCAGCGCTTAGCCAGCCGCTGATGGAACGGACCTTTTCCAACTATGGCGAGATTGCCCGCGATCTGGTGAGCTTGTTTGAGGCGCGCTTCCGCCCCGCGGATCTTTTGCATGAAATGCGCCAGCGCCAAGAAGAAGAGATTTCCTCTCGCATCACCGCGGCGCTTGATGAAGTTGAAAGCCTTGACGCGGACCGCATTATCAGACGTTTCCGAAATGTCATCCGTTCGATCCTGCGCACAAATTTCTATCAACTGACGGAAGATGGCGCGGCGAAGACCTATATCTCGGTCAAAATTGATAGCCGCCGGGTACAGGAGATCCCCGATCCCAAGCCATGGGTCGAAGTGTTTCTTTATTCACCGCAAGTCGAAGGCGTTCATTTGCGCTTTGGCAAAGTTGCACGGGGGGGATTGCGCTGGTCCGACAGGGGAGAAGATTTCCGCACCGAAGTGTTGGGGCTTGTTAAGGCGCAGCAAGTGAAAAACTCTCTCATTGTGCCAGTGGGGGCCAAAGGCGGCTTTGTGCCGAAGCATTTGCCCGAAGGTGGATCGCGCGAAGAAATTCAGGCCGAAGCCATTGCTTGCTACAAAACATTTATCTCGGGGCTTTTAGATATTACCGACAATATCGAAGACGGCGATGTGGTGTATCCGGACGATGTAGTTCGGCACGATGACGACGATCCCTATCTAGTTGTCGCAGCGGACAAAGGAACTGCCACCTTCTCAGACATCGCCAATGAAATGGCTGGGGAATACAACTTCTGGCTCGGGGATGCTTTTGCCTCTGGCGGGAGTCAGGGCTATGACCACAAAAAAATGGGGATTACCGCGCGCGGCGCATGGGATGCGGTGCAGCGACACTTCCGCGAGCTTGGTACCGATATCCAAACCGAAGCTTTTACCGCAATCGGGGTTGGCGATATGTCCGGGGACGTGTTTGGCAATGGCATGTTGCTATCGCCGGAAACCTTGCTTGTCGCAGCCTTCGACCACCGCGATATTTTCATTGACCCCACGCCCGACCCCAGTTCGAGTTTTGAAGAACGCAAGCGTCTTTTTGAGATGCCAAGGTCGAGCTGGCAGGATTATGACGCAGGTCTCATATCCAAGGGCGGGGGCGTTTTTAGCCGCAGCCGCAAGTCCATTCCGCTTAGTGACGAAATTCGGCGCACGTTGGGTGTCGATACAAAAGAACTAACCCCTCAGGAATTGATCCAGGCGATCTTGAAAGCGCCGGTGGACCTTCTTTGGTTTGGGGGCATCGGCACCTACATCAAGTCAAAAAGCGAAACCAATTTCAACGTGGGTGACCGGGCCAACGACGCCGTGCGCATTGACGGCCGCGAAGTGCGAGCAAAAGTCATCGGCGAAGGCGCCAATCTTGGCAGCACGCAACGGGGACGGATTGAATTCTCTCGCGCAGGTGGCCGCATCAACACGGACTTTATCGATAATGTTTCCGGCGTCGATACTTCGGACCATGAAGTTAATATCAAAATTCTGCTCGATAGAGTGGTGGCCGATGGCACGTTGACGGTGAAAGAGCGTAATACATCGCTTGCCGGCATGACGGACGAAGTGGGTGCGCTGGTATTGCGCAATAATTATCGCCAGACGCTGGCGCTTAGTACAGCCGAGAAAACAGCGAAGGGCGATTTGGATTCGCACAGCCGCTTCATGCGCGTGCTCGAACGGCGCGGGCTTCTTGACCGCGCGGTGGAATACCTGCCCGACGAAGAAGCCATCCGTGAACTGAAGGATGCGGGGGCCGGGCTGTCACGTCCAGAGATCGCCGTCTTGATCGCTTACTCCAAAAACACGCTCTATGAAGAACTCTTGGCATCGGACTTTCCTGATGGCCCTTATCTTGAGAAAGACCTGTTCGCATATTTCCCCGTGCAACTTTCCCAAACCTATCCCGAGACAGTGGGGCGTCATCAGCTGCGCCGCGAAATAGTTGCAACCAAAGCCGCTAATGAGATCGTCAATATGGGCGGGCTCACATTTCTGAGCCGCATCAAGGAACACACGGGCAGTGAAACCCGTGATAGCGCGCGCGCCTTTGTTGCTTCACGTGATGTTTTTGATCTCGCGGGGCTTCGGCGGCGGATCAATGATCTCGACTTGATTGTCGACGCGGACGTGCAAATTGGATTGCAGCTCGATCTCGCCAACTTCCTGCGTCGTCAGGTTCTTTGGTTCCTGCGTTACTATCCCGAAGGCAGTAATGTGGCCGAGTTGGTGGATCTTTACCGCGCTCCGGTCATCGAAATGGGACGCCGGATAGAAGACATGATCAGCGAATTTGAAGCGGACTATCTTCAAAGCCGCATTCAAGCCCGCGTCGATCAGGGCGTAAATGTTGATCTCGCGCGAGACGTATGCGCGCTCGATCCGCTTTCGTCCGCTTGCGATATTGCCGACATTGCGCGCACTCATGATTGGCCGGTCGAAGAAGCCGCGCGTGCTTATTCCGAAATGGGCGCACTTGTGGGCCTACCGCAACTCCGCGCCTCCGCCGCGCAACTTGTCCCCGGCGAACACTTTGAGCGGCTATCGGTTAAGCGTTTGATTGAAGATTTATTCCGCCAACAGCGGTTTCTTACCATGGCGGCTTTGCGCCAGGCTGAAGAGAGCGGTCGCTCGCGCCTTTCCGGCGCCGATGCAGTGGACATCTGGGCTCAAACCCATGCCGGGCCTGTCGATCGGGCCACGGCCCTTGTGCAGGAAATGGAAAGCCATGGCGCCATGACGCCAGCAAAGCTTGCCCTTGCCGCAAGCCAGGTACGTGATTTGGCGCTCGGGGTTACGGGGCAGCTTCACGCTTAGTCCAAGACATCGCCGTGCTTAAGGATCGCTTTGAGCGTTGAGAAAAGACAGGACGTGTTCCCGCGCCATCATGGTGGCGCTTTCGTTGTAATCGCCCCCTTGATAGCGCTCATGTCTTGAAAGATCGAAAGCGTGGGTTGCGTCCGCAAACAAATTGGTTTCGATCACCACACCGCTCTCACTTAGACGATCAAAGATGGGTTGGCACTGGCGGGCCGGGGCCACAACATCGCGCGCGCCCATGATCGCTATTGTCGAAAGAGGTTTTTGCCATTCCTGCGAAGCACTGCGGGCGGGAAATCCGCAATAGGGATAAATCAACACCGCCCCGCGAATGCCGTCCAATTCATCGGGCGAGGTTTGCTCCAAGTTAGGCGGGGTTTCTTGCCCCAAATCAAACGTCAAAAGATCCATGATGGACCACCCGCCGTGAGACCAACCGGCGAGGAACACATTTCCCCTATCGACGAACTCCTGCTCGCGGGCCAGCTCAAGGCTGGCGAGAATATCACCCACGCGCTCCAGCGATGTCAGCTGCAGACCGGTGCAAACCGTGGTGACTGCTTCTTCACGGCCAATACCGCGCGGGGTTAGACTGTCCACGACGAGAACGGCATATCCGTTGTCCGCGAAAAAGACCGCCCATTCGTCCTGACTGGCAATTGCGCTACCGCAGCCATGAAACTGCAAAATGGTTGGGAAGGGCCCATCGCCTTCAGGCTTGAAGATGCGCATATGGGGGCGAAGCTGCTGGGCAAGCGCGTCGTGGCTGCGCTCGCTTGTCAGCCAGCCTTGCCAGTTGGCAAAGGCGGAAAGACCCACCCCGGCGATGGCAATGACCAAAACGATTGCGCTTCGATAGACCCAGATCATGGTGGGACGGTGCAGCAAAATTGCGGTTGAAACGTGGCCGCGATGCTGCTGGCTTAATGGCGGAAGTGGCGCATGCCAGTCATCACCATGGCAAGGCCCGCATCATCCGCAGCTTTGATCACTTCATCATCACGCATGGACCCGCCGGGCTGGATTACGGCTGTGGCGCCCGCTTCGGCGACCACCAACAAGCCATCGGCAAAGGGGAAGAAAGCGTCAGAGGCGGCAACCGATCCTTTGGTCAGCGGATCAGGCAGGCCAGCGGCTTCGCCCGCTTCGGCGGCCTTGCGCGCGGCGATACGGGCAGAATCAATCCGGCTCATTTGGCCGGCGCCGATGCCTGCGGTGGCGCCATCCTTCACATAGACGATGGTGTTGGATTTTACGTGCTTGCCAACGCGGAACGCGAACAACAGGTCTTTGAGTTCTTGCTCGCTCGGCGCGCGCTTGGTGACGACTTTCAATTCTCCCGGCATGACGCGGCCATTATCGCGGCTTTGAACCAGCAACCCGCCGGCGACGGTCTTGGCGGCCCACCCATCTGCAGCCGGATCGGGAAGCCCGCCGGTGATCAGCAGACGGAGGTTTTTCTTCGCCGCAAAAATCTCGCGGGCATCATCGTCTGCATCGGGGCAAATCACAACTTCTGTGAAGACCTTGGTAACCGCCCTGGCTGTCGCGCCATCAAGAGTCCGATTCACCGCAACGATGCCGCCAAAGGCGCTAACCGGATCGCAACGATGAGCAAGGGTGTAGGCTTCTTCCAGCGTTGCGCCGGTCGCCACACCGCAAGGATTTGCGTGCTTGATGATGGCCACAGCCGCACTGTCTTTGGGGTCGAACTCGGCGACCAGCTCAAACGCCGCATCGGTGTCGTTTAGATTGTTGTAGCTGAGTTCTTTGCCCTGGATCTGTTTTGCAGTGGCCGCACCAGGGCGGGCTTCGCCATTGAGGTAAAGCGCCGCTTTTTGGTGCGGGTTCTCGCCATAGCGCATGGTTTGTTTCAGCGTACCGCCAAACGCGCGATAGGCGGGGGCGTCCTCACCGATGGCGCCGGCAAACCAATTGGAAATGGCGGCGTCATAGGCAGCAGTGCGGGCATAGGCTTTTTGCGCCAGTGCTTTGCGGGTTGCCAGTGTTGTCGCGCCATCATTTTCGCGCAACTCGCTAAGCACGCGAGCATAATCTTCCGCATCGACAACAACAGTAACGCCAGCATGGTTTTTGGCTGCCGCGCGGATCATCGCCGGGCCGCCAATGTCAATGTTCTCAATCGAGGTGTCGTAGTCCGCGCCGCGCGCGATGGTCGCCTCAAAAGGATAAAGGTTCACCACCAGAAGATCGATGTTGGGAATATTGTGCTCGGTTTGTGCAGCTTCATGTTCAGCATTGCCGCGCATGGCAAGAAGGCCGCCGTGAACTTTGGGGTGCAGCGTTTTCACGCGCCCGTCCATCATTTCGGGAAAACCTGTGTGCGCAGCAATCTCGGTGACATTAACGCCCGCCGCGGCTATTGCCTTGGCCGAGCCGCCGGTTGAAAGGATCTCAACGCCCATGCCGGAAAGGGCCTTGGCCAAATCCTCAAGACCTGTCTTGTCGGAAACGGAAATAAGCGCCCGGCGCACCGGCTGAAGCCCTTCGCCCATGGATGATCCCTCTCTCTATCGCGGCTGAGGGGCGGAGGCGTATCACGATTGCGGCGCCTGTCAAAGGGCGTGAATGCCACATCTAGCAGGGAAGGGAGGCGAGACCGGTTAGGACGTTTTTGCCGGGGTGTCGCCAGGACGGCTAAGCCGCTTGATCGCCCATTTGACGGTGGGACGGTCCGTGCGCACGAGCGACGCAATGACGATCTGCTCGGTCCTGCGGAAGCCATCACCGGCGCCAAGATAGGCACTTGATTCAAGCGTGATGGCGCCGCCTGTTGCTTTGAATTGCCAGCCATCGCCGTTGGGAAGCAACAAGATGACCCGGCCGCCATCGCGGGCAAGGGAGGCCCGCACATCAGGGTGCAGGTGAAAGCGCAAGGCAAAGGTTAGCGGCGGCTTGTCCCGGCCGGGCGGGGTCCAACTTGGCCGCGCAGGTACCAGAGTGTCTTCGCCGCGGACGTCATCGCCTTCTGCGTTCAGATAGATCTTGCGCATGTGCTTAAGGCCATGACGGCTGAGGTAGCCGTCGTGGGTCGCCTCAACAAACGCGCCATGGTCTTCGTCAGACCGTTGGATCTCGACATGGGTGGGGCCTGCGACAATGCGCTGGCCCAGAATGCGTGTCGCCGCCTTACCATGAAGAAAGCTGCAGGAGGATTGGTCGGCAAGCGTCAATGTGGAATGGGCGGCGGTGGACCGGAACGCTTCTTGCCATTCAGGCCCACGCAGCTGCGTGGCGCCGCAATTGGTGATGAGGCGGCAACGCCCCACGCTCATTTCCATGGAAAGACAGCCCGCATGGGCGTTCTCAGAATAAGGGCCGTCCGGGGATTTACCCGTGTCAAGCATGATCAGCGTGCGCCCGGCGGCAAGGCGTTGGTAACCCGCATGCCGGAGTTGGCGTAAGGGTTTGCCGTCCGTATCGTCTTGTTTCAGGATCGTATCCACCGCGCCTTTCTGGCCTTCGGTGCTGCCATTGAAAAGCGCAAGCCGCCCATCGCCGTGCCGGAAAAAACGCAATGTGGGCATCATGCGGTCGATGGCGTTTTGCACCATGTCCGGCACCGGCTTTTCCCGAGCGATCAGCGCATCTTTTAAGGCGACCAGATCGGCCAGCGCCACAAGGCCTGCTTCGGGGGACCTGGTAATGTGCCCGCCATCGGCGAGGATTTGCTTGCGCACCTCGGTATCAAGCATGGCAAGGCCGCGGCTGAGCCGTCGCCCGGGGTGGGGCAGGCAAAGCGCAGAAAAACAAAGACCCAAGGCCGCCGTCAGCCGATCAGGGCCTTCCGGGACCCAGCTTGCTGTGCGGCCCAGGTGTTTGGCCTGGCGCGATATGGAAACAAGCAACCTGGAGCGCCAGATCAGATCGGAGCCATCGACGATCAACTTGCCATTTGAAAACCACGACACAAGCCGCCGCGCGATCACATGGGGGCGCCAGGCCAGTTCGTCCCAGCGGCCGTGCGATGCCATCCACGTGGTAATGAGCCAGCGCACGTGCGGGCTGATCTCTTCGTTTTCGGCTGCTGCCTCGCGCATGTGCCGAAGCCAGGCAAATCCGTTGAGTTCTTCCGCCCACACATTGTTTGGCACTTTGATATCCCACGGTGCCGCGCCGCCAACCGCGCGGGCCGTGCCGCCGGGCAGGGTGAAGCACCCTTCCATAATGCGCTGGGCTTCGGTTTTCTCGCCCGGAACAAGGTCCACGGGATAGTGAAGAATGCGGTCGGGCATGGGACCGGTAAGGCTAAGAAGATCAGCAGCGGAAAGGGCGGTCTGGGCCTGGGCCGCGCGCACAACGCTGACCAGGCTCGCGCCCGTTACTTCCGCCAGATTGCCTACTCGCATTGCCATAACGCCCCGGTCCGCCCCTTAGCCTCGAAGTTGTTTGATATTGCTTTGGTATTTTGAAGACCCGCCTTTGAAGGTGGCGGTGCCTGCCACCAGCACATTGGCGCCCGCGGCAATCACCCGCGGTGCCGTGGCCGCGTCAACGCCGCCATCTACTTCTAAATCGATGTCCTTGCCGGTCTGATCAATCAGCTTGCGGAGCGTTTCGATCTTCGGCAGTTGGCTTTCGATAAATTTCTGCCCGCCGTATCCCGGGTTGACTGTCATCACCAGGATCAAGTCCAAATCGTCGATCACTTGTTCGATGGTGGAAATGGGGGTCGCGGGATTTAAAACCACGCCCGCCTTTTTGCCCAACGACTTGATGGTCTGGATCGAGCGGTGAAGGTGAGGTCCCGCTTCGGGGTGAACCGAAATCACATCCGCGCCCGCTTCGGCAAAAGCCTCAAGGAATGAATCGGCGGGGGAAATCATCAAATGAACGTCGAAGGGCAGCTTGGTATGGGGCCGAAGCGCCTTTACCACGCCGGGCCCGATGGTGAGGTTGGGGACAAAGTGCCCGTCCATCACATCAATATGCACCCAGTCCGCCCCCGCAGCGTCAATGGCGCGGACCTCCTCGCCCAAATTGGCAAAGTCGGCGGACAGGATAGATGGGGCAATACGAATCATGCGGGACATGGGGGTAAGAGGTATCATCACCCCGGGATTCTGCGCAATATCTATGGTCTCTCGCAGTGCACAATTACCAAACCTGCCCCAAAGGCGTTGCCAGAAATCTACTTGCGGCATTTTGCGAAGCGGCAGAGACTCTTTCGCGCCGTTTCATAGGAGGCCAAACCAGCGAAAAGCGGACGGCCGAGGCGGTTTGTCGAAGGAGGGGGGAATCCACCGATGAAAAACGTTGATCGTCTATTTATCCTGACAGGCTTGATTTTTCTGCTTACCGGGATGGCGCTGGGTCTGAAAATGAATATGGCCCAAGATTTCACGCTGCGCGGCCTTCACGCCCACTTGAACCTTTTGGGCTTTGTGGTCATGACGCTGTTCGGGCTTTGCTATCACACCTGGCCGAAGATGAAGGAAGGCATGTTGCCGGTCGTTCACTATGTTCTACACACGGTCACCGTCGCGCCTTCTTTGGCCATTCTCTATTTCGTCTTGAGCGACCCGGCAACCTATGGGCCGACGCTTGGACCGATCATTGGCTATATCCTCATGGCGACATGGGCGAGTGTGGTTCTTTTCGCCTATCTGTTCATTACCCGCGCGAAAGACTAAAGCCGTTTAAGGCGGGCGGCATAAAAGCCGTCCAAACCGCCTTTGTCCGCCAGGTGGCAGGGCAATGTGCGCAAATCACCGCTGGAAGTAACTAACTCAGCGAGCCCGCCGACGTCTTCGGCGGTAATCGGCGCGCGGGCGAAATTCTGATTGCGCTTCAAGAAGGCCTCGATTTGATCGGGGCCTTCTTCTGTTTGCAGCGAACAGACGCAGTAAACCAGCACCCCGCCGGGTTCCACCATCTCCGCCGCGGCGTTCAGAAGCGTTGATTGCGTCTCGTTAAGCGAGGAAATTTCCTCGGGTTTTTTAAGGCGCGCCACGTCCGGATGGCGGCGCAAAGTTCCGGTCGCGCTGCACGGCGCATCAAGCAAGACAAAGGGCGCGGGTTCCTTGGGCCGCCATTTTGAAGCGTCCCCGTTTTGAAGTTTCGCGTTGAGTTCGGTGCGCTTCATATTCTTTGAAAGAAGTGCGAGGCGCTTTGCAGATTTGTCGAGCGCCGTAACCTCCGCGCCCATGGCGGCGAGCTGCATGGTCTTGCCGCCTGGCGCGGCGCAAAGATCTAAAACCCTCCGCCCTCGGACATCTCCGAACAGCTTTGCGGGCAAGGCCGCAGCGGCATCTTGCACCCAGATGGCGCCGGATTTGAACCCAGGAAGATCTTCGATGCGCCCGCCGCTTTCTCGCCGCAACGAACCCGTGGGCAAAAGCTCCGCCTCCAAATCTTTGGCCCAGTCTTTGGCATCGCCTTTCACCGAAAAGTCCAAGGGTGGTTCTGCAAGATGCGCCTCGGCAATGGCGCGGGCAACGTCCTCGCCATAGGCAGCGTTCCAACTTTCCCACAGCCAACTCGGCGTGTTGAGTTTCGCCGCATCCTGCGCTTTTACTTCCTCGGCGCCATCCTCGGAAATGCGCCGGAGGACCGCATTCACAAGGCCTTTGTAGTGATAGCCCTTGTCGAATTCTCCGGTAAGGGAAACCGCAGTTGAAATTGTGGCATGAGGCGGGGTGCCCAGGAAGGCAAGTTCGGCGATGGAACATCTCATCAATGTGCGGATATTATGAGCAGTGCTTGGCAAAGGTTTTTGCAGGCGCGTCTCAAGCAGCGCATCAATCTGACCGAGCCGCCGCAAACAGGTTGCGGCAATCGCGCGGGCAAAGGCGCGGTCGCGCGGCTCAAGCGCTTTCATGGGCCCCCGATCCAGAGACCAGGCAAGGCGTTCGTCCAGCGGTGTCTTTGTGATCAGGACCGCTTCCACAAGATCAATCGCGGCAAGGCGCGCGCCGCCGCCGCGTACGGATGATTTGCGATTGTTTGATTTTCCGGCAAGTCGCTTGCCAGCGGGGCGATTGTTCATGCCCAAGGCCCCGTTGCGCGGCCCTGGCCAGTTTCCCCGGCCATGCGTTGCAGGCGCACGATGCGATCATCCGTATTCGGATGGGTTGAAAAAAGACCATCCAGTGCCCGCGCATGAAGCGGGTTGATTATAAACATATGCGCGGTGGCGGGGTTGCGTTCAGCGGCCACGTTATCGATGCGTTTAGCGCCTTCGGATATTTTACCCAAGGCGCTGGCAAGCCACAGGGGGTGGCCACAGATTTCTGCGCCCCATCGGTCAGCTTCAAATTCCCGTGCCCGACTGATGGCCATTTGAACAAGCCCCGCAGCAAGAGGCGCGAGGATCATTAGGGCGAGCAATCCGACAATGCCCATCGCATTGTTGTTTCTATTGCCGCCAAAGAAAAAGGCAAAGTTGGCCAGCATGGAAATGGCGCCGGCCAGTGTCGCGGTGATGGTCATGGTTAGCGTGTCGCGATTACGCACGTGGGCAAGTTCGTGCGCCATCACACCGGCAAGCTCCTCCGGCGTAAGCATGGCAATGAGCCCGGTGGTCGCCGCGACCGCGGCATGTTCGGGGTCGCGGCCCGTGGCAAAGGCGTTGGGTTGCGGGTTCTCCATAATGTAGACCTTGGGCATGGGCAGCTGTGCGTTCTGCGCCAGTTGCCGGACAATGCGGTAATACTCAGGGGCGTCCGCTTCGCTCGCTTCCCGCGCGCCATACATGCGCAAAACCACTTTGTCTGAATTCCAATAGGCAAAAAAATTCATGGCAAAGGCAACCAATAGCGCGATTACAAGCCCCACGGGCCCGCCCAAAAGATAGCCCAGCCCCACAAAAAGGGCGGTCATCGCAGCCATTAAAACGAAGGTCCGTGCCATGTTCATTTTTGCTGTTCCTACACTCAATGGGCCTTGCTGCCTATTTGGGGCGCCGGGGCAGGCATTTCCAGTGGTCCCCCGAACGCCATCTGGCGTTAGACTACCTTATCGCGAATCATCGAACTGAGGGGTTTCCATGTTCCAGGAATTCAAAAATTTTGCTATGCGCGGCAATGTCGTCGATCTGGCGGTCGGCTTTATTTTGGGCGGCGCCTTTTCGACCATCGTGAAGTCGTTGGTTGATGACATCCTAATGCCGCCAATAGGCCTTCTTTTTGGCGGGGTCGATTTCGCCGGTCTCTTTATCGCCTTAAGCGGGGAAAGCTATGCCACGCTCGCTGCGGCTCAAGAAGCGGGCGCCGCCACCATCAACTACGGCATCTTCATCAACAACGTTGTTGCCTTTCTCATCCTGGCTTTCGCACTGTTCCTGGTGATCAAAGGAATGAACAAGATGCAAAAGCAAGAGGAAGAAGCACCTGCCGAACCGGCGGCACCACCACGGCATGAGGTGCTGCTCGAAGAAATCCGCGACCTTTTGAAGAAATAGGCGCAGGACTTTTTCAGCTGCCAAGCTATAGTTTCCCAAGGGGGCATGAACTTAGGTCCGCTTGGGAGATTTTGCATGTCAGACCAGTTGCCCAAAAGCGCGGCGAAAGACAAACCGCTCAGCAAGGCGGCGCGCGATGCCCTGCGCGAGGCCGAAGCGCGCAAAGCCAAGGCAAGCAAAGCGGACCTGCCGCCTGAAAAAGGAGGGCGCGACGGCCTTGAGCCCACCCGCTTTGGCGATTGGGAAAAAGACGGCAAGCTGTCTGACTTCTGATCCGTCAGACTTTTTCGCTCTACACTTTTTCTCCCTACACCTTCTCGCGATGTTCGATGAGTTCTTCCACCACTGCCGGGTCGGCGAGGGTGGACGTGTCCCCCAAATTTCCAAAATCGTTCTCGGCGATTTTGCGCAAGATGCGGCGCATGATTTTGCCGGACCGGGTTTTGGGGAGCCCCGGTGCATGCTGAATCACATCTGGCGAGGCAATGGGGCCGATTTCCGTGCGCACCCACTGAACCAGTTCTTTGCGTAATTCTTCGGTAAAATCCTCGCCCGCCATGGGGGTCACATAAGCATAGATGCCTTGGCCTTTGATCTCATGGGGGAAGCCGACGACCGCGGCTTCGGCGATTTTTGGATGCGCGACAAGTGCGCTTTCCACTTCCGCGGTGCCGATACGGTGACCGGAGACGTTGATCACATCATCCACGCGGCCGGTGATCCAATAATAATCGTCTTCATCGCGGCGACAACCATCGCCAGTGAAAAAGCGCCCGGGGTAGGTAGTGAAATAGGTTTGGATGAAACGTTCATGGTCACCATAAAGGCTGCGCATTTGCCCGGGCCAGCTATCAAGAATTACGAGATTGCCCGCTGTTGCGCCTTCCAACATTTCACCTTTGTCATCCACCAGAGCGGGCTGAATGCCGAAGAACGGTTTTGTGGCTGACCCAGGCTTGAGGCCAATGGCGCCGGGAAGCGGCGTGATCAAAATACCGCCAGTTTCCGTCTGCCACCACGTGTCGACGATGGGGCAGCGCCCATCGCCCACCACATCGTAATACCAACCCCAGGCTTCGGGGTTGATGGGTTCGCCCACTGTGCCGAGCAGGCGCAGGGATTTGCGGCTTGTTTTTTTTACCGGCTCATCGCCATCGCGCATCAGGGCGCGGATTGCGGTGGGGGCGGTATAAAAGATATTGACCTTGTGCTTGTCCACCACCTGCCAAAAACGGGAATTGTCGGGATAGTTCGGCACGCCCTCGAACATCAAGGTGATGGCGCCATTGGCAAGTGGTCCGTATACGATGTAACTGTGGCCCGTGACCCAACCCACATCTGCCGTGCACCAGTAAACGTCGCCTGGTTTGTAATCGAAGATATATTGGTGCGTCAGCGAGGCATAGACCATGTATCCGCCGGTGGTGTGAAGCACGCCTTTGGGTTTACCGGTGGACCCTGATGTATACAGAATAAAGAGCGGATCTTCCGCGCTCATCTCTTCAGGCTCGCAACTGGCCGCTGCGTCCTCGGCCGCTTCGTGATACCAAATGTCACGCCCATCTTCCCAGGCCACATCCCCGCCCGTGCGCCGGATCACCAGCACATGGTCCACATGATCGCACTGTTTTAGGGCCTCATCGGTATTGGCTTTCAGCGGGATTGGTTTTCCGCCGCGAATGCCTTCGTCTGCGGTGATGATGAAAGTTGATTTGCAGTCGTTGATGCGGCCAGCAAGGCTTTCAGGCGAGAACCCGCCAAAGACCACCGAATGGACCGCCCCGATCCGCGCGCAGGCCAACATGGCGTAGGCCGCTTCCGGGATCATGGGCATGTAGATGGTGACGCGGTCGCCTTTTTTGACACCATTTGCCTTCATTACATTGGCCATGCGGCAAACGTCGTCATGCAGTTCCTGGTAGGTGATGGTTTTAGAATCGTTGGGGTCGTCACCTTCCCAGATGATTGCCGTGTCGTTCGCCTTGCCGGGCAGGTGCCGGTCAATGCAATTGGCTGACGCGTTCAGAGTCCCATCTTCGTACCACTTGATGTGGAGGTCCTTGGTGTCAAAGGAGACGTCTTTGACTTTGGAAAAGGGCTTGATCCAGTTAAGGCGCTTGCCTTGCTCGGCCCAGAACGCCTCCGGGGTCTCAACCGAGCGCTTATAGAGCTCATTATAGGTCGCCTCGTCGATGTAGGCCATTTTGGCCCAATCATCGGGGACGGCGATCAGCTTTGGTTCGGGGTGGCTGGACATGCGTGGGGGCCTCCTCATGAGACAACGTGGATTTGGCCTTCTACTTAGCAGGTGTGGATGATGGGAAAAAGGTACCAAGCAGCAAGCCCTTGCGGGGAAGGCCTCAAGGGGTCTATTTCTTGCGCCCTATCTGATCAAAGGGGCACTCCATGCAGCTGCACCAATCCACCTGGGCCGAAGTTGAAAAATATCTCGAAAGCTCCAAGGGCATAGTCTTACCTATTGGCTCAACCGAACAGCATGGCCCCAATGGGCTTTTGGGGACCGACGCGCTCTGCCCCGAAGTGATTGCCAAACACGCGGGCGATGAAAGCGGCATTTTGGTGGGGCCTACGTTCAACGTAGGCATTGCCCAGCATCACATGGCGTTCAAAGGCACACTTACCTTGCGTCCCTCCACTATGATCGCGGCCATGTACGATTGGGCGGCAAGCTTGCGCCGCCATGGATTTGAAAACATCTATTGGCTCAACGGTCACGGCGGCAACATCGCCACCATCAACGCCGCCTTTGCAGAAATTTATTCCGATGGCAGTTTGGATGCGTCCGACCCCTCAAACTCTGGGTCTGGCGGCAGCAACGCGGCAACGCTGAAACTCAAGCTCGTGAATTGGTGGGAACTGCCGGGCATCTTCAACATGTGCAAGCAAATGTACCCAAAGGGGCACGGCAGTCACGCCACGCCATCAGAAGTATCCGTCACCTACTATGCCTATCCTGACGCGGTGAAGGATGTGGAGATGTCACCAAAAATTGCACCATCGGGTCCGATCCGCGATGCTGCGGATTATCGCCGCCGGTTCCCGGATGGGCGCATCGGGTCCGACCCCTCGCTTGCCAATGTTCAAGACGGCGAGAAACTGGTTAAGGCTTCCGCGAAAGCGCTTATTGACGATTTTGGGAAGTTCGTCGCGAGCTAGGACAAAAATCGCGCCCCGCTTTTAACCCCAATGGTGCCGCGCTTGCCTATAATGGGGGCGACTGGCCGGTGGCAACAATATGCGTCACACTTGCCATCAGAGCTAAAGAATGAGGGGCTAGCGGGATTTGCGCACCCATTATTGCCAGAATTGCGGGTCGCCCCTGCGCGGGGCCTTTTGCCATTCGTGCGGGCAGAAGGATGATGATTATCGCCGCCCGTTGCTGTCGCTGACGAATGAATTTCTCGGCGATGTCTTCCAATGGGACAGCCGGGTCTTTCGCTCGATCATACCTTTTCTTCTTATCCCGGGAAATTTGACGCGCGCTTACATGCGCGGGCGGCGGCAGCAATATGTCTCGCCGCTGCGGCTTTACCTTGTGATCAGCATTGCCTTCTTTCTTGCGCTTGCGGCGAGTGATCGCGCAATTGTTGGCTTTACCCTGTCGGACCCGCGAAATCTTCTTGAAGATTTTCCAGAGCTTTCCGAGCGCCTCGAGGAAATTGACCCCGAACACCTGGATTGGGGTCAGTATATTGAAGTTGGAATGTTTGTTGATCCGGATGGCCGAGCAGAACTGCCGCGTATTCCGGTCGAAGATGTGGTCGAATTTTTTGGCGACTCGGGTTTTGCAGATAGGTTGATACCGCTTTTTCTGGGGTACAATGCCGCCATCGAAGACCCGCGCATTTTCAACCAGGTGCTAAACGATTGGGTGCCGCGGTTGATGGTGATCCTTGTGCCGTTTTTCGCGCTCATCCTGAGTGCGCTTTATGTACGGCGGCGCGTTTGGTTTGTCGACCATCTGGTCTTTTCGCTGCACTTTCACAGCTTCATGTTCGCCGTGCTGCTATTGATGCTGGCGCTATCTTCCTGGTTCGGCGTAACGCTAAAGGGGCTGGGCGCGGCATTTATGTTTGTTGCAATGATGGGGGTTTATCTCTTCATCGCCATGTGGCGTACTTATCGCGGCAGCTTATTTAAGGCCGTGATCAAGTTTATGATTCTCGGCAGTGTCTATATCAACGTCTTTATCGTGAGCTTGTTCTTCATCACCGCCGTGGGCCTGTCGCAATTGCGATAGGCGCCCTAAAGCCCACCCATTTTGCAGATGAGCTTCCATTGCGCGGGGGTTATGGGCGTCACCGATAGCCGCGATTGTTTTACCAGTGCCATGTCGGCAAGCTTCGGTTCGGCTTTGATGTCGGCGAGCGTCACGGGGTTTGGCACGGGCTCAACCGCCTGCACCGTCACCATGCCAAAGCGGGCTTTTTCGTCCGTGGGATCGGGGTGATATTCTTTGATCACCTCAACGATGCCGACGATGCGTTTCTCATTCACCGAGTGATAGAAAAAACCAAGGTCGCCCTTTTTCATGGCCTTCATATTGTTGGAGGCTTGGTAGTTGCGCACGCCGTCCCAGCCTTCGCCGACCTTGCCTTTTTTGACTTGGTCATCCCAGCTCCAGGTGCCGGGTTCGGATTTAAATAGCCAATAATTCATTTAAGGCCCTCCGGCGCGCCAACGATCCATTTCCAGGGGTGCACTTCTACGCTCTCAAAAAGCCCCGCTCGTGCATAAGGGTCGAGCGCTGCCCATTGTTCGGCCGCCGCTTGATCCTTGCACTCGATAATCAGCATACTGCCTATGGATTTGGCTTCCGCATCCAAAAGCGGTCCGGCGATCTTTACCGTGTCGCCAGAGGCATCGATAAATTCAAGGTGCGTGTCGCGCGTTTCAAGCCGCAAATCCAGCGCGCCAGGCCTGTCCTTGGCGTAGATAATAAAAAGCATGTCAGCCCTATTCTGCGGTGAAAGGTCTTGAGAGAAGATCTTCGATGGCACTTTTCACGTCTGTATGCCCACTGACGATTTGCGCGACGGCGACGCAGATGGGCATTTCGATGCCGCGCGCTTCGACCAACCGTTCCACCGCGCCGGCGGTCGCAACCCCCTCGGCAACAGATTTTTTGCCAGCAAGGGCTTCTTCCATAGTCTTGCCCCCGCCAAGCGCAAACCCCAATGAATAATTGCGTGATTGGTGTGATGTGCAGGTCAGGATCAAATCACCAAGGCCCGATAGGCCAGCCAGGGTTTCAAGCTCCGCCCCCCAATTGGTACCCAGACGGACAATCTCAGCAAAGCCGCGCGCGATCAGCGCTGCGCGGGCGGAATCGCCAAGCTTGCGCCCATCGACAATGCCGCAGGCGATCGCCATCACGTTCTTTACCGCGCCGCCAATTTGAGCGCCGGTCACGTCGCTCGAAAAATAAGGCCTAAACGAAGGAAGCCCGATGGCCTCAACCAGCGCTTGGCCCAACGCTTCATCCGCGCAGGCAAGGGTGACCGCCGTCGGCAGGCCTTTTGCCACATCAGCCGCGAAACTGGGCCCCGACAAAATAGCGGGTTCGGCTTGCGGCAGGCCCTCAGCAAGAACATCGCTCATCAATTCCAGCGTCGACATCTCGATGCCTTTGGAACAGATCACCGCCGCTGTCCCCTTGGCCACATGGGGCGCCAAATCCTTTAGCGCGGCACGTAAATGCTGCGCGGGTACCACAAGAAGCAGGGCGTCACATCCGGCAAGACCACTAAGATCGCCGATCGCACGGATGGCCGAATCAAGAGCCTGTCCCGGGAGAAACACTGTGTTCTCGTGGTCACGATTGACCGCGTCCACCACTTCACTTTCACGTGCCCAAAGAAGCGTCTTGCGCCCCGCCCGTGCAGAAACAGTTGCCAATGCCGTGCCCCATGCACCGGCGCCGACGACCCCAACCCTTTGAATCACCTTGCTCAATCGACGCCCTCCCCGGGACCTGCCGGTTTTATTTTGTTTTGCAGAATCAATATGCTGCGGTGCAGCGTAGAAATACTGAAGGATTTATTGATCATTCACATTAATCGGCTTATCTTTTGGGTATGCAGTGCAAGAAAACCATGCGCGAGAAAATTCTGAAGGCGACCATGGAGAGGTTTCTCCATTATGGCTACCCGAAGACCACGATGGCGGAGATCGCCTGCGACTGCAATATGTCGCCGGGCAACCTCTATCGTTACTTCCAGGGCAAGATCGATCTGGCCCATTCCATTGCGGAGACCTATGGCCAGGAAACCCTGGACCGCTTGCGCGATATCGTGCGGGATAAGACCCTTAGCCCTTTGGAAAAGCTTAGAAAATACCACTTCGAAATATTGCAATCGACCTATCTTCGGCTTGAAAAAGACCCCAAGATTTACGAAATTGCGCAGATCCTGAAAAAGGAACGGCCGGAGTTCGCAAACGAACAACTGGCCAAGCAGCGCGCCTTACTGAGCGAGATATTGGCCGCAGGGAACGCCGCGGGCGATTTCGATGTCAAGGACATCGTTTTCGTAAGCGAAATGCTTCAATCAGCCACTATGAAATTCAGCTACCCCCAGCTCTGGTCCCAACTAACCCTTGAGAAGCTGGAACGCGAGCTTTCTGGGGTTTTGGACCTGATCATGGGTGGCATTTTGCCCGCATCGGAAACTGATTCCGAAGGGGCAACCACGCCAGTCGCGATCGCAACCTAGAAAACAACCTTATTTTTCAGTGACTTATTCTGCCATGAGCCCATTGCATGGCTGCCTGCACAAAAAAGAATGAATAAAAATGATTTTGTTCATTGTTTTTCATTCAGGCCATTGCTATATTGAATTTATCGAGGCTGACCCAGGCAAGAACGCCGGAGCCCGCCTCAGAGATTTCAGGCCCCGAAGAGGGCCAAGAGGAAAGGCAAGAGCAATGGCATACCGACTGACGACATGGCTGGCTGGTGCGTCGCTGACAGTTTTTGCAGCGGCAGTAACCCTCGAAGCGGTTCTTCACTACAGCGCTATCTAAGTAAAATTTTCCATCGGCCCAACCGATGAATAAGCCGCCGGGCTCTCAAACCCCTCCCCAGTGGAGCCCGGCGGTGGTTTTTCACACCGCGGAAAAGGCCGATCAGACAAGTTTCCTCTGCCCGCATCCCTCAGGCTGTTTTCAGGTCCGTCAACGGCCAGCGGGCTTTGGGCGGGGCACCGAGCGACCCCATCCTCCCCGATGTTCCCGAAAGGGAAAGATGCTCGAGCCCCGCCCAGCCAATCATCGCGGCATTGTCGGTGCACAGCGCCGGTGGCGGCACACTCAATTCAAATCCCATTTCCCCACACAATTTATCCATGGCGGCGCGCACTGTTTTGTTGGCGGCGACCCCGCCAGCAATGACCAGCCTTGGCGCAGCGGGGCTGTGTGCCTCACTAAAAAGAGCCATGGCGCGGCGCGTGCGATCGGTCAGGCAATCCGCCGCCGCCGCTTGAAAGCCTGCACATAGATCCGCCTTGTCTTGATCATTTAGGGCGCCGTGGCCCGCGGCCGCATTAAGGACCGCTGTTTTGAGCCCTGAGAAAGAAAAATCGCAATTGTCGCGACCCAACATGGGGCGGGGCAGGGCAAAACGATTGGCCTCGCCTTGGGCGGCGGTGGCCTCAACGGCCGGGCCGCCTGGAAATCCGAGCCCCAAGAGTTTGGCCGTCTTGTCAAAAGCCTCGCCTACGGCATCGTCTATGGTCGAGCCGAGCAGGCGATATTGACCGACCCCTTCAACGTCCAGCAATTGGCAGTGGCCGCCGGAAACCAGCAGCATCAAATAAGGAAAAGGGGCATCCTCAAAAAGGCGCGCGGTAAGGGCATGGGCTTCTAGATGATTGATGGGAATGAAAGGCAGCCCCGTTGCCGCTGCCAGACCCTTGGCCGTCATCAGACCCACAATCACCCCGCCGATCAATCCAGGCCCCGCTGTGGCAGCGATCGCATCAAGATCACCGAAGTTAAGATTTGCTTCCGAAAGCGCCTGCGCCACGATGGCATCGAGGCGGTCGATATGGGCGCGCGCCGCGATTTCCGGCACCACGCCGCCATAGGGCGCGTGTTCATCGAGCTGACTGAAGACGACATTGGAAAGGATTTCACGGTCGGCGCCAGGCGCGCCCCGCACGACGGCGGCGGCGGTTTCATCGCAGCTTGTCTCAATGCCTAAAACGGTCCGGGCTTTTTCAGCGGAATTCATACTCAATGCCATCTCGACACGGGGGCCCATCCGGGCTAATCCCGGCCTCTCTTGGGAGTTAGACGCGGGCGAGGCGTAAATTGCAACAGTCCTTCAAGATCGGCACGCGCGGTAGCCCGCTGGCGCTTTTCCAAGCGCGACTTGTGCGCGGCGCGCTTGCCCGCGCCCATGATCTGCCCGAAGAGGGCAGCGATAGCCCTTTTGAGATTGTAACCATCACAACATCAGGGGACCGGATCCAGGACCGCGCATTGATCGATGCAGGCGGCAAAGGCCTTTTCACCAAAGAAATCGAAGATGCGCTCTATCAAGGCGAGATCGACTGCGCTGTCCATTCCATGAAAGATGTGCCCACCGCATTGCCGCCCGGGCTGGAAATATCTGCGGTGTTGGAACGCGAAGACGTTCGTGATGCCTGGATCAGCCCGAGGGCGGACCGGATCGAAGATTTACCGCAAGGGGCAAAGGTGGGAACCGCCTCCCTTCGCCGCCAAGCCCAAGTACTGGCGCTGCGGCCGGATCTTGAAGTGGTGGTGTTGCGCGGCAATGTGCAGACCCGGCTCGACAAACTCGCTGAAGGGCAGGTCGATGGAACGTTGCTGGCGGCAGCAGGGCTCAGCCGCCTTGGCCGGCTTGACGCCGTCACGCGCTTTATGCCGGTGGCGGAAATGTTGCCTGCGGTGGCCCAAGGGGCCATTGGCGTTGAAATTCGCTGCGACGATAGTGCCGCTCGGGCCGCAGCGAAGCCCCTTGATCACGGACCGACGGCCGCCGCGGTGCGGGCGGAACGAGCCTTTCTCAAGGTCCTGGATGGGTCCTGCCGAGCGCCCATTGCGGCTTTGGGGCTGATAAATGACGCCAACGTGCTAACCCTATCGGGGAAGGTACTTTCCCCCGACGGCAAAACCATTTATGAAATCCGCCGGTCTGGCCCTGCATCAAAGCCCGAGGAATTGGGAAGGGCAGCTGGCCAGGAGCTCAGAGATCAAGCGGGGGAAGAATTCTTCGCAAAAATAGTAAGCGCGGGCAGCGGCCTAGCGTCCGAGGGAGACTAAATCGTGCGTGTTGTAATTACTCGAGCGGAAAACGAAGCCGCGAACATGGCAAACGCCATCACCAAAATAGGTTGCGAACCTTTGGTCGCGCCGATGCTTGAGGTTAAGTACGAAGATGTGCCCATCGATCTGACCGGCATTCAAGGTGTGATCGTGACGAGCGGTAATGCAGTGCGTGCTCTTGAGAAGAGTACCGAAGAACGGGACATCCCGATTTACTGCGTTGGCCCCCAAACCAGAAAGTTGGCTGAGTCCCTTGGCTTTAAAAACGTCAAAAACTCATTTGGCGGGATAAAGAACTTGCCAATTTTTATTGGCCGGGAAACTACGCCGATGGAAGGTCCATTGCTTTTTCTACACGGTGGAAACGTTACAGGTAATCCGGTCAAGGATCTTGCGCAGGCAGGGTTTCGTGCGGGAGGCCTTAAGGTTTATGGCGCGGGCCCGGTGACGACATTACCCGAGGAGGTTCGCGCTGAGTTTGAAAAACCAGTGGTTCCTGAAATTGCGACATTCATGTCCATTCGAACCTTCAAGATGTTTCGCGAAATCATGCAAAGCGAGGGCCTATTGCCCAAAGTGCGGGAAATGGTCGCCGTTTGTATTAGCCCAGCGGTTGCCGATTTCGCCCGTGAAATCAGGTGGAAAAAAGTCTGTAGCGCCGATGAAATGACCGGCCCTTCGATCATCCAAAAAATCGAAGAAATTAAGGAAAGCGCGGACGCCGCATCTTGAGTTGCACTTGCAATCCCAAAGGTGGTGAAGTGGGCTTAACGCGGCTTACCAAACCCAGGCGGATTGCTGAATGAGTGGCGAAAGCGACAACCAGAACAAGAGTGATAGCGAACACCCCCGTGGGGGTAAAAAGGCTCAGGCTGGCGGCACGGCCGCTGGCGCCAAGCCGGTTTCTGGCACGGCGTCCAAATCCGGCAGTGAGACTTCCAAAGTGAATTCAACCGGCGCGGCGCGAAAACCTGATTTACTCACCATCCTCATTGCAGCAGTGCTGGGCGCGGGCCTGGCGCTGCTTGTTCAATTTGCCATGGATGCAAGCGGTTTAAGCCCAAGTGTAGCGGATGGTGGGGGAAGCGATCTGGAACCCCGGGTTTTAGCTCTTGAACAATCTGGCAGCACTGACCCCTCGACCGCCGCCGTGACCGCGCTTCGCCGATCGCTTACGCGATTGCAGGATGAAGTGGCAGTGATTGCCGCGCGCCCGGCGGGAACTGCGGCGAGCGATTTATCCGGTCTCAATCGTGCCATCGGCGATCTTGAAACACAGCTGGGCCGGAATGAGGCGCGCCTTGGGGCGTTGGACGCACGAACGCCTTCTGATCTGCCCGAACGCCTCGAACAGTTTGCCGATGGGGACAGCGTTGCGGCGCTGGATGCGCGGGTTGTGCAGTTAGAAGCGGACGCCCTGCAAAATGACACACGCCGCGCCGCCATGGGGCTTGGCCTTGCCCAACTTGCGCGCGCCGCGCAAGGGTCTCGACCCTTTGTTGAAGAACATGCGGCCATCGCCTTGATCCGCCCCGGCGATCCACTGGTTGCACAAATTGCGCCCTATGCCCCAACCGGCGTTCCCACCTTCGCTATGTTGCGGGATGATTTCCCGGCCATCGCGCGCGCAACAGCACGTGCCGCGCATACGACGGCAGAGCCAACCGCCTGGGGCCGCGTATGGGCTTGGTTGGGACAAGCGATTTCGTTTCGCCAAACAGATGATGCTGATGGTGAAGATCCAAGCGCCATATTGGCGCGCGCGGAACGCGGCCTGCGCGAAGGCGATTTGGCCGCAGCGCTTGCCGAAATGAACAGCCTTCCCGAAGCGGCCCGCGCGAGTTCAGCAGATTGGGCTGCGGCTGCGGAGGCGCGTGTCGCCCTTGATCGGTTGACCACGGCCCTATCGCTGGAAATCATTGCTGAGCTGGGACAATAAAAACAGATGGCCCGCGCAATCTTCATTTTCGTCATCGCCGCACTTATCGCCGGGCTTGTGGTCTGGGTGATCAGTTTTCCCGGTTGGGTCACAGCGGACTGGTTTGGCTATCGCTACGAAGCGCCTATGAACCTCACGGTCTTGATCCTGGTTACGCTTTTCGCGGCGCTTTATTTTGTGTTGCGATTTATCCGCGCCATTGTTGCGGGACCCGCTGCGGGGCGGCGTTATTTTGCGCATCGCCGCGCGGAACGCGGCATGGGCGCGCTAACACAAGGCCTTGCTGCTGCGGCGGCGGGTGACGCGAGCCTTGCCCACCGTGAGGCCACCCGCGCAGGGCGGCTGGTCAAAGACGGCCCGCTTGCGCAGGTGCTGGCGCTTGAGGCGGCAACCCTTGAGGAACGCGATGATGACGTCGCAGCCTTGGCGCCTAGCCTTCTTAATCATCCGGAGACGGAGCTTTTGGGTCGTCGTGCGCTTTTTGATCTTGCGCGCAAAAAACGCGACCGCGCCGCCGAGGTAAATCAGGCTGAAGCCGCCTTTGGCGCTCATCCGGCGGCCGGTTGGGCGGCGGAGGCGCTGCTCGCTGATGCCATAAGTGCAAAAGATTGGGACCGCGCACGTTCGATCCTGGCGCGCGCGTCGCGTCATGATGCCTTTGCAAACGGTCGTGGTGACAAGATCAAGGCCGTGCTGTTGTTGGCGGAGGCCAAAGACCTAGCCGGCGCAGGCGAGGTGGCAAAGGCGGCTGGTCTGACGCGAAGGGCTTGGGACACAGGGACCGGCCTTGCGGCGGCGGCGGTCATGCGTGCCGAGCAACTTGAAGCGGCGGGCAAGCCCAAGGCGGCGCGCGAGTTTGTGACACGCACGTGGGGGTCCTATCCCCACCCAAAGTTGGGCCACATCTTTGCCCAGCCCGGGGCGGATGAAACTCATGAAGATTGCGTCAAGCGGGTAAGGGATTTGGTCAGTGCCAATCCCACGCATTTGGAAAGCCGATTGCTGATGGCGGAACAAACCATTTTGGCGCGCGATGTGATCAGTGCACGGACGGTCTTAAAACCGCTTCTTGAAACAGGCACCTCGGCACGGGCCTTTGCCCTGATGGCGGCGCTTGACCGCGCAGAACACGGTGCGGCCGCGCAGCCCGATGATTGGATGGCAGCGGCTCTTGCTGCGCCGCGCGATGCCATATGGATTTGCAGCGTGTGTGGTAATCGCGAAACCGATTGGCAGGCCGCTTGTCCACGCTGCACCTCTGTTGCCACAGCGGAGTGGGCCACCCATGTTCAGGGTGCTGGTGATGTGCCGGTGGTAGATGTGGAACAGCTGCATGTGACGCCCACGCCATTGCCAACTCAAAACCCGCCGCGGGAAACTGCGCCAGAAGAACCAGCGGACCCGGCGACGCCCGAAGATGCTTCCCCTTCAGCGACGAATGATGATTTGCGCCAGCCAGATGATCCGGGATCGGATGAAACACCAACGCCCGATGGGAAGCGTGAATGGTAGCGCGCGGATTGCGGTTTATCTCAATTGCCATTGTCGTTGTGGCGATCGGGGCGATCATTTCCTCCATTCGGCTTGATGTGTCCCGCACCGTTCTTGAACAGGATTACGGCGGATCATCCCCTGCCTATTTGGCGCTGCCCACCGGCGCCCGCGTTCATTACCGCGATGAGGGAAACCCGGATGGTGCCCCGGTTATTTTGCTTCACAGTGCAGGATCGTCTCTCCACGAATGGAACGGCTGGGTTGAAACCCTTGGCGATCATTTTCGTTTCATTCGCATTGACTTGCCCGGCCACGGGCTTACGGGCCGGGTGCCGGGGGATGATTATTCGCGCAGCGCCATGGCTGCTTTGGTGCTTAACGTGGCCGATGGGTTGGACCTCGACCGCTTCGCCGTTGCCGGGGCGGACATGGGCGGGGGCGTTGCGTGGGAACTGGCGCGCCGTCGTGGGTCCCGCCTCACTCATTTGATTTTAGTAGCCCCCACCGGCGTTGGCCCTGCGCCCGATAGCCAGCCTTTGGCGGTAACGGTGGCGCAGAACCCTTTGACCCGGCCCTTGCTCAGATGGGTGGCGCCGCGTTGGACCGTGGCCAATCGGCTCTATGAAAGTTTTGTCGACGACAATTTTGTGTCCCAAGCCATGATCGACCGGCGCTGGCGGCTCGCCCGGCTTGCAGGCAACCGGTCCGCAACGGCACGTCGGCTAGGGCTTCCCACACCGCCCGGGATTGGGGAATACGATGGCGCCATCGATGTGCCTACCGTCATTTTGTGGGGCGAGGAAGATCAGATCCTTCCGCTTGACCGGGAACGGGTGGAATGGGACCTGCGCACCAAATTTGTGGGCGGGCCCTTGGAAAATCCGCTCTATACCTTTGCCGGGGTCGGGCACATGCCGCAGATCGAGCAAGCGCAGCTCTCGGCGCTTTTTGCCGCCAACTTTATCGAGACCCACCCTGCGCGGAATGGGGCGGCGGAAAGTACTGAATAGCGCTTGCGATTCTTAATCATTTCCGCATATGGTCCCGGCCCATATCGCAAGGTATTAGCCGCTTTAGCTCAGTTGGTAGAGCACATCATTCGTAATGATGGGGTCGGGTGTTCGAATCACCCAAGCGGCACCACTTTCCCCACTTTCTCAGCAGTTCGCTTTGCTCACGGCAAATCCGCGGCCGTTTCTTCCACCAGATCCTTGGCAACCTCTCGCAAGGCCTCGGGCATGTCAGCGCCGTCTTTGCGCGCTTTGGTGTAGACCCGGATTTGCCGATCTGCGCTGGTGCCGCGGTCAATGATGGTGCGCATGTGATTGACCTCATTTACGCAACCCAGCGCCTCAGCATCTTCCTTCAGCATACCGAGTATTTCTTCGGATAGGGCTTCATAAGGGGTGCGTTCACGTCGCCCCAAATCGATCAAGCTTCCTGAAACACCGTGGCGTTGCGCAAGCCAGCGGTTTTCCTTGACCAGTACGCGCGGATAGATGCGCCAACGTTGGTTTGCTTTCTTGAGCCGCACCAGCATACGCATAATGCATTGATAGAGCGCGGCAATGCACAGCGCATCCTCAAGCCGGGTGCACACATCGGTGATGCGCATTTCCAGCGTGGGAAAACGCGCAGACGGCCTTAAGTCCCACCAGATTTTGCTGGCGTCTTCCAAGATGCCACTTTCGATTAAGTGTCCGACGACCGCTTCGTATTCACTCCAGCTATCAAAGTAATCGGGAATGCCGGTGCGCGGCATACCATCGAATATGGTGAGCCGCGAAGACTTCATGCCCATTTCGTGCCCGCCCCAAAACGGCGAGGATGTGGACAGGGCCAAGAGATGCGGCAGAAAATATGTCGCCTGGTTCATCAAGTCGATGCGCAATTCAGGGTCTTCGATTCCGATATGCACATGCATGCCGCAAATCAGCATACGGCGGATAACGCCCCCCATATCGCTATCAAGTTGATCGTAGCGGTCTGCCGCGGTGTGGTGTTGTTGATCCCACTGGGCAAAGGGATGGGTGGACGCGGCCATAAGGCGAAGCCCGTGACGTTCGGCGATGCGCTTAAGGGTGCGGCGGAAGGCGATTAGATGCGGCCGTGCTTCTGCAGGATTACCGCAAACTGGCGTGCCAATCTCCACCTGGCATTTCAGAAACTCGGGCGTGACCCGTTCGCCAAGCGCTTCTTTGCACTCGCGCATATAGTCTTCGGGCGGATCGGGGACGAGATCAAAAGTTTCAGGATCAACCAGAAGGTATTCTTCTTCGATCCCGATAGTCAGCGCTGGGTCCATGCGTGGGGGCCCCTTCGTTGTTGAAGCGGCCCGATTGCGGGCCCCTAAGCCGTCTCGCGCTCCATAAGATCGCCAATTGCCGCCGCAAGCAAGCGTGACATGGATTTGACGCTGGCTTCGTCTGCCAACAGGTCCTGTCGCACTTCCAATGTCAGATGCCTCAGCCCTAGTGGCTTGATGTGCCGGTCGACGGTGTAATTAAAGCCGCGCGCGTCATAAGGCTTGTTGTCGCCGATCAAAAAGTCCGGCGCGCGGGTTTGGGCAGCGGCCATAAAAGCGCGGGCGGTGGGTTCATCATGGGCCCAAAGAACGCCCAGGTGCCAAGGGCGGTCCTCATGGCTTTCATGAAGGCGCGGCGTGAAGGAATGGACCGAAACGAACAAGGCATCGTCAAAAGCCCTGCGCACCGCATCGATTTCCTCAGACAGCGCCTGATGATAAGGCTCGAAAAACCTTGCAATACGTTCTTCGCGGTCCGTCGCGCTTAAGTTCATGTTGCCGGGAACTTCAATGCCATCACTGACTTCCGGGATGTGGTCAGAACGGTCCATCGAGCGATTGGGGTCCACCAAAAGGCGCGAGAAATCAGAACAGATCGCCCGTGCACCAAATGTACTGGCGAGCGACAGGGTCAAGTCCTTGGCGCCAATGTCGTGGGCGATATGCGAACGCAGGAACCGCCTGTCGAGCCCCAGGTCATGGAACGCGCGCGGGATCGTTGCCGTGGCGTGATCGCAGAAAAAGAAAATCGGCGTTTCGCCTAGCGTGCCGAACGTGTCGAAGACATTGTCAAAACTCATGGCAGGGAATGTAGGTAAGGCGGCGGTGAAAGGCGAGAGGCAAAAGAAGGCGATCCCGCCCCCTTTTGCCGCATCATTGTCGCACTACGATTTAGTAGTCGTTGATGTCGTTTGCCTGGTCGGCATTCCTGTCGCGGTAGGGCAGGAAGCGTTTGATCAGGAACCAGTTCGCCACGGTGAGGCTGGCCAGCAAGACCAAACTAAGCGCCAGAGGATAGCCGCTTGCGGCCAAGACGCCGCCGAAGAGCCAGACCACAAGGGCAACTTCGATCCCGGCAATGCCCATGCCGAGGAAAAAATATCCCGGCAGGACCACCTCGATAGCTGCGAAGACAATCCCCGCGACCGCCCAGGCGAAGGGATCAAGAACCCATCTCGCAAAAAGGTCACTCATTACGCACCTCCTTTAGCTCTGGGGCTTGCCCAGAAATTTCATCAGCGGATCGCCGAAGGCATCGGTCAGACTACCGGGCAATAGCACGAACTTCGCATTGTCCGATGCGCCGATGGCCGTGATACCTTCCACTTGGCGCTTGGCGATCTCGAACTGAATGGCGCGTTCGCCATTGTTTTCAATCGCACGGGCAACGGTTTCCGTGGCAAAGGCATCAGCTTCAGCCTGAATGCGCCGGGCCTCGGCGATGCGCTGCGCGGTATAGAGATCCGCATCCGCTTCAAGCTCTTTGGCGCGCTTTACCCCTTCCGCCCGTGCCACCGTGGCGCGACGTTCCCGCTCTGCGTTCAATTGCTGCAGCATGGCGTCGCGGGTTTGCGTATCCAGATTCACGTCCAGTATTTCCGACCGGGTGATCTGGATGCCCCATTCGTCGGTCGCTTCGGCCAGATGCTCTCTGATCTGGGCGTTCAGCGCCTGGCGGTTCGATTGCACCTCATCAAGTTCGATTTGTCCGATCTCGGACCGCACCAAACCTGCAACCGTGGTCGAGACAGCAGCATCGATGTCGCGAATGCGGTATACGGAGTTTTCTGGGCGCACCACGCGATAGAAGACAGCAACTTCGGCCTGCAGCGTCACGTTGTCCTTGGTGATGGCGTCCTGGGCCAAATGAGGCAGCTGCCGTTCCAGGATCGAGACCTTGTGCCGGACATTGTCAATATAGGGAAAGATAAAGCTTAGTCCTGGCGTCAACGTTGTTTTGTAGCGACCGAACCGTTCGACCACCCATTGCTCCGATTGCGGAACGATTTTCACAATTGACCGGAAGGTCAAAAGGATCAGCGCCGCAAGACCAATTAGGAATAGATATGTTGTCGTCATGATGGTCAGTCCTTTTTTACTCTGTTGAACACACGTTATATGTGTGTATTCCGAGACTCTGCTGCCATAGCGCGAACCTACAAATTGGAATTCCTGATTTGCCTTGAACCAACCGGCGGTGGCATTGATGTTTTCCCCAGTTTTCTGGGAATTGGCCGGGTTTCTGGGCCCCCCGCCTGTGGATAACAAGGCGTCGTCGGTGGGTAAGTCTGGGGTCGCTTGTGGGAAATCGGGGACAACTCGGGCGCGAGCGCTTCATATAATTGACACCAAATTGCGTAGGTGAAACGGTGCCGCCCACCAATTGCGCCGCCTTGGATTATGGCGCGCCTTTGCCGCACCACGCGGCCACTCTCGTAAACAGTTTGTTGCGTTCCCCCATGTCGCCGCGAAACAGAAGCGCGGCCATCGTTTGCGCCCACTGTTCAGGAAGGCGCCAACATCAAGAACAAGAAAGGGAATGCTAAAGGATCGCAGGCGGGGCTCTATCCCAAACTCCCTTCACCACCGGAGTGACCGTTTGCGTGCATCCCGTCGGACCCCATCCCTCCCCCTTTAATCCCGGGAGGACCCACACCGGCGGAATGTGTCGCGGTAGGACTTACGACGCTCGGGCCAATTCACGCCATTCCCCCCTGGCCCACTCACCAACGGAACGACGACCCCGGCGGTGAACACCACCAGCAGTGTCACCTCCGCAATCAAGAGAGCTCGGTCACTTTCCCGCTCCACCGGGTTGTGTGACCGGGCTCTCGCTTATTCTAGGGGTATGGTTTAGCGGGCTCTAGCGCCCAAGCGCGTTTGTGCCCAAGAAACTCAGTGCAAAGATCATACTGGATGCCAGCACGATCGCTGGCCCGGTGGGGGCGTCGAAGGCAAAGGACGCCACAAGCCCTGCCGCGCAGGACACGATGGCAATAACTGTCGCGATCCCTGCCATGGCCGCAGGGGTGCGGCTTAGGGGGCGGGCGGCGGCGGCGGGAATGATCAGCAAAGAAATGATCAACAGCGCGCCCACCACCTGCATGCCCGCAGCGATGACCAGCGCCACAATCAACATATAGGCAACGCGGATCTGAAAGGTGCGAACTCCTTCCACATGGGCAAGGTCGTGGTGAACGGTAAGCGACAGCAGCGGGCGCCAGATGAGGGCCATCAGTGCCAGGACGATCACCGTGACGGCACCCATCATCACGAGTTGCAGGCGCGATACGGCGAGCACATCTCCAAACAGATACGCCATCAAATCCATGCGCACTTGCGGCATGTAAGCAAGGGCAACAAGACCCGCCGCTAATGAGGCGTGTCCTAAAATGCCGATCAGGGTGTCGGTTGCCAGGATGCGGCGGGATTCAAGTCCGACCAGCAACAACGCTATGCCAAGCCCGGTCGCCACAACGCCCAGCATCAGATTGACCCCCAGCGCAAGGCCGATGGCGACACCAAGCAAAGCTGCGTGGGAAACTGCGTGACCAAAAAAAGCCATGCGCCGCCAAACGATGAAACAGCCAACGGGTCCTGCGACCAGAGCGATCGCAAGACCGGCAAATGCGGCACGCCAGAAAAACTCATCCATGGTCATGATCCTCCGCATGCGGATGGTCGTGATCATGATCGTGGTGCGGATAGACCGCAAGAGTTTCGGCGACGTGCGCGCCGAAGGTATCGCGGAACATGGGATGGGCCGCGACGGATCGCGGCGCACCCGAACAAAGCACGCGTTGGTTTAGGCAAACCACCCGATCCGCTTGTGCCATAACCACGTGAATGTCGTGAGAGACCAGCAGCACGCCAGCGCGGGTTTCATCTCGGATTGCCGAGATCAGATTGTAAAGTTCCGCTTCGCCTTTTACGTCGACCCCAGCAAGGGGTTCATCGAGCACAAGAAGATCCGGTTTGCGTAAAAGCGCGCGCGCCAGCATCACGCGGTGCAGTTCACCGCCCGACAGGGTTCCCATTTCCGAACGAAAACGGCCCTCGGCCGCAACGCGGGTCAGGGCATCAAGCAATGCAGCGTCACTAAACCTGCCGGCAAGGCGAAGAAAACCGCGCACGTCGAGAGGCAGCGTGCGCCCGAATTCCAAGTGCTGTGGGGTATAGCCAATTTTAAGCCCCGGCCGCCGCCAGGCCTCACCGCCGGTGGCGCGTTCAAGACCCAAAAGAATTCTGACCAGGGTCGATTTCCCCGCCCCGTTCAGGCCGATCAGGGTGACAATCTCGCCGCGGCTGACGCCCAGGTCCACGTCCTCAAGGATCGTCCGGCGCCTAGTCTGAAAACCGACGCCGCGCGCAGCGATTAAGAGATTTTCGGAAACGTTTGGGGGCAATGGGGCGTCAGACATTCGCAGATGGGGTTTGTTGTTATAGGGCGCGAGCTATATCACGGCAGGCCTAGGATGGTTCAATTTTGTGGTGGTTTCAGATGGTGAGTGTTTTTCGGGCGTTGGGGCTCTCAGTGCTGCTTTTGGGTCTGGCCCTTAGCGCCTGCAACGGCCCTGCTGCCACGCCGTCGGTGGTTGTCAGCATCAAACCCATCCACGCGCTGGTTGCCGGGGTGATGGAGGGGGTAGAAGAACCTGGTTTACTGATGGACGGGATGACATCGCCCCATACCTATCAAATGCGGCCCTCCCATGCGCGGCAGCTCGCCCGCGCTGATCTTGTCATCTGGGTGGGACCGGGGGTTGAGGCGACCTTCCCCGAAACGTTGGACATGTTGCCAGCGGCTGTAACTACCATGCGTCTTGAAGAGGCCCCCGGGCTTTCGCTCTTGCCCGTGCGCGTCGGGGGCATTCGCCTTGAGGTCGAAGATCCACAGACGCCCCATAGTGATGACCAACATGGGGATGACCATTACGAAGGGATTGACCCTCACATCTGGCTTGATCCACGCAATGCCGTGGTCCTGACCAATGCAATTGTCACGAAACTAAGTGCGCTGGACCCTGAAAATGCTGGGATTTATAGGCAAAACGGGGATGCCCAAATCGCCCGTCTGGAGGCTCTGGACGCTGAATTGAGCGAGACCCTGGCACCGGTTTCGGGGGTTCCGTTCATGACCTTTCACGACGCTTTCCAATACTTCGAAATGGCCTATGGCCTCAACGGTGTTGCCTCCATCGCCATCAGCCCCGAGCGCATGCCCGGGGCCCGCACCGTGACTGCGCTCCGCCGCGCAATTCAGGATGAAGGGGTCGTATGCGTCTTTACTGAACCCCAATTTGAGCCCCAACTTTTGCAGACAGTGCTCGAGGGCAGTGGCGCATGGGCAGGCACATTGGACCCCTTGGGCGAGGATATTGCGCCCGGTCCAGGGGCCTATGAAGCGATACTGCGCCAACTAGCGCAAAACATGGTGACGGACTTGGGTGGCCCTCATTCTGATGAGGACCCCACATCACCCTGAATTTGGGCATAGGTTCACGGGCGGCGCCATATGCACGACAAAATAGAGGTGCCTTGAAGACACACAAGCTTAACGTGAGGGCCTGTCAGATGATTCTGCATGCTGCAGTGCACACAAAGGTTCGAAGCGTGATGTTTTTGCAATAGGTTTCGCAACATCATTACCCGCCGGTTATGTAGTCGTTGACACTTTTGCTGGAAGCGTGTGCTCTGTTGATTGAGGGATGCTGCCTTTCGCGGGGGAAAAGTGCGCATTACAGCGAATATTATTTCTCCCGCATGAAGGTGAGCTGTTCGATTTCGTTTTGCAGTGGCCCCTTGAGCCTTGGGGATACTGCGGGGAGAAACGGGATCGATTTAAGATAGCGTGGGCTGAGGAGGAATACCTGCCATGGTGAGTCAAACCACCCTTCGGTCGCGTCTGTTGGCGTTTGCAACAGGTGCGAGTCTTGCAGCCGGTCTCATGGGCGTGACTGGCGCACAGGCCGAGCAATATCAAGTTGGTGAAGTGGAAATCTTCTTCGACACCACGGTCAGCGTGGGCGCCTCCATGCGCGTGGCGGACCGCGAAACGGCTTTCTTGCCGGAAGGCAATGGCGGGCCACTCGATACGCGGCCCGTTCTGGAAGGGGGTCTTTGTGATATTACGACCTTCGACGGGATTACTTGTGATCCGTTGGCCTTTTCATTCATTTACAATGGCGTACTCGGCGGACCAGCTTCAGCCTCGGTTCGTGACACAGATTTTGCCGATAATTTTGCGGGTTCAATCAACGGCGATGATGGCCGTTTGAATTGGGATTCCGGCGATCTGATCGGCGGCACCTCCAAGGTGACGCACGATATTGAAGTGAACTGGCGCAACGTGACGTTCTTCACGCGCGCGACATACTTCTATGACGCCGTACTGAATGATGCGAACTCCGCCTCCCGTTATGCGCTTGGCGATGATGTGCGCGACGATATCGGCCATGGTTTTGACATTCTCGACGCTGTTGTAAGCGTCGATTTTGATATTCCTTATGCGAACATTCCCACGACGTTCCGTCAGGGCTATCAAGTGATCAACTGGGGTGAAGCCACCTTCTTCCTAAACGGCGTCAGCTCCATCAACCCAATTGATGTCAGCGCCTTCCGGCGTCCGGGTTCGGAAATTCGGGAAGCTTTGCTGCCTGTTCATGCCAGTTTTGTCCAAATGGCCTTGCCGTATGATCTTTCGCTGGAGGCATTTTATCAGTGGGATTGGCAGTCGTACCGGCTTGACCCGGCTGGCTCACCTTTTTCCGGATCTGATATTATTCGGCCGTTTGATGGCTCACCTGGTGAAGGCGGATCATGGATTGGCAGCGGCCAGACATCCGGCACCTATCGCAGAAATTGCGATGCTTTCGCTCTTTACGGGGACCCGCTTGGTCCGATTTCAAGCGCCACGCCTCTTGGGGTTCTGAACCAGCTCGGGCTTGGCCTTTATGGTGGTGCCTGGTACGGCTTTGGCGGTGTGGATGACCTTTCGCCGGGCAACTGTAATGGCACTGAAGTCGACATGCGGTATGAGATTCCCATCGGCCAGAACGAAGAGGTTCGGCTCCGGAATGGTGATCTCAACTATATTCGCCGGGCTGCAGATGAAGAGCCCAGTGACAGTGGCCAGTTTGGTGTTGCTCTTCGCTATTATGCGGATTGGTTTAATGCGACTGAGTTCGGGTTCTACTTCACCAATACCCACAGCCGCCTGCCCTACGCACAGTTGGTGCCAGGCACGCCGCAGGTCAGCATCGATGTGATCCAACCGGGTGAAAGCGCCATTTCACGCCAAGCGGGTCCAGTGGGTTGTGTTTCAAATTTTGCGACTGCGGGCTTCTTCGGCGCGTATGCTCTGCAAGGGCTGGATCTTCCGGCCCCTGGCGGCGCATTGGGCACAGGAATTGGTCTTGATGGCTATGCGTTGGATTCGACCAACGATCCTAACGGTTATTTGGCGGCAGTCGCGCCGATTGCCGATGCGGTCTTGGCGGGATTGGACGCAGGTAACGGTTGGGGCGGTGTTTACACCGGAACCGAACTGCAAGCTGATGTGGCAAGTGGCGCGTCGCTTTTGACGTTGATGCAGGTAAATTGTGCCCTGATGTTGCTTCAGTCGGGGGTTGTTGACTTCTCATTCGACCCATCGGCAGAAGGCGGCATCATTACGGGTGATCCGGGAGTTGATCCGTTCCTTCCATTGATGGCGACCGGGTCGGAATTCTTGGGCTGGAATGCACAGCATTCTGTGCGCCTGCAGTATCCGGAAGATATCCGGATGTATGGTTTCAGCTTCAACACGACAATTGGAACCTGGGGTCTGCAGGGTGAACTTGCTTATCGGGATAATATGCCCTTGCAGGTTGACTCGGATTCGCTGACCATCGCATCGGCGGCCCAGCAATGTGCGTTCACCATTGCTGGCGATGTCGGTCCGACCTTTGAGAGCCTGAACACAAACCTTTCGGAAGGCGCATCTTGTGATCCGTCCAACTCAACGCCAACCGCTCTTGACGGTTACGTTCGCGAAGAAGTTCTCGTCGGTGACATTGGCACGACGGCAACCTTTACCGCTTCGAACCCAATCATCGCGATGACCGGTGCTGATTTGGGCATCTTCCTCACCGAATTGGGCTTCGTCTATGTGCCTGATGCGCCTGCAGAAGGGGACTTCTCGGTTCGTCAGCTGTCAAATACGAGCTGTCAGGGTTCAGATCTGCCGCTTGGTGGTCTGGTTGGCCTCGACTTTAGGACGGGCTGCCGCCCGGATGACCTCTCCTGGGGCTATCTGCTGCTGGGCCGTCTTGATTACAATAACGTGATGGGGGCCTTTACCGTCAGTCCGACGGTTGCCTTCTCACACGATGTTGAGGGGACATCTCCCTCGCCAATCAGTAACTATGTGGAAGATACGATGTCGCTGAACTTGTCAGTTGGCATGGCATATCAGAATACCTGGCGGGGTAGTCTCGGGTACACCAGTTTCTTCGGTGGCGGCATTGAAAACAAAGACCGCGATCGGGATTTTGCGAGCATTAGTCTCTCGTACTCGTTCTAATTAGGCGGGAAACGGGGAAGAAGGGCGCGAGCGCGTTCTTCTTCCAAATCGCAACTCGTTTCCGCTTGCCGGGTAAAAAACAACCCAGCAACAGATGCGGAAACTGACGGAAGACAAAGGGGTGGCGACACCCTGCGTGCGGAGGAAAGTGACGATGCACTTAAAGACCTTAACCGCCTCGGTTCTTGCCATGGCTTTTGCCACGGGCACGGCTATGGCAAGCGTCCCAGAAGATGTGGCAGCCCGGCTTGGCCAGGATCTGACACCAATGGGAAGTGAACGGGCCGGCAATGCCGCTGGTACGATTCCGGAATGGACCGGTGGGCTTGATACGATCCCAGCGAATGTAAGCTATGATCAATCAGGGCCTATCCCCAATCCGTTCCCGGATGATGAAGCTCTGTTCACCATCAACGCTTCGAACATGGGCCAGTATTCAGATAATCTGCTTCCTGGTTATCAAGCGATGATGGAACGCTATCCCGATACGTTCCACATGGATGTCTATCAGACGCGCCGGACCTGTGCGTATCCGGACTATGTATACGAAGCAAATGCACGCAACGCTCGTGTGTCGGTTTTGACGCCGGGCGGCAATGGTGTTTCTGAAGGTATTATGGGCGCGCCGTTCCCAATTCTTGCCGCCGGTCTTGAGGCGGTATGGGATCACACGCTGCGTTATCGCTCTTACGCGTTGACCCGGCAATTTGCTGCGGCACCCGTAACGCCAGGCGGCGATTATTCGCTGCTGATCGTGCAGGATGAAGCATTGCTTATGTGGTCGAGCCCTGATGCGCAGCGCGCTGAAGATCTCAATAACATCTCGATCTACTACATCGCCAATACCATCGCTCCGGCGCGGGCGGCAGGTAGTGTGATCCTGGTTCATGAAGCAATGAATGCAACCGTGCAGCCGCGTCAGGCCTGGCAATACAGCCCAGGGACACGCCGGGTGCGTCGGGCGCCGAACATTTCCTACGACAACCCCGGCACCAACTCTGACGGCCTTTCCACATCGGATTCGTTTGACGGATACAATGGTGCACCTGACCGCTATGACTGGCGTATGGTGGGCAAGTCAGAGGAATACATTGCCTTCAACACCTATGATGCGCAAAACACCTCCTATGAACAGTTGATCCAGCCGGGTCACTTGAACCAGGACGATGTGCGTTATGAATTGCACCGGGTGTGGACAGTTGAAGCCACGCTTCGCCCCAATACACGGCACGTTTATAGCCGCCGGGTGAAGCACTTTGACGAAGACAGCAATGGTCTCGCGCTTTCTGAACTCTATGACAGCCGTGGCGAATTGTGGCGGGTGCAGGAACTGCATACGCTTCAGTACTACCATGTGCCGCTTTGCGGTTCGGGTGGTGAGTTCGTTTACGATCTCCAGAATGGCCGCTATTTGGCCCTGGCGCTTCGCAACGAAGAGCCCTCAGTGGACTATTTCGCTGAAGAGCTGACGCCTGATCGGTATACGCCGGCGGTGATCCGCCGTCTCGGTACCCGCTAACTCGCGGGATATTGACCCACGTTTATGGGCCGGGCCCTGCCACAACCGGCGGGGCCCGGTTTCTTTTTGGGATGGCTTCGGGCGCCGTGCGTAAACTGCGGTCATTTGACCGAGGCTGATTTCCGCCTTTTTGCGGCTAAGGGAATAGACTAGAATTTGACGCGAACGCCGGGGGGCGGGCCAAATTCTCAACAGGGACCTAAAAAAATGACGATCTGGACGAAGGTAGGCGGAATAGCGGCGGTTTTGGCGTCGGCATTTCTTGCACCCGCCTGGGCAGCTAATCAGCCTGAATATCCTGTGGATTATGCGATCCAGTCGGATCTTGCCACCCATGCGCTTTTGCTCGGTATTACCGAGGCGGGAAATCGGCTGATTACCGTCGGCGAATACGGCCATATCCTCTATTCAGATGATCGAGGGGAGACCTGGGTCCAGGCGGAAAACGTTCCCACACGGATCACCTTGACGGCAGTCAGCTTTGCCAATGATCAAGAAGGCTGGGCCGTGGGTCACGACGCAGTCATATTGCACACGTCTGATGGCGGCACGACTTGGGAGCGTCAATACGCCGATCCTGTTCTTGAGGGGGAAATTGATCCTGAAACCGGCGACGTGCCGACAGATCGCACCTTGCTCACCGTCTATGTCTTCGACGAAGACCACGTGCTTGCACTTGGGGCATTTAGTCAGGCATTGGAATCCTTTGATGGCGGAGAGACGTGGCTGGATCGAGTGCTTGTCATTCCCGAAGAAATTGATGACCCCTACTATTTCCCAGAGGAGTATCACCTAAATGGTGCCTTTGACGGTCCAAACGGCAGCGTTTTCATTGCCGCCGAGTTTGGCGTCGTCTATCGCTCCCTTGATGGGGGTATCACCTTTGAAGAAATTCAGACCGACTATGAGGGGTCCTTCTGGGGCGGGCTTGGTGTCGGAGACAGCGCCATCATCTTTGGTATGCGCGGCAACTTGTGGCGCACGGATGACCTTGGTGACAGCTGGTATGAGCTCGATAGCGGCACCGTTCAATCATTGGGCGGGGGCACGATTTTGCCGGACGGAACGATTGTCCTGACCGGTCTTGGCGGCGCGGTGACATATTCCTATGACGGCGGCCAGACCTTCAGCGCCGTCATTCGGCCTTCGCGGCGCGGCCTTTCCGGGGCGGCACCGGACGGTGATGACCGGGTCATTGTCATTGGGGAAGACGGGATTGATTATATGCCGGCGCGGGCCGAGGACTATTCGCCCGGGGGTGAATGATCGACCGGCATTGGTGCAAATTGATTTGCGCAGAACGATACGTCTATGGATGAGTATCCGATAAGACATTCATGTGGGGCCAGCGGGGCTTGCGTGTGAAAGAGATGCTTGAACATTTTGCTCGATTGACCTTTCTGCCCTTGGCCTTTTTTGGGGCGCTCAGCGCTACGGCGATGGCGCAGACCGGCGACGCGCCGGGTCAATCCATTCAAGTCATCTTTGAGAATTTACCGCCGCCGGAGCCGGGGGCGGGCATAGCGAATCCGCCGCAAGTCGTGGCGCGCGAAGACGGTGAGGGCTTGCGCGTGCCGCCCGGCTTTACCGCAAATCTATTTGCCGAAGGGCTCGCTCACCCGCGTTCAATGATCATTGCGCCCAATGGCGATCTGCTGCTCGCTGAATCTCGTGAGGGGCGCATTACGCTATTGCGCGATGAGGATGGCGATGGCCGGGCGGATCTGCAGCAGACGTTTGCGTCTGGTTATCAGCGGCCCTACGGCCTTGCGCTTCGAGACGGGCTTCTTTTTGTTGCAGATATGCAGGCTGTTTGGCGGGTGCCCTATGAGGTTGGCACGCTCTCGGCGCGGGGGCGCGAACCGGTAACACCGCGCGGCGCGCTTGGTTCCGCAAGTGGGCACTGGACTCGCAATTTGGTGTTTGGCCCCACTGGCGAATTCTTTTTCGTTGCCATCGGGAGCCGCAGCAATTTGGGAGAAGATTCCGAGCCGCGCGCAACAGTGCAAAGATTTCGGCTCGATGGGTCAGAGCAAACAACTTTCGCCGGAGGCCTCCGAAATCCCGTAGGTATTGCTTTTTATCCCGGTACGAATGACCTCTATGTCGTTGTAAACGAGCGTGACGGGTATGGCGACGATATGGTTCCGGATTACTTGACCCGTATCGAAGAGGGCGACTTCTTTGGCTGGCCCTATGCCTATGTGGGGCCGCACGCCGACCCCAATTGGGGGGAAGACCGGCCTGATCTTGTCGCTATCACTCAAGTGCCTGATGTTCTTTTCCAAGCCCATTCAGCGCCCATCGGCCTGACGTTCTATGACCATGATCAGTTCCCTGCGCCCTATCGCAGTGGCGCCTTTGTGAGCCATCGCGGTTCTTGGAATGCGAACGAGCCAACGGGTTACCGCGTGGTGTTTGTACCTTTTGAGGGCGTGCGACCGGTGGGCGGGTACGAAGTATTTGCCACAGGTTTCCGGCGCGATGGCGGCGAGACAGCAGAAGTATGGGGCCGACCTACCGGCCTGGCGGTGGCGCAGGACGGCAGTCTTTTGATTGCTGACGATACCGGCGGCACCATTTGGCGGATTACCTACAGCGGCGAGTAAGCCCCAGCAATCCTGACGTAACTATCTGATTTATATATTGAATTACGGATCACGATTTCCCGGCGACTCCCGCAAAATAAGGGCCACCGGGGATGATCTGCCTACTGACCGAAAATGCCGCGAACGCGATCAAGCACGCCGTCAACGCCTAACCGGCGTTCGATCTCAGACCGTGCGACTGTCTCGGCCACGTGCTGGGTCAACCGCTCGGCAACTTGTGCCGCTACCTGTCCTGCCGTTTCCCCGCCCGATGCCCGTCCGATATCGGTAAGCGTTAGGGGCGGAAGATCCACGTTGATTTCTTCGCCCTGTACGATGGCCAGCACATGCCCGTCGGTAAATCGCAAGCGATCGATAATTATCTTGGTCTCGGATCCGCCGCCGCCGGAACCATCGCTGCCACCCAAACTTTGCTGATAGGCATCAATATTGGCGCGAATGGCATCGATGTTTGATCCATTCTCAGTGAACTCATAAAGCACGCGGGGAGAATCGACGACCACCTCGCTCAGCACGATCAAATCGCGGGTGACGCTGTCCACCGAAACGCTAATTTCGTCCAGGGAAAAAGCACTGCCGCTTGAAAACCCGTCCGGGTTTGCAATGGTGAAATCATGAATGGCCGCATTGCGATCATTTAAGTTGAGATCAAGGGAGCCGACTTCGACGCTTGTTCCTGTTGCGTCAGTGCCCACTCGTTCAATGACTTTTTCAACAATCGATCCAGCGTTAAGCCAGAAGAAAACGCCAGCCCCCACAATGACGATGACGAGAATGATGAGAATATTGCGCATGAGCACCTCCCCAAGTTTGAGTTGGTGAAAGTCTATGCGATCTGCACTGCCATAGCGAGCCCGGCAAGGGACATGCAGATTGGCGACTAACCTTTAGGGTTTTTCCCCGCAGGGGGCTGGGGCCGAGCGCTGCCATTACCAATCGCGCCGGATACGAAATCATCCAGGAAAGGCAGCCAGCCGTTTGAACCGGTGGCAATATTTATTGCCGAGACATTGGGTTGGATGCGGTAGGTCGAATCTACGCCGACAACGAAATACTCATCGCCATCGCGCACCAGGAAGGGGGATCCTGAATCACCAGAGGTCGTATCGCAATTGTGCGCAAGCTTGTTTTCATCTTCAACGTCGAGCACTTCGCAGTCCAGATTACCGGAAAGGTGATCGCCCGTATCCCAACTATAGCCCGCTTGATAAAGACGCGTACCAATGGCGCTTTCAGGGCGTCCATTGCGCAATGGCCGCACGCCTAAAAACCCAAGTTCCCGTCCCAAGGGTTGGTCGATCCGCAAAAGCGCCCAATCGGTGTTAGAGGGTTCATCGCTTGATTGTTGTTCAGCTGCCCGGTCAGGAGAGAGAAAGAAATCTGTGACCCGTGCGCTCAATGGTCCGCCCGCACGAGCAAACGCTGCCTCGAATGTGCCGGTGGCGTCCGGGCCCGATTCATATTCGATACAGTGAGCAGCGGTGATTAAAATGTCCTCACCGATAAGGGCCGCTGTGCAAGAGCCCCCGTCGTCGTCGGTCAATGTTCCGACCACGGACCATGGCAGATGGCTTGTGTCCATAAAAACCCGGTCATCGCGTCCAAAATAGTGATCACTGATTTGCATGGGCCGTTCCCGGCCGATGCAATCAGCACGGTCGGTGCGCGTCTCACAGCTTCCGGTGCCGATTTCCGGTTCATCGCAGGTTCCGTCAAAGGCGGTGGTGCAGGTGTCGGTTTGAAAGCGCAGATGAGAAACCTCGCCGCAATCGCTGCGGTCGGTGCCTTGGGTGCAGGCACCGGTTCCAAAATGGGGCTCGTCGCATTCGCCGTCGCTTGCCCATTGGCAACTGTCATCTTCGCTGTTGGTGGCAAGTCGCCGACAATCGGAATAGTCCGTGCCTTGGGTGCATGCGCCGGTGCCCAGCCCCGGGTCATCGCATTCGCCATCGTTGGCCCATTGGCAGCTATCATCGCCGGTATAACCGCCGACGCCTTGCGCGCCCGGTTTTCCAGGGGCTTTGCCCACATTTTGGTGCAAGAGCCCCGGCAGGTTGCGCATTTCGCGGACGATACGGCCGGCCTCATGAAGGCTAATGACGGGTTTTTCTTCGGGGGCCCATAGGGGGGAATGGGGGCCCAGACTATAGGCGCCAAAGGTCATGCCGCTTGCGGCTACGCCGATCAGCAAAACCATTGTCAAAAAATGCTTCATCGAAATTCCCCTGTACCAGATGCACCCGCGTAACGGTGTTCTAGCATCTTAGGACAAAGGGGCAAATTAAGGGCAGAGGCTGCGCCAACCTCACGTTTGGTTTGGTGCTTTGGTATCTCTTTTCTGAATTCGAAAGATGGCCATCAACATGGCGAGTGCTGTTGATGCGGCGCACGTCGCCCCAACGACTTGATAACTCGACATGGAAAGCACAATGCCCATAAGGCCTGCGCCAAGCGAAGCGCCGATCATTACTGCTGAAGCGTTGAGTGCAAGGGCAAGCCCGCGAAGGTCCTGGCTCACGCCGCCAGCGATGGAGGTTAGCGAAGTAAAAGCGCCAACTTGGAGGACCCCCCAGACCATCATAGTGACGGCAAGGGATATAATGGAGAACAGCGCAACGGGCAGCATCAAAAGGATAAGGGCAAGCCCGCCGGTGGAAAGGATGAGCGCGCGCCGGGGCCCAATGCGGTCGATAAGCGAGGTATTCAGGGTGCCGATCAAAAAGCCGCCGCCATAAACGCTGACAAACAAACCAATGGCACCCGCCCCCAACCCCAACTCTTGCGTAACCATGACGCCAAGAAATGAGTAGACGCCGTAAAACCCGATAAAGATAAAAATTGTCGTGGCAAAAACCCAATGAAGACGGAGGTTCAGGATCGCGTCAAATCTGGCGCGCGACCATATGCTTGGCTTTTCGGGATGGTTGAACTCAGTTCGCGGGCGGCGGGCAAGATAGGTCCCGGTTATAACGGCGACGGCGCTCCAAAGAATTAGATAGAGCGACAGGGCGAAGCGCCAGCTTACGGCATCAAGAAGAAACGCGCTCACCGGAACCCCAATAAGGGTTGCCGCCGCCCAGCCAACGTTGACCCGGCCCAAGGCGTGCGCGCGCGTTCCATCGGTTGTTGCATCCGAGACCATGGCATAGGCCGCGGGTTGGAGGATGCCTGCGCCGAGGCCGCACATGGCCCATCCCAGGGAAAACACGGTCCATGATTGCGCGGTAACAATTGTCGCAATCCCCAAGGCGTGACCAATCAATCCGGCAAAATAGAAGGCGCGCCTGTCATAGCGATCAAGAATGACAGAGGTTATCAGGGCCGAGGCGCCAAGGCAGGCGCCATAGAGCGATCCTGGGAGGCCCAATAGTTCAGGGCTTGTGTAAAGATCACCGGTGATGTTGGACAAGGCAGGGGAAAGCGACAAGAAAAACGCGCCCACGCTGAACATGGATAGGCCAAACCCGAGTGTAAGCTTGGGATTGAGCATGCCGAACGCTTTGGATTTCATTTGCGCGCTTCCCTTCAAGTGTTTGACCAGGACGAGAGTTGGCCTAGGGCAGGGTTGGCGTATGGTCTGGCTGAATTCGGACCCGAATGATTGTGTCTCATAGGAGTCCGAATGTGACGTGTTTTCGAGATCCCGAGCCGTTAAGCTCCAGCAAGGGGGGTCCAATGCCATCATCCGACGCCAATCGCATTTATTACGAGGCGCTGCTCAACCGCGACAAATCGTTTGATGGTCTTGTCTTCATTGGTGTCAGGACTACGGGCATTTACTGCCGCACGATTTGCCCGGCGCGAAAGGCGATGTTCAAGAACTGTAATTTCTACCGTTCTTCCGCCCAAGCCGAACTGAACGGGTTCCGGCCCTGCAAACGATGCCGACCGGACGCGATACCGCATTCGCCGGCGTGGATCGGAACGCAGGCAACGGTCAATCGCGCGATGCGCTTGATCGATCAAGGCGCGCTGGATGAAACCAGTGTCGATGCCCTTGCCGACAAATTGGGGGTATCAAGCCGCCATCTTCGTCGTCTGTTTGAAGAACATCTCGGTGCATCGCCCCAACAAATCGCCCAGACCAAAAGGCTTCACAAGGCCCGGCAACTTTTGCGTCAATCCCAGCTGCCAATCATAGAGATCGCACTGAATGCCGGATTTGGCAGTGTTCGCCGCTTCAATCACTGTTTCAAAGATCAATACGGAATGAGCCCGAGCCATTGGCGCAAGGAAAGACGCGCTGCGGGGGAGAAATTGGTGGAGCCGATCGGGATCGAACCGACGACCTCCACGTTGCGAACGTGGCGCTCTCCCAACTGAGCTACGGCCCCTGACCTTGGGAATTCTGCCAAGCTTAGGGCAGAGCGCTGGCTTTTAGAAGCGGGGGCACCCCCTGTCAAGGAGGCCCTGAGGCTATGCGACCGGGATCAGGCGCGCCCCCGGGTTGTCCGCAGCTCGCGAAGCGCCTACATCTGTCACGACTTCGGTGCGGCCACTTTTAATGCGGGGGGCCCGCCACCTGAAAACGGGCAATCGGGATAGGACGCGGGCAAATGAGCCAAATTCTCTGGGACTTTTACGCCATCATTCTTCACAACCTGATTCAGATTTATATCTGGATCGTGATCATCGGCGTCATCTTCAGTTGGCTCATCTCATTTAATGTCGTGAACACGCGCAACCCGTTCGTTGCCTGGGTAGCGCGCACCACCTATCAGTTGACAGAGCCGGTGATGCGCCCGATCCGCAATTTTATCCCGGCCTTCGGGGGGCTGGATTTCACCCCGATCCTTGTCATCCTGGGGCTCAGTTTCCTTGATAGGGTGCTTGGCCGCTTTTTCTGGTCGCTTGCGAACGGTGGAGTTTGATCCTTTATGTTTGACGCAGGACCCCTTTCCGCCGATGCCCAGGGGGTGCGGGTTGCGGTTAGGGTCACCACCCGTGCCTCGCGCGATGAAGTCAGCGGGGTCGTCCGGGATGCCGATGACCGCCTTTGGATCGAAGCTCGTGTACGTGCCATTCCTGACCGGGGCAAGGCCAATGCGGCCATTACAAAATTAATCGGTGATGAAGTAGGGGTTGCCAAAACCTCGGTTTCTGTCCTATCGGGCACCACGAACCGCAACAAGATAGTGCACATTGAAGGCGACCCGGGCGAGTTGATGCCCCTGGTTTCCGAGTGGCTGGAGGGGCTCATATGACGGCAAAGATCATCGACGGCAAAGGGTTTGCGGCGGATGTACGCGAACGGGCCGGTGCGGCAACCGCCGTTCTGAGAGATAAGCCCGGGTTAAAGCCAGGGCTTGCCGTGGTGCTGGTGGGCGAAGACGCCGCAAGCCAGGTCTATGTGCGCAACAAGGCGAAACAGACCGTAGAGCTTGGCATGACCTCGGTGAAGCACGAACTGCCCACCGAAACACCGCAAGCTGATCTCGTTGCCTTGGTGCAATCGCTAAATGCCGATCCAGCCATCCACGGGATATTGGTGCAGATGCCTTTGCCCGATCACATGAATGAAGCCGAGGTGGTCAATACCATTGACCCCGACAAGGATGTGGATGGTCTGACCGCGATCAGCGCAGGCCGCCTGGTACTCGGCCAAGATGGGCTGGTGCCCTGTACGCCATCGGGCATCCTTTTGCTGACCAAGCACACATTGGGCAATCTTTCCGGCCTCAATGCGCTGGTCATCGGACGTTCAATTCTTGTTGGAAAACCCATTGCGCAATTGCTGCTGGCTGAAAACTGCACCGTCACCATGGCCCACTCACGAACAAAGGATTTGCCCGGCATATGCCGCCAAGCCGACATTCTGGTCGCCGCTGTGGGCCGTGAGCGCATGGTCAAGGGCGATTGGATCAAACCCGGCGCCACAATTATGGACGTTGGCATTAATCGCATTCCTGCACCCGAACGGGGTGCGGGCAAAACACGCCTTGTGGGGGACGTTGATTTTGATGAAGCAAAAGAAGTGGCGGGTGCGATCACGCCGGTGCCCGGCGGCATTGGGCCGATGACCATCGCTTGCCTTTTGCGCAACACCGTTATTGCGGCTTGCCGTCAGGCCGGTGTGTCAGTGCCGCAGGAACTGGATGGCTAATCATGGAAACGCGGCAGCTTGGAAATTTATGGCCGGTTAGCGCATTGACCCTTGGCGGTGGTGGGTTGGGGCAAATTTGGGGGCCGACGAGCCGCGAAGAAGCTGTTGCCACCGCCCGCGCCGCAATCGACGCCGGCATCACGCTCATTGACCTGGCACCCATGTACGGTCGCGGCGAAGCGGAAGCGGTCATCGGCGAGGCCTTTGACGGCAAGCTGCCAAAGGGTGTGCGCATCACCACCAAGTGCCAGCTCGGCAATCCGGGGGTAGGCGAGGTCTTGCCGAAATTCGAAAAGCATCTGACCCGATCGCTAAAAGCGCTCAAACTTGACCGTGTCGATCTTTTTTTCCTGCATTCCAACATCTGTCCTGATGGCTATAGCTATGAGCGCTTTGACGAGGTCAAAGACAGATTTGCAACGCCATGGTCCGTATACGAAGCAGATGTCGTCCCCGCCATGGAAGAGCTCAAGGCGCGAGGGCTCATTGGGGATTGGGCGATTACCGGAACCGGTCTTCCCAAAACCATCATGGATGCCTTGCGGCATGGGTCCAAACCCGCCGCCGTTCAAGCGGTCACTAACCTTATGGATAGCGCAGGCGACATGCGCCAATACGTTGAGCCGCCAGAGCCGCGCAATATCATCCGCACAGCGAAAGCCAACAATGTTGGCGTGATGGGGATCAGGGCCGTTGCCACGGGCGCATTGACCGCTGAGCTGGATCGGCCCCTTCCCACTGACGATGCGACCTATCAGGACTTCCAAAAAGCAGCACCCTATCGGGCGCTTTGCAAAGAGTTGGGCGAAGACCCAGCGTTACTCGCACACCGCTATGCACTTTGGATGGACGGTGTGGATACGGTTATCTTGGGTGTTAAAAACCGCGATGAGCTTAATGGTGTTGTTAACGCAGAAGCGAAGGGCCCATTGAGCGCTGACATTCGCGAGCGCATCAATGGGCTGCGCCTCAACTTCCAGATGCCGCGTATCCCCCTCGACGGTGAACCGCTTTAAAGCAATGCCCCTTCATTACTGATTGGGTCAGGCATGGCAGGCGCTTGCGCCGGTGTGCCGGAAAGACCTGGCAATGGCACTGTTCCTGCCATTTGAGGTGCCCACTTCGGTTTGTTTGTTTGTTGCCGCATGTGGCTGATAAGTTCGTGGTGCCCCGGCAAACCGCTCAAAAGCGAGGCTTTATAAGCACGGAATTCGCGGATGTAGGTTTTCCAATCGTCTTCCTGCAACCCCGCAGAGACCGGAAAGAAATGATCTTTGGGATAAAATCCTTTGCCGAATAGGATAACGGCGTAATTCCATTGGGTAAAAAAATTGTCGGTTACGAAGTCATTTTTGCCCGGCAGAGTGTATTTCCAGATGTCTATATTTTCTGCAAGCCGATCAGGAATTTCCATGTCTTCGCGACCAGCGATCCAATAGTCGCTGTCACTGCGATTGCTCAGACAGTAATGAAGGACAATAAAGTCCCGTATCTCGTCGTAGAGGTTTTCTGACGCGCGATTATAGCTCGCTAACAATTTTTCATCGAAATCCATATCCGGGAAATAGGCAAACAGGTAACGCGATGCCATGTCGATCATGTGGATCGCAGTTGACTCCAACGGTTCGATAAATCCGCTAGAAAGACCGATGGCAAGGCAGTTCTTTACAAACGCGCGCCGCGTGCGGCCAACGCGAATGGGAATGGCACGAGGCTGAACTTCCTCTTCAGTCATGCCAAGGTGTTTTAGAAACTCCGCGGTTGCTTGTTCGTCGGTGCGGTGTGCTGCGGAAAACACATAACCCGTCCCGATGCGTGACTGCAGCGGCACCCGCCAAACCCAGCCCGCGCCCAGTGCCGTTGATTTCGTACACGGTAAAAGGTCAGAAGGGTCCTTATGGGGGATCTGCACGGCCAAGGCCCGGTCATTCATCAAATACTTCGTGTAAGGAACGAATGGTTCGCCCAAGGCTTCGTTGATAATAAGCCCGCGGAACCCCGTGCAATCGATCACAAACTCAACAGGATGCTGACCGCGTTCTTTGAGATCAAGAGATGCCACGAACCCACGTTCATCCAAATTCACATTCACAACGTCATCGCGAATGTGCTCGATCCCACGCGCGATCCCTACTTCCGCAAGATATTGGGCGAACAGACCTGCGTCCATGTGGTAGGCGTAGGGGAGCGTTCTGTGAAAATTATCATCTTCAAAATGACGGGGCCCTTTCTTAAGGGCAATGGCATCGCGTGTTGGTGTGGTTGCCTCGATTGGGTCGACGGCACGAGTGTCGTCCGTCGCATGGCGACCGAACTTGTGATAATAGTGAAGAGCGCTAGACCCTTTAATGGATTTCCCGGTGCTAAACGGGTTCATATAGGAAATTGGATTGCCATTGTCGTCGTGGTTCCAATTCACAAAATCAACGCCGAGTTTAAATGTGACATTGCAGCGACGGATGAATTCGCGCTCGTCAATGCCAAAATACTGAACGGAGCGGCGCATGCCGGGAACCGTCGCTTCCCCAACGCCGATGGTCTTGATGTTGGGGGATTCAATCAGTGAGATTTTCATGGTGGGCGGCCGGCCCGGTGCATTGAAATGGGTGTTGAGCAGGCTGGCCGTCATCCAGCCAGCCGTGCCGCCGCCAACGATGGTGATATGTTTGATCTGTTCTGCCATGGGGTCCCTCCAGCTGGTGCAGTCTAATGCGCTGGTTTTGCCCTGACTAGTAGATAAGGGATTTGGGCGGCCCATATGGACCGCCTTAGGCAGCGACCTAGACGGCGTAGTTGAACCACCCGGTCATGCCAAACCGTGGCACCGTCGCATAGGGCGCCACAAAACTGACCGCATGGGCCTGGGGAACGCTGAAGATGTTGAGGATGTTGTGGCCCGGCGCAAAGCTTTCAACGATATTGAGATCCTCATCAAAAAATTGCAGCGCCGCGCCCCAATCCGGCCGCCAGTTGGGCGTCAAATTAAAAACATAAGCAATGGCGCGATGATCATTGGTGTCGCGGTCATCGTGGATCGTAAGAAAGTGCCCTGACTGAAACGACGTAGCGTGCCCATCGGCGTAGAACTTGCCTTCAAGGCCGGTGATGTCTTTCAAAAATGTGATGAACGTGTCGGAATTTATGAACCGCAGTACGTCGTGGACATAAAATTTTTCGGCGTCCGGGTCATTCATCGTTTTTGCAACCGGGAAATCAGAATAGGCGTATTGGAACTCTCGCGAGGCGCGCTCCAGGATTTGGTGCTCAAATTGGCCCAGCTCCTGCGGGCTCATTTGCGCGATTTGCTCTGGTGTCAGTTCAAGCGCTTGCGCCCCATCGTTATAGGCAAGACGCCAGGGGAGCTCAGTGGCAAGGCATGCGTAGAACCGCGCAGCCGCCTCGACGGTCAACACATCTTTGATCTGCGCACGCCCGGTGGCGGCAAAGCGATCACGGATTGCGTCTATGTCGATCTCTGGATTCAGCGCTACATCCGGATTGGTAAATTGGCCTTGGGTTGTCATTACTCTTTTTGATCCTTTTCGGATTGGAAGAACCAACCACTCATCGCTAGGCGTTTAGCAGGGCAGAACGGCGGTACAAAGGTTACCGAATGCGGTTGCGGCACACGGAATATCGTAATCGAGTTGAAGATCGGGATAAATGATTCCACAACGTTCCCGTCTGCATCAAAAAACTCTGTCTTTGCGCCCCAATCGCCGCGCCAATCCTTGGTCATATTTAGCACATAGGCAAAGACGCGCGGATCGGTACTGTTCACCAGGTCATCATGGCATGTCAAAAAATGGCCAGCCTGAAAACAGGTGGCGTGCGAATCCACCGAAAGCGGATCTTGATAACCGGTAAGATCGCGCAGGACGGTCTGAAAATCCTCACTGGCGAGGAATTTTAAGACGTCGTGGGTATAGAATTTTCGCTGGTTCTCGATATTTGCCGTCCCGGAAACCGGAAAGTCGAGATAGACGTACTGAAAGTTCTGCGCGGCGTTTGCAAAAATCTTTTGCATAAATTCGCTTTGCTGCTGCGGCCCCATGGTCGCCATCTGCTCTTTACGCAGATAGTTTGCTGTTTCACCATCATTGTAGGCCAGCATCCACGGCATTTCTTGCATGAGGCAATTGTACAAACGCTCGGCGGTGTCCGGATGAAGAACGTTGCGGATGACCATCCGTCCGGTCTTGGCAAATCGTTCTTTGGCACCAGTGAGGTCCAGGTCGGGGTTGAGCGCGGCGAGCGGATCTTGCGTTTCAAACATACTCATGAATGTCCCCTACAGCTCGCCTTGTTCACGCATGCGTTTGAGCTCGGAAGCGCGGATTTTCTTGCTCTCGGATTTGAGCTGGCCGCAAGCCGCCGCAATATCCCGGCCCCGGGGGGTGCGAATGGGGCTGGCATAGCCGGCCCGGTTTACGATATCGCCAAACGCTTCGATCGTCTCCCATTCTGAACATTCATAAGGGGTGCCGGGCCAGGGGTTAAAGGGGATCAGGTTAATCTTGGCGGGAATGCCCGCAATGGCCTGCACTAATTCCTTTGCATCTGCTGGGGTGTCGTTGACGCCTTTCAGCATCACATATTCGAAGGTGATGCGTCTTGCGTTGGAAACGCCAGGGTAGGCGCGGCACGCCTCAAGCAGCTCTGCAAGGGGGTATTTTCTGTTGATCGGCACGAGCTCATCGCGCAAATCATCGCGCACCGCATGCAGCGAGATTGCCAGCATGCAGCCAATCTCTTCACCTGCGCGGTGCATCATGGGCACAACGCCCGAGGTGGAAAGTGTCACTCGGCGTTTGCCAAGCGCGATACCTTCACCATCGGCGGCAAGCAGCAGGGCATCGCGCACATTATCAAAATTATAAAGCGGCTCACCCATGCCCATCATCACCACATTGGTGATGCGCCGCGTCGGCGCGCCCTCGCCCGGCACCGGCCATTCGCCCAGCTCGTCCCGTGCGACAAGAATTTGACCGACGATTTCCGCCGCCGTCAGATTGCGCACCAAGGCTTGCGTGCCCGTGTGGCAGAAGGTGCAGTTGAGCGTGCAACCCACTTGGCTAGAGATACAAAGCGTGCCCCGGTCCGCATCAGGGATGAACACGGTCTCCACCTCAACTCCAGGGGACAGCCGCAAGAGCCACTTGCGGGTGCCATCTTCGCTAACCTGGGCATCAACGATTCCGGGCCGCGCGACGGTGAAGGCTTCGGCAAGGGTCTGACGCATTACTTTGGAGATGGACGTCATCTCATCAAAATCGCGGGCGCCGCGTACATAAAACCAATTCCACAATTGGCGCGCGCGCATGCGGCGTTGTTTTTCGGGCACGCCAAGCTCGCCCATCGCTGCTTCCAGCGAAGGGGGCAACAGGCCGACCAACGACGGGGCCGCGGCGGCTTGTTTCTCAGCCTCAATAATAGTGTGGGTGCTTGCGCCCATAATCCTCAAATACTCCAGGTTGGACGCAGTCTAGCAGTTTATTGGCACGCGTCGGAAGCGGCTTGCAAAGCCGCCGTGGCGCCCAAAAGGGAAAAGCTGTCCACTGATTCTGTTCCGCGTTCCGAGCGGCCTGAAACCGTCATACGGGAGCCCTGCCGCATGGCACTCGACAGCGCATTTGTTTGGCTTTCGTCGAGCAGCCAGGCCCGGTCTCCGCGGCCAAACATCTCAAAGGAGTTGCCGCCGATGCGGATCATGGGGATTGAATCCTCGTCCAAGGGATAGCCGATCACCACGTTTACTTGATTGCGGATCCCTAGCGCTTCCCAGGTTGTGACGAAGAAATAGACGTCGCCGCGCTGGCGACCCCTGCGGGAAAGCTCTGAATCGTTGGGAATAGCAACCGCGTAACACACGGTATTGCCATCCTGGACCTCGCGGAACGCATTCCAGTCGCGGAAGGTGCCGATCAGATCGCGATCCTGGGCAAAGGCAGGTGCGCTCAGGCCAAAGAAAACCAAACTCAAGGCAACTAGAGCGAGGGCGGTACGTGTCATCTCTCTCATCCGATACTAAACTCCGCGGGGTGGGACGGTGGCCCATCTCACACGGCCAAATTGGCCAAAGTTAGACATAAGCGGTGATTTCCCCCCACCAAACGCGGTCTATAGCGCAGCTGCGAAGCTCCGTAAACGGCAGGGCTAAGCAATTTCCCGTTAGTCCTTGGCGGATCGGGGGGCGTGGTCGCCGAAAAACGGCTCCGATAGCGCTTCAGGGGTCTGGCCAGCCATTAACGGTCTTGGGGCATAGCGCCCCAGGCTGGATGCGCGGTCATACATAACAATGGCGCCGGCAAGCCCCACATTGATGCAAAATTTGGTGGGGATCTGGATCACATAATCTGCCCGGTCGATCAGCTCTTTTGAGACCGCGCCCCGTTCTCGGCCCAAGACGTAGCAGGCGCGCGGCGGGTGGGTAAAACTGGGCAACTCCACCGCGCTGTCCAACAATTCCACCGCTACGATCTTACATTCGCGGGGCAGAGCCATTTCCTGGGCGCTTTCCCATTCATAATAGGGTAAGTGGCCAAGGGCCTTGGAGGTGTCGGACTGGTTTTCCCGCACCTTCCAATGGGCGGCAATGGTGAAAACGAAGCTTGCGTCAAAGGCATGGGCGGTGCGAAACAACGCACCTACATTTCGAGGCTTTGAAGCGCCCTCGATGCCTATACCGAAATAACCGCGCACTTGGGTTCTCCTCTGGTTGCGGCGTTCCCTAGCAGAGAGTTCAGGATATGACCAATCCGGTTCTGGTGGAAATGGTACGGGGGTCTCTGGTGGAAAGTATTCACCGGGGCTCATTCGTCGTGGCGCGGGCTGATGGCACCGTCCTCGCCAAGGCCGGCGAAACAGATGCGGTGGTTTTTCCCCGCTCATCCTACAAGATGATGCAAGCGCTGCCCCTGGTGACTTCGGGTGCCGCTGATGCCTTTGGGCTGGGGCTCGAGGAGTTATCATTGGCCTGCGCATCCCATTCCAGTGAACCCATGCACACTGACAGGGTTAAAGCCTGGCTGGAGAAGCTGGGGCTTACTGACAATGATCTTGAATGCGGGGCGCACCCTTCGCGGCATGAGCCCACGCGCGACGCCATGATCCGCGCGGGCGAGGCACCGCAGCGGATCCATAACAATTGCTCGGGCAAGCACGCGGGCTTTTTGACCCTCGCTAAACATCTTGGCGTTCCCACCAAAGGCTATATACAGCCAGACCATTCAGCGCAGGAGATGGTCACCCAGTGCATTGCGGAAGTTTGCGAGGTTGATCCTTCAACACTTGTTCCGGGTACAGATGGATGTGCCGCACCAAACCTTGCCATGCCGCTTAAAAATCTAGCGCTTGGATTTGCGAAGTTGGCAACACCGGCCTCGCTTTCTGCTGACTTGCAAGATGGCGCCTCGCGCCTAACCACAGCGGTGGCTGCCCATCCGCTTTTCATGTCTGGCACAGGGCGGGCTTGCGCTGAATTGATCCAAGCCAGCAAGGCGCGCGCGCTGGTGAAAGTTGGCGCAGAAGGCGTTTATGGCGGGATGATCCCTGATCTCGGCCTTGGCATTGCTTTGAAGATCGACGATGGCGCCACGCGCGGCGCTGAAACCGCGATCGCTGCTCTGCTTGTTGCGCTGGGCGTGCTGAACCCGGAAGATGATACTGTTAAGAAATGGCTCAATCCGCCATGGCGCAATACCCGGGACCAGATTGTTGGCGAGCAGCGCCCGGCGGAAGTTTTAAAAACACCGATCACGCATTAGGAGTTTGTCATGCCTGTTAAAGGACAAGAAAACGGCCCCCGCATCGGGCTTGTCCTTGGCAGTGGCGCAGCGCGTGGATGGTCCGAGCTTGGCGTCATTGAAGAACTTGAGGCCATGGGCATTACGCCGGATGTGATTACCGGGTGCTCCATCGGCTCGGTCGTGGGCGGATTTTATGCAGCGGGCAAATTGGATGAGCTGCGCGATTTCGCCGACGGGCTCACCATGATCAAGATGGCGGAATATTTCGACGTCACTTGGAAAGCGGGCGGTGTTATTGGCGGGCAACGCCTTATCAACTGGTTCGATTCTCATTTCGAAGGGGCAATGGTTGAAGACCTCGCTATTCCGTTCGGGTCCGTGGCTGCCGATATCCGCACCGGCCGCGAGATCTGGCTGCGCAAGGGGCGCCTCACCGACGCCATTCGCGCCTCGATCGCGCTTCCCGGCCTTCTGACCCCTTGGCCCTTGGGCGGGCGCTGGCTCACGGACGGGGGGCTTGTGAATCCGGTACCCATTTCGCTTGCCCGCGCCATGGAAGCGGACGTGGTGATCGCCGTTGATCTCAATGCCGGTGTCTTTCGTTTTGATGGCGGGCAGGCAAGGGAATTGGCGTCTGTAGAAGATGTCACTGAACCGACCCCCGGCAATTGGCTGGATGACCTAGCGGAACACCTTCCCAAAAGCCTTCAGGAAAGCACGCGCAAGATGTTGCGTGATCTTCTGCACAGGCGCGACCGTGGCCCGCAGCAATATGAAGTGATCAACAATGCGGTGGCGATCATGTCGGACCGCATCACCAAAGCGCGGCTAGCAGGCGAACCCGCTGATGTCATGCTCTCCCCTGACCTAGGGTCAATCGGCGCAATGCAATTTTACAAAGCCAAGGATGCGATCGAAGCGGGCCGCGAGGCGGTCGATTTAATGCGGCCCGCGATCAAGGCGGCTATTGGCTATTCGTCCCGCGACGGGTTAGAGAGAAACATAAAGACAAAGAAGAAAACGGATCGAGGAGAAGCCCGATGAAGGCTGTTCTGTGCAAAGAATATGGTGGGCCGGAAAAGCTGGTGGTCGAAGAGATCGACGACCTTCACCCCGGCAAGGGTCAAGTGGTGATCAATGTCAAAGCTTGCGGCGTTAATTTCCCTGACGTCCTGTTGATCCAGAACCTTTATCAATTCAAACCTGATCTTCCGTTTTCCCCTGGCGGCGAAGTTGCAGGCATTGTCGCCGAAGTTGGTGAAGGTGTCAGCAACACGAAAGTTGGCGACCGCGTGATCGGGTCCATCGGTTGGGGCGGCATGGCAGAACAAGTCATCGCGGACGCCGCGCGGCTGACCCCGATCCCTGACGCGATGCCATTTGACGAAGCTTCAGCGTTTCTTCTGACTTACGGGACCTCGCATCATGCGCTGAAAGATCGCGCGGACATCAAGCCCGGTGAATCGCTTTTGGTGCTTGGTGCTGCGGGCGGGGTCGGCCTTGCTGCGGTGGAACTGGGTAAAGTGATGGGCGCGAAAGTTATCGCCGCGGCCTCATCGGAAGAGAAATTAAAAGTTGCCATGGACCATGGCGCCGAAACCGGCTTTGTCTATCCGCACCAGCCCCTTGATCGTGATCAGCAAAAGGCGCTATCCGCAAAAATCAAAGAGCTCGCCGGCAGCGAAGGCGCAGACGTGGTCTATGACCCTGTTGGCGGCGATTATTGCGAACCGGCCTTGCGCGCAACTGCGTGGGAAGGTCGCTTTCTCATCGTCGGGTTTCCCGCAGGGATTGCCAAAATCCCCATGAACCTTGCGCTGCTTAAGGGATGTCAGATCGTTGGCGTTTTCTGGGGCGCTTTCACAGCCAGGCACCCAGACCGCAACAAAGCGAACATCGCCGAATTAATGCAGTGGTACACCGAGGGCAAAATCAAACCCTTCGTGTCCAGCCGCTATGACTTTGAACATGCGGGGGATGCCATCCGTGAGCTGATGGATCGCAAAGCAAAGGGCAAGGTCGTCGTTACCGTCGGCGAATAATTGATGACTGCAGTTTCTGAAGAAACACCCACCGGCTTTGTCGAAGGCGAGATTTTGGATGATCGCTTTGCGCCCGTGCTTGATGTGTTTTTACAAAACTTCGACAAGCGCGACGAAAAAGGCGCGAGCCTTTGTATTACCCTTGAAGGCAAAACCGTTGTGGACCTTTGGGGCGGGGCCGCGAACCCACGAGAGAACGTGCCGTGGGAAAAAGATACCCTGGCCGTGGTCTTTTCCTGCACCAAGGGGGCGCTGGCGCTTATCGCGCATATGCTTATGGATGAGGGTAAGCTCGATCCCAACGCTCCGGTGACAGAGCTCTGGCCTGAATACGGCGCTGCCGGCAAAGACGCCACCACATTGCAGATGATGCTTGATCATACGGCGGGGGTGCCGGTGTTTCGCGAACCCGTACCCGATGGCGCGCTTGCCGATTGGAATTGGGCAACGTCCACGCTGGCGGCGCAAGAACCATTGTTTGAGCCGGGCACGCGCAGTTCCTACCACGGACTGACCTTTGCTTGGACCGTGGGAGAGATGATCCGGCGCGCGAGCGGCGCAACCGCTGGCGAGTTATTCGCAACGCGCGTTGCAAAACCGCTGGACCTTGAATTTTGGATGGGGGCCCCGGAAGAAATTGGCCCTCGTTTGGCGCGCGTCCTGCGCCCGCGCTATAATGCGAACGATCCAATCTCGCCTTACATGAATATGTTGCTGAACGAGCCGCAATCGATCCCGGCTTTGTTTTTCAATAATTCCGGCGGCTTCAATGCGAACGATGCGACTTATTGGGGCACGGAAATTGGTTCGGCGAGCGGGGTTGGTAACGCACGCAGCCTGGCGCGCATGTATGCAGTCCTTGCCTGCGGCGGCTCACTGGACGGGGTAGATCTTGTGTCGCCCAAGGCTCTGGTCCGTATGCGGACAGTTACAAATGCGTCGCATAAGGATGCGACCCTTTTCGAACCGCTGCGCGTTGCGTCCGGGTATATGGTCACGCGCGAGCGCAATCCATCCCTTGGTGCGGGGTATCATCATCTGGGCCGCGCGGCCTTTGGACATGTTGGGGCAGGGGGGTCCATTGGCATGGCCGACCCCGAAGCGGGCATGTCACTTTCTTACGTGATGAACCAGCAGGGCAAGGGCGCGTCCCTCAGCGAACGAGGGCAGTTCCTCATCGACGCCGCTTATAAAGCGCTTGATTGGCGCTGTGAGCCGCATCATTGGCGGCCATAAGCTTGATTTAGAGAAATGCGGCGGGAATGTCGGCGATGGATGGGCCGGTCCACACGATCAGGCCTGCCTCGCTGGCAAGGCCATAACCGCCCGCTGGTGTGCGGATCAATTTGAAGGGTCCGCCATTGCCGCCTTCAGTGAATATAAAGGCGAGGGCATCATCATGGGAATGTTTGGGCACGGCATAGCCGCACCAGGCGCTGGCGAGCGAGCGGGATTGAAACGCATCACGCAGGCAAGCGCGTTCCTCACCTTCAAGCGGATCGGCCACCGTTTCGTCGAAAAGCCTTTCGATCATTGCCATGTTAATCCCTCCGTCCGGGCCATCCCCTTGGCCCATTTGACGCCAGTGTGGGCCGCTCCAGGTAAAAGACACGTTAGGCAACTCATTAAGAAGCTGACATTTGGTCAGTGAGCCCCTTAGGCTGTAGGTTCAGCGCTAGCTAGGACGAGACGCACGTAATGGAATTCCCGCCTTTACCCGAGGCTTACAGCGACGTTGCGCGCCGGCGGCGGCGGATGCGCGCCATGCCGCGATGGGCGGTTAGGCGATGGGCCGGGTTACCTCCAAATCTCAGAGGGACCATGTGGGTGCTCGCATCAGCTGTGCTCTTCACCGTTATGCAAGTGCTGGTGAAGCTCCTGGGGGGCTCGCTTCATTCGTTTGAAATTGCTTTTTTCCGGGCCCTGACAGGGGTGGTTTTTATCGGGCCTCTGATATTGCGCACCGGGACCGCGGGGTTCAGGGCGTCGCGTCCGGGGCTCATGATCATTCGCGGTGTCGTGGGATCGACCGCCATGTTGCTCGGCTTTTATGCCATCGCAAATCTGCCACTGGCCGACGCCACTTCCATCAGCTTCGCGCGTGCCTTGTTTGTGGTGCCTCTGGCGGTTCTCATATTGGGCGAACCTATCGGGCCACGCCGGATCATGGCGACGCTTGTGGGCTTTGCCGGTGTGCTGATCATTTCCTGGCCCAGTGGCACGATCGAGCTCGGCACGCTTGCCGCCGTGGGAAATGCGTTTTTTGTGGCACTTGCCATTATCTTTGTAAAAATCCTGGCGCGAACAGATTCAACGGCAACGCTTTTATTCTATTCTGGCGTCATCGGCATGATCACAACCGCCATCCCCGCATCGCTCTATTGGCAATGGCCCAACCTCGAACAGTTGGCACTTTTGTTTCTGATGGGCGGCGTAGGAGTTGCGGCGCACAGCTGTTTCATCCGCGCCTATTCCATCGGCGAAGCATCGGCGTTGGCACCAATTGATTATACGCGGATTATTTTTTCCACGGCTGCCGGGTTCTTGATTTTCGCGACCGTCCCTGGATGGCAAACCGCCGTTGGAGCGGTGATCATTGCGGGCTCCAGCCTTTACATCACCTTGCGCGAGGCACAGACGGCGGATGTGGAAGCCGCGCCATCGGATGAAACCGGGGCGCCCGCTGAGCCCCTTGAATATGCCCTGCGCCAGAAGGAAGAGCGCGATATGGTTGATCGATTGAAGCGCGAAAAATCAGACGAGGCTTGACCTAACTCAAGGCTCATTGCACCTGATTGCTGCAAACTAAAATCAACAAAAGAGGGAGGCATCCATGGCCCATACACCGCATGAATTGGCGGCGAAATTTCCGCACAAAAAACAACAGATTCATAAACTCAAACTGAGCAGCGAGCGCTTCGCCCATTTGGCCGAGGAATACCACAAGATCAATCGCGAAATTCACCGCATTGAAGCTGAGGTCGAAGCCGCGTCTGATATGCGTCTTGAAGTCCTCAAGAAACAGCGCATCAGGCTATTGGATGAAATCTCACCCTTGTTGAGCGATTAAACCGCGGTTCTAGGTAACATCTCGGGGCTTAATCCAAAGCGCTTCGGACTTGGCTTTCAAATTGCCATGGGCATCGAATAGCGCTGTCCCCGCCCAATGCTTGCGGCCTTCGGAGCGGGTCTGCCATCCCGTAATGATGTGGGGTGTCCCCGCCTGGACGGGCGCCACTTGGTCTACCGCCATGCGGCCGGTGAGAATTTTTTCGCCTTTGCTGCCCATGGCATTGATCACCGCGAAATATCCTGGGCAATCAAGCGCCGCCCAAACAAATTCAGACTTCACAAGGCCGCCCTCGGCGAGATCATCGTGAGGGGTCCAAGGAGCGGCGACAATCTCGCCCGCAGCTAGAGGGCTGGCGAAAACCCGCAAGCCATCACCCTCCGCGCGGCCCGGCCCGCAAACGAAACAGGTGGGAAGCGCGTGAAACGCAAAGCCCGCGTATTTCGTTTGCGCGGCAACAACATCGTCATAGGCGGGGCACCGCGGGATCTCAATCTCCACGCTTGCGCTTTCAGCTTGGGCAACCAACGTCCCATCGCCCATCTTGAGAAAGGCGTGCCCATCCTCGCGCGACACCGCCATTGGGGTGCCGAGCGGCGGGGGAAGGCGCAGAGATACGGCAATCGTGCCGCCCAACACCTTGGCGAGCTGCCCGCCAACATATCCGCCGTTTCCAGAATCTTCTGGCCCATTGAAACGGCGGTCGATGGTGAGGGTGTCCGCCATCTAACTTTTTTTCTCCGTAACGATCCAAAGCGACTCAGAAACCGCCTTCAAGTTGCCTGCAAGATCACAAATTGCCGATGCGGCGGAATGTTTGCGCCCTTCTGATCCGATGTGCCAGCCCAATGCCAAATGTGGTTCGCCAACGTGAACCGGCGCCAAAATATTCGCCGCCAATTGCCCCGTGAATATCAAGTCATACTCACTTTTGATCCGTTCCATCGCACCAAACCCCGAAGGGCAATCGAGCACCGCCCAAATAAACACATCCTTGATAACGCCGTCATCGGCATACTGATCTTCCGGCATCCAGGTTGAAGCAACCAATGAGCCATCACCTAACGGGGCGGCATGAAGCTCGACCCCATCGGGCCGAAATCTTTTCGGACTGCAAACAAAGCAAGTGTCTTCGGGGCGAAGCTGGGTTCCTTGGTCTTGTAGAGCTCTATAGTCAGGTCGCGCTGCAATAACGCTCTCAAGATCGGGAACATCTGGCACAGAAACATTGACTTCAGCGGATTCAGCGAAAACCGTGACTGTTCCATCGACGGTGGTCAGTTGAACCTTATCGCCGTCGCGCACAATTGTTAGCGGCACTTCAATTGGTGTGGGCGCTCTAAATGTTGTTCGCGCCGGGCCACCAACAAGTTCGGCCATGGTGCCCGCAAGGTATCCGCCTTGGGCAAACCCTGGCCCGCCATTGAACCTCGCGGGGAAAATGATTGTGTCACTCATCCGGCGAGCTCATCCATCTTTGTTGCCAACGCAATATCAAGTTCGGTTAGCCCGCCAGCGTCATGGGTCGAAAGGGTGACCTCAACTTTGTTATAGACGTTGAACCATTCAGGATGATGGTCCATTTGCTCGGCAACCAATGCGACACGCGCCATGAACCCCCAGGCTTCATTAAAGTCGGCAAATTCATAAGTGCGCGTTATGGCGTCGCGGCCATCGACCTCGGCCCATCCCGGAAATTTAGCGAGCGCTGTTTTGCGCGTGGCGGGGTCCAATTTTTCGGCCATATTGCCTCCCTCGAATATTCTTTTATCTTTATGGGCCTCGAAACCCAATTGCCTTAACCCTACATGGGAAGCATGGTTACGTCACACCCGCCCACCTTGGCAGAATTCGATGCTATCGCCCGGCGCGTTTTCCAGGCGATGCCAGTGGAGTTCCGCCGTATGTGCGAGGGGCTCGTAATCCAGAGTGCCGATTGGCCGAGCGAAGAAACCCTCGACGATATGGGGATCGATTCCCCCTACGGGCTCTTGGGGCTTTATCACGGTATCGATCTTACGCGCCGGTCGGTGACCCATCCCCAACCCAATCAAAACATGGTGTTTTTGTATCGCCAGCCGATCCTCGCGTTCACCAAGCACCGGGGCGAAGACTTGCGCCGCGTCATTGCGCATGTGCTGATCCACGAGGTCGGTCATCATTTCGGCCTCAGTGACGACGATATGCACGCGCTTGCGGGGGATTGATCGTACCAGATGATCGACGTACCCACATTTGCTAGCGATGAGGAATTTAAGTCCTCCAAAGGACACATCCAATTCTGGACCCCGCATCTGGCCAAGATTCTTTCACAACATGGGTTCGACGGACGGGAAGACGCGCCCGCCGCAGGAGAAGGGGCAACGTTTCCCACCTTTCTCGCTGACGGCGTGGTGGTGAAGCTATTTGGGCATCTTCCCGTGTGGCGCGAAAGTTTTGAGGCGGAACGTGCCGCCTATCAGGTACTGACAAGTGACCCGAAGATTGCTTCACCTCTTCTTCTTGCGCATGGCGAGCTATTCGCAGGTTCGGAGGCATGTTGGCCTTACCTTGTGCTCAGCCGGGTTTACGGCACTTCGTGGGGTGAGGCGAAGTTGACGTATGACCGGAAGCGAACACTCGTGCGAGAACTGGGTTGGCAAATCGCGCGCCTCCATCGCCTTCCGACACAGGGTATTGCTACGCGGGAGGATTTGGATCTCTTTGATGTCTCCGAAGCCATATCGCACACGGTGCTGCCTCCTCACTTGGTGGAGCAGGCCGCCGACTATGTTGCGCGACATCTCCCATCCGACCAAGTCTTCACCAATGGTGACATCATGCATAGGCATGTGTTCGTCAACGGTGGACGGCTGAGTGGCATAATTGATTGGGGGGATGCCTCCGTCATGGACCGCCACTACGAACTTGCGAAGTTGCATTTGGATCTGTTCGATTGCGACAAGAACCTGCTCCGAGATTTTTTGAATGCGAGTGATTGGCCCGTCACACATAACTTTGCGCGGTTGGCGATGAGGCAAGCCTTGGTGCGTCAGGTGATTGGATTAACGCAACATCTAACGATGGATGTGTTTTACAAAGTCCCCGGCGTCATCGCGCTGGAAAGCGTTGCAACGCTCGACGATTTGGCGGACGAGCTGTTCCGCATCTAACCGAGCAACCCCTCCACCCATTTCGGCACCACCTCACTTGCCGGTCCATAATGGCGCTCCGTGAACAAATAATCGCCCGACGAAGGCTCAAGGTTTAGCTCCACCGTATGGGCCCCCACCTCCCGCGCCATGGCAACGAACCCTGCAGCGGGATAGACCTCGCCGCTGGTGCCGATAGAAACGAAAGTATCGCATGCACGAAGCGCGCGTTCGATCTCATCCATATAATAAGGCATCTCGCCGAACCACACGACATCAGGGCGCAACATGCCCATTGCGCCGCAAGCGGGGCAGATGCTTTCAACCGTCAAGGCATCGCTCGCAGCCTGGCGATGGCCGCAATTGTTGCAAAGGTCCCCGTCCATGACGCCGTGCATATGAAGGAGGCGCGCGTTGCCTGCGCGTTCGTGCAGATTGTCAATGTTCTGCGTGACGATTAAGACCTCGCCTTTTAATTCCTGTTCCAGTTTGGCGAGGGCATGGTGCGCGGGGTTGGGCTGTGCGTTGGCGCTGTTGCCGCGCCGCGCCGCATAAAACTCCAGCACAAATTTGGGGTTGCGGGCAAAGCCTTCCGGCGTTGCCACGTCGCGCAAATCATATTTGGTCCAAAGCCCATCCTTGTCGCGAAACGTGCCAAGGCCGCTTTCGGCGGAGATACCCGCACCGGTCAAGATGACAATTCGTTCGCTCACGGATGATCCTTTAGAAAATGTAATATCGCTCGGGCGTATAAATAGCGCCCTCTGCGCGGGTTTGAGATGAATAGAGCACGGCGCGGGTGACCTCGAAAGGAGGGCAATCGAACTTACCTCTCTCTTCGATCCAGTTTGCAATCTCGCTGTTTGAAACATTGCTTACGCGCCCGAGGGTAATGTGCGGTGTGTACTTGCGTTTGTCAGCGGGCAGGCCGAGCTGTTGATATAGCCGTTCGATCTTGGCATTGAGATTGATTAGTGCTTCGGAGGGCGCAAGCCCGGCCCAAACCGATCGCGCGGTCTTGCTGTCTCCGAATGAACCCAAATGCGTGACCTGCAACGTAAATGGCTTTGCCTTGAGGTGCGCGAGCGCGCTGTCCACTTCTTCGGCCATGCGTTCATCAACGCTGCCAACAAAGCGCAAGGTGATGTGCAAGTTTTCCCGCGCCACCCAGCGTGCACTGTGAAGGCCGCGCTGCGCAGGGATAAGGCAGGCCGCAACCTCGTCCGGTATATCCAGCGCTGTAAAAAGTCGGATCATGTAGCAAATGTGGCGGAGCATTCCGCCAGGTGCAAGGCATTAGAGCGCCAGCGCCATCATCAATTCACCGTCTTCGTCTTTTTCGCCGGTATAATCAAAACCCAACGAGCTGTAGAACGTGCCAGCTTCGGTATTGTCTTCGACATGGCTGAGAACCAGCTGTTTCGCATTGGGTAAAAGGCGCACGTATTCGATCACCTTTTCCATGGCCGCTTTGCCATAACCCTTGCGCTGATGCGCGGCGGCGATCATGAACCGCCAGATGTAATATTCAGCCTTGTCTTCCATGATCGACAACATGACAAAACCGACGGGTTCTTCGGCGGCATAAATACCGCGATACCAAGCATCATCAAAATATTCTCCTTGCGCAATGGAAGACCCATTGGGCGCGACGAATCGATCCTGTTCGGGGTGCACCTTCATGCGCAGGAATTGGATCAGGCTATCTTTGGTAATCTGGCGTAGGGAAATATCGCTCATCGTGCCGGGTTCGGTCTCCATTTGTGGATCGTGCTAATACCCTTTTTTAGCTCATCTGTCAGATCAAGATCAAAGGCGTCGATGTCGCTTTTAAGTTGCTCAAGGCTTGTGGCACCAATGATGGTGGCTGCGGTAAAGGGTCGGCTGTCCACAAATTTGAGCGCCATCTGCGCCGGGTCCACGCCGTGATCTTCGGCAAGCTTTACATATGCATCGTTGGCTTCGATAGCGCCTTCACCTTCATAGCGCTGCATCCGGTTATAGAGCGTCCGGCGCGCGCCTTCGGGGGTTGCGCCATTGCGGTATTTCCCGGTGAGATACCCTTGCCCCAGCGGTGAATAGGCCAGCAGTCCGATGTTTTCGCGGGCGCAAACCTCGCCCAGGCCAAACTCGAAATTGCGTACAAGCAGGCTATAGGCGTTTTGGATGGACTGAATGCGGGGCAGGCCGTGCCGTTCCGCTTCGCGCAAGAATCCCATAACCCCCCACGCGGTCTCGTTTGAAACACCGATCTCGCGAATCTTACCCGCCGTCACCATGTCCTCCAGCGCGCGCAGGGTTTCTTCCTGCGGTGTTTCGGGTTGGTTGGCGTCGGGCTCACGCCCAAACAACACGACTGGGCGGTCGGGCCAATGCAATTGATAAAGGTCGATGTAATCCGTCTGCAGACGTTTCAGACTGCCTTCAACGGCCTCGGTGATATGTTTGGTATTGAAATGTCGCGAACTACCGTCGCGCGCGACCCAATCCATGGGACTTGGCCCTGCAATCTTGCTCGCCAGATAGATCTTGTCGCGGTCACCGCGATCCTTCAGCCAGGTACCTATAATGGCCTCAGTGGCGCCAAAGGTTTCAGCAGTCGGCGGAGAGGAATACATCTCCGCCGTGTCGATAAAATTGACGCCGCGACCCATGGCATAGTCGAGCTGGGCGTGGCCTTCGCCTTCGGTGTTCTGGCTACCCCAGGTCATGGTGCCCAAGCAGCAGCGGGAAACTTTCCAGCCTGTGGTGCCTAATTCGGTATATTTCACAAAAACCTCTGTATTTGCTTGGTTTGCCTTTGGTCCAAGGGAGATAGCAGAAACCCTGGGTGGGTCAAACGTTAAGTCCGCCAGGCAATCTCTTGGGGCGCCGTCTTGAAATGGAGGGCGTTTCTGCCAATATCTCTAGCCAAGAGGGGCTCGAATTCCCCTACAGATATTGGCGGAACAAAAAGGGACAATTTTCCGATGGAACCAGTAAGCCGTCGTCAAATGAATTATGGCGCGGGCACACGTGCCCATAGTGCCGCAGTTGATGCGGGCCTGCGCGCCCATATGCTCAAGGTCTACAACTATATGACCGTCGCCTTGGTGCTGACCGGCGCAATCGCTTGGTACAGCTTCCGCGCCGCCGTGGCAGGTTACACACCCGACGGCCAGGTCGTTCTCACAAGTTTTGGCCAGACGATCTATCAATCGCCATTGGCGTTTGTGCTCATTTTCTCGCCGCTCGCTTTCGTATTGGTGTTGAGCTTTGGAATTCAGAAGCTCTCAACCCTTACGGCACAAACCTTGTTTTGGGCCTTTGCTGCGGTGATGGGGTTGTCGCTATCGTCGATCTTCATCACCTACACCGGTGACAGCATCGCGCGGGTGTTCTTCATCACCGCCGGCACTTTCGGTGCCATGAGCCTTTATGGCTATACCACGAAGCGTGATCTTTCGGGCATGGGCTCGTTCTTATTCATGGGACTTATCGGACTCATCATCGCGATGGTGGTCAATCTCTTCGTTCAATCGAGCATGATGGCGTTTGGGATATCGGTGATCGGTGTTTTGATCTTCGTCGGCTTAACGGCATGGGACACGCAGCTGATCAAGAACCTTTATCTGGGTAGCCGCGAAAACGATGAAACCGTCGGCAAGCTCGCCATCATGGGTGCGCTGCGGCTTTACCTCGACTTCATCAACTTGTTCCTGATGTTGCTGCGCCTGCTTGGCAACCGGAACTAAGTTCAAAACAAATTCGGATAGAGCGCGCCCCGGCCCAATGCTGGGGCGTTTTCTTTTAGGCCGGTGTGAATACAGGAGTGCCGCCACGTTTCACAGCCTGGCGATAGGCCAGGCGCGCGTGCATGGCTTCAACATAGCGCTTCAGGTTGGGATATTGATCGAGCAGACCACCGGCGTAGGGGTTTTCCAGGACATATGTGTTTTGAATATCCGCGCCGGTTAGATCATTGCCAACCAAAAAATCGCGCCCTTCCAGTTCGGTATTCATGTAACGGAAGTGATTGTCGATCTCGCCCATAATGCGGGGATGAAGCGGCGCCGCCGCTTCGCCCAGGCGGCCGGTGTAAAGAAAAAGCATCAGCGGCAACATGGCCGAGCCTTCGGCAAAGTGCATGAAATGTTTGTAGCGCCAATAATCATTCGTGCCCGCGGCGGGCATAAATTCGCCCTTGCCGTAAGTTTCGATGAGGTATTCCACGATGGCGCCGCTTTCGGCAATTATAAGTCCCCCATCATCGATCACCGGCGACTTGCCAAGGGGATGTATCACTTTGAGTTCTGGGGGCGCGAGGCGCGATTCCTTGCCCCGCTCATAAGGCACAATCTCATAGGTAAGCTCGAGTTCTTCGAGCAGCCAAAGCGCACGCTGCGAGCGTGATTGGTTCAAGTGATAAACTTTGATCATGTCAGTCGATGAGGCTCAGTTTGCGTTTCTCGAAAATGCGCAAGACCGTGCGCAGGTCCTGGCCGCGTTTGAGGATTTGCCCGGTAGCACTGATCACCGCATACATTCCTTGGCGTTTGGCAAGCTTGGGACGTTTAACAATTCTGTAGATCGGCATTTCTGAAGCGCGGCGAAAAACGGAAAACACCGCTTCGTCTTTTAGGCCATCAATGGCGTAATCGCGCCATTCGCCAGCGGCTACTTTTCGTCCGTAAAGGGAAAGGATCGCGTCCAGTTCCCGGCGCTGGAAGAACGTCTGCTGCACGCGTTGGCGAGGCTTGCCGCCCGGCTGATGCTGTGAAGCGATATCGGCATCCGTCATAAGGAAATCGTGGCAAGCAATTCTCCAAAATGCAAGCTTTTCTGTGCCTTATAGTTTTTGCGTCAGCATTAACCCATCGCCGATGGGCACCAGCGTCATGGCCACCCGCTCATCCCCGTGGATCTTCTCATTTAAAGCTTTCAGTGCCAGCGTGTTCGCGTCAATCACGGCCTCGTCCGCAACATTGCCGGACCACAATACGTTGTCGATGGCGATCAGCCCGCCGGGCCTGATCAGCTTTAGGCATGCTTCGTAATAGACGTCGTAACCCGTTTTATCTGCGTCGATAAAGGCAAAGTCATAGGCGCCGGTCGCGCCGTCTTTGATCAAGGCGTGCAGGCTGTCGGCGGCAGGTGCAATCTTTAGATCAATCATCTCCGCAACGCCCGCTTCCTTCCAATAGGTTTTCGCCTTTGCCGTCCACTCTTCGCTTACGTCAAGGGCGGTGATGTGGCCATCGGCAGGTAAGGCAAGTGCCACCGCAAGCGACGAATAGCCCGTAAAGACACCCACTTCGATGCAATGCTGCGCACGAATCAAGCGCACAAGCATCTGCATAAAGCCGCCTTGTTCAGGCGAGATTTGCATCATGCCATTGCTCATCTCGGCGGTCTCGGTTCGGCATTTTGTCAGTATGCGGTCTTCCCGCACGCCAACCCGGGCCAAATAGTCGAGCACTTCGGGGGTCATGGTCATCGAGCTGCGGGACATACTTGTCTTCCTTAAATTCTGTTCATGTGGATGGCGTGATTTGATCATCGCAGGGGCGTGATCGGAAGTCACGAAATTGCCTCGTTCCAGCCACGCACTGGTCCAGAACCAATCCCATCTTTGAAGTGTCGGAAGCCGGTCCGGCGATGTTCGCGGGTCCGGATGAAACAGCCCCCCAGCCCCTAAACGGGCTCGTGGCGGGTCGGACCGGTCACCGGCGCGTAAGAAGTCCCTTCTAGTGTACCGAAGATCTTATGGCTCATGGTACGAATTGGCGCTCGGCAGCTTCATTGACCCCCCTCGGGAAGCAGTCGGGCGTCACTTTTTGTGGAAAAGCCTTAACGCGAAGAAGGCCTAATGCGCGATGAAGCTTGATCAGAGGCCCAGATTTGCTAAACACCTCGCACGTTCTTTTCCGACGCGAGTGCCCCGTACCTCATGACTGACGCCTTTATCGAGATCAGCGGCCTAGTAAAACGCTTCGGCCCATTCACTGCGGTGGACGGGTTGAGCTTTTCGGTTGCCAAGGGTGAGGTTCTGGGATTTTTGGGGCCCAACGGCGCCGGCAAATCCACCACCATGAAAATGATCACCGGCTTTCTTGCCCCAACCGCAGGGCATATCGCCGTGTGCGGTTTTGCCGTGGAAAGCCAGCGCATGGCGGCGCAGACCGCCATCGGTTATTTGCCAGAAGGCGCACCGGCCTATGGCGATATGACCCCGCGCCAATTTCTGACCTTCATTGCTGATGTACGCGGCTTGCGCGGGAAAGCAGGGTTGATGGCCATCGCGGCCGCGGTGGAAAAAACCGAGCTCGACCATGTGCTGGACCAGCAGATCGAAACCCTGTCCAAGGGCTTTACGCGGCGGGTCGGCCTGGCCCAGGCCATCCTGCACGATCCAAAAGTCCTGATCATGGATGAGCCCACTGACGGGCTTGACCCCAATCAAAAGCATTCGGTCCGTAGCCTGATCAAATCCATGGCGCCGGAAAAGGCGATCGTAATTTCAACGCACCTGCTCGAAGAAGTAGATGCCGTGTGTAGTCGCGCCCTGATCATCGACCGCGGGCGTATTGTTGCAGACGGCACCCCGGACGAGCTGGTTTCGCGTTCCCGGTTCCATAATGCGGTGACGGTGGTTGTGGGCGCCAAGGATGCGGGCGCTATGCGCGCGGGGCTCCAAGCCATTGCGCCGGTGGGCGACCTTGAAGAACAAAGCAATGGCGAGACCGTCAAGATGACGGTCTTCCCGAAAATTGCCGATGATATCGTTGTTGATGACGTCAGCGAGCTAATCACCCACAACAAGTGGGACGTGCGGGCACTTTATGCCGAAGCGGGGCGGCTGGATCAGGTGTTTCGCTCGCTCACAACGCCGGACACGGACGAAGAAGACAAAATATCCCTGTCCCCTGTTGAGCGGGACCGGGCCGGGGAGGCGAGCTTCGAATGAGCCAACTTGTCTCTGTATTCAAGCGCGAGTTGCTGGGCTATTTCATCACCCCGCTGGCTTATGTCTTCATCGTCATTTTTCTGTTTGCGACGGGATTGCTGACGTTTCAGCTCTCGGGCTGGTATGAGGCGGGCCGCGCGGACCTGCAGGCCTTTTTCATCTTTCACCCCTGGCTTTATTTATTCCTGATCCCGGCGGTTTCCATGCGTCTGTGGGCGGAAGAACGAAAGACCGGCACGCTTGAGTTATTGCTCACTTTGCCCATTCCCACATGGGCCAGCGTCCTTGGGAAATTTCTCGCCGCTTGGGCCTTTACCGGGATCGCGCTGGCGCTGACCTTCCCCATGTGGATGACGGTCAATTACCTGGGCAATCCCGACAATGGTGTAATCATCGCATCGTACTTCGGCAGCTTCTTCATGGCGGGCGGGTATCTCGCCATCGGCTCATGCCTTTCGGCGATCACGTCAAATCAAGTGATCGCCTTTGTGTTGAGCGTTGTGGTCTGCTTCCTTTTTACTGTCGCGGGATTGCCGATGGTGGCCGATTGGGTATCAGCCGTGCCGTTCGTGTCGAACGCGCTGGTTACGACCATCGCCTCGTTTTCCTTCCTCAGCCATTTTGAATCCATCATGGACGGGGTGATTGATTTCCGCGACTTGATCTTCTTTGCCTCGGTCATTTGCTTTTGGCTCATGACCAATGTGATCGCCATCGAACTCAAGCGGAATGGGTGAGCGACATGGCAGATAACAATAAAATCAAAACTTCATTGGGATGGTCGCCCACCGGTTATGCCGTTGCGGCAATCGCATTGGGGGTGATCCTTTTCCTTGCCGTGAATGTGTTTGCTTCGGTCGCCTTCCGCGCTGCGCGGCTCGATCTGACAGAACAAAAGCTCTACACCCTCAGCGCTGGGACCCTGCAGACTCTATCTGAATTGGAAGAACCCATCACCCTGAGGTTCTATTTTTCCGAAGGGCTGATTGCGGAAAGCCAACTTCTGCAAACCTATGGCGCGCGCGTGCGCAGTTTGTTAGGCGAATATGTGGCCCATGCAGGCGGCAATCTGATCCTCGAGATCATTGATCCTGAACCCTTTACCGAAGCCGAAGACGAAGCTGTAGCCTCTGGGCTGGGCCGTGCGCAACTGGGCGGTGATCAAGTATTTTTTGGACTCTTGGGCACCAACACAATTGATGGCCGTGAGCTTATTCCCTTCTTTGTGCCGGACCGCGAAGAGTTTCTTGAATACGATCTGACGCAATTAATCAGCCGACTGAATGAAACGCGGCGCCCGATACTTGGCATTGTGACCAACTTAACGCTTGATACGGGCCCCGTAGGCATGGCGGCGATTGAACAAGGCGTCGCACCGCAACCTTATTATGTCTATGAGCAATTGCTCGAGGCTTTTCAGATTGAGTTTCTGGAACAGGACTTTGATCAAGTCCCAGAGAACATCGACGTCCTGATGATCACCCATCCGCGTGTACTTGACGACCGGACGCAGTATGCCATCGACCAGTTTGTACTGGGCGGCGGGCGCGCGCTTGTTTTCATAGATCCTCATTCCGAGGTGAGCATGGTGCCGGGCGCTACTGGCTTGCCAATGCGCGGCGCAACGGAATCCTCAAACCTTACCCGTCTGCTCAATGCCTGGGGCGTTGATATGGATGATCAGGTGGTGGTGGCCGATCGCGCCAATGGCGCGCAAGTTCCGGCAAACTTTGATCCTCGTCGCGGCGATGTGACCTATGTGGCCTGGCTCAACTTGGGTCCAGAAAACGTCAGCGCGACCGAGCTTGTTACCGAGCCGCTCCAGCGCGGTATCAATCTTGGTACCGCAGGGCATTTGGAATTGGTCGACGGTGCCACCACGGACATGATCCCGCTCGTTGTGTCTTCGACCGATTCAATGCTGATCCCGGTGGATGAAGTGCAATATCAGCCGGACATGGATCGGCTGTTGCGCGACTTCGACCCTACGCCGCAAGCCTATGTTATGGCCGCGCGCATCATTGGCCCGGCACAAACCGCGTTCCCGGGTGGTCAACCGCCTGAGGATGTAGAAGGCGAAGCCTCGGCGCCAAGCGGTGAACAGCTAATGCAATCCGATGGCCCCATAAATGTCATCGTTATGGCGGATTCCGATGTCTTTGATGATGCAATTTATGTTGCCCAGGTGAATATGGGCGCAGGAACGCAACGCGTTTCAGGTCGTGACAATGACGCCTTCATTCTCAATGCCGTCGATTTTCTTATGGGCAGCAATGACCTTTTGACTTTGCGGGCGCGTGCCATTTCCGACCGGCCTTTTGAGGTGGTTGAAGATTTGCGCCGCGGTGCCGAAGCGAGCTTCCTGGAAGAAGAGCAATCGCTTCAAGCGCGTCTTGATGAGGTCAATCAGCGCCTTCGCGAATTGCGGGGACAGGTCCGCGGCATGGGCGAAGACGCCGCCCCTGAACTTAATTTGCGCCGCCAGCAAGAACTTGCGCGCTTCCGTCAAGAACAAGTGGAAACGCGCCAACGCCTTCGCGAAGTGCAACGTTCGCTGCGCGCAGATATCGAAAGCTTGGGCTTTAAGATCAAGGCGATGAATATCGCTCTTATCCCATTGCTCATTTGCCTTCTGGCGCTCGGGCTGGTCGTGCTTCATCGGATGCGCCGCGCCGAGCGGATCAGGCGGAGGGCGTAGATGATGTTTGGATTATTATCTCGCTTTGATCAGTCCACCGGGCGCGTCATAGGGCTTGGCACAATCACATTGCTGGCGATTTTTATGGCCACGTGGGTGGTGGTTGGCGATGCCTCAAAAGTGCAGCCCGCAATTGATCCGCGCCCCATGTTCCCTGATCTTGATGTCAGCGAAGCGGCTTTCCTTACGATTCAGTCCACCGAAGGTGAAATTGAAATCGTATTTGACGACGATGGGGAGTGGGTGGTTCCGGCGCGCGGGGGCTATCCCGCTCGGCCCGGCCCTCCCGTGCAAACTATCGGCGGTCTCGCTGAACTTGAGCTTGTGGAAGCCAAGACTGCTCGTGCCGATTGGCACCATTTTCTGGGTTTGGTCGATCCGGCTGAAGGCGGCGTGGGGGTCAAAATCACCTTGCGCAATGGCGCAGGAGAGGTGCTGGCCGATGTCATCGTCGGCAGTCAACCCGAAGGCAATGTTTCGGAAGCCGACGGCCGGGGCCGTATTCACGTTCGCCGCCCCGGCGACGACCAAACCTGGCTTTCACGGGGGTCGCTCAGCCTGCATACGGATGTGACATCGTGGCTGGCCACCCGCCTTTACGACATTGAGGCGAGCCGGGTTCGCGAGGCCCGTATTGTTCCAGCGGTGGGCGATAATTTCACCCTACAGCGCGGTTTCGCCAGCGATGAGTTTGAGCTCGTTGAGCTTCCGGTAGGCCGAGAAATCCTTACGCCTTATGTGATCGAAGCGACGGCCACGGCGCTTACGGATATGGAAATTGAAGACGTTCGCCCCGAAGGCGAGGTGGACCTTGCCGGCGGTTTTGAAGTGATGTTCCGTACTTTCGATGGGCTGGAGGTGGCCTTCGACATCGCCAACCCGGATGGTCCTGATGCAGGATGGGCGACCATCCTCGCCCGTTTTACAGGATTGCCAGATGCGGAGCCCAGCGCGGCGGTCGTGGTGGCTGAAGAAGCGGCGAATATCAATGTTTTGGCCGATGGCTGGGCCTTCAAACTACCCAATTTTCAGGCACGGCAAATGACCTTAGAGCTCGATGATTTGCTGCGGCCCTTGCCTGACGAAAACGATGATTCCGGGCAACCCTAAAATCACAACCAAAAAATCGTTTAGAATCAATACGTTATAAGCTCATCGAGATATGACGCCGTGCTCGCGCCCAATTCTCGATTTGTTGAATGAGAGTTCCGGCTCACTGGGGGTATAATCCCCCTACCGTCCTTGAGGCGGTCCATAAAACGGTCTGGAGGGCACCATGTGGAAACCACTAGATTGTAACGTTGCGTTAGCTGGAACGATGGCGCTGGCGATGTCGTTCGCCGCGGGCCCGGTTCTGGCTCAGGAAACTTCTCAATCTCAAGTCGCCGCTCAAACCCGCGAACCAACTGTACTGGTTTGCAAGGTCGTTGCGGTGACGGGGTCGCGTATTGAGCACGAATATTGCTTGACCGAAGACGATTGGGACACGATTCGTGAGCGATCGCGTATCGCCATTGAACGCTTACTTCGCACGGGTACTGAAATCTAATTCTGGCTTGGTTAGGCTTCATCACGGCCCGGCTCGTTGTCGATTTAAGGCACGGGCCAGGCCGTTTGTTCACGCACCCGTGATCGCTGTGATGGCACTATTCACACTGGTTCAAGTCGATTTGCATCTAATACTACGCTAGGTTTGGTATTCCCCGGCGGGGGGCACTTAATAGTTAGAGGGTTGAATCATGCATTACGTCTTGAAATTGGGCACTGTTGCATTGGGTGTGTCGCTCCTATTTGCGGTTCCGACATTTGCGGATGAAAGTGAAAACGCTCCAGATGAAGCGCAGGCGACCGTAGAAACTCAAGCGCCCGAGGAAGCTCAGGCGGCTGTAGAATCTAATGGCAATGATCGGATTTGTCGACGCGTGCGAACGACCGGGACAAGATTGACCCAACGGATCTGCATGAGCCGTGACGAATGGACGAACCTGCGTGAGGAGTCACAAGAGTCGCTTCGTGAAGCTCGCGACGACGCTGGTGCAAACACTTCCACAGTTGGCGGCGACCGATAACCGCACGAGTTTTTGGATAGTTTCTTGGGAAGGTCCATCGTCACGATGGGCCTTTTCTTTTGGGGCTACTCTATTCAGCTTCGGCCCCATCCCATCTGAGCTGAAGTCGCGCTGCCCCAAGAATGGGACCGTTGCGATATTTTTGCAGCAAAACTACATAACCGTCCGGTCCCTCGCCTGGGATTGCATCTAAGGCGTGGCGAATGATAACCGGCGAGCCGCTCCACTGACTGATCGGTTCCGCCATTTCCGCCACATTGACATATGAGAGCGTGCGCCCGTCATTGGGGCCGCCGCCGATTTCAATATCAACGTGACTGCGATAAGGGATGAGCCAGATTGTGCCCAGCGCTTCATCTGTGCCGCCTGGTGCGGGCCCAACGTTGATCACCAAGCGGCGATCCATAAGCCGAACGCGCAAAGGCACACGAACCCAGGTTTCGCGGCGAACCTCTTCGATACGTGTCGTTACTTCCTGGCGCTGGTTACCCGCAAGATGGGTTCGTCCATCGATGACGAGCTCAGGTGTATAGGGCCAGCGCAGTCCAAAGCGGCCATTGTATTGCGCTTGGCGGCGGGTGTTATCAGCGCTTGCAAGGGTATCTTCCCAGCCCAAATAGTCCCAGATATCGACCGGCCAGGACAAAACAATAATATCAGGGCGGTCATCCAGATCCGCGGCAATCTCGTCGGCCTCAGGGCAAGCAGGGCAAGATTGGCTGGTGAACAGCTCGACCACCACAACAGGGCCCTGGGCGCGCGGGAACACTTCGCCTTGCGCGAACGCGGTCTGAGCGCCCAAAACCATGAACGCCAGAGCAATTGCTGCCAGTTGCTTGATCATGGCGCGCAGAATAACCCCTCAGATGGCTCTCACCCCAGTCACGTTCGGTTGAGAGACGTAACTGTTAGGTTAACAGGCGCTTAGGACACGCCGCCACCCGAAACAAGATCAGCCCGCAAGATTGCGTAGGACATAGTGCAAAATACCGCCATTGCGATAATAGTCGAGTTCATCCGCCGTATCGATCCGCACCAATAGGGGCACCTCGACGGAGTTGCCGTCGGGGTAGGTGATCGTAGCCTTTACCGAGCCGCCGGGCTTGATTTTGCTGATGCCAGAGATCGAGACCATCTCCTTGCCTGACAGCCCCAACGTCTTGCGGTCGGTGCCCTTTTTGAACTGCAAGGGCAAGACGCCCATACCGATCAGATTCGACCGGTGAATACGCTCAAAGCTTTCAACGATAACGGCGCGCACACCCAAAAGCCGCGTGCCTTTCGCGGCCCAATCACGAGATGACCCGGTGCCGTATTCCTTGCCGCCTATAACCACAAGGGATACGCCCTCTTTTTGATATTTCATGGCCGCGTCATAGATCGGCATTTGCTTGGCCGATGGGTGATGCACCGTCACCCCGCCTTCGACGCCGGGAACCATTTCGTTCTTGATGCGAATGTTGGCGAAGGTGCCGCGCATCATCACTTCGTGGTTGCCGCGGCGCGAGCCATAGGAATTGAAGTCCACCATCTCCACGCCGTGATCGATCAAGTACTTGCCGGCCGGGCTGTCTTTCTTGATCGCGCCGGCCGGGCTGATGTGGTCTGTGGTGATGGAATCACCAAAGAGGCCCAACACGCGCGCGCCTGAAACATCTTCCGGCGCATCAGGGGTTAGCGTCATGCCATCGAAATAGGGCGGATGCTGAACGTAGGTGGACTTGTCATCCCAATCATAGGTAAGCCCGCCGGTGACCTTGATCTTGCGCCATTCGCGATCGCCCTTAAAGGCTTCTGCATAACGGTCACGGAACATCTTGGCGTTGATGGAGCTGCGCATGGCCGCAGCAATTTCCGCTGACGAAGGCCAGATATCCTTCAGGAAGACGGGATTGTTCTTTTTGTCATAGCCGATGGGTTCGCGCGTCAGATCAACGTTCATGGAACCCGCAAGGGCATAGGCCACAACCAGTGGCGGCGACGCGAGATAGTTTGCCCGCGTTTGCGGGTTGACGCGACCTTCAAAGTTCCGGTTACCCGAAAGAACCGATGAGACAGAAAGATCGCCTTTTGTGATTGCCTGACTGATGGGTCCGGGCAGGGGTCCTGAATTGCCGATGCAGGTGGTGCAGCCATACCCCACGAGGTTGAACCCGAGCTTGTTGAGGTCTTTTTGCACCCCTGCGGCCTTTAGGTAATCGGTTACGACCTGACTGCCGGGGGCCAGCGAGGTTTTGACCCAGGGTTTGGTCTTAAGCCCGCGCGCGAGCGCGTTGCGTGCCAAAAGGCCTGCTGCCAGCATCACCGATGGGTTGGAGGTATTGGTGCAAGACGTAATTGCCGCAATCACAACATCGCCATGGCCGATGGAATAATCTGTACCCGTCACTTTGACGCGCTTGCCGGTTGCCGCACCTTCTATTTTGTATTCGTTTTTGAGGGTGCCTGCGAAACTATCGCGCGCGTCTTTCAAGGCGACGCGGTCTTGGGGGCGCTTGGGCCCGGCAAGCGAGGGCACAACCGAGGAAAGATCAAGTTCGATGACATCGGTGAAGTCAGGGTCCGGCGTGCGCGCGGTGCGGAAAATGCCTTGCGCTTTGGCATAAGCTTCAACCAACGCCACGCGAGATGGTTTGCGTGCGGTTGCTTTAAGATAACGCAGCGTATCGGCATCGATGGGGAAAAAGCCGCATGTCGCGCCGTATTCCGGCGCCATGTTGGCAATGGTGGCGCGGTCTTCGAGCGAAATATAATCGAGCCCCTTGCCAAAGAATTCGACAAACTTGCCGACGACGCCCTTCTTGCGCAGCATCTCGGTAACCGTAAGCACCAAGTCGGTGGCTGTCACACCTTCGCGCAACGAACCTGACAATTTAAAGCCGATCACTTCCGGGATCAGCATGGAAATCGGCTGACCCAACATGGCAGCCTCTGCTTCGATGCCGCCGACGCCCCATCCAAGCACGGAAAGTCCGTTGACCATGGTGGTGTGGCTATCGGTGCCGACCAATGTGTCGGGATAGGCAAGTTCAATGGTGCCCTTGTCGGTCTTGGCTTTTGAGGTCCAGACCGTTTCCGAAAGATGTTCGAGGTTCACCTGGTGGCAGATGCCAGTGCCCGGGGGGACCACGCCAAAGTTGTTGAATGCATCCTGACCCCAACGCAGGAATGCGTAGCGTTCGCCATTGCGCTCGTATTCGCGCTCAACATTGGTTTTAAACGCCGATGGGGTGCCAAAGGCGTCCACCATGACCGAGTGATCGATCACCAGGTCTACGCGGGATAGGGGATTAATCTTGGTGGGATCGCCGCCCAGCTTCACCATGGCGTTGCGCATGGCGGCAAGATCGACCACCGCCGGGACGCCGGTGAAATCCTGCATCAAAACGCGGGCGGGGCGGAACGCGATCTCGTTTTTGCTTTTGCGCTTGGTCAGCCAGCCCGACATGGCTTCGATATCGCCTGCTGTGACCGAGCGGCCGTCTTCATAGCGGAGCAGATTTTCCAAAAGCACCTTCAGCGAGAACGGCAACCTCGAAATCCCGTCTAGACCGGCCTTTTCAGCCGCTTTCAGGCTGTAGTAATGATAGGCCTTGGCGCCGACATTGAGCTTGCGGCGGGATCTAAAGCTGTTCTGGCTGAGTGCTGTCATGGAAAAGCCTTTCTTATTTTTGGCGCGCGGGGTGCGGGGCGAGGAGGCGTGCAGGGATGCAGCGGCGCGCGAGAGTGCTATAGAGGGTAGTCTTTATATAGGTACGAAGACCCGCCCCGTCGAGTTGGCGTCCCTATACACGATCTTGAAGAGGATTTGGAGGGTCCCAAGTGACAAAAGACCAAGGGACGAATGAAAAAAATCCTGTCCGGGTCGAACGTGACGGCCCCGTGACGATTGTCAGCCTTTCGCGCCCGGAAGTGCGAAATGCGGTGGATGGCCCAACGGCGCGAGCGCTTGGCCAGGCATTTACAGACTTTGAGAACGATTCCGCAGCCCGGGTGGCGGTTTTCCACGGCGCCCACGGGACATTTTGTTCAGGTGCCGACCTTAAAGCAGTGGCAAGCGCACAAGGTGCCGGGCAATTACGAGATCCCACTGTGGGCGAAGACTATGACCCCTTAGACGCGAGTGCGCCCATGGGGCCGACGCGGATGCAGCTCTCCAAACCTGTGATCGGAGCCATCAGCGGCTATGCCGTTGCTGGCGGCATGGAACTCGCCCTTTGGTGCGATATGCGGGTGGTCGAGGAGAGCGCGGTCTTTGGAATTTTCTGCCGCCGCTGGGGCGTACCGCTTTGCGATGGCGGCTCAGTACGATTGCCGCGGCTTATCGGCCAGAGCCGCGCCATGGACTTGATCTTGACGGGCCGCCCGGTTGATGCGCAAGAAGCGCTGCAAATGGGGCTTGCTAACCGTGTTGTGCCCGACGGGGAATGCAAGGCCGCAGCGATCAAGATTGCAAAGCAGATTGCTGAATTCCCGCAAGGCTGCCTGCGCGGTGATCGGCGCTCGGCCTTTGAGCAATGGGACCTGACTTTTGTTGACGCCATGGCGCATGAGTTTGAAATCGGCAAGGCGACCATTCGTTCCGGCGAAACGCGAGAAGGCGCCAAACGTTTTGCCGCGGGTAAGGGTTGCAGTGGCGACTTTGGAGACATCTAACCGCTCATGAGCCTCTCTCTTCGTAGTATTACCTGCGCGCGCGGTGGCCGCGTTTTGTTTCGTGATCTGACGGCTCACGTCGGCCGGGGCGAGGTTTGCCTTGTGCGCGGGGCAAACGGATCGGGGAAGTCATCTCTTCTAAGACTTGTTTCGGGCCTGTTAAGGCCGATGGCCGGCCAAGTTGTTTGGGATGGCGCCGATGAAGAGGAAAGCGTGCAAAGCCAGCTACATTTCTTGGGTCACTTGGATGCGCTTAAACCGTCCATGTCGGTGCGCGAGACCTTATCGTTTTGGGCGCAGATGATGGGCGGGCAGAAGGGTGTCAATGCCGCCATCGAGGCCTGGCATTTGGGCACGCTGGCCACCCTTCCGTGCGGTGTTCTTTCCGCGGGGCAGCGGCGGCGCGTGGCGCTGGCGCAACTAAGCCTCACCGATCGGCCGCTTTGGTTGCTGGATGAACCGACGGGCCCGCTGGATCAAGCGGGCGTGGATTTGGTGGCCAGGGCGGTTAAACGACATTGCGGTAACGGCGGTACCGCATTGATCGCCACTCACCGAGACCTTGATGTGGGCGAAGCGCAGGTCCTTGACCTTGGCCCGGGAGGGCGCGAAGCATGACCGCGGCATGGGCGCTTTTCCTGCGAGATTTCCGATTGTCCTTGAGCGCCGGCGGCGGCTTTGGGCTGGCGCTTGGCTTCTTTGTATTGGTGGCGGTGCTCTTGCCCCTCGGTGTGGGCCGCGATCTCGTTCTGCTTGAACGCCTGGCACCGGGGCTCATCTGGCTCGGCGCGGCGCTTGCTGCGCTTTTATCGCTGGATCATCTATTCCAGGCGGATCTTGAAGATGGCTCGCTCGATCATTTTTTCTTTGCCGATGCCCCGTTGGAGCTTTTGGTGCTGGCAAAGGTTGCCGCGCACTGGCTGACAACGGGCTTGCCGCTCGCCGTTGCCGCGCCTGTGTTGGCGCTATTGCTCAATCTTGGGACAGATCAATGGCAGCCCCTTGTGATTTCATTATTGGTCGGCACGCCGGCACTCTCTCTGATTGGGGCGGTGGCAGCGGCGCTTACGGCGGGGCTCCGGCGGGGCGGGTTATTGTTGTCGCTTCTCGTGCTGCCTCTTTATGTGCCGATCTTGATATTTGGGGCCGCAGCGGCGAGCAAGGGGCCGGGAGCGCCAGAGCTTTTGTTACTAGGCGGGCTTAGCTTGTTTGCACTGGTTATGGGCATTTTGGCATCGGCGGCGGCTTTGCGCCTTCACGTGTCATGAGATCGCGCAAGGCTTGTCGCGCAAGAAACTAGGAAGTAAGTGAACGACCATGTTTGGGTTTTCAAATCCTCAACGCTTCTGGCAGCTTTCCTCAGCGCTTTTGCCCTGGGTCTGGGCGGCGGCTGTGCTGCTGCTTTTGACCGGGCTCTATTGGTCGCTTGTGGCTTCGCCCGCTGATTATCAGCAAGGTACATCCGTGCGCATTATGTATGTGCACGTACCGGCCATGTGGATGGCCATGGCGTGTTACGCCTTCCTTGCAGGCGCTAGCCTCATCTCTCTTATCTGGCGGCATGTTCTAGCGGACGTCGCGGCCAAGGCGGCCGCACCCATCGGTGCGACGTTTACCGCGCTTGGTCTCATCACAGGCTCGCTTTGGGGCAAGCCCATGTGGGGCACCTGGTGGGCGTGGGACGCGCGGTTGACCTCGGTGCTTGTGCTGTTTTTTCTCTACCTCGGCTATATGGGACTTTGGGCGGCAATCGATGACCGCGTGAAGGCGGCGCGGGCAACCGCCATTCTTGCGCTCGTGGGCGCGGTCAATTTGCCCATCATCAAATTCTCTGTTGATTGGTGGAACACGTTGCATCAGGGCTCCAGCGTTATCCGCGCGGATGGGCCCTCACTACATGCCTCGTTCCTTTATCCACTGCTGGTGATGGGGCTTGCCTATATGTTCCTCTTTGCCGGGCTTTTGCTCGTCCGTATGCGGACGGAGATTCTGAACCGGCGCATCGAGGCTGACCGACGTCGCCGCGCGGCAAGTGAAACGCTTGTGCCCACAAGCCCGGAGGGCGCGCCGCATGGGTGACCTGCTGCAATTTGGAAACTACGCCGGCTATATCTGGGCCGCCTATGGATTGAGCGCTGCCGTTCTTGGAGGGCTCACTTACTTTACTTGGCACGCCTATGGCGCGGCAAAGCGCAAAGCCCGGAATTTGAAGGCGGGTGAATAGCGATGGTTTTTCTGCGCTGGGCACCGCTTGCCGTTATCTCTGCTTTGGTCGGCGTCTTTGCTATCGCGCTTTTTATCGAGCGCCCCAGCGAGGGCTCATTGGCGCTGGTGGGGAAACCGGCCCCACAATTCATTTTACCCGCATTGCCCCCGGCGGAGGGCGCGGGGCTAGCGGACGCAGATCTTTTGAACGGTCCGGTGAGCATCGTGAATGTGTGGGCATCCTGGTGTGCGCCGTGCCGAATAGAACACGCCCAGCTGATGGAACTTGCCCGCGACCCGCGCGTCCAGGTACTGGGGATCAATTACCGAGATGCGCCCGGTGATGCGCGCGGTTTTCTCGATCAGCTGGGCGATCCGTTTGACCGGATCGGTGTGGATGCCGACGGCCGAGTGGCATTTGATTGGGGGGTCACCGGCCCGCCTGAGACATTTATTGTCGCTCCCGATGGCACCATCATCGCCAAGCATATTGGCGCCATCACGCCGGAAATTTTGCGGGATGCGATTGAACCCGCGATCGATGACGCCGCCCAACAGCGTTGATGAATTCTATTCTCCCCAAATGAAAAGCCCCGACGTTTCCGCCGGGGCTTCGCATATTCGATAGGCTGATAGGGCCTATTTTTTCTTACGCGCTGTCTTGCGCTTGGCAGCTTTCCGCTTCGGCGCCTTGCGCTTTGCAGCTTTACGCTTGGTCGCCTTCTTGGCTGTCTTACGCTTAGCAGTTTTGCGCTTGGCGGCTTTCCGCTTCGGCGCCTTGCGCTTGGCAGCTTTGCGCTTGGTCGCCTTCTTGGCGGTCTTGCGCTTGGCTGTTTTGCGCTTTGCAGCTTTACGCTTGGTCGCCTTTTTGGCGGTCTTACGCTTGGCTGTTTTGCGCTTAGCAGTTTTCCGCTTAGCGGCTTTCCGCTTCGGTGCCTTGCGCTTTGCAGCTTTACGCTTGGTCGCCTTTTTGGCGGTCTTACGTTTGGCTGTTTTGCGCTTTGCGGTCTTCTTCTTAGCGGCTTTCCGCTTCGGAGCTTTCCGCTTGGCTGTTTTGCGCTTCGCAGACTTCTTGACAGCTTTTCTGGCCGCCTTTCTAGCTACCTTCCGCTTCGCGGTCTTACGCTTAGCAGTTTTGCGCTTGGCGGCTTTCCGCTTCGGTGCCTTGCGCTTTGCAGCTTTACGCTTGGTCGCCTTCTTGGCGGTCTTACGCTTGGCTGTTTTGCGCTTAGCAGTTTTCCGCTTGGCGGCTTTCCGCTTCGGTGCCTTGCGCTTTGCAGCTTTACGCTTGGTCGCCTTCTTGGCGGTCTTACGCTTGGCTGTTTTGCGCTTAGCAGTTTTCCGCTTAGCGGCTTTCCGCTTCGGTGCCTTGCGCTTTGCAGCTTTACGCTTGGTCGCCTTTTTGGCGGTCTTACGTTTGGCTGTTT